>Ga0209382_10002323_pt1 | contig 27932 bp, 24 predicted proteins | sample SoiMetdeltSBSDD5_FD_187599 | JGI IMG/M metagenome (GOLD analysis project Ga0209382, IMG submission 187599) | Bulk soil microbial communities from a Populus tree surrounding site in Tennessee, USA - Soil MetaG P. deltoides SBSDD5 (SPAdes) (version 2) | ecosystem: Environmental > Terrestrial >... | reverse complement strand
CCGCATGAAGCGCGCCGGCATGCGCTGGTCCGACACCGGCGGCGACGCGATGCTCGCCCTCCGCGCCCGCCTCCGCTCGCACCGCCCGCTCGCCGCCTGACCTGGACTACAAATGTGAGTCACACCCCACCCACCGACCATCGAGCTTTACGCCACAAGATAGGCCCGGTGTGCTTGATACACTGTGAAGAGTCGGGTCAGCGCGCAGGCCGAAACGTAGGAGGGCTGCTATGACCGAGGACGTCTCGACCGAATCCGGTCCGAGGTTTCGGCGCTTCGACATCAGCGAGTACGGTCGGATGCTCGAAGGCACGTTCTTCGACGAGAACAGTCGCGTCGATCTCGTCTCGGGCTACCTGGCGCAAGCGGAGGCGTATGGTCGGCGTCGAATCGACACGATGGACCGAATTGGCAAGCTGCTGCGTCGGCAGGACGATATCGATCTTCTCGTGCTCGTCAAGCGCCGAGTCAGGTTCGACTGGTATACCGAGATGTGGCCAGACGTCGCGCTGGTGCGCAACTATCTCAAGGTCCTACGCCTCTACAGTGTGGCACCGCCCGCGCCCCGGGACATCCTCCACATCGTCGAGGTGACTGACGATCCGGAGAGCGATCTACATGCCTGGAAGAGCCGTGTCTACGCGCACTTCGGTATCGGCAGATTGTGGGTAGTCGATCTTCATCGACAGTGCATCGTCGACCATGCGGTCGCCGAGGCGGACGGCTACGGATCTGTCCGCACGTACGAGCGCGGTGAGTCCATCCGTGGCTTGCTGTCGATCGACCCGCCCGTGTCAGTCGATGAGATCCTTGGATCGCCTGAACGCTGATATAGTCGTATCAGGGCGTTCAGAGCCCGAGGCGATTCGGGATCCAGGAGGCGGTGACCTGATGGCGATCACGACCAATCTCGGCCTCATGACAGTCGACGAGTATCATCGGCTCGGCGAAACTGGTGCGCTCGACGAGGATGCCCGGGTCGAGCTCGTGGACGGGAGAATCGTCGAGATGCCGCCGATCGGCCCCCGGCACGCGTTCAACGTCAATCGCCTGAATCAGCTTTTCATGTTCAGGCTGATCGGCCGTATCGTGCTGAGCATCCAGAACCCCGTGACGTTCGGACCGCGGCTCGAAAGGCAGCCCGACGTGACGCTGCTCGATCCGCATGCTAATGATCCCGACTTCTACAAGACGAACCGAGCGACGCCGTCCGACGTGCTCCTTATCGTTGAAGTGTCCGATTCGACGCTTCAGACGGACCTTGTCGAAAAGTCGAAGCAGTATGCAGAGCACGCCATCGCCGACTACTGGGTGGCCGACCTCCAGGGTGACCAGGTCTGGGTGCATCGTGAGCCGACGCCGAACGGCTACTCCAGCGTGACGACGGTTGCGCGGGGTGAATCGATCAGCACGCTGGCATTCCCAGACGTCACGTTCACCGTTGATGAGATCCTCGGCTGATCGCGCCGGTCGCTAGCCGCCGGCCACCGTAAACGGCAGCGTCGCCTGGACCTTGTTGTCCCAGGTCACTTCAAGCTTGTACGAGCCCTTCGGCAGCTTCCCGCCGTTCGGCTGCATCGTGAAGTGGAGCCGCGCCGAGCCGCTCGCTTTCGCGTCCGCCTCGACGATCTTCTGGTTCGGCTGTGCCGCGCCGTGCGTCTCCACCGCCGTCCAGACCGCCTTGACTGGTGTATCCTGCGGCAGGTTCTTCACCGCGATGACCGCGTGGTAGACCGCCTGGTTCTCCGGAAAGTCCGTGGTCGGATCGACCGCTTCGAAATCGTCCCCGCGCACGCCCGTCGCGAGGACCGCGCTCTTCAAGCCTGGAGGCTCGCGGAAGTCCCGAACCAGGTCCATCCACTCGCTTGGCGGGCGCGTCTGGGTTGTCGTGTTGCCCGAACCCTTGAGCTCGACGACGACATTGTCCAGATCCTTCACGCGGGGATAGTTCATGATGACGATCTGGGCAACCTGCGTTCCGAGCTTCTGGTCAAACGGCGGGTTCCGTGGCCGGTCGACGGTCGTCGTGATCGTGTACGTCGTCGCCTTGTTCTTCGTCTGCGATGACGACTTGACCGTGACGTTCGCGTAGCCGGCGTCCTTCAGCTTCGTCTCGATCTCTCGCACGTCGTTCAACGAATCGAGCATGCCGCAGCCGGCAACCGTCATGGCGAGCATCACGACCACGGTCAGCAGCACCGGTCGGGGCACCATCTCGTCATCCTCCGCGCCACTGTTCGCCAGATCGCGCCGATCCCAGAATACCGCCCCCTGTCAAGTGCCGCGTAGCGCAGACCGCGCGGTCCGCGACTCCGGCTCAGTGCTATGCGCCCTGCATGGGACCTCAGGCCGGCCAGAGCTGCGAACCCCCGTCCACACGGATGATCTGGCCGCTGATGAACGGCCCTGGATCGGCCACGAGAAACGCGACTGCCCGGGACGTCTCGATCGGGTCGGCGTACCGCTCCAGCGTGTCCGTCGCCTCCAGGCGCGCTGGATCGGCCTGGCGGGTCGCCAGGAACCTCGGCGTCACCGTGCCGCCCGGTGCGATGCAGTTGACCGGGATGTTGTGCGGCCGAAGCTGCGCCGCCAGGCAGCGTGTGTACTCGTGAACGGCCGCCTTCGCCGTGGCGTAGATCGCGCCGCCGACGTGGCCTGACAGACCGCCAGTGCTGCCGAAGTTCACGACCCAGCCGCGCCGGCGCTCCATCATCCCGGGCACGACGGCCTTGCACGCCAGAATGCACGACAGCAGATTTCGGTCGATGACGGCCCGAACGTCCTCCAGCGGGATGAAGACGGCGTCGTTCGGCTCCGGCTTCCCGCCGGTCGGCGACATCGTGCCGCCAATGCCGATGTCGCCGCCCGCGTTGTTGACCAGAATGTCGATCTGCCCGTATCGGGCGTTGATCTCGCCGACGATCCGTTCGACGGCCGCCGGGTCCGTCAGGTCGCCGTGGACTGCCTGGACCTCGGCGCCGCTCTCCTCGGCGATCGCCTCCGTCACGCTGGCGAGTGAGTCGCCCTCGCCAAACGCCCGGGTCGACGTCGGCGAGCTGCCGTGTACTACGAGCGAGGCACCGAGCGTTCCAAGGTGGGTGGCGATGACTCGCCCGAGACCGCGCGACGAGCCGGTAACCCAGGCGATCTTGCCGGCCAGCGGCTGATGCGACACCTGCATGGTGCCCTCCGAACCTTTTCGAGTCTCTCCGCACCGCCGGATCTACCCAGGACCGGTGCTGTCGCCGCATAGGGTACCGGTCCAGAATGGTGGTGCACACTCTGCAGCGCGGTTGACACTCCAGGGAAACCGTTCCTATAACCCGATGCCCCTCCGTTCGGGACGGGCGCCAGCGTGCCGCGCGATCCTCGTGGATGCGCTGTCGGCAGACGAATCGGAGCGCGATTGGGAGCATTCGGGCAGGCGCTGCGCGACGCACGAGAGGATCTCGGGGTCTCGCTCGCCGATGCCGAGCGCGAGACCCGGATCAACCGACGGTATCTCGAAGCACTCGAAACCGAGGACGACTCCGCGATGCCGCCGGCCGTTTACACGCGCGGCTTCATTCGCACGTACAGCCTCTACCTCGGGCTCAATCCAGACGCGATGCTGGATGCGTACGGCCCGCAAGTCGCGATCGGTGAAAACGTCCAGATCCGCCCGATCCCGGCCGAGTTCAATGCGCCGAGATCGATCTCGATCAGACCGGCCGTCGTACTGGCTGGCCTGATCGTCGCGTCGTTGCTCGCCGTCTATCTGTGGGGCCAGTATACTTCGTTCAGAGAGAGCGTCGATCGAATCGAGACCGCGCCGACCTCGCGTGCGCCAACCGCTCCGGTCGTTGTCGCGCGCACCCCGTCGCCGTCGCCCAGTCCTGGCCCGGCGATCCCGTCGCTGGCAGGCGCGTCACCAAGTCCCGTGGCCCCAGTCGTGCCGGAACGGGGCCTCGTGGTCGACGCGAAGGTGGTCGACCGGACCTGGATGGAAGTCTGGGTGGACGGTCGATCGGTGATGGCGGACACGGTACAAACCGGCTTTACACGGAGCTTCACAGCAGAACAGCAGGTGCGGATGCGTGTTGGGAACGCGGCCGGCGTTCAGGTCGTCGTGAACGGCACCTCACAAGGGCCCCTCGGGGGCCGTGGGCAGGCAGTGGATGCATTCTGGGGAAGACAGTAGCAAGTTGATGGAGGCGCTGCGTGCACCGGGCGGCCAGCGCTTCGCGCTGGTAAGTCTGGGCTGCGCCAAGAACACCGTCGATTCGGAAGGTATCGGTCAGCTGCTGGCCGCACAGGGGTTCGAGCGCGTCGACGACGCCGACCAGGCCGATCTGGTAGTCGTCAACACCTGCGGCTTCATCGACGCAGCCAGGCAGGAGTCGATCGACACCCTGCTGGAGCTCGGGCAGGCGAAGCGTTCGGACCAGAAGCTGCTGGCGACCGGCTGCCTCACCGAGCGCTACTCGGATGAGATCGCTCGCGAGATCCCGGAGATCGACGCAATCGTCGGCGCGCGAAACTGGCAGACGGTGCCAAAATTCGCCCGCGAGCTGACCGTCCTACCACCAGAGCCGCGTCAGCCGGGCAGCTCACTCGACCTGATGTCGATCGCGCCAAAGGGGCTGATAGATCTACAGATGCCGCGCCGTGTCGCCAGCGGCCCGAGCGCCTACGTGAAGATCTCGGACGGCTGCAACCAGAAGTGCGCGTTCTGCGCCATCCCCAGCATGAAAGGGCTGCTCGCCAGTAAGCCCCTAGAGCTGATCCTCAAAGAGATCGGCGAGCTGAATGCGCAGGGCGTCCGCGAGGCGGTGCTGGTCGCTCAGGACAGCACCAACTACGGCCGCGACTGGGGCGAGCGCGACGGGCTCGCCAATCTCCTGCGCGCGATCACCGACACCCATCCGGACCTGCCCTGGATCAGGGTCATGTACGCCTACCCGAGCCACGTCACCCAGGCGTTCCTCGAGGTGATGGCGGAGCGCCCACAGATTTGCAACTACTTCGACATGCCGCTCCAGCACACCCACCCGGAGACGCTGCGTCGGATGCGCCGCCCGCACCGGCCCGTGGACGAGCTGCTCGGCTGGATCCGCTCGGTCGTGCCCGACGTGACGATTCGCACGACGTTCATCACCGGCTTCCCCGGCGAAACGGAGGCGGAGCATCGCCATGTCGTCAACGCCATCGAGACGTTCGGCTTCGGCAGGGTCGGCGTCTTCCTTTACTCGGATGAGGAGGGCACCGCCTCGTACGACCACCCGAACCGGATCGCGAAGAGTGTCAAGCAGCGCCGACGCCACGAGCTGATGGCGGCAGCCCAGGCAGCCTCGCTGCGGGCGAACCAGGCGCTGGTCGGCACGGTCCAGGAGGTGCTGATCGAGGGGGAGGGTGAGCTTGACGGGCGCGCCGTGCGCGTCGGCCGGAGCCGGCGCGACGCCCCGGAAGTGGACGGCGTTGTCTTCGTGGACGGCCCTGGCACCGTCGGCGAGATCGTCGACGTGCGTGTGACCACGGCGCTCGACTACGACCTGATCGGCGAGCCCGTCGTGGTCGCGGCAACCGCGTAGTCTGGTATGAGATTGAGGCACCGTCACACCTGACAGCGTAGAACAGGTGTGCTATACTTCTGGCGGCGGGTGAGTGATGCCCAGACCACAGCGATCGAGTCGGTCCGAGCCGGCTCCACCACCGGGAGGCAGCGTGGACAAGGACAAGGAAAAGGCACTCGAGCTGGCGATCAGCGGGATTGAGCGGCAGTTCGGCAAGGGCTCGATCATGAAGCTGGGCGAAGCCCACTCGCGACTGTCCGTCGAGTGTATCCCGACTGGCTCGATTGCCCTCGACATCGCCCTTGGTATCGGCGGTATCCCACGCGGCCGGGTCATCGAGATCTACGGCCCCGAGTCGTCTGGGAAGACGACGATCGTCCAGCACATTATCGCCGAGTGCCAGCGCACCGGCGGCGTGGCTGCGCTGATTGACGCTGAGCACGCGCTCGACCCGGTCTACGCCGCCAATACCGGGGTCAACATCGACGACCTGTTCATCTCGCAGCCGGACACCGGCGAGCAGGCGCTGGAGATCTGCGAAGCGCTGGTGCGGAGCGGCGCCGTCGACATCGTGGCGGTGGACTCGGTGGCGGCGCTCGTGCCGCGGGCTGAGCTCGAGGGCGACATGGGCGATGCGCACGTCGGCCTCCAGGCCCGCCTGATGTCGCAGGCGCTCCGCAAGCTGACCGGCGCGATCAGCCGCTCCAAGACCTCGGTCGTCTTCACGAACCAGCTTCGGGAGAAGGTCGGCGTGATGTTCGGCAACCCGGAGACGACGCCGGGCGGCCGGGCGCTGAAGTTCTACGCGTCGGTGCGGCTGGACGTTCGGCGGATCGAGTCGATCAAGGTCGGCACAGACGTCGTCGGCAACCGGACCAAGGTCCGGGTCGTCAAGAACAAGGTCGCGCCGCCGTTCAAGCTCGCCGAGTTCGACATCATGTACAACGAGGGTATCTCGAAGGAGGGCGGCCTCCTGGACCTCGGCGTCGAGCTGGCGATCGTGCGGAAGTCGGGCGCCTTCTTCTCGTACGGCGACACCCGCCTCGGGCAGGGCCGCGAGAACGCCAAGGACTTCCTCCGCAAGAACGTCGAGCTCCGCGACGAGATCGAGCGGCTGATCCGCTCGCAGACGCTGGTTTCGCGCGTGGCGGTCACCGCGCCGGTCGGCGCCGAGAACGGCCTGGCCTCAGCTGAAGAGCTGGTCGACGCGTTCTAGACGAGGGTCATAGGTCATAGGTGATGGGGAAGGAATGAGACGTCAGAGTCGCTCTCCCCAAGACCCACGACCTATGACCCATGACCTCCGGACTGTCAGCGCGATCGAGCCGCAGGAGCGTCGGGGTGGACGCCGCAGCAACGTCCACCTCGACGGCCGCTACGCCTTCAGCCTGACCACCGACCTGGCAGTTCAGGAGCTCCGCGTCGGCGATGAGATCTCAGAGGAGCGGCACGCCGAGCTCGTCATGAAGGATCAGCGGGCGCGCTGCTTCGACGCCGCGCTTCGCTTCCTCGGCTCGCGCCCGCGCAGCGAGCGCGAGATCCGCGATCGCCTCGCCCGCCACGAGTTCGACGTAACGGTCGTGGACGTCGTGATCGAGCGGCTCCGACATATGCGCCTCGTCGACGATGCCGATTTCGCCGCCTACTGGGTCGAGCAGCGAGCGACCCACCGTCCGCGCGGCGCACGCCTGCTCAGGCAGGAGCTTCGCCAGAAGGGCGTGAGCCAGGACGTCCTTGCCGAGGCGCTCCCGACCGAAGACGACGAAGACGGTGCCTACCGAACCGCCCAGCGCAAAGCCACGAGCCTGCGCGCCCTCGACGAGCGCACCTTCAAGCAGCGCCTCGGCGGCTTCCTCCAGCGTCGCGGCTACGGCTACGAGACGATCAAGCCTGTCGTCAACCGCCTCTGGCATGAAACGAGTAGGCGGTAGGCAGAGGGCAGCAGGCAGCGGACCTGAATGATCCGGGCCCTTTCTCTGCTGCCTACCGCCTACTGCCCTCTGCCTACTCGTCGGTCAGTACGTGGACAGGTAGTGCTCCAGCTCCCACGGCGAGACCCGCTTCCGGTACTCGTCCCACTCCGCCAGCTTCGCGGCGTGGAACCACTCGAAGACGTGCTCGCCGAGCGCCTCGCGCACCACGTCGTCCGCGGCCAGCTCGTCCAGCGCTTCCTTTAGCGTGCCCGGGAGTGACCCGACCGCGTACTTCGCCATCATCTGGTCGTCGAAGTGGTACAGGTTCTCCTCGACAGGACGCGGCGGCGTCAGCTTGCGGCGGATGCCGTCCAGTCCGGCCGCGAGCATCACGGCGAACGCCAGGTACGGATTGCAGCTCGGGTCAGGACAGCGGAGCTCGATCCGCGTCGCCTCCTGACGGCCGCGCGTCGTCTGGGGCACCCGGATCAACGCCGAGCGGTTGATCCTCGCCCAGGTCACGTGAACTGGCGCCTCGTGCCCTGGGACCAGCCGCTTGTACGAGTTCACCAGCGGCGCCAGAATGGCAGACATCCCCCGCGCGTGCGCAAGCTGCCCCGCGATGAAGTGCCGGGCCAGGTCTGACAGGCCGTACTCGTCCTCGGAGTCATAGAACAGGTTCTCGCCGGTCTGGGCGTCCGCAAGGCTCTGGTGGCAGTGCATCCCCGAGCCGTTGATCCCGAAGAACGGCTTCGGCATGAACGTCGCGTACAGACCGTGCCGCTGGGCGATCGCCTTGAGTGTCACCCTGAACGTCACGGCGTTGTCGGCGGTCGGCAGGGCCGGGCCGTACTTGAAGTCGATCTCGTGCTGGCCGACCGCGACCTCGTGGTGGCTCGCCTCGACGACAATCCCCTGGTCCTCCAGGGCGTTCACCATCTCCTTGCGGACGTCGGCCGCCAGGTCCGTCGTCACGTCGAAGTAGCCAGCCTGATCGTGCGGCAGCGGCTCGACCTTCTGCGGACCGCTGGTCCTGAGCAGGAAGAACTCCAGCTCCGGGCCGGTCTGGAAGACGTACCCCATCTCCTCGGCACGGGCCAGCTGGCGCTTGAGGATCGCGCGCGGATCGCCGTCGAACGGCTCGCCGTCCGGCGTGTAGACGTCGCAGAACACCTTGGCGGTCGGGTTGTTGCCGCGATCCCACGGAATCGAGTTGAACGTCGAGAGATCCGGCTGGAGGTACATGTCGCTCTCGTGGATCCGAGCGAACCCCTCCACGGATGAGCCGTCGAACCAGAGCCCGTGATCGATCGCGTCTTCGAGCTTGTGGACCGGTATCGAAACCGTCTTCACCAGGCCCATGATGTCCGTGAACTGGAGATTGACGAACCGGATCCCGTCAGCGGCTGCCTTCTCCAGGACCAGGCGCTTGTTGTCGGATGATTCATCGCTGCGGGCGGGCATAGTTGGCATCTCCTCGGAGAGCTCCGTGGTCGATTATGCGGACGATCCGGGCGACCCGTCGAGGCCACGTCGACCAATAACCCGGCCGATCTTTAGTGCAACCTGCAATGCGAGGCGGGTCTCGGCGTCGTCAAGGTCTACGCCGAGGACGGACTTGGCCCGGTCCAGGCGGTAGAGCAGCGTGTTTCGATGCAGGTGCAGCCGTTGCGCCGTCCGGACGTGATTGCCGTGGCACCCGAAGAACGCCTCGAGGGTGTTCACGAGCTCCGCGCCCTGGCGCTCGTCGTGGGCCTGGAGCTTGCCGAGCAGGTCGTCATAAAACGAGGCCAGCTCGGGATTGTCCCGAAGCTGGAACAGCAGCCGCTGCACGCCGAGATGCTCGAAGTGGACCGAGCGGTCGCCGCCGAGCAGCGCCCGGCCAATCGCCAGCGCCTGCTCGGCCTCGCGGAAGGAGAGCGCCAGCCCGGAGATGCCCGGGTGGTGCCGCCCGACGCCGATCGTCACGTGGCCGCTGGGGAGCAGGGCGGCGAGGCGTTGCCGAAGACGCTCGGCCAGCTCCAACGCCTCCTCAGAGGTCGGCGGCGCGCCACGCGGCAGCGCCACGGCCAGCCGGTCTTGACGCTCGCGGAGGAGCGCGCCGGGCGCCAGCCTGAGCACCTCCGTCCGGACCAGGTCGGTCGCTTGGAGCCGCTGCGATCCAGTTGCACGATCCGCCAGTTCGAGCAGGCTGACCGCCAACAGTACATGGGGCCGGCCCAGGTCGTGGCCCATCCACCTGGCCCGGGCCAGCATCGCCTCCTCGCTCGGGTAGCTTCCTGAGAGCAGGTCGTCCAGGAAGTCGCCCTGCAGGCGAAGCTGCGCCTCGGTCACGGCGCGCTGCTTCGCCAGCTCGATCCCCAGCACCCGCGCCGCCCGCTCCGCCACCTGTCGATCCAGGTCCGTGATGTCGCCGGGGCCGCCCAGCACCAGATAGCCGGCTGGCGTGTCGTGAAGGCGCAGCGGGACCACCAGCGCTTCCGGCGAGTCGTTCTCGGAGGTCAGCCAGAACGGCGCGGCCGGTCGGGCGCCGAGCGCGCGGGGATCGCCGGCCGCCAACGTCGCGCCGACTGCGTGCCCGATCTGCTGCGTCACCTCGTCGTCCGGTACCGTCACCTGGACCCGGAAATACTCGTCCAGCACGATCGTCGGCCGGCGCGCCACGTCGGCGACCTCGGCGGCGAGCGCCTGGATGCCGGCGTCGTCCACCAGGGTGGCGAGGAGCCGCTCGTAGATCTGCTCTACCCGCCGCCGGACCTGGGACTCCTTGTCGACGATCAGGCTGATGATCGCCCGCTCGACCTCGATCAGGGAGGACTGCGCCACCACCCGCAGGATCGGCATGCCGAGCTCGTCGGCCGCTTCGACGGCGTCGGCCGGCGGCATCGTGGTGACGAGCACGGCCTCGACGCCGGCCTCGCCCAGGTCGCGCACGACCCGGCTAAATCCCTTGCCAACCGCCGAGGCGGGCAGCAGGACCATCTCGCCGGCCTCGCTGCCGCTCAACAGCCCCTGGCGTGCCCCGAGCAGCCGCGCCCAGAAGATCCCGCGACCCATGCCGCTCTTGCCAGCGACCACCTCTGAGCCGGACGGCAGCGCCAGTCGCAGAACCTCGGACACGGTGACCGCGTAGGCCGGGGCTCGGCCGCCAATCGAGATCGGTGCCGCCGCGCGCATGCCCCCATTGTGCAGACTGTACAAACCACGGCGCAACCGGCTGGGCGACTGTTCTATCGCTCGACCGGCCGCGCGGCTCTGTGCCGTGACCGTAACCTGCCGCAACGCTTGCCCGGATCGGGCCGGAGTGCCATACTTGCTGTGGGCGCGTGCGGCCACGGCGAGCCCGCCACCTTTAAGACGGTCCCGTGAGGCCGGCAAGGAGGCCAGTATGGTTTCTAGTTGCGCGCTGCGTACGCTCGGCGATGACGTGATCCTCCGCGTGGCGGGGGGTTTTTTCTGTCCAGTTCTGGCGCGACCGGCGTGAGCGACCTGCCAACCACCAGCCGGCGGTCGCTGATGTCGGCCGACGAGATCCGCCGCGCGCTCTCGCGCATGGCCCACGAGATCGTCGAGCGGAACGGTGGGATCGAGCGTGTCGCGCTAGTCGGCATTCGAACGCGCGGCGTGCCGCTCGCTCGCCGGATGGCCCGTCTGATCGCCGAGTTCGAGGAGCGCCCCGTCGCGGTCGGCGGTCTCGACGTCACGCTCTACCGTGACGATCACTCCCGCCGCGTCAAGCTTCCGGCGGGTCCCACCGAGATGCCGTTCGACGTCGAGGGGACCACCGTGGTGCTCGTCGACGACGTCCTCTACACCGGACGCTCAGTCCGCGCGGCGATGGATGCCCTCCGAGATTTCGGGCGACCGCGCGCGATCCAGCTGGCCGTATTGATCGATCGAGGGCACCGCGAGCTCCCGATCCGCGCCGACTTCGTCGGCAAGAACGTCCCGACGGCCCGTACCGAGGTCGTCGAGGTGAAGCTGATGGAGGTCGATGGGCGTGATGAAGTCGTCCTTGACAAGCCCGCGGACTGATCGAGCCAGGAGGAGGACACGATGACGGCAACCGAGCGGCGGCCGATGTCGGATGTCGGGCTCCGCGAGCGTTCGGGCTCGATCCGGCCGATCTGGCACGGGCGACGCCACATCCTCGACCTTGACGACTGGGAGCCAGGTGAAGTCGTCCAGGTGATGGACATCGCCGTCTCAATGAAGCAGATCCTCGCCCGGCCCATGAAAAAGCTGCCCACGCTGCGCGGCAAGACGATCGTCACCGCGTTCTACGAGGCCAGCACCCGGACCCGGATCTCCTTCGAGGTCGCGGCGAAGATTCTCGGCGCCGACGCGGTCAACATGACGGCCTCGGCCAGCAGCGTCACCAAGGGCGAATCGCTGTTGGACACAATTCGCACGTTGCAGGCGATTGGCGCGGACATGGTCGTCATGCGCCACCCGCAGAGCGGTGCCCCCTGGGTCGTTTCAGACCGTGTCGACGCGTCCATCGTCAACGGCGGCGATGGCTGGCACGCCCACCCGACCCAGGCCCTGCTCGACCTGTTCACCATCCGCGAGCGGCTCGGCCGAGTCGACGGCCTGAAAGTGACGATCCTCGGGGACGTCCTGCATAGCCGCGTCGCCCGCTCCGACATCTGGGGGTTGAACCTGCTCGGAGCTGACGTCACCGTCTGTGGCCCGCCAACGCTCCTCCCGCGTGACTGGGTCGTCGCGCCGGAGTCGCTCCCCTTCAAGCTCCGCGTCGAGGAGCGGATCGAGCCCGCGCTCGAAGGTGCTGACGTGGTGATGGCGCTTCGGCTTCAACGCGAGCGCCAGCATTCGGGGCTGATCCCGAGCGTCCGTGAGTACTGCAAGCTGTACGCCCTGAACGCGGAACGGCTTGCGATGGCACAGCCGGGTGCGCTGGTGATGCACCCGGGGCCGATGAACGAAGGTGTCGAGATCTCGCCTGACGTTGCTCACGGTGCCCAGTCGGTCATCGAGGAGCAGGTCACGAACGGCGTCGCCGTCCGCATGGCGCTTCTCTACCTTCTCTCGGGCGGCACGGCCCGACTAGACGGAGAATGACTGGCATGGTCACGGAACGAATGCGGCTGATCGGCGGTCGGCTACTCGATCCCTCCCAGGGGATCGACGAGTTAGCCGACGTCGTCGTGGGTAGCGGCCGTGTGTTGGAGATCGTCCGAGGCACGGAGCGCAGCCGTCGGAGCGCCGTCGCAAGCGGCGAGCGGCTGGTCAACGTCGAAGGGATGGTCATCGCACCGGGATTCGTCGATCTGCACTGCCACCTTCGCGAGCCTGGGTTCGAGGACAAGGAGACGATCGCCTCAGGCACCCGAGCGGCTGCCGCCGGCGGGTTCACCACCGTCTGCGCCATGCCGAACACCAGCCCGACCATCGACACGGCCTCCGATGTTGAATGGGTGACCACCGCTGCCCGCCGAGGCGGCGTCGTCCGGGTCCACCCGATCGGCACGATCACTCGCGGTGAGAAGGGCCAGGAGCTCTCGGAGATGGCGGACATGGCCCACGCCGGGGCCGTCGCCTTCTCTGACGACGGCAACATGGTCAAGAGTGCCCGCCTGATGCGGAACGCCCTCGCATACAGCCGGGTCACCGGCCGCCCGATCGTCGATCACGCCGAGGACCCGGATCTGGTCGACGGCGGCGTCATGCACGACGGCCGAGTTGCCAGTATCCTCGGACTGCGCGGCGCCGCCGCCGAGGCCGAAGAGGTCGCCGTCGCCCGGGACATCGCCCTCGCGAGGGCTACGGGCGGCCGGCTCCACCTGGCGCACCTCTCGACGGCCGCCGCTGTCGATCTGATCAGGGCCGCCAAGGCCAAAGGCGTCGCCGTCACCGCCGAGGTCACGCCGCATCATCTGCTGATGACCGACGAATGGATTGCCGGCACCGGCGTCGGTCGACCGCCCTTCAACACCAACTGCCGTGTCAACCCCCCGCTCCGCACGGACGCCGATCGGGCCGCGCTCCTCGAAGGGCTGCTCGACGGCACGATCGACTGCATCGCCACCGACCACGCGCCGCACACCAGCGTCGACAAGGACTGCGAGTTCGACCAGGCCGCGCCCGGACTTTCGATGCTGGAGACGGCGTTCGGGCTGCTGATGCGCCTGGTTGACGCCGGCCAGCTCGACCTGACCACACTGATTCGCCTGCTGACTGTCGCGCCGTCCCAGGTCTTCGGCCTGGAGGCCGGCACCCTGCGCGTCGGCGCCGAGGCCGATCTCGTCATCATCGACCCCGGCGCCGAGTGGACGGTCGACGTCCGAAAGTTCCAGTCAAAGGGCCGCAACTCGCCCCTCCATGGCGAGCGGTTTCGCGGCCTGGTTCGCCGCACGATGGTTGGCGGCGAGGTCGTCCACGAGGTACCAGAGTGAGCGAGCGACAGGCAGCCCTGGTCCTGGAGGACGGGACCGTCTTCCTCGGCCGCTCATTTGGCGCTCAGGCCGACGTCGACGGCGAGGTCGTCTTCTGCACGGCGATGACCGGCTACCAGGAGATCTGCACCGATCCGTCGTATCGAGGCCAGATGGTCGTGCTGACCCACCCCCAGGTCGGGAACTACGGCGTCTCGTACTCGGCCGAAGAGTCGGCGCGCCCGCTGCTGACCGCCCTCCTGGTCCGCGAGCTCGCCGACTACCCGCATCACTGGGAGAGTCACGAGGATCTCAGCGCGTACCTTGCGCGCTGGGGCGTCCCCGGCCTGGACGGCATCGACACCCGCGCGCTGACGCGCCGCCTCCGGTCGCACGGGGCCCTGCGCGCCGTGCTCCGCCCGGCCGGACCGCGCGGATTCTCTTCGGATGATCTCGATTGGCTCAAGGAGGAGGCCCGCGGGGTCACCCCGCTCTCGGAGAAACTGCTGATCCCGGAAGTCTCGGGAATCACCGCTGCCCCTGATGCCGAATCGGCCCGCCAGAGTCACGTCGTCCTGGTGGACTACGGCTACAAGTCGAACATCGCCCGCTCGCTCCAGCGGCGCGGCGCCCTGGTCGACCTGGTGCCGTGGGACGCGGGCTACGAGGGCATCATGGCGCGCAACCCTGACGCCGTCCTCCTCTCGAACGGCCCCGGCGACCCGGCCCAGCTCGCGGACGCCGTCGAGACCACCCGCCGCCTGATCCCGAGCGGCCTCCCGATCATGGGCATCTGCCTGGGCCATCAGATCATCGGGCAGGCGGCCGGCGCCCGCACCACCCGGTTGCCGTTTGGCCACCACGGCGGGAACCACCCGGTCAAGGACGTCCACTCCGGCCGGGTCGCGATCACCAGTCAGAACCACGAGTTCCAGGTCGAAGCCGGTCCGGCCCTCGACGCCAGCGGCTTCGACGTCAGCCACCTCAGCCTGAACGACGGCTCCGTCGAGGGGTTGCGCCACCGCGAGTTGCCGGTCTTCTCCGTCCAGTTCCATCCCGAAGGCTGCCCCGGGCCGCAGGACAGCCAGCCGCAGTTCGACCACCTGTTCGAGCTGATCGCGCGACGCCGCGGCACGGGAGCGCCCGCGTGATCGACTCGTCATCCACGTCCCGGCCGACTAAAGTCCTCGTCATCGGTTCCGGGCCGATCGTCATCGGGCAGGCCGCCGAGTTCGACTACGCCGGGACTCAAGCCTGCCGCTCCCTGCGCGAGGAGGGCGTCCAGACCGTCCTGATCAACTCAAACCCTGCGACCATCATGACCGACCCTGGCGTCGCCGACGTGACGTACATCGAGCCGCTCACCGTCGAGATGGTCGAGGACGTCGTCCGCCGCGAGCGGCCTGACGGTGTCCTGGCGACGCTCGGGGGCCAGACCGGTCTCAACCTGGCCGTCGCCTGCGCCGAGGCCGGTGTCTTCGATCGGTACGGCGCGAAGCTGATCGGCACGCGCATCGAGTCGATCAAAATGGCTGAGGACCGCGATCTCTTCAAGCAGATGCTGATCCGGATCGGCGAGCCGGTCCCGGCCAGCGTCACCGCCAACACCGTCGACGAGGCGCTGGCGTTCGCGCGCACCAACGGCTACCCCGTGATCGTCCGCCCGGCCTTCACGCTCGGCGGGACCGGCGGCGGCCAGGCCCGCGACGGGGCTGAGCTGCGGCGCGTCGCCGCCTCCGGCCTGGCAGCCAGCCCGGTCACCCAGGTGCTGGTCGAGCAGTCCCTGATCGGCTGGAAGGAGTTGGAGTACGAGGTGCTCCGCGACGCCGCCGACACCTGCATCGTGGTCTGCAACATGGAGAACATCGACCCGATGGGCGTCCACACGGGTGACTCGATCGTCGTCGCGCCCAGCCAGACGCTCTCCGACCACGAGTACCAGATGCTCCGGACGGCCGCCATCAAGATCATCCGGGCGCTCGACATCCGCGGCGGCTGCAACGTTCAGTTCGCGCTCGATCCACACTCCCGCCGCTACTACGTCATCGAGGTCAACCCGCGGGTCAGCCGGTCGTCGGCGCTCGCCTCCAAGGCGACGGGCTACCCGATCGCCCGCGTCTCAGCGAAGATCGCCATCGGCAAGCGGCTGGACGAGATCCCGAACGCCGTCACCCAGCGCACCACCGCCGCCTTTGAGCCGGCCCTGGACTATCTGGTTGTCAAGATCCCACGCTTCCCGTTCGACAAGTTCGGGACCGGCGACCGTGCCCTCGGCACCCAGATGAAGGCGACCGGCGAGGTCATGGCGATCGACCGCTCGTTCGAGGGTGCGCTCCAGAAGGCGATCCGCTCGTTGGAGTTCCGTGGCCGCAATCTGCTCTGGGAAGACCCGTCCTGGACTGGCCCCGACGGCCTCGCCGAGATCTGGGCGCTGATCGAGACGCCGAACGACGTCCGGCTCTGGGCGCTGATGGCGGCACTCCGGCGGGGTGTCAGCCGCGACGAGATCCAGCAACGCTCGGGCATCGACCAGTTCTTCGTCCACAAGCTGGAGCGGCTCGTGAGCATGGAGCGCCGGATGCTCGGCGAGCCGCTGAACCGTTCGCTGCTCTGGGACGCCAAGCGCCTCGGATTCTCTGACGCCCAGATCGGGACGCTCTCCGACCAGTCGGCTGCCCATGTCCGATCCCGCCGTCACGAATGGGGCCTCCGACCGGTCTACAAGATGGTCGATACCTGCGCTGCCGAGTTCGAGGCCGTCACGCCCTACTTCTACGGCTCGTACGAGCAGGAGAACGAGGCCGAGCCGCTGACGGGAGCGAAGGCCGCGATCCTCGGCTCTGGGCCGATCCGGATCGGGCAGGGGATCGAGTTCGACTACTGCTCGGTCCGCGCCGCCTCGGCCCTCGAATCGGTCGACTGCCAGAGCATCCTGATCAACAGCAACCCGGAGACGGTCAGCACCGACTTCGACGCCTCCTCCCGGCTCTATTTCGAGCCGTTGGACGCCGAGAGCGTCGTCGACATCCTGGAGAACGAGTCGCCGCGCGGAGATCCCGCCGACACGCCGGTCGTCTTCCAGTTCGGCGGCCAGACGGCCGTCAATCTGGCCGATCCGCTCCACAACGCCGGTGCCAGCCTGCTCGGCGGCGGCTCCGAGAGCGTCGACCTCGCCGAGGACCGCGGCCTCTTCGAAGACCTGGTGATTCGGCTCCAGATCCCGCAGCCGCCTGGCGCCGCCATTCTGACCGTCGACCAGGCGCTCACGATCGCCCATCGTGTCGGCTACCCGGTCCTGGTCCGGCCCTCGTTCGTGCTCGGCGGCTGGGGCATGGAGATCGTCAACTCGGACGAGGATCTGGTGGACTACGTCTCCTCAGCTGCCGAGATCGCCTCCGGCCGCCCGATCCTGATCGACAAGTACCTCGAAGGCCGCGAGATCGAGGTCGACGCCGTCTCCGACGGCCAGGACGTCCTGATCCCCGGCATCATGGAGCACGTCGAGCGGGCCGGCGTCCACTCAGGCGACAGCATCGCCATCTACCCGGCCTCCTCCCTGTCCGACAGGCAGCGCGACGACATCGTCGAGTACACCCGGCGCCTCGGCGTCGGCCTTGGCGTGCGTGGGCTGTTCAACGTCCAGTACGTCATCTACCGCGACGATGTCTACGTGCTGGAGGCGAACCCCCGGTCGTCGCGCACGATCCCCTTCATCAGCAAGGTCACCGAAGTCCCGATGGTCGATCTCGCCACCCGGGTCCTGCTCGGCCAGAGCCTGAAGGAGCAAGGCTGGAACGGCGGCCTCCATCCCGAAACCGGTCTGGTCGCCGTCAAGGCGCCGGTCTTCTCGATGTCGAAGCTCCCCCAGGTCGATACCTACCTCGGTCCGGAGATGAAGTCGACCGGCGAGGTCATGGGCGTCGACTGGGACCCCGACCACGCGATGGCGAAGGCGCTGATCGCCGCCGGCACCATGATCCCGCGACAGGCGCCGGTCTTGCTCTCCCTTGCCGATAAGGACAAGGAGGAAGCCCTGCCGATGATCCGCGCGCTCCACGAGGCCGGACATCCGCTCCTGGCGACCGAAGGCACGGCTCGGATGATCGAAGGGCTCGGCCTCTCGGTGCGCCAGATCACCAAGCGCCTCTCGGAGGGCCACCCGAACGTCCTGGACGCGATCGAGCAGGGTTGGGTCGGCGCCGTCGTCAACACGGTCAGCGGTCGGCGCGGGCCGTTGAAGGACGGCTTCCAGATCCGTCGCGCCGCCGTCGAGCGCCGCATCCCGTGCTTCACCTCGATCGACACGGCCAGGGTGGCCGTCGAAGTGGTCACGCGGGGCGGCGAGCCGCTCCAGGCCCGGCCGCTCGCCGAGTACGTGGCCGGCCGTCCCGCATCCGAGAAACCGGTCGAGCAGGGCGTGAGCTGATGGACCTTCACCGCGTTACCGTCACGGCGAACGAGGAGATCATGCCCCAGACCCACGTCGTCGACGTGGCGAGCCCGTTGCTCGGCAAGTCCTCGAAGCCCGGCCAGTTCGTCCACATCCGCTGTAGCCCGATGTGGGACCCACTGCTGCGCCGCCCGATGAGCATCTTCCGGATCAGGCCGGACGGCGTCTCGCTGATGGTCCGGGCCGTCGGCGACGGCAGCCAGATCATCGCCGCTAGCGCCGTCGGGGCCGAGCTCGACGTCCTCGGGCCGCTGGGCAGGGCGTTCACGATCGACCCGTCCGCTCGGCGCCTCGCGATGGTCGGCGGCGGCTACGGCGTTGCCCCGCTGGTCGCCCTCGCGACCGAGGCGATCGGGCGCGGCTGCGAGGTCGTGCTGCTGGTCGGCGCCGCGACCGCCGACTACGTCTTCCCGGCCGACGAGCTGCCTACTGACGTCGAGTACGGCGTCGCCACCGTCGACGGCTCGCTCGGCCATCACGGTTTCGTCACAGAGCTGTTGCCCCGTTACCTGGACTGGTCTGATGCCGTTTACGCCTGCGGCCCGACACCGATGCTGGAGGCCGTCGCCCGCATCACAAGGCCAGCCGCGTTCGGGGTGGCCGGCGCGATGCGCTCCCAGAAGCCGGTCCAGCTTGCGATGGAGCAGCGCATGGGCTGCGCGATGGGCGTCTGCCTCGGGTGCGTCGTGATGACGAAGAACGGGTACCAGCGCGTCTGCCGCGACGGCCCGGTCTTCCAGGCCGACGAGATGATCTGGGACGGCCTGCATGCCTGAGCACGGCGTCGCCTCGAAGACCGGCACCGCGACCCCGCCGAACCTCCGCGTGAATCTCGCGCCGAACAACATCCACGGCCTGGAGCTCTCGAACCCGGTCCTGGTCGCCTCCGGCACGTTCGGCTACGGCACCGAATACCAGTCACTCGTGGATATCCAGCGGATCGGCGCGATCTGCTCGAAGGGAATCACCGTCCGGCCCCGGGCAGGTAACCCACCGCCGCGCATCGCCGAGACGCCGGCCGGCATGCTCAACGCCATCGGACTCCAGAACGTCGGGCTGCGCGGCGTCGTCGTGGAGAAGGCGCCGATCTGGGAGCGCTGGTCGGTCCCCGTGATCGCGAACATCTCCGGCGAGTCGATCGCCGAGTTCGAGGAGTTGGCCGGCACCCTGGACGGCGTCCCGGGCATCGCCGGCCTCGAAGTGAACATCTCCTGCCCGAACATCCGCGACGGCGGCCGGCTGTTCGCTGACGACGCCGGCTCGGCCGCGGCCGTCACCCGCGCCTGCCGCGCCGTCTCGACGCTGCCGCTGATGGTCAAGCTCTCGCCGAACGTGGGAAACATCGTCGAGATCGCGCTGGCCGTCGAGGCGGCCGGCGCGGACGCACTTTCGGTCGCGAATACGCTGCTCGGCATGCTGATCGACGTCGACCGCCGCCGCCCGTACCTGGCTAACCGAACAGGCGGCCTGAGCGGCCCGGCCGTCCGTCCCGTCATCGTGCGCATGGTCTACCAGATCACCCAGGCTGTCTCCATTCCGGTCGTGGGCGTCGGCGGCGTGACCTGCACCGAGGATGCGCTCCAGTACGTCCTGGCCGGCGCGACGGCGGTCCAGGTCGGCACCGCGAACTTCGTCAACCCGAGGACCGCCACCGAGATCGTGGACGGCCTCTCGGCGTACCTCCAGCAACACGCCATCGCCGACATCTCCGAGTTGATCGGCGCCGCCCATCCTCCCGCCGCCCGCCCCGCCGTTACCACTCCCGTCTAAGGGAACCGGACACCTTCCGGGCTCGTTCTGGAAAGCATAGCGATCCCCTGGAACACGATCCTGTGAGGTCTATTCGATCCCGAACTCTGAGTCGAAACTGGCGCTTACCGCGCAGCCGTGGAGTGAACTCCACGGCCCGGGTTGACCGCTTCTCCAACGCACGGCTTGCGACTCGCTTCCCAGAGATGTTCTAGCCCATACTTCCTTTCTGACCCGTGGAGTCCATTGCCAATGTCGAGGCCTTCGCCGCTACGCCGACGTCGGTTCATCGCCCTCCTCGCCGGAGCATCGCTGGTCGGCGCCGTCGGCTGCTCGCCGGTGACCCCCGTGGTGTCCAGCGCTCCCGAACCAGCGGCCCAGGCGAGCGTCCCGATTCCCGCGAGCCTCGCCATCGCGCCGTCCACGGTGCGCCAGGCCACGGAGCTACCGCCTGGGCGCATCCTCTACGTGCGCGATGGTAACCTCTGGCTCTGGCAGGGTGGCACCAGCCACCAGTTCTCGGAGGGCGGGACCTGGTCCCAACCGTCGTTCTCGCCCGGCGGCAAGGAGATCGCCTACGTCTACTGGGCGGAAAACTTCTCGGACGTCTTCGTGATGGCCGCCGACGGCTCGAAGTCCCGACGACTGACGCGCCTACAATCCGGCAGCATCATGGACAACAGCTGGGCGTTCCGGCCATCCTGGTCGCCGGACGGCGAACGGATCGCCTTCGTCAGCGACGCGACCTCCCGGTTCCCCCAGCTCTGGCTGATGGGCATCGACGGCGCTGGACGGCGGCAGCTCTCGCTCCCGTCGTTCTACGAAGAGTCGTGGGTTGACGCCCTTACCTGGGACCCGAACGGCGGCCGGGTGGCGATAACCGGCGCGCCGGACATGCGCGCTCCGAGCCAAATCTATCTGGTTGACCTGGCGAAAGTCACGGCTGTGAAGCTGACCAGTCACGTGAACGGCGCCTACGACCCGTCCTGGTCCCCCAACGGCGAGAACCTCGCCTACATCGGGCGATCGGGCTCCCAGGCCGAGCTCTGGGTGCGCACCATCGACGGCGAGAAGCAGTCAAGGTTCGACCGGCTCTCGTTCGTCAGGTCGCCGGCCTGGGCGCCCGATGGCAAGTCGGTCGCCGTCCTGGCGCTGCAGAATGGCGCGTTCGAGATCTTCGTGATGAGCGTCAAGCCGACCGACAACGGCTTCGAAATTGGCGATCCGCGACAGCTCACCCGCGACGCGGCCGTGGACCCGATGTCCGGCCTGACCTGGGCGCCGTGAGCGAGACACTGGCCGGCCCAGCAGACGCAGTGGCGACGGCTACGCGCGAGTCGCGGCGCGATCAGGCGCGAGCGCTCGCCGCGACCCGCCGCCGCCTCTTCGTCCTCACCACGGTCATCGGCCTCGTCGCGCCGTGGGCGCTCTGGGCGAGCGGCCTTTCGGCCGGGCTCTGGGCCGGGCTCCACGATCTTTCGCTCTGGCTCTCGGTGCCGATTCAGGTCGGCATCCTCACGCTGCTCCTCGTGCTCGTAGCCACGCCTCTGTCGTTCTACGGCGGCTTCGTGGTGGGCCACCGCTACGGCCTCTCGACCCAGACGATCGGCGGCTGGATCGCCGACTGGGTCAAGTCGACACTCCTGATGGTCGTCCTGACCACTGCCGCCGCCAGCCTGTTCTACGCCACGATCTGGGCCTTCCCGTCGCTCTGGTGGCTGCTGTTCTGGCTGGAGGCGATGGCCGCCATCGTCGTTCTGACATTCGTCGCGCCGTACGTCTTCCTGCCGCTCTTCTTCAAGCCGAAGCCGGTCGAAGACCCTGGCGTCGTCATGATGATCGAGGATCTCGTGCGCCAGGCCGGCACGACCGTTGCCGGCGTCAGCCAGCTCGACTTCAGCCGCCGCACCAACGAGGCGAACGCCGCCGTAATCGGATTCGGGCAGTCTCGCCGAGTCGTCCTCGGCGACACGTTGCTGGCGTCGTTCACGCCGTCCGAGATCAGGGCGGTGGTCGCCCACGAGCTCGGCCACCACATCCATCGCGACGTCGCGAAGCTGATGGCGGTCCAGGCGGTCGTGATGGCGCTCGGACTCGGGCTCGGCGCCCTGGTCGGCGACCCGCTCCTTCGGCTGGTCGGCGCCGCCCCTCTCGCCGACCCGTCCTCGTACCCGCTGCTCGCGTTCGCGATTAGCGTCTTTGGCCTGATCTGCCTGCCGGCCGTCAACGCTTTTGCCCGGTCAGTCGAGGCTGACGCCGATACCTATGCCATCCAGCTCGTCGGCGACGGACGGCCGCTCGCTGCCGCGATGCGCCGCCTTGCCGATCAAAACCTGGCCGAGGAGCGCCCGCCGCGCTGGGCTGAGATCCTGCTCTACACCCACCCCCCGATCTGGCGCCGAGTCGAGAGCGCGGAGGCAGCAAGTCATGGCTAGAGTGCTGGCGCCGTCGTGGATCGGGCCGGGCCTGGCGGTCCTGTTCGTCGTGCCGCTCCTGGTCTATGGCGCGTACTCGATCGGCGACCGCTGGTACCAGAACTACCTGCTGACCCAGCAGGAGGAGGCGATCCGCGTGGAGGTTATGCGCCTGCGCGAGGAGAACCTGCGCCTCCAGCGTGAGCTGAACGTTGCGCGCAGCGACGCCGGCATCGAAAAGGTCGCCCGCGAGCAGCTCGGCCTGATCAAGCCCGGTGACACGGCGCTCCAGATCGTCGGGCCAGGCGGCCCCGCGGCGTCCGGTCCCGGTGCAGCCCGATCCGCTCCGCCCGCTGCGCCAGCGACCGAGCCGAAACCCACGCCTGAGCGGCCTGCCTGGCTCCGCTTCCTCGATGGCCTCTTCGGACGCTGAAGTCGTCGCTCGCGTTCGGCAGCACGTTCGCGAAGCGCTTGAGCGCTTTGGACTGGCGCCGCCGCACCTCCCGGTCGTCGTCGCGGTCTCGGGCGGCGCCGACTCGCTCTGCCTCCTCGACGCTCTGGTCGCCGTCCTGCCAGACTCCAAACAGTGCCTCGTCGTTGGACACGTCGACCATCTGTTGCGGGCTGGATCGACCGACGACGCCACGCACGTCCGATCGATCGCGTCTGGATACGACCTGGCATGCCAGGTCGCGACCGTCGATGTGCCGGCCATCGCCGAGGCCGAACGTCGTGGTATTGAAGAAGCCGCACGGCTCGGCCGCTACCGTGCACTCCGCGACCTCGCACGCGGTGCCGGCCGACAGACCGTTCTCACAGGCCACACCCGCGACGACCAGGCCGAGACTATCCTGATGCATCTCCTCCGTGGCAGTGGCACGCGTGGCCTTCGAGGCATCCCCGAGTACGAATGGTTCGACGAGATGGCGCTCGGCGAGGATCGACCGCCGGACATCTATTCGGGCGTCTTTGTCGTGCGCCCACTGCTGGATATCACGCGAGCCGACACGCAGCAGTACTGCGAGGCACGCGGAATCGCTTGGCTTGTGGACGAGACCAATGTCGACCCAGGTTTCCTGCGGAACAGGATTCGGCATCACCTGCTGCCGGTGCTCCGAACCTACAATGCCAGGATCGATCAATCGCTGATCCGATTCTCGCGCGTCATGCGTGAGGACGACGACCTCCTGGATGCCCTTACCTCGCACCGCTGGTACCGGATCGTGCGCCACGAACACGATAGGTACGCGGTCGACCTGCACGCGTGGCGCCGCCTCCGATTGGCACTCCAACGTCGGATCGTACGACGCATCGCGGCACGAGCCGGAGTCGACGAGATCGGATTCGAGGCGGTCGAGCGGGCACTAGCGGTCGGCGCGGAGGGCGGTCCGCCGCGCGCCGAGCTTGGCGGCGGCATGACGGTCGAGCGCAAAAGAGCTACCCTGTTCTTCAGTCGCGCCCCAAGGAAGACTGATGAGTGAGAACGGCCGGCCCTGGCGGCCAGACGACGACATGGCCGAGGTGCTCATCACCGCCGACCAGCTCGCACAGCGCATCTCGGAGCTTGGCGCCCAGATCACCGAGGAGTACGCAGGCAAGCGTCTTCTGCTGCTCGGGGTGCTCAAGGGCGCGGTGATCTTCCTGGTCGATCTCGCCCGCCAGATCCAACTCTCGCTGGAGATCGACTTCATGGCGATCTCCAGCTACGGCGCCAGCACCCAGTCCAGCGGCATCGTCCGCATCCTCAAGGATCTGGAGGACTCCGTCGAGGGCCAGCACATCCTGGTCGTCGAGGACATCGTCGATAGCGGCCTGACCCTCGACTACCTGTTGCGGTCGCTCGCCGCGCGCGGCCCGGCCAGCATCAAGGTCTGTGGCCTGCTCTTGAAGGACCGCCCGCGCGAACTGACGGTCCCGATCGACTACGTCGGCTTCACGATCCCAGACCGTTTCGTGGTCGGCTACGGCCTCGACTTCGCGGAGCGGTACCGCAACCTGCCGTACATTGGCGTGCTGCGCCCGGAGCTCTATCAGAACGCCGATCCCGAGCCGCCCGGTGGCCCGTTGCCGGCGTCCGGTCCTCTGCCAGGGTAACCAGAGGGCTCTGCTATACTAGCCATGCAGCCGCCGTCTCATCGCGGCTTTTCGCGATGGAGCGGGCAGCGGGAGCTCCGGAGGCCTCAATGGATACGAAGTGGCTGCGCAACAGCTTCGTCTACCTGATCATTCTGGTAGCGATCATCGCGCTGTTCTTCACGGTTTTCCAGCCCGGCAGCATGGACCGTGACGCCCAGATCGGCCTCAACGAGCTGGCGGCGGCGGTGAAGCGCGGCGAAGTCAAGCGCATCGACGTTGCCGAGGACAAGCTGACGACCGAGATCCCCGGTCGCGGCAAGTTTACCGCCCGCAAGGAACGGACAGACTCCGTTCCCGACGTCATGGCGTCCTACGGGGTGACGCCTGAAGAGTGGAGCCGCGTCGATTACCGCGTCGCCGACCCGCCGCAGTTCACGAACTGGCTCGGCCTGGCCGTGAACCTGTTGCCGCTGATCTTCTTCGGCGCGATCCTTCTCTTCATGATGCGCCAGGCTCAGGGCAGCAACAACCAGGCGCTCTCCTTCGGGAAGTCGCGGGCGCGGATGTTCATGGGGAACAAGCCGACGATCACGTTCGCCGACGTGGCCGGCGTCGAAGAGGCCAAGCAGGAGCTCGCCGAAGTCGTCGAGTTCCTGAAGTACCCGGAGAAGTTCTCCGCCCTCGGCGCACGCATCCCGAAGGGCGTGCTGCTGGTCGGTCCGCCTGGAACAGGTAAGACGCTCCTCTCGCGGGCCGTCGCCGGCGAGGCGGGCGTGCCGTTCTTCAGCATCTCGGGCTCCGAGTTCGTCGAGATGTTCGTCGGCGTCGGCGCCTCGCGCGTGCGTGATCTCTTCGATCAGGCGAAGCGCAACGCTCCCTGTATCGTCTTCGTGGACGAGATCGATGCCGTCGGGCGCCAGCGCGGCGCCGGCCTCGGCGGCAGCCACGACGAGCGCGAGCAGACGCTGAACCAGATCCTGGTCGAGATGGACGGCTTCGACACGAACACCAATGTGATCGTGATCGCCGCGACCAACCGGCCAGACGTCCTTGACCCCGCCCTCCTGCGACCCGGCCGCTTCGATCGCCAGGTCGTCCTGCCCCAGCCGGACATCAACGGCCGCCGCGCCATCCTCGAGGTTCACGCCAAGGGCAAGCCGCTCGACAAGTCGGTACGATTGGACACCCTCGCCAAGCAGACGCCGGGCTTCTCGGGCGCCGACCTCGCAAACCTGATCAACGAGGCCGCCATCCTCGCCGCGCGCCGAAACAAGAAGACGATCGGCATGGACGAGATGCAAGAGGCGATCGACCGCGTCATCGCCGGCCCGGAGCGCCGCAGCCGGATCATCTCCGAGCGCGAGAAGCTGGTCACCGCCTACCACGAGGGTGGCCACGCCGTCGTCGGCCGATTCCTCAAGAACCACGACCCGGTCCACAAGATCTCGATCATCGCTCGCGGCATGATGGGCGGCTACACCCGCTACCTGCCGACCGAGGACCGGTACCTCTGGACGAAATCCCAATTCGAGGACCGGCTGGCCGCGACCCTCGGCGGTCACGCCGCCGAAAAGCTCGTCTTCGGCGAGATGAGCACCGGCGCCGAGAACGACATCGAGGTCGCCACCAACATCGCCCGCAAGATGGTCAAGGAGTACGGCATGAGCGACCGGCTCGGCCCGGTCGCCCTTGGCCACAAGGAGGAGCTGGTCTTCCTCGGCCGCGAGATCGGCGAGCAGAAGAACTACAGCGAGAAGATCGCCGAGGCGATCGACGAGGAGATCCGCCGGCTGATCGACCAGGCGTACCTCGAAGCGTCCCGCATCCTCCAGGAGAAGCGCGCGGTTCTCGACCGGCTCGCGAATGTGCTGGTCCAGGAGGAGACGATCGAGGGCGACCGGCTGGAGCGGGTCTTTATCGGAAGCGACGACCTTGGCGCACCAACGGGGACCGTTGACACCCCGGCGGCTCCACAGGAGCCACAGGCGACCGAAACCGATCGGCCGTCACCGCAACCAAAGCCCCGGCTGATACCGGGCACGGCGACAGGGTCATAGGCACGGCGAGTGAGAACGGCGAGACGCCCCTACCAGCAGCGGTAGGGGCGTTTCTTTGCGCCGCGATCGACGAAAGGAGGAGGAAACGAGGTCCGCCGCGAAACGGCGGCCGTGTGCAGTCGTTGGTACACGCGAGCACCGTCACTCGGCCGGGCGAAGTCGTCATAATACGACGCGCTTCGTCTCACGACTGTAGGGCAAGTCGGTCGGTCGGCGGTGGTAGTCTCAGTCGGTGTCGGGCGGACATCTCGGCGTCCTTGGGCAGGGAGGGATCTTGTACGGCGAGCTCTCGATCTTCACGGGCAACGCGCATCCACAGCTCGCGCGGGACATCTGTGCGTACCTGGGCGTGCCGCTCGGCCGGGCCGAAGTCTTCGAGTTCAGCAACGAGAACATCTTCGTCAAGATCAACCAGAACGTACGCGAGCACGACGTCTTCGTGGTCCAGCCGACCTGCTCGCCAGTCAACAAGAGCGTGATGGAGCTGCTCATCATGCTCGACGCGCTGAAGCGGGCCTCTGCCAGCCGGATCACCGCCGTCATCCCGTACTTCGCCTACGGACGCTCCGACAAGAAGGACCAGCCGAGAGTCCCGATCACCGCGCGCCTGCTTGCCGAGTTGCTCCAGGTCGCCGGCTGTGACCGCGTCCTGACCATGGACCTGCACGCCGGCCAGGTCCAGGGGTTCTTCCGGATCCCGGTGGACGAGCTGACGGCGATGTTCCCGCTCGCCGACTACTTCCGCGCCATGGAGCTGATCGACCCGGTGATCGTGGCGGCGGACCTCGGCTTCGCCAAGCGGGCACGGAACTTCGCCAACATGATCGGTGGCTCGGTCGCCTTCGTCGAGAAGCGTCGGCTCGGGAACGACAGTCGCAGCGAGACGCTCGGCGTCATTGGCGACGTGGTTGGCAAGACCGCCATCATCATGGACGACGAAATAGACACGGCCGGTACGATCGTCAACGCGGCCGAGATCGTCCGCCGCGAGGGCGCTCGCGACGTGATCGTCGCCTGCACGCACGCCGTGCTCTCCGGCCCCGCCGTCGAGCGGATCGAGAACAGCTCGATCTCGATGCTCGTCACCACCGACACGTGCCGGATCGATCCGCACAAGCGGCTGTCGCGGCTCCGGATCCTGCCGATCGGCCTCCATCTCGGCGAGGCGATCAGCCGGATCCACACCGGCGGCTCGGTCGGAGCACTGTTCGGCGTCCCGGTCAGCTAAGGGTCTGTCAAGAATCAACTTCCCGTTTTGGTCCGAGAGACCTGGACGGTCAGCGGAGCGCCGGCTAGCATGACGTAACCGACGGTCAGTCGAACGGG
>Ga0209382_10002322_pt1 | contig 27939 bp, 25 predicted proteins | sample SoiMetdeltSBSDD5_FD_187599 | JGI IMG/M metagenome (GOLD analysis project Ga0209382, IMG submission 187599) | Bulk soil microbial communities from a Populus tree surrounding site in Tennessee, USA - Soil MetaG P. deltoides SBSDD5 (SPAdes) (version 2) | ecosystem: Environmental > Terrestrial >... | reverse complement strand
TTTCTGCGCCGTCTCGGCCAGCAGCGCGCCGCTCTCCGGCGCCGAGCTTCCGGCCGCCGCCGCTGCCGCGAGCTGCAGGCCCTCGAGCAGCAGCCCGAGCAGGATGGCCCACCAGGAAGAGTGCAGCAGCGTGCGCGCGAGCTCTGGCCTCATGGAGCAAGAGCATGCCGCATGAAGGGGCGGCCGGTCGAGCCCGGCCGTTCCCGGCCCGGCCGCTAGAGTGTCGCCATGTCCGACCGCGTGTCCGACTACGACTACGAGGTGCCGCAGGAGGCCGTGGCGCAGGTGCCTGCGGCGCGACGCGAGGACGCGCGCCTGCTGGTCGTGGCGCGCGGAGCCGCCGAGCGCGGCGCGTCCGGCGGGCTGCGCGACGCCGGCATCCCTTACCTGCCGGCCCTGCTGCGGCCGGGCGACCTGCTCGTCCTCAACGACGTGCGCGTGCGCCCCGCGCGGCTCGCCGCGCGGCGGGCCACGAGCGGCGGGCGCGTCTCGGTGCTGGTCCTCGACGTGGGCGAGGGCGGCCGGCAGGCCCGCGTGCTCCTCGGCACGCGCGGCACGCCGCTGCCGGGCGAGCGCCTGCTGCTGGCCGGCGACACCTGGCGCATCGCGGCCGCCCGCGGCGAGGGCGTCTTCGACGTGCTCGTGGAGCAGGGCCGCGACCTTCCGTCGCTGCTGGCCGACGTCGGCCGCATGCCGCTGCCGCCGTACATCGAGCGCGGCGAGGAGGCCGACCCGCGCGATGCGCTCGACCGCGAGCGCTACCAGACAACCTTCGCGCGTGGCGGGCCCGGCGAAGCAGCCGCGGCGCCGACGGCGGGCCTGCACCTGACGGCCTCCCTGCTTGCGGAGCTGGCCGCGCGCGGCGTGGAGGTGGCGCACCTCTCGCTCGCCGTGGGCACGGGCAGCTTCCGGCCCCTGCGCGGCGCGTCGCTCGACGAGCACGTCATGCACGCCGAGCGCTACACGATCCCGCCCGACGTGGCCGCGCGCTTCGCAGCGGTGCGGGAGCGGGGCGCGCGCGTCCTGGCCGTGGGCACCACGGTGGTGCGCGCCATGGAGAGCGCCGTCGCGGCCGACGGCCGCACGCTGCGCGCCGGCGCGGGCGAGACGGCGCTGTTCATCGGGCCGGGGCATCGCTTCGCGGCCGTGGACGCGCTGCTCACCAACTTCCACCAGCCGCGCAGCACGCTGCTCGTGCTCGTGTCGGCCTTCGCGGGGCTCGAGACGGTGCGCGCGGCGTACCGGCACGCCATCGGCAGCGGCTACCGGCTGTTCAGCTACGGGGACGCGATGCTGGTCTCGTGAGCCTCACGGCCTTGCGGTCAGCGCCTTCAGCAGCGCGCGGGCCACCGCCGCGTGGCCCGTGACGTTCAAGTGGTAGTCCTTGACCCAGAAGCGCGGCGAAGGCGCGGCCTGCAGCACCGGGAACAGGTCGAGGGTCTCGATGCCCTGCGCCGCGAGCTGCTCGCGCAGCTGCTCGCCGAGCCGCGCGTTCACGTCGAGGTCCGCGCGCTGCAGGTGGAAGGCCTCCAGGATCTCGGACACCGTGGCTTCGTCGTCCAGGTCGAGTTCGGGGCGCGTGGGCAGCGTGGCCACCAGCAGGCGCGCGCCGAGGAAGGCGCACTGCCGCGCGAGCTCCTCGCAGATGACGCGCGTGGCGGCCAGGGCCAGCTCGGCGGCCTGCGGATCGTCGTGGAAGGCGAGCGCCTGCGTGAAGGCCTGCGGCAGCCGATCGGGCCAGCGGACCTTGGCCTCCTGCATCTCCGTGTGGGCGCGCAGCGACGAGGGCCGGCCGTGGATCCGGTCGTCGATCACCAGGGCATGGCTGAAGTCGTTGCCGGTGAAGATGACCACGATGACCGTGTCCGGCCGGAGGTCCTCGTGCAGGAGCAGCTGGCCGAGATAGTTGTGCGGTCCCGTGGCCCCGACGCCGGCATTGATGACCTCGGTCGGCGAGCCGATGGCGGCCAGCCGGGCCTCGAGCACGTTGGCGAAGGACTCGCGGTTCGGCACGACGCCCTCGGTCTGGCTGTCGCCGAGCACGAGGATGCGCGGCCCGGAAGGCGTCACGCTGGTGGGCGCGTCCTCGCGGAAGCCGAGGTTGTTGGTGCGGAACTCGATGCGGCCTTCGGGGTGCTCGGGCCACGCGAAGGTGTCCTTGCGATCCGGCTTCAGCACCGCCAGAGCAAGCGGGTGGTAGACCTCGCGGCCGTCGTCGCGCGCCAGCGCGGGGAAGAGGCCGCGCGCCGCCACCTCGTCCATCCAGGGCGGCGGCGGGAGCTCCGCCAGCGGACAGGGCAGCGACCCGGGCGGCCCGGACGTGTCGCCGCAGGCGGCGACGAGCAAGAGGGCCACGACGCTCCACGCCGTTCGCGTGCGCCGCGGCCGGGATGATCGTCGCGCAGGGAACACGCGGCGGATTGTACGGGCCGTTCGCGCGAGGTGTTCGTGCGGCTCGTGCCCGACGCCGACCAGGCGCTCGCGCGTCCGGCCGAGTGCGCGCGGGAGCCGCGGCGGGGCGCGTCGTACCATGGCCGCGCATGGCCGCCCCGGACCCCGCCGCCCGCGTCGCGTGGCTGACCGGGGAGATCCGCCGCCACGACCGCCTCTACTACGAGGCCGACCGGCCCGAGATCTCCGACCCCGAGTACGACGCGCTCCTGCGCGAGCTGCGCGACCTCGAGGCCGCGCACCCGCAGCTGTGCGCGCCGGACAGCCCGACGCAGCGCGTTCCGGGCGCGGCGGTGGAGGGCCTGCGCCAGGCGCAGCACCGCCTGCCCATGCTCTCGCTGGAGAACACCTACGACGCCGCCGAGGTGCGGGAGTGGGTGGACAGCATCGCGCAGTTCCTCGGCGCTCCGGCCGGATCGCTGGTCTTCTCGTGCGAGCCCAAGCTGGACGGCGTGGCGCTGGAGGTCATCTACGGGCAGGGCCGGCTGGAGCAGGCCGTCACGCGCGGCGACGGGCGCACGGGCGACGACGTGACGCACACCGTGCGCACGATCCGCGCGCTGCCGACGGTGCTGCGGCCGGCCGCGGGCGCGCCGCCGGCGCGGCTCGAGGTACGCGGCGAGGCGATCATGACGCGCGCCACCTTCGAGCGCGTGAACAAGGCGCGCGAGGCGGCGGGCGAGGAGCTGTTCATCAACCCGCGCAACACGGCCAGCGGCACGCTCAAGCTGCTGGACCCCGCGCTCGCGGCGCGGCGCCCGCTGGACATGCTGTGCTACGGGCTGGGCGAGGCCGACGGGCTCCTGTCGGCTGCCACGGGCGCGCCGCCGCGCGGCCACCGCGAGGCCATGGAGGCGCTGGCCGCGCTCGGGCTGCCGACGGCGCTGGAGCTGTCCGCGCGGGGCGGCCTCGACGCCGTGCTGGCGCAGCACGAGGCCCTGCTCGCGCGCCGCGACGAGCTGCCCTTCGAGGTGGACGGCACCGTGATCAAGGTGGACGACTTCCCGCTGCAGGAGCGGCTGGGCCTGCGTGCGCGCAGCCCGCGCTGGGCGGTGGCCTTCAAGTTCCCGGCGCGGCAGGGCACGACGGTGGTGCTCGACATCGGCGTGAACGTCGGCCGCACGGGAGCGCTCACGCCCGGCGCCGTCGTGGCGCCCGTGCACGTGAGCGGCGTCACCATCACCAGCATCTCGCTCTTCAACCGGGACGAGGTCGCGCGCCTCGGGATCAAGCCCGGCGACCGCGTGCTCATCGAGCGCGCCGGCGACGTCATCCCGCACGTCGTGGCCGTCACGCAGTCGGGGCCGGGCGAGCCGTGGCGCATGCCGGACAGCTGCCCCGTCTGCGGCACGCCCGTGCGCGCCGTCCCGGGCGAGGCCGTCGTGCGCTGCCCCAACCCGCGCTGCCCCGCGGTGCTCAAGCGGCGCATCGAGCACTTCGTCTCGCGCGGGGCCATGGACATCGAGGGCGTGGGCGAGAAGCTCATCGGCCAGCTCGTGGATGGCGGGCTGGTCAAGCGGCTCGCCGACCTCTACGTGCTCGACGAGCCGACGCTCGCGGGCCTGGAGCGCATGGGCGAGCTCTCCGCCCGCAACGTGCTGGCCGGCATCGAGACCAGCCGCACCCGGCCGCTGGCGCGCCTGCTGAACGGGCTGGGGATCATGCACGTGGGCGAGACCGTGGCCGGGAAGCTGGCCGACCATTTCGGCACGCTGCAGGCGCTGCGTGCGGCAAGCATCGAGGAGCTGCAGGGCCTTTCCGGCATCGGGCCGGCGGTGGCGGCCTCCGTCCGCGCCTTCCTCGACGACCCCGACGAGCGCGAGAGCCTCGACCTGCTGCTGGCGCGCGGCGTGGCGCCGCCGCCGGCCGTGCGCCCGGCGGCCGGGCCGCTCGCGGGCCAGACCTTCCTCTTCACGGGCACGCTCTCGCGCCTCTCGCGCCGAGAGGCGCAGGAGCGCGTGAAGGCACTGGGCGGCACGCTGCTCTCGGGGGTGAGCGCCGGCCTCTCCGTCCTCGTCGTGGGCGACAAGCCGGGCAGCAAGCTCAGGAAGGCGCAGGAGCTGGGCGTGAAGGTGCTGACGGAGGAGGAATTCGTGGCGCTCGTCGAGCGGGAGTCCGGCGGGTGAGCGGCGCGGCCCGGCGCCTCACATCCAGTGCACCTCGCGGCCCACGGGCGACTCGACCGAGAACGAGTAGGCGATGGCGCTGGTGCCCTCGGCGCCGATCTCCAGCGCCCAGCGCAGCGTGCCGTCCTGCACGTCGATCTCGTGCGGCTGGTTCGACTCGAGGAAGCTCACCTGGATGTCGGGCGACTTGCTGACAGGGATCTGGTCGGCCACCTCCACCTGCACGCTGCGCGAGTTGAAGTTCTCGACCTGGATCTCGTAGCGGTAGGTGATGACCTGCGACTGGCGGAAGGCCTCCGGACCCTTCACTTCGCGGGACAAGAGCTTGCGGGACACGACCAGGCTGTCGTCGGGGCCGAACCCGAAGTCGAGCGGCTCGTTCTTGGCGGCGCCGGCCACCTGGCCCGGGCCGACGTAGGAGTCGTCGATGAACAGCGAGGCCGCGCCCGCCAGCACGGGCACGCCGGTGGTGTTGACGATGCCGCCCTGCAGCATGACCGAGTTGCCCAGCGCGGGCGTGGCCACGTACTTGAGCTGCGCCGGCACGCGCGCGGTGAAGACCACGACCTTGTGCGGCGAGGAGTCGCAGGGGATGGTCTCGCGCCGGCCGATCTCGTAGCGCACGCCGGCGAAGCGGTCGACGAGCTGCGACATCGCGCCCTCGATGAGCGCCTTGTTCAGGCCGTACTGCGCGAGCACCTGGTCCGGGCGCCGCGCGAGCTGCTCCAGGTTGCGGCGGTAGGTCTCGCGTTCCTGGCTGCGCTTGAAGCGCTTGGCCGACCACTCTTCCGCCTTGTCGCGGCCCGTGGCGCTGAGGAACGAGACCTCCTTGGCCAGCTGCGCCATCGCGGAGTCGTCCAGGCTGGCGAGCATGGGCGTGAGCTCGGGCACGGTGAGCTCGAAGTCGGGCCGGCTCATGGCCAGCGCGAGCTCCACGTCGTTCCAGTGCTCGCCCGACCATTGCACCACCTGGCCGTAGCCGATGACCTCGATCTCGCCCCGCGCGCGGTCGAGGTGCACGTCGTAGCTGGGAATCCAGACCACGGAGTCCACGATGTAGTGCACGGCCACGCGCTGGCTGCCGGCCTCGTCGGCCGCGAAGGAGACCACGATGTCCTTCATCTCCTTGGGCAGCCGCGAGGAGAAGTCCTTGCGCTGCTGCTCGAGCGCCGCGAGCTGCTGCTGCTTGTCGCGCACCCGCGCCGCGAGCTCGCCGAACTGCGTGTCGCAGCTCCGGAGGCCCTCGTCGACGAAGGCCAGCACCTGCTTCCAGTCGTCCACCGCGAGGGTGGCGCGCGCGACCTGCTGGTTGATGTCGCCCGACAGGCGGCCCTTGATCGCGGCGTAGAAGGCGGCCTGCTCGACCAGCCGGCCCTGCGTGCGGCCTTCCGCCGCGACGTCGTCCTTGAGCGACTGTACGGACTGGTCGAGCGCCGCGATCTCCTCGGACAGCGCCTGGCTCAGGTAGGCCGTGCGCAGCTCGGTGCCCGTGATGCGCGCGCCGGCCGAGACGCTGGCGCGCAGCGTGTGGGGATTGAGGCCCGGGACCAGGTTGGTGAAGCGCACGGTGTTCTCGCCCGCCTGGGCAGCCAGCTCGATCTCGCGCGTGACCTCGGCGTGCTTGGGGAAGACCACCACGCGCGTGATGGACGACTCGGGCGGCGCCGCGGGCACGGCGGGCGGCCCATCCTGTGCAAGGTGGCACGCGACGAGCAGGCACGCAGACAGGAGCTGGACGAGCATGGACGGACCCTCTCCTCGGAAAGTTGCGGAAGCTCCCGGCCGCGCCGCATCCCGAGCGACGTCGGCCTCGATCCCGGGGCCGGAAGCGCGGAGGAAAACAGGACAGGCGAACGCAGGTTGCGTCGCCCCCCCCGACCTCAGGATCGGCTGCGCCACTCGCCGCTGGCGCGCCGGCTCATTTGCCCCTAGACTGCCGGGTCCCCATCGTCCGATGAAAGGTCTGCCGGTGAAGGTCGAGATCCGCTACTGCGCCGTGTGAAACTACGAGCCACGTGCCGTCGGTCTGACGGAAGAGCTGCTCAAGGGTTTCAAGCGCGACATCGAGTCCCTGGTCCTGGTCCCCTCCGATGGAGGCTGCTTCGAGGTGAAGAAGAACGACACGCTCGTCTTCAGCAAGCTCGGCGCGGGCCGCTTTCCCGAGGAGGGCGAGGTCCGGGCCATCCTGACCGGCAACCGGCAGCCCGTGCTGGCCTGACGCCCGCGAGCCCGCCACCATGACCAGCAGCCCGCACGTCCGCAGCGCCCGCAAGAGGAAGGTGGTGCTCTTCCTGCCGTCGCGCGTGGACCCGTCCATCGGCGACCTGCCGTCGGCCGACCTGCTGCCGCTCGAGATGGTGCACATCGCGCCCATGGCCGAGCGCCTCGGGTGGGAGGTGGTGCTCATCGACGCGATGGTCGAGCCCGACTACCTGGAGAAGACGCTCGCGGCCTGCGAGGGCGCGGACGTCTTCGGCTCCTCCTGCATCCTCGGCTACCAGGTGTGGGACGGGGCGCAGGTGGCGGCGGCCGTGCGCGAGCGCTTCCCGAGGATCCAGATGATCTGGGGCGGCTGGTTCCCGTCGGCCATCCCCGAGCTCTACCTGCGCAGCAACATCTGCGACGCCGTGTGCATCGGCCAGGGCGAGGTGACGTTCGAGGAGTACCTCAAGGCCGTGGAGGCGGGCACGCCACTCGACGGGGTGCAGGGCCTCGCGCTGCTGCGCGACGGTCAGGTGGTCTCCTCCGGCCGCCGTCCGACCGTGCACCTGAACGAGCTGCCCGAGCCGTCCTTCCACCTGATGGACCTGCAGAAGTACTACGAGCTGCAGAAGCGCACGGCGAGCTTCGGGCACCGCGTGCGCAACCGGCTGCCGCCGCCGCACCACCTGGTGAACAAGCCCTTCCGCGGCTTCTCCTACTTCAGCTCCTTCGGCTGTCCCGAGCCGTGCTCGTTCTGCTGCAGCCCGGAGCTGGCCGGCCGCCGCTGGGTCGCGCTGGATGCCAACGTCCTGGTGGATCGCCTGAAGGTGATCCATGACAAGGACCCCTTCGACGTGCTGCGCTTCCAGGACGCCAACTTCGGCGTCGCGAAGAAGCGCATGATCGAGTTCTGCTCCGGCCTGCTCGAGAAGGGCCTCAACATCAGCTGGAACGGCACGATCGAGATCAAGCAGATCGTGCAGTACGACCGGGACACGCTGAAGCTCATGAAGCGCAGCGGCAACCACCTGAACTGGTTCGGCGCCGAGGCGGCCACCGAGGAGACCCAGGCGCTCATGCGCAAGGGCATCAAGGACGGCCAGACCGACGAGGCGATGCGCCGCATGCACGAGCTCGACATCAAGTCGGGGCTCACCTACATCATCGGCTACCCCGGCGAGCCCGTGGAGTCGATGTACGAGACCATCTTCCAGGCCGCGGACATGAAGACCCGCTACCCCAGCTCCTCGGTCGAGGTCTTCCCCTACCGGCCCATCCCCGGCAGCGAGTTCTGGAAGCCGTCGGTCGAGCAGAACGGCTACCCGGTGCCCGAGACCTTCGAGCAGTGGGGCAAGTTCTTCGACTACAAGTTCAACTCGTGGTGGGGCGTCGTGCCGCCCGAGGTGCGCGAGGTGTGGGCGCGGTTCACGAGCCTGGCGCCGTGGTTCGACGGCCTGGCCGGCGGCCGCGGCCCTGTGAGCCTGCTGCTGCGCAAGTCCGCGGGCGTGCGGCTGCGCCGGCGGCTATGGAAGCTGCCCGTCGAGTTCCAGGCCTTCGACCTGGTCCGCCGCTCGATGGGTCCGGTCAGCCGGTACATCTGAAGGAGGTCGCCATGCGTCGCCCGCTCGTTCCGCAGCGCTTCGCTCTGTGCTTCGTGTGCACGCTGGTGACGGCGGCGCTGGCCTTCGCGATGGTCGCGCGGAGCGGCTGGCTCAGCGCCTGAGGCGATCGGCGAACGGCGGGCGATCGAGCCCTGGGAACCCGGACTGTTCGAGCAGCACGACCCGCCTCTCGCCTGCGCTTACCTGGTGGCGCTGACGGGCTGGCTGGTCGCGAGCCGGCTGCTTCCGCGGGTCTGGCCGCGCGAGCCGGTCGAGGCCTTCGCCCGGCCCTTCACCGAGCTCGGGCTCGCGCTCCTCGGCGCGCTCGGCATCGTGGGGCTGGGGCAGCTGTGGAGCCACGGCATCCGGCTGCCCGAGGACGGCGCGCTCGGGCCGGTGGGCAGCGCCGTGAACCAGGTGCTGATCTTCGCGCCCATCCTGCTGGTGCCCGTGCTGCGGCGGCAGTCGCGCGAGAGCGCGTGGATGCCTCACGGGCGGCTCCCGACGCGGCTGCTCGTGGGCCTCGTGCTGGCGACGCTCGCCGTCACGACCTACGCCCTGCTGCGCGTCGGAGCGGATGCGCCGGGCGCCGTCCTCGTCCGCATCTGGCGCTACGAGCGCCTGGGGGACATGGCTCAGGTCCTGCTCGAGGACGTGGCGATCGCGATCCTGTTCGTGCGCTTCTCGTCCGCCATCGGGAGCGGCTGGGCGACGGGCCTCGTGGCCGTGTTGTTCGCCGCCGGACACGTGCCCGCCATGCTGTCGGCCGGGGCCGCGCCATCCGACCTCGTCGGGCTGCTGCGAGATGCGGGTCTTGGCGTCGCCGTCGTGCTCGTCCTGCAGCGGTCGCGCGACGTGGCCTGGTTCTGGTGCGTCCACTTCAGCCTCGACATGACCCAGTTCGCGAGCGTGAGCGGCGCCGGCTAGACTGGGGGCCGTGTGTCTTCGGAGCGACACGTCCAGCATGCTGCTCGCCGCCTCCAGCCCGTCTCTTGCGACCTCGGCGCCGCCGGCGTGGCGCCTCGCGGCCTGCGGCGTGCACGGCGCGGGTCCCGCGGCGGGGCGCGGGTGCGCGTGACACCCGCCGAGTTCCGCCGCCTCGCGCTCGCGCTGCCCGAGGCGATCGAGGCCGAGCACATGCACCACCCGGACTTCCGTGTGCGCGGGAAGATCTTCGCCACGCTCAGCGGCAAGAACGAGGAGCGGGGGATGGTCAAGCTCACGCTGGCGCAGCAGAAGGACTTCCTGCGCGACGGGCCGGGGATGTTCGAGCCGGGCCCGGGCGCGTGGGGCCGTGGCGGCGCGACGGGCGTGTGCCTCGCCGCGGCACGCACGGCCATCGTGCGCCGGGCGCTGGTTCTTGCCTGGCGCAACACCGCGCCCGAGGAACTCGTGCGGCGCCACGAGCCCGACTAGCGGCGCGGCGACAAGGCCCGCCGCCGCGCCGGTGGTCCACGTGCCGGCCGCGGGAGCCGGGCCTTCACGGATCGCGCCGGCGCGGCTAGCATGCTCGCGCCCGGTTCCTCCGGAAGGGAGATCAGCATGCACCTGGGGCGACAGACCCTGGTTCGCCACGCGCGGCCTGCGCGCCTCGCCGCCGTCCTGGCCCTCGCGCTCTCGTCCTGCGCCGCGCCGCCCGCCGATCCGGCCGCGCACGCCGCCGCCGACGCCTCCTTCGCGCGCCTCGCCGCCCTGCAGGGCGAGTGGGTCGACGTGGACGGCGCGATGGTGCCAAGGGGCGAGATGCTCGTGACCTACAAGGTCAGCGCCGCGGGCAGCGCGGTGGTCGAGACCCTCTTCCCGGGCCAGGAGCACGAGATGATCACCGTGTACACCCGGGAAGGGCAGGACCTGGTGCTCACGCACTATTGCGCCCTGGGCAACCAGCCGCGCATGCGCGCCACGCGCCTCGGCGGCGACGTGCTGCAGTTCGAGTTCGACGGCGGCGCCGGCATCGACCCCGCGCGCGACGAGCACATGCACAGCGGCCGGATCGAGTTCGTCTCCGCCGACGAGCTGCGCACCGAGTGGCAGGGCTGGAGCGGCGGCGCGCCGGTCGCGGACCACAAGGTGGGCCTGCACCTCGCTCGCAAGCCGGACTGAGGCCGGGGTGCGGCGCCTGGGCCGGCTGACCGTGACGACGCACGCCCGCGGACGCCGTCGCGAGCCGAAGAAGGGTCGGACATGATCCGCAAGCTGGCCTCCGGCGGTTTCCGGCTGCTGTCGCGCAAGAAGGACCCGCGCACGGGCAAGCATCGCAACCTGGGCACGTTCCGCACCCGCGCGGCTGCCGAGCGGCACGAGCGGCAGGTGCAGTTCTTCAAGCGCCAGCCGCGACGGGCGGGCCGGCGCGCCTGACCCGCTACACGTCGCAGATCGCGATGGCCTCGCGCAGCGAGGTGAGCGGGTCGCGCGTGGGCACGAACTCCTGCGCGACGAAGCCGGTGTAGCCGGTCTCGGCGATCGCGCGGCAGATGGCGGCGTAGTTCAGCTCCTGCGTGCCGTCGATCTCGTGCCGGCCCGGCACGCCGCCGGTGTGGTAGTGCCCGATGAGCGCGGCGTGCTCGCGGATCGTGCGGATCACGTCGCCCTCCATGATCTGCGCGTGGTAGATGTCGTACAGGATCTTCACGCGCGGCGAGCCCACGCCCTCGACCACGCCCACGCCGTACCGCATGCGGTCGAACTGGTAGTCGGGGTGGTCCACCTTGCTGTTGAGCAGCTCGAGCAGCACGTTCACGCCCAGCTTCTCGGCCAGCGGCGCGATGCGGCGCAGTCCGGTGATGCACTGGCGCTGGCCCTCCTCGTCCGGCTGGCCCGCCCGGTTGCCCGAGAAGACGATCATCGACGGCAGCCCGGCCGCGGCGATAGCCGGCAGCAGCTCCTCGGAGCGGCGCACGAGCGCGTCGTGGTGCTCGAGCCGGTTCCAGCCGTCGGGGATCGAGCCCGGCCCGTTGGCCACGGCGCAGGTGAGGCCGTGCTTCTTCGCGACGGCCCACTCGGGCTCGTCCAGGATCTCGACCGACTCGATGCCCATGGCGGCCACCGCCTGGCACAGCGCGTCCAGCTCGATGCCGCCGTAGCACCAGCGGCAGACGGAGTGGCGGATGCGGCCCTTGAGTTGCATCAGCGCGGGCGCGGGCAGAAGGCGCGGCGGGCGGGCGGCGCCGGCCAGCGTCAGCGCGGCGGCCGAGGCGGCGAGGAAGTCGCGGCGGTGCATCGTGTTCTCCCGGCAGGCGAGGCGTGCCGAGCGTACCGCGCCGCCCGGCATGGGCGCGCGCGCATCCGTCGCGACGGCGCGCGGACCGTCGCAGGCGTTGCGGTACCATCCCTCGGCAGCGGGCGCGCCGGCGCCCTGTATCCAGGATCAATCCAAGGGGGGCCCATGGAGTTCCTGTCCGCGCTCTGGCTGCCGATCGTCCTCGCGGCAGTACTGGTCTTCGTCGTGAGCTCGCTGGTCCACATGGTGATCGGCTGGCACAAGGCCGACTGCCGCGGCCTGCCCAACGAGGAGGCCGTGCGGAGCGCGCTGCGCTCCGGCAACCTGGCTCCGGGCCTCTACATGCTGCCCCATGCCGCGTCGCCCAAGGCCTGCAGCACGCCGGAGATGAAGGCCAAGTTCGAGCAGGGGCCGGTGGCGACCATCACGGTCCTGCCCAGCGGCCTGCCACCCATGGGCAAGCTGCTCGGGCAGTGGTTCATCTACACGCTGTTCGTGGGCACGCTGACCGCCTACGTGGCCTGGCACACGCTGGGCCCCGGCACGGACTACCTGACGGTCTTCCGCATCACCGGCGCCGTGTCCTTCGGCATCTACGGCCTGTCCTCCATGATCGACGGGATCTGGAAGGGCCAGCGCTGGGGCTCGGTCTTCAAGTACATGTTCGATGGCCTGCTCTACGCGCTCGTCACGGCCGGCGCCTTCGGCTGGAAGTGGCCGGGACTGGCTGCCTGACGGCCACGGCCAGGCGTTCCGGCACGCAAGCGGAGGCGCCCGAGAGTCGCGCCGGGGCGTGGGGCTCTCGCACGGGCGCGGCGCTTCGGGGGCGGAGATTGGCGCGGAGTCACGAGCGTGTTGGCAGGCGGAGTTCGGCGCCGCGCCCGTGAGTTCGCCCCACACCCCAGCGCGACTCTCGGGCGCCCGGGCAGTGCCCGTGCACGCAATGCACACGCCGCGCCCGTCGCCGCCCCTGGCTGATCCTTGGGTGGCGCATGTTCGACGGGCGAAGCCGAGCCGACGCGGTCGGGCTTGCCGGCGATGTCCTGAACTTCCCGGGGCCCTCGGCGCCCATATCATGGCACGGGGATCGGAGGCTGCAGGAAGCCGTCGGCGTGCAGCTGGACGAGCAGCGTGCGGTAGAGGTTCTCGCGCACCTCGGCGTAGGCATCGCCCCACGGCGCGAAGGACATCACCAGCAGCAGCGGGAGCCAGTGCACGTCGCGCGACGCGTCCTGCAGCTGGTAGCGCTTCCAGCGCCCGTCGGCGGCGCGCACCTCGGCAGTGAGGTCGAACTCGACGGTGCGCCAGGTGGGGATGATGAAGAACAGCATGGCCGAGGCCAGGAGCAGCACGTCGTTGCCCCGGCTGACCAGCACCACGTCGAGCTGCAGGTCGGCGGTGACGCCTTCCTTGTTGTCCTGCACCGTGCGGAACCAGCCGCAGCGCGCAAGCTCCGCGGGGAACTCCTGCTCGAGGCGTCCCGGGCTGAACTCGGGGAACTCGGGCGAGTCGCCCTCGAACGTCGAGCCGGACACCATGCGCACCGTGTAGCTGACGGTCGGCCGCTCGGTGGGCGCGGGCGGCGGGGGCAGGTCGTCGGCGCGCGGCAGGCGGTCCAGGGTGTAGCTGATGCAGCCCGGGCCGAGGGCCAGCAGGCCGGCGCACAGGGCGGGCGCGAAGCGCGGCAGGAGGCGCATGGGTGGGTTCCAGGGGGTCGCAGGGCCTGATCCTCGATCTTCGCAAACCCCGTGCGCCCGCCGGCCACCGACCCCTCGCGCCGCGGCCCGGCAACTGCGACAATGAGGGGCTCGCAGCGATCGTGCACCGGAAGGTCCGGCGGCCCGCCCGCACCTGAGGACTTTCCGTGCCGTTCAGCCAGTTCAAGCTTCATCCCCGCCTGCTCGAGGGCCTCCGGGAGCTGGGATTTCCCCGGCCCACGCCCATCCAGTCCGAGTCCATTCCGCCGGCCATGGCGGGCCGCGACGTGCTCGCCTGCGCCATGACCGGCAGCGGCAAGACCGCCGCCTTCCTGCTCCCGATCATGAACCGCCTGATCGACCGGCCGCGCGGGACGACGCGCGCGCTGGTGCTGACGCCCACGCGCGAACTGGCGGCGCAGATCCTGGACGACTTCCAGGACCTCGCGCTGCACACGCCGCTGTCGGGCGCCGCGGTCTTCGGCGGCGTCGGCATGGGACCGCAGGAGCACGCCTTCCGCAGCGGCGTGGACCTCATGGTGGCCACGCCGGGCCGGCTGCTCGACCACTTCCGCTCGTCCTACGCGAAGCTGTCCGGCCTCGAGCACCTGGTGCTCGACGAGGCCGACCGCATGCTCGACATGGGCTTCCTGCCCGACATCCGCCGCATCCTGAAGCACCTGCCCGCGCGGCGGCAGACGCTGTTCTTCAGCGCCACCATGCCGGGGCCCATCGCGTCGCTGTCGCACGAGATGCTGCGCGAAGCGGTGCGCATCAACATGCAGCGCGTCGCGGCGCCGGCCGTCGGCATCACGCAGGCCGTGTATCCCGTGGCGCAGGAGCTGAAGTCGGACCTGCTGCTGGCCATCCTGAAGCGCGGCGACATGGCCGAGGCGCTGGTCTTCACGCGCACCAAGCACCGCGCCGACCGGCTCGCGAAATACCTGCAGCGCGCCGGCATCAAGGCCGAGCGCATCCACGGCAACCGCAGCCAGGGCCAGCGCACGGCGGCGCTCGACGGCTTCAAGACCGGCCGCTTCCGCGTGCTCGTGGCCACGGACATCGCTGCGCGCGGCATCGACGTGGAAGAGCTCGGCCACGTGGTCAACTTCGACGTGCCCAAGGCCCCCGACGACTACATCCACCGCGTGGGCCGCACGGGCCGGGCCGAGGCGACGGGCGAGGCCTTCACCTTCGTGTCGCCGCAGGAGGAGGGCGACCTGCGCGACATCGAGCGCGCCGTGGGCAAGAAGCTGCCGCGCGTGCTCGTGCCCGACTTCGACTACAAGGCCAAGGCGGCCGAGCGCTTCGAGGTGCCGGCGTCCGAGCGCCTGGCCGCCCACCGCGCGCGGCAGGGCCCGCGCGGGCACGGCGGCGGGGCGCGGCCACACAAGGGCCGCGGCGCGGCCCGCCCGCGCGGGGCCGTCGACGGGCACGGCCACGGCGGCGGGGGCCCGAACCGGCACGCCGCGCCGCGACCGGCCCGCAGCACGGGCATCTGGTCCACCGGCCGGCGCTTCGACCGCCGTCCACGCTGATCGGCCAGAGGTTTCGTGACGGATCGGTCGAAAGGATGCATGGCGGTCCCGAGGACTCGTGCGCAGCCGGCTCCGCCCGCGGAGCGCGACCATGTCCTTCTCCTTCGGCCCATCCTTCCTGCTCGGCCTGCTGCTCGGCACGGTGGGGCTCGGCTACTTCCTCTACGGCAAGAAGCTGCAGAAGGCCGTGCCTCTCGGCTGCGGCCTGGCCCTCATGGTCTTCCCGTACGTCGTCGAGGACCTCGTCTGGATGGCGGTCGTGGGCGGCACGCTGAGCGTCGCGCCCTGGATCGTGAAGGGATGAGGTCGCGAAACGTTCGCGCGCGCCGTTTCTCTCATCGACCCTCGACCGCGCGTACCCTAGGATAGGCCTCTTCCCCTCGTGCTCCTGTTGGGTGTCTTTTGACGACTGTTCGATTGCCGGTGCCGCGGCTCGCGGCCTTGCCCGTCCGTTCCCGCCCGGCCCCCCAACCGCGCGAGTCGCCCATCGCGGAGCCGTGGAAGCGCTCGTGGCTCTACTGCGCGCCGGGCGATCGCCGGACGCTCGCCTGGCTGGTGCTGCTGCACGTCGCCGGCCTCGCCGGCCTGATCGTCCTGCCCCTGCCGGGCTGGCCGGTGGCTCTGATCTCGCTCGGCGTCGCGGTGCTGGGCGGGCTGGGCACGACCGTCTGCTACCACCGCGCGCACGCGCACCTCGGACTGCGGCTGAACCCGGTGGTCGACCACGTGCTGGTGTTCTTCGCCATGCTCAACGGCTCGGGCACGCCGCGCACGTGGGTCGCGAACCACCGCCTGCACCACGCGACGAGCGATACCGAGGAGGACATCTCGGCGCCGGCGCGCGGCTTCTGGTGGGCGCACCTGCGCTGGCTGTGGCAGGCCGGCCAGGCGCCGGCGGCGCGCTACTGCCCGGACCTCGACCGCCCGGCCTACCGCCTCTGGAACCGGCTGCAGATCCCGATCCTCGTGCTGTCCCTGGGCGGCGGCCTGCTCTTCGGGCTGTCGGCGGCGCTGTGGCTCGGGCCGCTGCGGCTCCTGTGGGCGCTGCACGCGCAGTGCACCGTGAACAGCATCTGCCACCTGGGCCAGCCGACGGCGCTCGGCGGCAGCAGCAAGAACGTGTGGTGGCTCGCGCCCTTCCTCTTCCTCCAGGGCGAGAACTGGCACAGGAACCACCACGAGCATCCGAACGATCCGCGCCTCGGCCAGGGCGCGCAGATCGACTTCGGCTGGTGGTCCATCCTCGCGTTGCGGCGCTTCGGGTTGGCGCGCGACGTGCGACGGGTGCGGCGCGCGGCCTGAGCACGGAGGCGCCCGAGAGTCACGCCGGGGCGTGGGGCTCTCGCACGGGCGCGGCGCTTCGGGGGCGGAGATTGGCGCGGAGTCTCGAGCGTGTTGGCAGGCGGAATTCGGCGCCGCGTCCGTGAGTTCGCCCCACACCCCAGCGCGCCTCTCCGGCGCCCGGGCAGTGCCCGTGCACTCCCTGCACACGACGCGCCCCGTCGCCGCCCCTGGCTGATCCTTGGGTGGCGCATGTTCGACTGGCGAAGCCGAGGCGCCGCGGTCAGGCTTGCCGGCGCTGTCCTGAACTTCCCGGGGCGCCGAGGGACGCGGTGGGGGTCGGGCGAACTCAGGGGCGCGACGCCTGACTTCGGTTGCTCGCCCTCGAAGTCGTTCTCGAGATCATCGCGTGCAAGCGCCGCGCCCGTGCGAGAGCCCGACCCCCGACTGCGGCCCTCGGCGCCCTGCCCGAGTTTCCTGGGCCACGTGCCACGAACGACGCGAGTCGCGGCGGCGGCACGGCGGTTGCCTCGATGCGCACACGGCGCAGCTGCGCTTCGACATCGAGCTGCTCTCCGCACGGCTGCGGGTGCAGGGCGTCAACCGCGAGGCGTTCGCGCGCCTCCCGATGGCCGACAAGCGGTTCGTCAGCGTGCCCGGCGCCACGCACCTGTTCGAGGAGCCGGGCACGCTGGAGCAGGTGGCGCGGCTCGCGGCCGACTGGTTCACGCGCACGCTGGGCGAGTGATGCGAACGAGGCGACGATGATCTTCCGCGACCGCACGCACGCCGGGCAGGAGCTGGCCCGCAAGCTGCGCCGTCTTGCCGGCCAGCCGAACGTGCTCGTGCTGGCGCTGCCGCGCGGTGGCGTGCCGGTGGCGGCCGAGGTGGCCCGCGCGTTGCGCGCGCCGCTGGACGTGTTCGTGGTGCGCAAGCTGGGCGTGCCGGGCCAGCCGGAGTTCGCGATGGGAGCGCTGGCGACGGGCGGCGTGCGGGTCCTGCAGCCCGACGTCGTGCAGGCGCTGGCCATCCCGGACGCGGTGATCGACGCCGTCACGGCGACCGAGAGCGAGGAGCTCCGGCGCGAGCGCGCGTACCGCGGCACGCGGCCCGCACCCCGCGTCGCGGGCCGCCCGTCATTCTCGTGGACGACCGCCTGGCGACCGGCTCGACCATGCGCGCCGCGGTCGAGGCGCTGCGGCGCCTTTCCCCGGCGCGCATCGTGGTGGCCGTGCCCGTGGGCGCGCCCGTGACTTGCGCGGCGATCGCGACGCTGGCCGACGAGGTCGTCCGCGCGCGAGCGCCCGAGCCCCTCCGGGCCGTGGGCCTGTGGTACGAAGACTTCTCGCAGACGACGGACGACAAGGTGCGCGAGGCGCTCGAGCACCAGCCCGCCCCGCCGGTCCGCGAGTGACCGCCGTCGCCGGCGCGGCGCGCCGAGCCCCTACTTCAGCCAGCTCGCCGCATCCGGCGGCAGCCGCATGCAGTCGAACAGCGTGGCCACCAGCTCGCCCTGCGCACCGGCGCGCCACGGGTTGTCGAAGCGCCAGACCACCGTGCCCTCGCGCGCGACCTCGAAGGCGCGGCCGCCGTCGGACTCGACCACCAGCACGTTGCCGTTGGCCAGGCCCTGCACCGAGCCGCAGGTCGCTGACCACAGCGGGTCGTCGTCGGTGCCGGACCAGGACCAGGTGATCTCGCCCGTGGAGGGGTCGAGCTCCAGCACGTGCGACCGTGTGGTGCCATGGGCGTTGTCGAAGAGCAGCAGGCGGCCATTCGGCTGCAGCTCGGGCTGGTGCTGGCCGCGCCACGCGCCGCTGGCCGTCCAGGTGATGCGCGACGCGTCCAGGTCCATCAGCGCCAGCAGGTCCATGTTGCGCATCGAGAGCAGCACGTCGCCGGCGTGCGCGAGAGGCCAATGGCCCACGCGGTCCGGCGAGAGCCAGCGGGAGGCGTTGGCGTGCAGCACGTCGCCGGTGCCCTCGGCCAGCGCCGCGGCCACACGCTCGGCCAGCTTCGGCGTGCCCTCGGCGGCCTCGAGCGCATCGAACAGCGACACCACGTGCACGAGCTCGCCCTCGGGCGACAGCTCGACCACGACGTCCTCGATGAGCGGCTGGTCGGGCGAAAGGCGCGGCACGACGTGCACCTGGCGCGAGAGCGTCAGCAGGTGGCCATCGGCGCGCACGTCCAGGTCGTGGTGCGGCCGGCCGCGCCAGGCCCACAGCACCCTCGAGTCGCGGTCGAGCTTGACCAGGCCGACGCCCTCGAAGACAACCAGCAGCGCGCCGTCCGCGAGCGCCCGCGCGCGCCGGAAGTAGTGGAAGCGCGGTGCATCCATGTCCCGGAGCTCCGGGAAGATGTCCCGGCACTCGCGCGACCAGGTGTGCAGGACGCGGCCGTCGTTGTCCATGAGCGCGGCCTCGGCCGCATGACCCGAGACGACGAGGTTGATGCCGGGCTGAACGCGGTCCGGATGGGGCACGGCGACGCCGCCCGCGCCGGTGGCCGCGCGCGTGCCGGCCAGGTAGCCGATCGCGTCGAGCGCGCGGGTGGTCGCCTCGTCGCTGTCCGGTTCCGCGACGCCGCGCGCGGGCAGCCAGCGGCCGGGCGGTGCTGCTTCGCCGGGCGCTCCCGGCGGTGAGGACAGGTCCGGATCGGCGACGGGCGGGTCGGCCGCATCCCCTGGCGTGGCGGCCTTCTCATCGGGACCGCAGCCCGGCGCGAGCAGCCACAGCGAGAGCAGGGCCACACGCAGCGGGAGGGGCGGTGGCCTGGCCATCGGCCGGATCCTAACCGTGCCTCCCGCCGCTCCGAGGCGTGCGTCGCTCGCCGCGGACGGCGCGCGCTCGGCGGGTCGTACCCGAGTCCGGCTCGACCGCGGGATTTTCCGCGGTTCGCGAAGCCTCGATCGAGGAACGGCCGGAACCCGCCCTTGCAGGCCATCGGCCGCGATCCGGAGACGGCACGCGGCGTGCGATCCAGTCGCGCATCGGAAACCGGCCTCGCGCTCGGCGCGGCGCCCGGAGGCGTGCCATGGGTGCCCGGCAGCTCGTCACGGTGGACGGCAACGAGGCGGTGGCGGCCGTCGCGCACCGGCTCTCGGAAGTCATCGCCATCTATCCCATCACGCCCAGCTCGGGCATGGCCGAGCTGTGCGACGAGTGGTCGGCCCAGGGCCGTACCAACCTGTGGGGAGCGGTGCCGGACGTGGTCGAGATGCAGTCGGAGGGCGGCGCGGCCGGGGCGGTGCACGGCGCGCTGCAGGGCGGCGCGCTGGCCACCACCTTCACGGCCAGCCAGGGCCTGCTGCTCATGCTGCCCAACATGTTCAAGATCGCGGGCGAGCTCTCGCCCTTCGTGATGCACGTGGCGGCGCGCACGGTGGCCACGCACGCCCTGTCCATCTTCGGCGACCAGAGCGACGTGATGGCCTGCCGCACCACGGGCTTCGCCCTGCTGTGCTCGGGCTCTCCGCAGGAGGCGCAGGACCTGGCGCTCGTCGCGCACGCCACGACGCTGGAGGCGCGCGTGCCCTTCCTGCACTTCTTCGACGGCTTCCGCACCAGCCACGAGGAGCGCAAGATCGAGCGGCTCGCGGACGACGACCTGCGCGCGCTGGTGCGCGAGGACCTGGTGGCCGAGCACCGCCGCCGCGCGCTGTCGCCCGACCGGCCGGTGCTGCGCGGCACGGCGGCCAATCCCGACACCTTCTTCCAGGCGCGCGAGGCGTCGAACCGCTTCCACGACGCCTGCCCGGCCGTCGTGCAGCGCGCGATGGATGCGCTGGGCGCGCGCACGGGGCGGCGCTACGGGCTGTTCGACTACGTGGGCCACCCGCAGGCCGAGCGCGTACTCGTGCTCATGGGCTCGGGCGCCGAGGTGGCGCACGAGACGGTGGAGTGGCTGGTCGCACGCGGCGAGAAGGTGGGGCTGGTGAAGGTGCGGCTCTTCCGGCCCTTCGACGTGGAGGCCTTCGCGCGCGCCCTGCCCATGAGCGTGCGGCGCGTCGCGGTGCTCGATCGCACCAAGGAGCCCGGCGCGCCGGCCGAGCCCTTGCACCTGGACGTGATGGCGGCCCTGCACGAGGCGCAGCGGCGCGGGCTGCGCGCCGGCCTGCCGCCGCAGGTGATCGGCGGCCGTTACGGCCTGTCGGGCAAGGAGTTCGACCCGGCCATGGTGAAGGCCGTGCTCGACGAGTTGGTGCAGCCGGAGCCGCGGCCGCGCTTCACGGTCGGCATCACGGACGACGTCACGCACCTCTCGCTGGCCGTCGACCCGGACTTCGACATCGAGGACACCCGCCGCACGCGCGCCGTGTTCTGGGGCCTCGGGGCCGACGGCACGGTGGGCGCCAACAAGAACACGATCAAGATCATCGGCGGGCAGACGGACCACGACGCACAGGGCTACTACGTCTACGACAGCAAGAAGAGCGGCGCCGTGACCGTGTCGCACCTGCGGTTCGGCCCGGGGCCCATCCGCTCGAGCTGCCTGATCCGGCGCGCCAACTTCGTGGCGTGCCACAAGTTCGAGCTGCTCGAGCGCCACGACGTGCTCGGGTGCGCTGAGCCGGGCGCCACGCTGCTGCTCAACGTGCCCGGCGCGCCCGAGGAGGCCTGGGACCGGCTGCCACGCGAGGTGCAGCGGCAGATCTTCGACAAGCGCCTGGCCGTCTGGGCCATCGACGCGAACGGCGTGGCGCAGGCGGCGGGGCTCGGCGGGCGCATCAACTCCGTCATGCAGACCTGCTTCTTCGCCATCAGCGGCGTTCTGCCGCGCGAGCAGGCGCTGGCGTGCATCAAGCGCGCCATCGCCGAGACGTACGCGAGGAAGGGCGACGAGGTGGTGCGCCGCAACCAGGAGGCGGTCGACGCCACGCTCGAGCGGCTGGTGCGCCTCGAGACGGCCGGCCGCGTGGCCGAGGGCGCGCCGCGCCCGCCGGTCGTGGCGGCCGATGCGCCCGGCTTCGTGCAGCGCGTGACGGCCGCGCTGCTGGCCGGCCACGGCGACGGGCTGCCGGTCTCGGCCTTCCCGCCTGACGGCACGTGGCCCACCGGCACGGCGCGCTGGGAGAAGCGCAACATCGCCAGCGAGATCCCCGAGTGGGATGCCGCGGTGTGCGTGCAGTGCAACAAGTGCGCCGAGATCTGCCCCCACGCCGCCATCCGCGCCAAGGCCTACCCGAGGGCGGCACTGGCTGGCGCGCCTTCGGGCTTCCGCTCGGTCGACTACCGCGGCGCCGAGTTCGGGCCCTCGGCCTACACCATCCAGGTGGCGCCCGAGGACTGCACCGGCTGCGGCCTGTGCGTGGCCGTCTGCCCGGCGAAGGACAGGGCCAACCCGCGGCACAAGGCCATCGACATGGTCCCGCAGGCGCCGCGGCGGGACGCCGAGCGCGAGCGCTTCGCCTTCTTCCTCGACCTGCCCGAGGCCGACCGCGAGGCGGTGAAGCTCGACGTGCGCGGCGCGCAGTTCCTGCAGCCGCTGTTCGAGTTCAGCGGCGCCTGCGCCGGGTGCGGCGAGACGCCCTACCTCAAGCTCCTGTCCCAGCTCTTCGGCGACCGGCTCGTGGTGGCCAACGCCACCGGCTGCTCGTCCATCTTCGGCGGCAACCTGCCCACCACGCCGTGGGGAACGGACAGGAATGGCCGCGGCCCGGCCTGGGCCAACAGCCTGTTCGAGGACAACGCCGAGTTCGGCCTCGGGCTGCGCCTGGCCACCGACGTGCGCGCCGCGCTGGCCCGCCGCCTGCTCACGCGCCTCGCCCCGCGCGTCGGCGACGACCTCGCCGCCGCGCTGCTCTCCGCCGGAGAGGCCGGCGAGCGCGGCGTGCGCGAGCAGCGCGAGCGCGTCGCCGCCCTGCGCACGGCCCTCGCCCGCCTGCCCGACGACCCGGACGCGCGCGAGCTGGCCGCGCTGGCCGACGACCTGGTGCGCAAGACCGTGTGGCTGGTGGGCGGCGACGGCTGGGCCTACGACATCGGCTTCGGCGGCCTCGACCACGTGCTGTCCACGCACCGCGACGTGAACGTGCTCGTGCTCGACACGGAGGTGTACAGCAACACCGGCGGCCAGCAGTCCAAGGCCACGCCGCTCGGGGCCGCGGCCAAGTTCGCGGCGGCGGGCAAGGGCACCGGCAAGAAGGACCTCGGGCTCATGGCCATGTCGTACGGCCACGTGTACGTGGCGCGCGTGGCCATCGGCGCGCGCGACACGCAGACGCTCAGGGCCTTCACCGAGGCGGAGAGCTGGCACGGGCCGTCGCTCGTGATCGCCTACAGCCCCTGCATCGCGCACGGCTACGACCTCGCGCGCAGCGCCGAGCAGCAGCGGCTGGCGGTCGAATCGGCCGCCTGGCCGCTCTACCGCTTCGACCCGCGGCGGCGGGACACGGGCCAGCCGCCGCTGGTCATCGACAGCGGGCCGCCGCGGGTGCGGCTGCGCGACTACCTGCGCAACGAGGCGCGCTTCCGCATGGTGGAGGCGCGCGACCCGCAGCGCTTCCGTGAGCTCATGGCCTCGGCCGAGCGCCAGGCCGCGCGTCGCATGGCCGTGTACCAGCAGCTCGCCACCGTCGCGATCCCCGCTTTCCCCGAGGCGACGGAAGAACCCGCCGACGCCTCGGCCAGCTGAGGAGGGCGCCATGGACCTGTCCCTGAACTACCTGGGCCTGCGACTCGCGCACCCGCTGATGCCGGGCGCCTCGCCCATGGCCGACGACCTCGACTCCGTCCGGCGCCTCGAGGACGCCGGCGCCGCCGCCATCGTGCTGCGCTCGCTGTTCGAGGAGCAGATCGTGCGCGACCAGCTCGGCGCAGCGCGCCACGCGTGGGGGCAGGGCGAGCAGAGCGAGGCGACCTCGTTCCTGCCGGACTCGGACGTGTTCGCGCGCGGGCCCGACGAGTACCTGGAGCACCTCCAGCGCGTGCGTGCGGCCGTGGCCGTGCCGGTCATCGCGAGCCTCAATGGCAGCACGCGCGGAGGCTGGACGCGCCACGCGCGGCTCATGCAGCAGGCGGGAGCCGCGGCGCTCGAGCTGAACCTGTTCGAGGTGCCCACGGATCCGGACGAGGACGCGGCGGCCGTCGAGCGTCGCCTCCTGGACGTGGTGCGCGAGGTGCGCGCGGCAGTGGACCTTCCGCTGGCGGTCAAGCTGGCGCGCGGCTTCACCGCGCCGGCCAACTTCGTGCGGCAGCTCGAGGGCGCCGGGGCGAATGGGGCCATCCTGTTCAACCGCGGGTACGAGCCGGACCTCGACCTCGAGTCGCTGGAAGTGCGCCGGCAGCCGCGGCCCTCCACGCCCGCCGACCTCCCGCAGCGGCTGCGCTGGCTGGCGATCATCTCGCCGGTCACGCGCCTGTCGCTGGCGTGCAGCGGCGGCGTGCACGAGGCGCGCGACGCGGTGAAGGCGCTCATGGCGGGGGCGCGGGCCGTGCAGGTCGTGTCGGTGCTCCTGCAGCGCGGGCCGCGCCACCTGACGCGGCTGCGCGAGGAGCTGGAGATCTGCCTCGACACGCTCGGCTACGAGTCGATGGAGCAGGTGGTGGGCTGCCTGAATCTGCTGCGCTGCCCGGATCCGCGGAACTACGAGCGGGCCAACTACGTGGCCCAGCTGCACGCCTGGCACGTGACGGAGGACTGGGGAAAGTAGGATGGGCGCATGCTCCGCGGCCTGCTGCTCCACGAATGGGAGGTCGAGACCAGGTCCATGCGCCGCGTCCTCGAGCGCCTGCCCGAGGAGCGCTACGACTGGAAGCCCCACGCCAGGTCGTGGCCTGCGTCGCACCTTGCAGGGCACCTGGCCAACATCGCGGAGTGGGGCGTGCTGACGCTGACGCGCGACGCCTTCGACCTCGCGCCGCCCGGTGAGCCGCCCTTCGATCTCGCGGCCCCGCGCACGCGCGCCGAACTGCTGTCCCGCTTCGACAGGGCCCGCGATGGCGGGCGCGAGGCGCTGGCCGGCGTGAGCGACGAGAGCCTGCAGCAGCCGTGGTCGCTGCTCATGGGCGGAGCGGTCTTCCGCACCTGGCCGCGCTACGAGGCTCTGCGGATGTTCGTCCTGAACCACGCCATCCACCACCGCGGCCAGCTCTCGCTGTACCTGCGGCTCATGGACGTGCCGGTCCCCTCGGTCTACGGCCCGACGGCCGACGAGCCGCACCCGTGAGCCACGCCGACGCCCGCCCGCCCACCGCCGCCGCGCGCCGCCTGTGCGACGCGCTGCGCGCCCACGCCTTCACGTTCCCCGGGACGCACGAGGACCACCCGTGGGGCGAGATCGCGCTGAAGGTGCGCGGCAAGGTCTTCGTCTTCCTCGGCGCGGACGGCGACACCGTGAGCTTCTCCGTCAAGCTGCCGCAGTCGGCGGACATGGCGCTGTCGTTGCCCTTCACGCAGCCCACGCCCTACGGGCTCGGGAAGAGCGGCTGGGTCTCGGCGAGCGTGGGGCCGGGCACGCGTGCGCCGCGCGCGCTGCTGGAGGCGTGGATCACCGAGAGCTGGACGGCCATCGCGCCGAAGACGCTGGTGAAGGTGCAGGCCGCCGGCGCGTCGGCGGAGGCGGGCAGCACCGCGCTCGTCGCGCGACGGGGGCGGCGCAAGCCCGCCGCCCGCCGCCGCGGCGGAGCGCGCTCGTGAGCCGGCGCGCGCCGCTCTTCGCCCTCCTCGTCTGCGTGTCGCTGTCGGGCTGCGCCGTCGCGCAGGAGTCCTCGTCCGCGGCGGCGCCGGCCGCTCCCGCGCCGCCCGGCGTGCTGGCCATCGTGGGCGCGACCGTGCTGCCCATGGACCGCGACGTGGAGCTGCCCGACAGCACGGTGCTCGTGGCCGCCGGCCGCATCGTGGCCGTGGGTCCCGCGTCCGAGGTGGTCGTGCCCGACGGCGCCGAGGTGATCGACGGCCACGGCCGTTTCCTGATGCCGGGCCTCGTGGACATGCACGTGCACTCGTGGTTTGCGACGGACCTGCCGCTGTTCGTGGCCAACGGCGTGACCACGGTGCGCAACATGTTCGGCTCGCAGCTCCACGTGGGCTGGCGCGACGAGGTGGAGGCCGGGCGGCTGTTCGGTCCGAGCCTCGTGACGGCGGGGCCGATCGTGGACGGCGACCCGCCGGTGTGGCCGGGCAGCCGCGTGGTGCTCACGCCGGAGGACGCGCGCGCGGCGGTGGCCGAGCACGTCGCGGGCCGCTACGACTTCGTGAAGGTGTACAACGGCCTGCCGGCCGAGGCCTACGCGGCGCTCGTCGAGACCGCGCGCGAGGCCGGGTTGCAGGTGCACGGCCACGTGCCGCGGGCGGTGGGGCTGCACGGCGTGCTGGCCGCAGGCCAGCGCACGGTCGAGCACCTCGACGGCTTCGAGACCTGCCTCGCCGGCGCGACGATCGATCTCGGCGGCTTCGGCAACCTGCTCAGCGCGTGGTCGCGGGCCGACCTCGAGCGCCTGCCCGCGCTGGTCGAGGACGTGCGCGCCGCCGGCACCTTCCAGTGCCCGACGCTCGTGGTGCTGCGCAAGGTGCTGGGGCCGGACGACCTCGACCGCGAGCTTTCCCGGCCCGAGCTGAGCTGCGTGCCGCCGATGCTGCTCTCGATGTGGAAGGGGCGCGCCGCGCAGGGTGCCGCGGCCGCCGCGCTGGCGCACGCCGGCGACGCGGCACGTCTGGCGACGGTGCGGGAGCTGGGCCTGGCGGGCGTGCCGCTGCTGCTGGGCACGGACACCGGCAACCCGTGGGTGGTGGCCGGTTTCTCGGTGCACGAGGAGCTGGCGAACCTCGTGGAGGCTGGCCTCTCGCCCGCCGCGGCGCTGCGCGCGGCCACGCGCACGCCGGCCGAGTGCCTCTCGGCCACGGACGAGTTCGGGGCGGTGGCGCCGGGGCTGCGCGCGGACCTCCTGCTGCTGGAGGCCGACCCGCGCGCGGACGTGTCCACCGCTCGCCGGCGCGTGGGCGTGGTGCTGCGCGGCACGTGGCACCCGGAGTCCGAGCTGCAGCAGCGCATCGAGGACGTGGCCGCGCAGTTTGCGGGGACGGCGCCGGCGAAGTAGGGTCGGCGCGGACCTGCCCCCGCACGCCGGAGGTCAGCCCATGACGCCGTCCGCCGCAAGCACCCGTTCGGCCGGGGTCGCGCGCGGCTGCCTGCGCGTCGGCGCGGCCGTGCTTCTGCTCGCGACCTGCGCCGCGCCGCCGCCGCCGCCGCGCGACCCGGTGACTTTCGAGAGCCTGCTGGGCGAGATGATCGCGCGCGACGGGCTGGCGCGCCTGCCGGATCCGCCGTGGGTGTGCCGGCAGTCGTCGTCCTACGATCGCGCCACCGTCTCGCCCGATGCGCCGGGCTGGTACGCGAACGCCGACCGCAGCCACTTCCTGCGCACCGAGGAGCGGCACGGCCGCACCGAGCACGTGCTGCTCGACGTGCAGGGAGCGGGGGCCGTCGTGCGCTTCTGGGCCACGTGGGGCGGCGCCGACGGCCAGCCTTTCTCGAACGGCACGCTGCGCTTCTACTTCGACGGCGCGGAGGAGCCGGAGCTGCAGGGGCCCATCCGCGACCTCATCTCGGGCGGCGCGCTCGCGGGTGCGCCGCTGTCGCAGTCCGTGCCGCCGGCCGCCGGCCCGCAGGTGCGCGGGCACGACCTGTACCTGCCGATTCCCTTCGCGCGCGGCCTGCGGGCGACCTACGAGAGCCCCGTGCCGCTGCTGCCCGGCGCACCGACGGGGGAGCCGCTGTACTGGCAGATCACGTACCGCAAGTACGCCGTGGGCACGCGGGTCGAGTCGTTCTCGCGCGCGGTGCTCGAGCGCGCGCGCGGCCTGCTGGAAGCGGTGCAGCGGGCGCTCGCCGCGGACGCTCCGCCGGAGTACCCGGGCGCCGAACGTTCTGCGCAGAACCTGATGCTCGCTCCCGGCGCGTCGCACGAGCTGCTGCTCCGCGGCCCGGCGGCCATCCGGCGCCTCGTCCTGCGGACCGGCGCCGCGGATGCCGCGCAGGCGCGCCGCTCCACCGTCCTCGAGCTGCTCTTCGACGGCGAGCCGACGGCCTGGTGCCCGCTCGAGGCCTTCTTCGGCACGGGCTACCTCGGCGACGAGCTGCACACCTTCTTCGTGAGCGGCGGTCCGTTGGGCGGGGAGGCCCTGTGGGTCATGCCCTTCGAGCGCGAGGCCCGCGTGCGCGTGCACAACCTCGGCAGCCAGCCCGTGTCGGTGGAGCTGCAGGCGGACGTGACGCCCTTTGACTGGGACGAGCGCTCGTTGCACTTCCACGCCACCTGGCACGAGCTGCACCGCCTGGCCACGCAGACGGGGCCCGACGAGGGCACACTCGGCGCCTTCGACGCCCGCTTCGTGGCCATCGAGGGCGTGGGACTGTACGTCGGCGACACGCTCTCGGTGTTCAACGGCGCGGCCGCCTGGTGGGGCGAGGGCGACGAGAAGATCTTCGTCGACGGCGAGACGTTCCCCTCGCACATCGGCACGGGCACCGAGGACTACTACGGCTACGCCTGGTGCCGGCCGGAGCCCTTCAGCGCGCCCTTCCACGCCCAGCCCTCCGGGGCGGGCAACCTCGTGCCGGGGCTCTCGGTGTGCGGCCGCTGGCGTGCGCTGGATGCCATCCCGTTCCGCCGTTCGCTGCGCTTCGACATGGAGGTGTGGCACTGGGCGCGCACGCAGATCAACTGGGCGCCGGCCACCTTCTTCTATGCGCGGCCCGGCGCGCGCTGCGACGTCGCGCCCGATCCGGAGGCGGCCGCGCGCCCCGTGGCGCGCAGCCGCGACGACGTGGTCGAGATCCCGCGCGTGCCCGGCGCGCTGGAAGGCGAGTCCCTGCCCGTG
>Ga0209382_10002321_pt1 | contig 27960 bp, 27 predicted proteins | sample SoiMetdeltSBSDD5_FD_187599 | JGI IMG/M metagenome (GOLD analysis project Ga0209382, IMG submission 187599) | Bulk soil microbial communities from a Populus tree surrounding site in Tennessee, USA - Soil MetaG P. deltoides SBSDD5 (SPAdes) (version 2) | ecosystem: Environmental > Terrestrial >... | reverse complement strand
TGGCCGATCTGAGTGTCTTCGGCCGCCACCACGAAATCGCACATCATCGCCAGCTCAGCGCCGCCTCCCAGGGTGTGACCATGAATGGCGGCAATCGTAATGCGGTCGGATTCGAAGATCCGCCGGACGATCTGATGAAACTTACACAGCATCGATTCGAGTTTGTCAGGCGCGTGGTCCGCGACTTCGACGCCCGCGGAAAACGCTCGTTCTCCTGCTCCCGATATCACGACGACTTGTGACTGAAGATCTTCAACCTCATCCCAGGCCGCGATCAGTTCGTCCATCATTTGCAGGTTAATGACGTTGAGGGGCGGACGATTTAATACGATCGTGGAAACGCGGGGTCCGGGATGGAACTGAATAAGATCCATCTAATTCGGCCGCCGGACGGGTTGATTGGGCTGCTGCGGTTGCGGCTGTCCAAAACCAAAAGGCTGGTTCGGTCGAGGCTGGCCAAAACCCGGTTGCGGCATGGTGGGCTGGCCGAAACCGGGCAATCCGGGATTCGTACCAAACTGCCCGCGCTGGCCCGGCTGTCCCTGTTGACCCGGTTGACCCTGCTGGCCCGGTTGTCCTTGCTGGCCTTGCTGCCCTTGTTGACCTTGCTGGCCCGGCTGGGCCGCTTGAAGAACGGCGATGAATTCCCACTCGTTGTAATGCTGCCGCGAGTTGTAGACCATCACCGACTCGGCCTCACTTTCGGAGGCAACGCCAATGATGCCTGAGCTGCCTTGAGGCGCTGTCGGTCCGGAAAGTCCGGGCGCGCCTGCCTGACCGGGGCGCAGTGGTCTTTCCAACGGCTGTCCGGCTGGTTGCTGACCAGGACGTTGCTGCCCCAGTTGCCCCTGTTGCCCTTGCTGACCTTGCAGACCTTGAGGCGTTTGCGTTCCCGACCGTCCGGGCTGTTGCTGCGCTTGTTGACCTCGCCCCATCTGTTGGCTGAATTGTTGTGCCTGCTGCATTTGCGCCATACCAAGATTTTGCTGGCTCTGCGAAATGGACTGGCCCAACGGGTTTTGATTGTTATTGCGATTGAACAGCGTAGATCCGGTGACGCTGCCGTCAGGATTAATCGTAATCAGTCGAAAAGGTTTTCCGCTGATGGGATCCACGTACGGCTTCCGAATAAACCGCATGCCGTTTGTCTCCACCAGAGCTTCGATGCTCGGTGGATAGACCGTGTATTTGCGCTGAAACTTCTGAATGGCGCGCATGTACTCCTCGCCTCGGAAGATCAGCTCTTCTTCCTGCAGTCGTTTGGCCTGCATCTGATAGGACGGCACGATCGCGGCGATGGCGATCGATACGGCCGTAAGAAAGAAGATCAGAGCGGCCAGCGCAAATCCAGATTGGTTGCCCTTGACCGAGCTTCGCATTACTTCACCAATGGAAGGCTCTGACGGCGGCTGGTGTCGATATCTTCGACATCGACGACGGCATCAGTAATGCGCAGCACCCGATAACGCCCCATAAAGATATCGCCCTGGACAGCGTTGAAATGACGCTGCTGGGTGTCATCGAGGAGCGTCGCAATCAGCACCTTCGAGTTCGGTTCGACAAAGGCATATCCGACATACTTCAGCGGTATCGGCGGCGGTGGCGGTGGCGCAACAACCGTCGGCCGCGGCGGTGGATTGTTGCTTACCACTGGAGGTGGCGGTGGCGGCGCAACTTTGGTCGGCTCGGGCGGACGGCTATTCCGATATGCGAACAGATTACTTTTTCCCAGATCTTCGTCGGCGCGGGCCTTGTCGAGTAATTCCAATTGGATTCGCGCGTCATTCGGCGTCGCGGTGGCCGCCGTAGGCTTTTGGTCCTTGGCCTGGACGACTGCCAGGTCAGGCGTCTTGGTCACACGGAACCCGACGTATACCGTCGCAGCCAAAATGACCATCAGGATGATCAGAAATCTGAGCTTATTTTGATCCGACTTGGTCATTAGTATAAATACGTCTCCAGATTCAGCGAGAGAACCACATTCCCGGCGGACTGGAACGCGCTATCGCCGCCGCTGCGGACATCCACAGATGTAATGATGTAAAACGTTTGATTTCTCTCCAACTCTTTTATGAAATTCACGACACTCGAGTAACTGCCCTGTACCGGGTACTTTATTTTAACGGAATACAGGCCGTATTGCGGAGTAGAAGCGATACTCAATTCGTCATTAAAATCAACGCGGGTCTTGCGGACGCCCGTTCGCTGCACCAGCGAATCCAACTCCGGCAGTATCTGTGCATATCCGACGCTTCGCGGAACAAAATGTTTCGCGACAAGTTCTTCCCGATCCTTGCTCGAGGTGTCGAGTTGCTGTCCTGTTTTCTCCTTCATTTCAAGCTGACGCTGACGAATCAGCGACTCCGCCCGCAATTGCGCGATCGAATCTCGAAATTCAAAGTATTCGGATCGAGTTGGACGGAACAGGATGAGGAAAAACAGCGCATTAATGATCGCCACCACCGCAAGTAACCCGGCAAATATGTAAAGGTTGCGTTGCCGACTGTAGATTTTCATTGCCCTTCCCTCTCAGGGTGGTAGGGAACGGAAAAGGAGACTTCCAGCTCGTTTTCCACTTTTGCTTCGGACTGGACACGAGCCGTATCGAAAACCGGAGACGCCTGCAGTCTCTCGATCAACTGCGTGATGTCGGACATACTGCGTCCTCGCACATCGATGTGCAGGAGGACGCTGGAGCTGGACAGAAACTCCGGACGCAATGTGATCAAGTGGACGGCATCCGGTGTCAGACGTTCGAGCGTTGCGAACATGCGCGTCCACGAGAACGTCTTGCGAAGAATGATGTCGTTCAAGAACTCGATTTCATTCAGCTTGGCGGTCGCTTCCGGCCGGCTAAGCTTTGCCTCCATATCCGCCAGCCTGCGCCCCAACACCATCGAATCCACGCGTGCGCTCTGAGCTTCACCGCGAATCTGATTAGACAAGGATGAGTAATGGGCGAAGTAATAAACCTGCCACGCTGTTACCCCGATCATCGCGACGATCGCGACAGTCAACAGCAGCGTCTTAAACTTGTACGCGGGAAATGGCCGCGTCGAAAGGTTCAGGTCTAGTTCGCCCATGAAAGATGAACTGCTCCCAGCGCAGGTTTATAAAGGTCCTCGATATTCCGAGGCTCCAGTTGCACGAACGGAATTCCGGTTTTGTGTTGAAGCTCCTGGCCAGGTGAGCGCACCTGCGCCTCCGACCCACACACAACCATTTGTCGGAGGGCGGTACCGCCCAGCTTGTCCTGGTAATACAACACGGTGGGATACACGGACTCATACAAGCCGAGATCCGTCACGCGCCGATAAAACTTGATTTGTTTATTCTGCAACACAGTCGTTGTCACGCAGTCCGGGACGACCTTCACAAAGAGCACATCATCGGCGGGCGTCTTCAAAAGATTCAACGCCGCCAGGCTCGACGGAACGACGTATCCGGCATGAATTCCCAACTCATCGAAAAGGTTTTCGTATTCTTCCACCACGTTCCGCGGCGACAGCACGACGATCAAATCGCATCCGGTAGCCTTCCCGCCCTTGGATTCGTTGGGATGATTGCCGACGACTTGAAATGCAATTTGAGCGGTGTCGACGTCGAATGGGACCGTCTTCTTTAGTTTCCATCGTAAGAAGGTGATTTGCTCTGCTTCGGTTTTTGGCAGCGTTTCGGCGCTGACAAACGAAACGCGCGCAGCCTCATCCGGAATGACGACGCAGATTTCGGATCCTTTGAAGGACGCCGCCTTCAATGCAGCCTGAAGGTACGCTCGTATCTGGGTGCTTTCGTTTATGTTGGCGTCGCCCAACGAACCCTTGAACACGCCTGCGGGAAGTTCGACTTTGGCCTTACCCTGGACACGACTTCTCTTTCCGTCCACACCTGCCACGATGATCTCTCGAGACGTGAACTCGCACGCCCAGAGCGGTAACTGGGGACGGAACCACTGTCGAATCCTGCCTATTGCCGTGTTATTCAATGAAAGTAACCTTGTTGATTTCTTTTAATGTCGTAATGCCTGCCAGAACCTTGGCCACGGCGGAATCCCGAAGGAACGTCATGCCTTCTTCGTGCGCCATGCGTTTGATCTCGGACGTCGGTTTTCGCTCGACGATCATTTCGCGAATCTTGTCCGACAGGTCCAGCAGCTCGTGAATTGCGGTTCGGCCGCGATAGCCGGTGCCGTTGCACTCGAGACAACCTTCGCCTTCGTAGAACACATAATCGCGGTACCGGTTGGCGTCGAATCCGGATTCCACAAGAAATTGATCCGGATAAGTTACGATCTTGCGACAGTTCGAACAAATCATCCGCACAAGCCTTTGTGCCAGGATGCAGTTCATGGCTGATACGAAGTTGTATGGGTCAACACCCATGTTGAGAAACCGTCCGAGCACGTCGACGACGTTGTTTGCGTGCACCGTCGTGAACACCAGGTGTCCGGTGAGTGCGGACTGGATCGCGATTTGCGCCGTCTCGACGTCGCGGATCTCCCCGACCATGATCTTGTCGGGATCGTGACGGAGAATCGAACGTAACCCGCGTGCAAACGTCAGCCCCTTCTTCTCGTTCACGGGAATCTGAGTAATTCCACGGATCTGATATTCGACAGGATCTTCGATCGTGATGATCTTGTCTTCGTCGTTCTTGATTTCCATCAGAGCGGCGTAAAGCGTGGTCGTCTTGCCGCTTCCCGTGGGCCCCGTAACAAGCACCATGCCGTAGGGTTCTAAAATGTAGCGGCGAAACTTTCGGATGTCGCTTTCCGAGAAGCCGACGACTTCGAGACTGAGGTTTCGGAATTTCTCGCTGATGGTTTCCTTGTCGAGAATACGGATGACGGCATCTTCTCCGTGTACCGACGGCATGATCGAAACACGGAAGTCGATAGAGCGACCTTTGTACCGGGTTTTAAAGCGGCCGTCCTGAGGGACGCGACGCTCCGAGATGTCCAGTTCGGACATAACCTTGATACGCGAAATGATGGTGGAATGGTGCTCCTTTGCGATCGGATCCATGGCCTCGCTAAGAGCGCCGTCAATGCGGTACTTAACCGCCACTTCCACATCCCGGGTCTCGATATGAATATCGCTGGCCCTTCGCTCGAGCGCCGTGAAGATGATCGTGTCCACCAGGCGAATGATGGGGCTTGATTCTTCTTCGGTGATCTTTTGGATCGAGATCGTCTCGTCGCCGGACTCATCTTCGCGAATCAGGTCCAGTTTGAAACCTTCGGTCGCTTCGTCCAACATCCGCTGCGACGATTCGGACTTCTTCAGCAGATCCTGAATGTCGGACAACGGGGCGACTTTGATGATCAACGAGCGGCCCAACAGAGCTGAAACTTCGTCGATCACGACCAGATCGCTCGGGTCCGCCATCGCAACAACAAGGGCGTTGCCTTCGCTGCGCAGCGGCACGAAGTTGTAGCGGAACATCAGATCGACTTGAATCGTCCGGAACAATTCCAGATCCAGGTGTGCGCCTTTCAAATCGACGAGTTCGTAGTGATAGCGCGCAGCCAATTCCTCGGCTGTCAATCGACCATTTGTTTCAGAAACGTTCTTCATATTCCAACTTTACCCGCCCATTCTTCCGCGAATGCTGAAGATTGGCATGTAGAGAGCGATCAGAAGCATCGCCACGAATACCGCAACAAAAATCAGGATCACAGGTTCCACCCAGCTCAGAAGCGCAGTCGACCGAAGGTTAACGTCCTCATCGTAGAAGTCGGCAACATGGTTGAGCATGTCCGGCAGTGAACCCGTTTGCTCGCCCACTCGCATCATCTCGAGGGCGAGGTCGGGGAAATGCCGTGTCCGCTCCAGGCTATCGGACAACGATTGTCCCTCGCGGACATTCACAATGGCACCGCTGATCGACTTCGAAAGGACACGGTTTCCAGTGGCTTCCTTCGACACCTCCAGTGCGGACACGAGCGGTATGCCACCTTGCAACAGCGTCGCCAGCGTTCTCGAAAGCTGGGCCATCGAAAACATCGTCCACAGATTGCCGACAATCGGAGCTTTCAGTTTGAACTCATCGATTCGGTTGCGGCCCCCTGCGGTGCCGGTCCAAAGGATCAAAGCGAAAACCGCAGCAACGAACGCCGGCGCCGCGATGACGATGTTCTGTTGGAAGGCGGTCGCAATGGCGATCAGAATCTGGGTTGCGATCGGTAATTCCGTGTTCAGACCGGCGTAGAGTTCAGCGAATCTTGGAACCACGTAGGTCATGATCACCATAACCATAACTATTGACAGAACAATGAGAAACGCCGGGTAAATTAAAGAATTAATGAAGCGTTTCCGGACGCTCAGAATCGTCTTCTCATACTGAATAAACCGGTTAATCACATCGACCAGGTTTCCGCTGCGTTCACCCGCATAAACCGAGGCGGTATAAACCACCGGGAATACACCCTGCGCCCGGAGGGCTTCCGAGAGGAGAGCGCCCGAATGAACTCGGTCACGAATGTCTTCGACGTACCGCTTGAGCACGGGGTTTTTCACCTGAGCTTTGATCAGATCGAGCGATCGCAGAATCGGAAGCCCCGCCTTAATTAGCGCGACAAACTGCTGGTTGAAAACAATGAAGTCCTGCGCGTTGATGGACGTTTGCTTCTTTCGGAAGCCGGCGGACAGACTCCAACCGCGCGCCTTTACAGAGATCGGCAGAAATCCCTGTTCCTGAAGGCGATGCTTAACCTCATCAGCGTTTTGGCCGACCTGGACGGCTGTTACAACTTCGCCAGAGGCCTTGGCATATTTACAGACAAACTCCATGGATTAACAGTCGCGCGAGCTTACTGCCCGATACCTTCTACGATTCTTACACCGGCAGGAGGCGTGAATTCGAAAAGCGAGGGGTTTAACTTGGCGTTCAGGCGGATGTTGGAGAACCGGAACTCCGAATGTGACCCGTCGTCGTGTGTCAGCGCAAGGCGTCGCAATTGATACGTTTGTGGATCGACTTCGATGATCAGTTGTTTCAGGTCGGTTTTTTTCTTTGGAGACATACTGATCACAACTGCCCCTTCCATAACCGGTTTCGTGGACAACCTCGTGAACTTTTCGAACTCTCCTCTCAATTTCGATTGGCCCACCAGAAACATCAGGGGTATACGATCGTCCAGCGCATCCTTCACTTTATCGACCTGGACTTGACGGTCCATCGGTACGTACCAATAGACGTTCTTTCCGGTTGAGACGAACAGCTTCTCCTCCGGGTTCTTATACTCCATCCGCATCTTACGCGGTTTCGCCAGGTATAAATGACCCTCTTCCTGCTGTCTTTGGTTCAAAGAATCTTGCGCAATTTGAACAAAATCAGCAGAAAAGTCCTGCATTCGGGCAAACGACCGGTCGACTCCCTCAATGATGGTATTGGTATCCGGCGTGGGTGGCGCTGCGGATTGTGTGGATTGAAAAAGACTAAAGAAAATGGCGAGTAAAAGAGACATGAATTGAGATTAAGCCATAGTTTCCATTAGATCAATGGCTCTATCGGGGGAGGCCTGTCGTTCTCAGCAGAATTCCTGCGTTATGTACACCTTGTAGTCCGGACCAACCGCTACCCCGATGCCCGTCACCTCATGGACGGAACTCAGAATGTTCGTTCGGTGGCCCGTACTTTCCATCCATCCTTTTACAGACGACGCCGCGATCTTTTCCTCGGTATTCCACTCATAAACGATCTGCGCCCCTCGCACTGTCTTTCGGCCGTAGAGATTATTTTGAAAGATGTTCTCCGAGACCCCCGAATAAACCACCCGGCCGATGACCCGGCTGCACTTGTAACCCGCGCCGAGCGCCCGTTGTGTCGGGTCGAGACCTTCCTTATTTACGTGAGCGATGTAGCCTTTCGACGCCATGTCTTTGCTGTGGTCTCGCGCGATTGCTGAAAGCCGGCTGTCTGGCTTCAATGCTGGAAGTTTCCGGCGCACTCTTTCCTCATTGATTCGTTCGAAGATGCGGCGTTCCAACCTCTCGACGACATCCGATTGACGCTGAAAGTACGTGGACGACCCGTGGACCAGGAGAGAGATCAGAAAGACGGCAGACCTCATTCGTCACTTCCCTTTCCGATACGTCCAGAATGCGGGCAGGAGAGGAACACAGAGCAAGACTCCAGCTACGCAGGTAATTCCGCCGGAAACAACCGACATCGTATTTGACGTAACAGATGCGACCCAACCGGCCCGGGCGTTTCCGAGCAGTGGACCGCTTAAATAGCTGATCATCTCGACGCCTGCAAGCCTGCCGCGAAGATCGCCGGGAATGGTCTCGTTCCAGATGGTTCCGCGGAACAAACCGCTGACGGTGTCCGCGGCTCCGGCGGCGGCAAGACATACGAACGCCACCACCAATGAATGGGAAAACCCAAAGCCAACGATCGAGAAACCCCAAAGAGCCGCAGCGATCACAACAGCCGCACCGTGCCGATCAATCTTTGAAGTCCAACCACTCAACAATGCCGTCAGCAAACTTCCAACCGACATTGCGGAGTAGAGCGATCCCGCGGCGGCCGCGCCTTCCCAATTCACAGACATCGCGGGAAACAAAGCCATCGGCATCGCGAAAGTCATCGCCACCATGTCGACAACATAAGTCCCGATGAGCTCGGGACGGCTGCGAGCGTAATTCAGTCCCTGAATGATGCTTTGAATACCAGCCGGACCGGCATCACTAGCAGGCGGCATCGATCGGATCGCCGCCAGCGCAACAAGAGATACTACGAACGTGAGCACGTCGATCAGATACGTGACGGGATAACCCAATGTCGCGATGCAGACTCCTCCCAGCGCGGGTCCGGCGATCGCGCTCGAATTGAAGCGGATCATGTTGAGCGCGGCAACGGCGGTGAGATCTTCTCGATCGACAAGACGCGGCGTCATGGCATCCAAAGCGGGTCGATGAAAGCCATTCACAGCGGACATTGCCGCTGAAACGACGAAGATCAGGACCACACTTGGAGACGCGAGAAACGAATTCACTACCAACGCCGCGGAACCCGCGGCCATTAAGAACTCGGAAACCACGAGCAGCCGGCGTCTGTCCATCGCGTCGGCGACCGCGCCACCCCACAAAGCGAATAACAAGAGTGGAATCAGTTGCACGACGCCGAGCATTCCAACAGCAAAGCTGGAGCGCGTGAGTTCGAAAACCTGCATCGGCACGGCAACATAGGTGATCATGCTGCCGAACATCGAAACCAGCTGTCCGGTGTACAGCAGCCGGTAATCGCGATGCTTTCTCAGCGGGGCGATGCTCAGAATCATTTCCGCAAGTTAGCAGAAATTTGTGCCAGCTGTCGTTTTGCGCGCCCATACGAGCACTTTTCCGCCTGCAGAAGGATAGCGTTCAGAGATAAGAAACAGCGTGCGAACGGCGCTCCGTTCCAGCTTGGACAGGCTCAGGCGCGACAATTCCTGATTACGTGTCTCGCTGTGCACAATTTCGAATCCGATTTGCTGAAGAAGCCTGCTTAAGCTGTCGCGATTGAAGTACGAAAGGTGATGGCTGTAGTAGAGCGTTCGCATCGGTTTCTTGAACTGATGAAGTGAGACCTGGTAAGCCCATTTAGCGACGCGTCGCAAAAGCGCATCATTATTCGGCGTCAAGATAAACAGAATTCCGCCCGGCCGAAGCAACTGATAGGCTCGGTGAATTTCGTCAGCAGGTTCCGGCAGATGTTCGATGAGATCGTACATCGTGACAACATCGAAGCTGTTGTCCGAGAGTTCCGCTTCCCGCAAGAAGGCGCGATGCACCGTGCAGCGGACCTTTTGTTCGGTGGCTTTCGCCAAAGGATCACAGATTTCGACTCCCTCGCATACGAAGCCCTCTCGATTCGCGCGCGCCAGCAGAATGCCGACTCCACAGCCAATATCGAGTAAGCGAAGTTTTTCTGCAGAGCTGGCGGTGAATTGGCGGCAGCGACGCAAATAACTGTCGATGTTCTCGTTTACCTCGGCGTTAACGTTGTCGAAGTAGAAGTCGCGGCCACTGTCATAGTCGGCATACATGTCCTGAATACTGGCAGAGTCATGAAACACGTCGAGATAAACGAGTCTGCAGTCGAGGCATTCCGCGACGCGACTTTCACCCACGGTGAAGAGCAAACGGTTCTTGTTCGACCGACACGCGCGGCAGGGTTGCATCTACACGTAATCTCCCACTGGCAGCATCGCGCAAAGGACATCGATTCAGTTATGACATTTTACCTGGCGAGAATGGGAGACTCCGGATCGGACGCTTGTCCGATCCGGAACGAAAGTTAATGAACGGGTTCGCCCGCTAAACCAGCGGGAGCGCGTGAGGTAATTGTGGAAAACCGTATCAAGTAATCCGGTGTCGTGTAGTAGTCGAACCGCCCTCCGTTCGTCGAAGCCGCGGTCGCAAACACCGTGTAGTCGAGAAGGTTTGCCGAGAGCGTGATGGTGTAGTTGTACCCTGACTTCGGGTTCTGCAGGCTTGAGTCCACTAATCCGGCAGCGACGAGCTGGGCCATCGTACCGTAGCTGCCGCCTCCCGCCGAGGAGTAAGTAACTTCGGCGGTGTTCAGCGTCCGGAGTGTGGCAACGGCGCCGCTCTCGTTGGCTGCCTGCCTGGACCTGAGCAAACTTGGTATCGCGATCGTCGCGATGATCAGAATGATCGCAACAACAATCAACAGTTCGAGAAGTGAAAATCCCTTTTTATTTCTCACGTTATCCTCTGCTTTCAGCTGTCTCTTTCGGACACACTTCAAGCGTTTGAGTCGAAACGGTGATGATCAAACGCTGGAAGGTGCCGAGAGGGAGTCAAGTTGGAGGAGACTCGGCATACTGCGATCTCCTCCAACTAAAGGACTGTTGTTACTGAACCGGGTTTCCGGCCTGACCAGTAGGAGCCAATGCGGTCTGCGACGAGTAACGAACCACGCCGTCCGGAACGCTGTAGTAGCCGAATCGACCGTTGTTCGTGGAAGCTGGCACGGCGGTAATCGTGTAATCCATACCGTTGGTGACGATATCATAATCGTAACCACCTCTGATGCCATTGAACGCCGTGTCCAATAAGCCAGCGCTTATCAACTGTGTGATGTCCCCGTAGTTACCGCCGGACGAAGACAGATACGTGACTTCCGCTGTCGTGATGGTTCGGACTGACGCCACCGCTGCGGACTCGTTCGCAGCCTGACGTGATCGCAGCAAGCTCGGGATCGCGATCGTCGCAATGATCAAGATGATCGCAACCACGATGAGAAGTTCCAGCAACGAAAACCCTTTGTTGTTTCTAGCCATTTATCCTCCAATGATTTTTGGCTTCGAAGCTCAACGCCCCTAAAGCTCTCAAATTTAGAAAACCGTTAGTTTCACGGCGAACCTCGCGCAGACATCCGGTCAGCGCGAACGGCCTGAGGAGATGCAATTGCTCGCCCAAAAGCGGAAAGTATCACAGGCATTGAATTTAGCGATTGGAGAGCCAGTTGGGTTTAACAAAAACCGTCACTTTAATTGTCAGAAAAAGTCAAAAGTTTGCCACATCGCCGTCAACCTCCCCAGCCAATGCAGAAGGCATAAAAGACCCTGTGAAAAACCTGTTTTGCCCTTGTGCTAGAGTGGCCCGATGTTAAGGACCCTTGGGGTTACACGCCCCGCCGAGTTCGCCTTATTGATCGCCATCATTGCCCTTGTCGCGATAACTCCTTTAGGCAAAGAAGCAACCGGTCCCTTGGTGTTATTGAGCTATCGCCTGCTTCTGGTAGCTATCACGATAGGTATCATTCTTACCCTAAAACAGCGCATCGTTGACCAGATATGTCCGGTCCTCATGGCCGCCTGTGCAACGACACTAATGCTGATGCTGATCTCTCTTGGGTGGTCGTCTGGATCGGTGTTTGACGGCTTCTATCGCTGGTACCAGCATGCGTTGTTCGGGGCAGCATTCCTGGCCCTGGCCGCATTGCATGCAACTCGATCGGCAAACTGGAAACGCAGTTTGCTGTGGGCGATCATCGGCGTCGATCTCATCTATCTTGCCGCTAGTCTGATGATTGGTGGCCGTCCCATAATGGGGCCGTTCGTCAATCCCAACTACTTCGCGTCGTTTCTTCTCGTCGGATTTTCTGGAGCTGTCGCAATTGCATTGTTTGAACCTAAGAAGGTTCCCAGGCTTATCGCTGCGCCGACCGCGCTGTTCCTCTACTACGGAATGACTCAGGCATGGTCCCGAGGCGCAACGCTGGCAGCAATGGGCGTCGTCGCTGTTGGCGTCGTTCGATTTGCGAAAAAACGCGGACTCCCGCGGGCGGCCGCAGCCATAGTGGTGGCCGGTGCGCTGATCGCAGCGGCGCTAGCCAGCCCGACACTTGTCCGAAAGTTTTTGGATCGCGGCGAGATCGATCCATACAACTATGAGCGGCCTAAGGTCTGGATGAGCGCCCTGCATGTGATCAAGGATCACCCGGTTCTCGGCGTCGGATTCGGTCAGTTCTATTACGTCTCCAAACGGTTCAGTCCGCCCCTCGAAGGCGCCGTGGCGCGATATTTGAAGCGACCCGCTATCGCTCACAACGAGTTTTTGCAATATGCTGCCGAGTGTGGCATTCCGGCGGCGATCATGCTGTTTGCAATTGCCTCAGTTCTGTTCCGCACCGCAGTAGTAAGAGCGCGATCATGTCCCGCCAAGCAGCGTCTATTCCAGGAAGTCGGTATTTTGACGGCGATCGGACTGGGAACACACGCCCTTGTTGACAACAACTGGACTGTGCCGGTGATGGCCGCAGGCCTTGTCGCTTTCTCGCTGGCAGACGCGCTGCCGTTGCCGGCGTTACGCTTCCGATTCGAGGGGACACCCCGAGTTTGGGCTCTCTGCTCGATCTTGCTGGTTCTCGCGTTGTTCCACGGGATTTTGCTGCCGGGGCTTGCCCTTCACTTCAACGAAACGGGACATGCTGCGTATGAACGCAGAGATCTGGCGCGGGCAGAATCAGACCACCGGCTCGCGGTCGCCTTCGCCCCGAATCACGACGTGTTCCTCGACAACGCCGCCATGGTGTATTTCGATAAATTCAAAGTAACAAGTGAAAGACGTTGGCAGCAGTACGCAGAGACGCTGTTTACCCAAGCGATTGTCGCCAATCCAAATTCGGATATGCCGGCGCGGCATTTGGAACACTTGCTCATCGACCGGCTGAGCGGCGATCCGGTTAAGGACCGCACAACTCATCTGAGGATTGCCGCCGTCGACCGCCACATTCTCGAAATCGACCCATTCGATCCATTCGTGCGAAAGAATCGTGCCGAAGCGCTGTACATGTCGGGGGCAAAGGAAGAAGCGCACCAGGAATTGCAGCGCGCGCTGGAATTGGAGCCGAATTACGTGCCCGGCTATTTGCGAATCGCCGACTGGTACCGGGACGCCGGCAACCTGACGGCTAGCAATGATTACCGACAAAGAGCAGTTGCGGTGGTGCTGCGATATCAGAACGTTCAAACCAAAGAGCCTTACGAAGCCATGCTGCTTGGGCGGAGTGCAGGAGAGCGTAATGAAAACTAAACCGATCGTGATGCTTCTCGCACTCGCCGCTCTGTTCTTCGCAATGGTTCTTCCGCCCGAAGCCTACGCCAATGGCAAACTCGCGGTCATACTTTGCTCGACTTTCGCATTCTTGATCGCTCTGTCGGAACGCCGAATACCGCAGATATTCGTGACCGTCGGCGGAATTGTCTTTGGGCTTCTTCTGGCGCACACGCTACTGCTTTCGATCGATTTGTACCGATCCTTCGATACGCTTTCCTCGTTGTGGGCGTACTACTGCCTGCTTGGCTTTTTCGCGTATTCGACAGCAGGCCAGGAAAAGTATTTGGCCGGAGCGATTGTGGCGCTGTCGATCATCGTTTCGGGATACGGCCTTTACCAATATTTCTGGGGATTCGATCAGATCTATCAATACATTTTCTACGCCGCATCCGACCAGGTTCTGAAGGTGCCGGCGCTGCAACGCGTCGCGGAACGGCGCGTATCCTCAACTCTGGCGTTGCCGGGCACGCTCTGGGGATTTCTCGTTTGCGCGATTCCGTTTCACGGTTTGCTGTGGAATCGGCAACGCGCGCTGAATGGCGTCCTCTTGTTGAGCCTGGGCCTGCTGCTCACGACGGGCTTTTTGACGCGATCGTTCGGATTCCTGCTCGGTCTTCTAGTGCTCACGGTTGCCACTATGCTTCTCAAGCACAGCAGGCTTATCTGGAACCGCGTCACTCCACTAATCGTCGTGCTGGCCATTGCAGGCGGTTTGTTTTACTCAGCTCGACGCGCTGCCATCGAAGGACAAAATCCCGCGGGACTGCGACTCAAAAGCTGGATATCCGCGTGGAACATGTTCGGAGAAAACCCGCTGGGCACCGGGTTGAACACGTTCGGGGTTTTGTACCCCGTCTACATGCAGCCCGACGCCAATGAGACACAATTCGTTCACAACACTTTTTTTCAATTGCTGGCGGAACTGGGTTATCCCCTAATCATCGCGCTGGCTGTCGTGATTGTGATAAACGCCGACAGGCTTCGTTTGAGGGAACGTCTCAATCGCGCAAGATCCTCTCATCAGTTCTGGCTGCTTCTGACACTGACAGTCTGGATCGTGCACAACTTCGTCGACATCAATATTTATTTTGAAAGCCTTGGCGTTCTGGGCGCGGTCACGATTGGCGCCCTTTTCGCGCGGGAGCAGATCGAATTCCCACGTCTTTCCAGGATGTCGATCGCGCTGGTTGCGACTTTCGCGATTATCGTGATTGGCTTTTCGGCGATGGCGTGTGTTTCGTCGGAACTGCAGATTCGGGCCCAGATCGAGTTCACCAATAAGAAACTGAAGGCGGCTGTCGAAACACTTGCGGTTGCGCAAGGCGTGAATCCGATCAATTCGAGTCTCTATCACGACCAGGGCGAGATTCTTCTCAACCTGTATCACCAGACTCACGAACAACATTTTTTGACCGAAGCTACGGAAGCGTTTCGCAAGGCTGTCGTTCTAAGCCCAAAGAAAGCCGGCTCGCACATTGGCTACAGTTTGTGTTTATCGACGGCAAATCGTATTCCCGAAGCCGTCGCACAAATCCGCGTCGCGCAGCAGCTTTATCCGAGCAGCGCATACGTTCAATCCATTGCTCAGCTGTTGGACCAACGCATACAATGACTGAGATGAAAAAAGCATTGATCACCGGCATTACTGGACAGGACGGGTCATACCTCACCGAGTTCCTGCTTTCGAAATCCTACAGAGTGTACGGCGTGATTCGCCGTTCCAGCAGTTTCAACACAGGCCGAATCGACCACATCTATCAAGATCCGCACGATCCGGATCCGAAATTGAAACTGATATATGGCGATCTCAATGACGCCAGTTCGCTCAACAAGATCATTCGAACGGTACAGCCCGACGAGATCTATCACCTCGGCGCTCAAAGTCACGTACGCGTCAGCTTTGACGTACCGGAGTACACGGCCGAGATCACCGGGCTCGGTACTGTGAGACTGTTGGAGGCGATCCGCGAGACGGGTGTCGTCACGAAGTTCTACAACGCATCCAGCAGTGAGATGTTCGGCAGCGCGCCTCCTCCGCAGAGCGAGAACACGGCGTTTCAACCGCGCAGTCCTTATGCGGCAGCGAAGGTGTACGCGCATTGGATGACGGTCAACTACCGTGAAGGTTACAACTTGTTCGCGTGCAACGGAATCCTGTTTAACCACGAATCACCGAGACGCGGCGAAACCTTCGTGACCCGAAAGATCACTAAAGCCGCGGCGCGAATCAAGCTGGGCTTGCAGAAAAAGTTGTTCCTTGGAAATCTCGATGCGCAGCGCGACTGGGGTTTTGCAGGAGACTATGTCGAAGCAATGTGGATGATGCTCCAGCAGGATCGGCCCGATGATTACGTCATCGCAACCGGTGAAACGCACACCGTCCGCGAGTTCCTGGACGAAACCTTCGGGTATCTCGGAATGGATTGGACGAAGTACGTCGAGATTGATGCCCGATACTACAGACCGACCGAAGTTGACGCGTTGTGCGGCGACGCGTCAAAAGCGAAGCAGCTACTGAACTGGCGGCCGAAGGTAGGATTCGCGCAACTCGTGCACATGATGGTGGACGCCGACGTTGAATCCGAACTGATCCACACGGAATCCCCGCCAAAAAAACATGAGCTTTTGGAAAAGTAAACGCGTCGTCGTGACCGGCGGATCCGGGTTCTTGGGTTCGCATCTCGTAACCCGGTTGAAAGGAATAACTGACGGCCCTGCCACGGTCATCATTCCGCGCCGCAAAGACTACGACCTGGTTCGCTTTGCCGACTGCGAGCGCTTGTACGCGGAAGCAAATCCCGACGTCGTTCTCCATCTCGCGGCTCAAGTCGGCGGAATCGGTGCCAATCGTGCGAATCCCGGTAGTTTCTTCTACGACAATCTGATGATGGGGACGCAGATGATCGAGATCGGACGTCGGCGTGGCCTTGAAAAATTCGTCGCCGTCGGAACCATCTGTGCGTACCCGAAAAACACTCCGGTTCCCTTCAAGGAAGAGGATCTTTGGAATGGCTATCCGGAGGAAACGAACGCACCTTACGGCCTTGCGAAAAAGATGCTGCTCGTCCAGTCCCAGGCTTATCGTGAGCAGTACGGGTTCAACTCGATATTCCTGCTTCCTGTGAACCTTTACGGCCCGGGCGATAACTTCGATCTGACTACATCGCACGTCATACCGGGGATCATTAAGAAGTGCGTGGATGCGGTTCGTGCCGGTGAGAAAAGAATTTTTCTATGGGGTACAGGGAACGCGACGCGAGAGTTTTTGTACGTGGACGATGCCGTTGAAGGAATTCTCCTGGCCTCGGAACGCTACAACGGGAACGATCCGGTGAATATCGGATCAGGAATGGAAATCAGCATCCGCGAACTAGCCAATCTCATCACTAAGATGACCGACTTCCGCGGCGAAATACTGTGGGATACGAGCAAACCGGACGGCCAGCCCAGACGATCATTGGATACCAGTAAAGCGGAGCAACTGTTTGGCTTTCGCGCCAAACGACAATTCAAAGACGGCCTGCAGGAAACCATCGACTGGTACAAGAGTCATTCAGGTTGATCCAACGTGAGTCTGGCGTTTATTTTCCTTGACTCACTTTAGCCCTGTCGCAACTATTCAAACCGGAAGTCGAAAACAGATGAAGGCCGTAATTCTCGCTGGTGGAATGGGCACTCGAATATCTGAGGAGTCCCACCTCAAACCCAAACCGATGATTGAAATCGGCGGCAAGCCGATCCTGTGGCACATCATGAAAATCTACTCCCACCACGGGATCAATGAATTTGTGATCTGCTGCGGATACAAGGGCTACGTCATCAAGGAATACTTCGCAAACTACTTTCTCCACATGTCGGATGTCACCTTCGATACAGCGAACAACACGATGGAGGTCCATCACCGGTATGTCGAACCCTGGCGCGTCACGCTCGTCGATACCGGCGACAGTACGCTCACTGGGGGCCGCCTCAAGCGTGTTCGCAGTCATCTTGGTCAACAACCGTTCTGCTTTACGTACGGCGACGGTGTTGCAGACATCAACATCAAAGCCCTTGTTGACTTTCATCGGGCGCACGGGAAACTGGCAACTGTTACAGCCATCCGCCCACCCGGCCGGTACGGGTCACTCAATATGCAGGGTGCATCGGTGACGGATTTTCATGAAAAGCCGGCAGGCGACAATGCGTGGATCAACGGTGGCTTTTTTGTGCTGAACGCTGCAGTGATTGACAGAATCGAAGGCGATCGGACTTCCTGGGAGAGCGAACCGCTGGCGAAACTGGCCGCCGACGGCCAGCTCGAGGCCTACCAGCACGGAGGTTTCTGGCAGGCGATGGATACTTTGCGCGATAAGAATCAGCTCGAAGACCTTTGGGCCAAAGGTAGCGCGCCGTGGAAGATGTGGCCATGAGGCTTTTTGACGGCATGTATCACGGCCGCCGTGTCCTGCTCACCGGACATACCGGTTTCAAGGGAAGCTGGCTCGCGTCGTGGCTGGTCGAGCTGGGCGCGGAGGTCACCGGAATCGGTTTGACGCCGTCTGCATCGCCGAATCATTGGGATTTGCTACATCTGCCGATTAATGATGTTCGCGGTGATATTCGCGATCTTTCCGTCATTCAAGAAACGATTCGTACGTGCCGACCTGAAATCGTCTTCCATCTTGCGGCGCAGCCTCTTGTTCGACGTTCCTATAAAGATCCATTAGAGAGCTGGTCCACAAATGTCATGGGAACGGCCAACGTCCTCGAAGCTTGCCGCTCCGCAGAAACCTTGCGAGCCATTGTCGTCATCACGACAGACAAGGTGTATGCCGATGAAGAGTCGCGGCGGGCGTATCGCGAAAGCGACCGGCTCGGCGGTCATGATGCATACAGCGCATCGAAATGCGCCGCCGAGTTCGTTGTGGACAGCTATCGCAAGGCTTTCTTTAACCAGCAGAACAGTCCGCTGGTAGCAACCGCACGCGCCGGCAATGTCATAGGGGGCGGTGACTGGTCCGACGATCGACTGATTCCCGACATCATTCGCGCCGTCGGCAACGGCCACTCAATGGAGATCCGATCACCGCAAGCCACGCGAGCGTGGCTGCATGTCCTCGACTGCCTGTCCGGCTATCTGTCTCTCGGACAGCAGTTGCTTACCGGAAAACAGGATTGCACCGGAGCGTGGAATTTCGGGCCTGCCGCTGATGCCAATGCTTCTGTTGCGACCGTGCTCGGTATGTTTGAGGACTTCTGGCCGCAACTCCAGTGGCATCGTTCGCAAGGCGACGAACCCCACGAGGCGACACATTTGTTCCTCGACAGCGCCAAAGCAAATGCGCGGTTGAATTGGAAACCGCTCTGGAACCTCGAGGATGCACTGCGCGCGACAGCACGTTGGTATGAACACTACCTGGTTACAAATAACCCGTTAACGCGAGATCAGCTCCTCAGTTACGCAGCGTCGGCCTCCAAAGCGGAATGCGCGTGGGCCATGCAATGAAAATTACGCCTACACCGATCGGCGGTGTTGCTGTCGTTGAGATGGAACCCTTCATCGACAATCGAGGCGCGTTCACCCGGCTGTTCTGCAATGCGGAGCTCCGTGAAGTCATCGGCACGCGACAAATCGCTCAGATCAATCGTTCGCATACCAACTCCGTCGGCGCCGTGCGAGGTCTTCACTATCAGCGGTCACCCTTCGCCGAAATGAAGTTGGTGAGTTGCATGAATGGACGCATTTGGGACGTTGCTGTCGATCTTCGGGCCGGATCTCGAACCTTTCTGCAATGTCATGCTGAGGAACTGACAGCGAATAACTATCGAATGCTGGTGATTCCGGAAGGTTGTGCGCACGGATTTCAAGTTCTGGAACCAGACAGCGAGCTACTGTACCTGCATACGGCCGTTTACAACTCGGCTTCGGAAGGAGGCGTTAAACCTACCGATCCGCGATTGAGAATTCGGTGGCCTTTGCCTATTGTCGATTTGTCCGACCGCGATCGCAGCCATCCAATGTTGGCGGACGATTTCACCGGATTGACCGTATGAAATGCCGCCACTGCGGAGTGCCGCTGCAACACACGTTTCTGGACCTCGGATCGGCGCCCCCCTCAAACGCTTACCTGACGGCGTCACAGCTTAGCGCTCCCGAACGTTACTATCCGCTCAAAGTGAAGGTATGCACGAATTGCTGGCTTGTTCAAACCCTGGACTATTCAAACGCTGACGAGCTGTTTTCATCCGACTACGCTTATTTTTCGTCCACCTCAGAAAGCTGGTTGGCACACTCCACCACGTTCGCCGAGACCATCACTCGCCGGCTCGGACTGACACGCGACAGCTTTGTGGTCGAGGTAGCGTCGAATGACGGCTATTTGCTGAAGAATTTCGTCGCCGCCGGCGTACCCTGTCTTGGTATCGAACCGACGGCCAGTACAGCCTCGGCGGCGGAGAAACTAGGAATTCCCGTGCTGCGGGAATTCTTCGGGGAAACCTTAGCCAGAAGGCTGTCGCTGGATAAGAGGCAGGCCGACCTCATTGTCGGCAACAACGTGCTTGCCCACGTTCCCGAGATCAATGACTTCGTCCGAGGACTCCGGACACTGCTTAAACCCGGAGGAACCATCTCGCTCGAGTTCCCGCACGTGATGCGGCTGATCGAACATACACAGTTCGACACGGCCTATCATGAGCACTACTCCTATCTCTCGCTTTACACGGTAAGTCGAATCTTCGGGACGTTCGATTTGCGTATATTTGATGTCGATGAACTGCCCACGCACGGCGGAAGCTTACGCGTCTACGCGTGTCACGCTGCCGACCCGCGCGGCGACGACAAAAAAATCGCCACTCTACTCGGCGCGGAAGAGCGTGCCGGATTGCGGCGGCTCGACGCATACACCGGACTGCAGAAACGCGCCGATTCAGTAAAGGACGGCCTGCTCAGTTTTCTTATCGAGCAGAAGCACGCAGGCCGAACCGTGGCCGGTTACGGAGCTGCTGCCAAAGGCAACACGCTGCTCAATTATGGAGGCGTCAAGCCGGATCTGTTGCCCTACGTCTGCGATGCGGCAACGGCAAAACAGGGCAAATTCCTTCCGGGCAGCCACATTCCAATTCTTCCGCCATCAGCGATTCGTGAGCACAAACCCGAACTCGTACTCATCCTGCCCTGGAATATCGCCGATGAAGTGATGCGTCAGCACGAATACATCAAGGAATGGGACGGCCGGTTTGTGATTGCCGTTCCGAAGATCCGAATCCTATGAACAAAATCTACTATACGAAACCGAGCATTGGAGAGCGCGAGGTTGAGTACGCTCTGGACGCCGTCCGTCATGGCTGGGGTGAGCATTGCTACGATTATATCAAGCGGTTTGAACGGAACTTCGCTGAATATCTCGGCGTAAAGCACACCTTGGCGACGTCAAGCTGTACGGGCGCGCTCCATTTGGGTCTGGCGGCCTCGAATATCGGACCTGGAGACGAGGTCATCCTTGCCGATATCAATTGGGTTGCGTCGGCTACTCCCATTTTTTATGTCGGCGCCACGCCGGTTCTGGTGGATGTGCTGGAAGACTCTTGGTGTCTCGACCCCAACGCAGTGGCCCGCGCCATCACCAAAAAGACGAAGGCAATTATCGCGGTGCACCTCTACGGAAACCTTGCCGCCATGGACGACTTGAATGTTATCGCGAAGCAGCACGGGGTGCAGCTGATCGAAGATGCTGCGGAAGCTCTGGGCTCAACATACAACGGACACAAGGCCGGCACGATGTCCAGTTTCTCCGTGTTCTCGTTCCATGGCACGAAGGTGATAACGACAGGTGAAGGTGGCATGCTAGCCACCAACGACACAGACTTGTGCCGCCGCGTCGAGCAACTGAACAGTCATGGGCGAGCGGCCGGCGACATGCGGCAGTTTTGGCCATCGGTGTTGGGTTACAAATACAAAATATCGAATGTGCAGGCGGCTCTGGGCTGTGCGCAATTGGAACGGATCGACGAGTTGGTTGCGCGCAGGCGCGATGTCTTCAATTGTTACCGGAACGCTTTCCTCGCGGAACTGCGGGACGCCAAAATGAACCCGGAACCTGAAGGTACGTTCAACAGCTATTGGATGCCGACATTGGTACTTCCCGATCGACACCGCGCTCGACGCGATGGGATCCTTGAGTCGATGCAAAGATCCGGGATCGACAGTCGAGTATTCTTTCCTCCGCTCAGCGACACTCCGGTTTTCAAGGATTTTCCTCCGCGAGTTCATACCGGCCGGGCACATGATTTGTCCCAGCGCGCTTTCAATTTGCCGAGCTACCACGAACTGAGTACGAGCGATCAGCAGCTGGTCATTGACTCTGTCCTGGAAGGTGTGCGCCGATGAGACAATTAATCCTGTTGGGTGCGAACAACCCGGAGGTTGCTCGACAGGCGCGGGCAGTCATGGCAGCCGGGGAGATCCGAATCGTAGGCTTCCTCGACAACGACGCAAGTAAACATGGTGTCTGTTTTCATGGATTTGGTGTCTTGGGCGGTTTCGAGGTCCTGCCCGACTGGATCGCCAGGGATGTGGGATTCGTCAACGTTATCACCCGTGACACGCGTACACGGCATCAAACCACTCGTGTCTTGCTTTCTGCTGGCGCAAAGCTCGGACAGTTTATTCATCCCGCCGTAAATCTTGTAGACGTCGAGTTTGGGTTGGGAAGCTATTTACAGGAGTACGCGATTCTCCAGGCCGACGTTCGGCTTGGTCATAACTGCAGTGTCAGTGCGGGCTGCATCATCAATCACGAATGCCGTCTGGGCAACTCGGTGTTCCTCGCGCCTGGATCGAACCTCTGCGGCAAGGTCGAGGTTGGCGATGGCGTCTTCGTTGGAGCCAGCTCCGTAGTGTTACCGCGACTTAAGGTCGGGGCCTGGGCCACGATTGGCGCCGGTGCCGTAGTTACACGCGATGTGCCGGACGGTGCCGTAGTGGTGGGCAATCCTGCTCGAATTGTTCGCTACTGCAACGTTGAGGAGGAACCGCTGGATGTCTGCACCAGACTTTGAAACTACGCATGAGATCTTTAAAGCTGAATGCTCTCAAAATGCTAATCGGGCCTGGAATGATGAGGCTTTAAAGCAAAAAACGAATGATTGGCTCGTGCATACATGCCTCTACAAATACTCCTACAACTTCACCTGGCTAGGCCGTCCGGTGATTCAATACCCACAAGATGTAGTCGCAATGCAGGAGCTTATTTGGAAAACGAAACCAGATCTGGTGATCGAAACCGGCATCGCGCACGGAGGCTCACTGATTCTCAGCGCATCTATGCTCGCGTTGATCGATTATGCCGAGGCTGTGCAGTGCGGCTCATCTATCGACCCCAAAGCAAGTCCGCGACGTGTACTTGGCGTCGATATCGATATTCGTGCTAACAATCGGGCTGCGATCGAAGCGCATCCGCTGGCGCACAAAATTACTATGATTCAAGGTTCCAGCATCGACCCGACTGTAATCGCTCAAGTACACAAATACGCTAGAAACCACTCTCGCATTCTAGTTTGTCTGGACTCCAACCACACTCATGACCACGTGCTGGCGGAGTTGGAAGGCTATGCGCCGTTAACGAGCCGAAACAGTTACTGCGTAGTTTTCGATACCGTTGTCGACGATATGCCCAGCGACATGTTTCCTGATCGACCATGGGGCAAAGGAAATAACCCCAAAACAGCGGTCCACGAATACCTGAAGCGCGTAGCCGCGGAGCGCCGACAAGCATTTGACGGTGAGACCCTCCAATTTGCAATCGACAAAAGTATTGAGCACAAACTTTTACTCACGGTTGCCCCGGACGGCTATTTAAGGCGGATATAACGCATGGATTTCGGACTGAAGTCGATGAGCCTAACCCGACGAAACATCGTCGCCAATTTTCTAGGCCAGGGATGGATTGCTTTGATGGGCTTCGTCTTCGTTCCGGTTTACCTGAAGTTCATAGGAGCGGAGGGATACGGATTGGTTGGCTTCTTCGTTCTCCTTTCTTCGAGTCTAGCACTGCTGGATGGAGGGCTGGGAGTCACCGCAACACGGCAAACGGCAGCCTATGTCGGAGCTGATTTCGAGGCTAAAACGCGCATTCTCACATTGCTTCGCACCATCGAACGCTTGTACTGGGCCGTTGCCGTGTTCATCAGCCTCATAGTCGCTTTCTCATCCCAGCTCATCGCAACCCACTGGCTTAAGGTCGAGCCTCGCCAAATTCCGGAAGTCGCCTCGGCGGTGCGGTTGATGGCCGTCGGTCTGCTAGTGCAGTTTCCAGTCGCGTTCTACAACGGTTGCCTGATCGGCTTACAGAAACAAGTCAAGTTAAGCTTGATCAACTCCGTCTCAGCAACCTTGCGGGGAATAGGGGCCGTGCTGGTCCTATGGCTCGTTGCTCCGACGGTACAGAGTTTCTTTGCGTGGCAATGTCTGCTGGGTTTCATGACGGTAATCTGGTTGCGACTGTCTCTTCCAGAGATTCGCGGCAAGGCTGGAATAAAAATCTTCGATTTGACGTCACTAAGAGCGGTGGCGAGATTTACAGCTGGCGTGGGCGGCATCAACGTCCTGGCGCTCCTGCTCTCGCAAATCGACAAAATCATTCTTTCGAAAATACTCCCTCTGGAATCATTCGGCTACTACACGCTGGCGTGGACGCTGGGAACGTTTGCCTACCGTTTTACTGCTCCGATATTCAACGCATATTACCCACGCATCACGCAAATGGTTACTCAGGGCGACCAGGTAGAATTAATCGATCTTCATCAAAAAACGGAACTAGTGGATCTGTATTTGAAGGCAAGCCGCGTTATGGCTATAGCCATCGTGCCCTTCTCGGTCTGGTTGGCATTCTACGCCGATGAATTGCTTATCCTGTGGACACACAACCCGAGGGTCGCCTCCGCTGCCGATGGAGCTCTTGCACTGATCGCGCTGGGAACGATGTGTAATGGGTTTATGCATATCCCTTATAGTCTGCAGCTGGCGAGCGGCTGGACTGGCCTGGCGTTTTGGCAAAACGTCGTCGCTGTGGTGCTGCTTGTACCGTTGACCTATTTTTTCGCCACATATTACGGCCTGACGGGCGCTGCGTTGCCCTGGCTGCTCCTGAACGCGGGATACGTACTCATATCGGCGCCGCTTATGTATACGGTCATGCTCAAGGCCGCCAAGTGGAGATGGTATCGTTCCTCGGTTATTTACCCGTTTGTTCAGGCGACGTGTCTGATTGCGCTCTTTCATTATTTGTCAAATCAGTTCAATGATTCTTTCAATGTAACGATCATGACTTTCTTCGGATTGTTCGCTACTGTCGCCGTTGGTGCGTGGAGTTCTGGGCTCGTTAAGGTTCGTCAATTAACTTGAGAGAAGTCATGGATTGGTTATAGCACTCGACTCGGCTCTGACCCTGGCACAACGCTCCAAATAGGCTGTTCCCTAAAGGATTAGCGGGTTCTGTTTTGGGTTTGTGGTAGCCGAGTCCGATGCCTTACCATCAGACGCCAATGAAGATCACAGTGGCCGTCCCGACGATCGCGGGACGCTCGAAATACCTGCAATGGGCGCTCAAGACTTGTGTGACGCAGGACCACGACTTCGAGATCCTGGTTTCGGACAACTCGCCCGGGGACGCTCGAGAGGTTGTCGAGTCGTTCGACGACCCGCGCATTCGATATGTGCGGCCGCCAGCCTACCTTCCGATGTCGGCCCACTGGGATTTCGTTCTTACCCAAGTCGCGGGAGACCTCTTAACCATCATTGGCGATGACGACGGACTGATGCCTGGCTGCATCCGCCGAGTGGGGGAAATTCACCAGGAACTTTGCGGGATCTTTCCGATTCACCACTCACTGGGCAACTATCGTTGGTCCGATTTTCCCGACGAAGCAACGCGTCACACCTTCTCTTTCCTGCACTCACCGGGCAGAGGAATAAACGAAGTAAACTCGTCAGCTTTTCTTAAAGCCGTGGCGCGCGGCGATGCGCGCTACGTTGACGGTCCCATGGTCTATCACAACTTCGTGCCGATGAGCCTTCTGAGGCGCCTTACGCGTAATGGTGTCTTCTTTCGCCGTGCCTCTCCAGACGTGTATTCATCTCTGGCAGTGGCGGCCAACGTCCCTCGGTTTGTCTCGACGGAGGAAGTCCTAACAATCTTCGGCCAAGGTGCCCAGGCCAACGGCGTCGCAGTTCGGGACGGCGGAGCTGAGCGGTTTATGGTTGAAATGCAGACACTCTATACACCGCGCTACGACTCGCGCACCGTCCAGTTGCAACTATTGGATTCTCTCATTGAGGTTGCCCAGCACTTCGATCGGCCTGAGTTGCTCGCCGATCTGCGCCAGGCTCAACACGTCGCTCAAGCCATCAGCGAGGCGCGAGGAATGCAACCGCCATTGCGAGACCAGGAGGTGCGCAAGATCATTGCGATGGCTCGCCGGCACGGTCTCACCGCCGCACTCGGGCTCGCCATAACGAGGAGGAAATTAGCTTACATCCTGCAGCTCGCCCGCGGCTCCCGTCTTACACAAGGTCAAGCTTTAGCTGCTGGAAAGGTAATCAAGCTCGACTCGCATCGCATCACAAATGTCTTCGACGCCACAGTTGCCGTCGAGCGCATTATCAGGGACGCACATTGTAGCTAAACTTGGATGTTGTCGTCCTAACGCCCTTATGGGAAGGTTTACCCTGGAATCGGTGGACATTTATTCGCATGACCAATGAAAGTTCAAGACACGGATAGGTATTGGCAATTCATTGGTGCGGAGGACCCGTACTGGGGTGTCCTTACGCACGAGAAGTTTGCTAAAGACAACCTAACGCGCGAAGCCCTGGATCAATTCTACGCATCCGGCGAACAACACGTCGACCTTGTGTTTCAAACGATCCGCAAACATGTAGATGACGATTTTGCTGCCGAGACGGCTATGGACTTCGGCTGCGGCGTAGGCCGCATCGTGATTCCGCTTGCTGCCAGATGCCGTAAGGTGGTTGGCGTCGACGTTTCTGACGGCATGCTGCAGCGGGCAAAAGAAAGGTGCGATGCGTTAGGACTTTCCAATGTTCGGCTCTTGAACGGCGACGATCAGCTTTCGAGTGTTACCGATACCTTCGATCTGATTCACTCGTTCATCGTATTCCAACACATCAGAGCGGATCGCGGATCTGCCATCGCAGACCGCTTGCTGCAATCGCTGAACAACGGAGGTGTCGGCGTTCTTCATTTTGCATACTTCAAAGAAATCCGCTCTAATTACCCCAAATTACGAGCGTTTGCAGAGCGGCTCGGTGTCTACAACACCCTTGCGTCAATGCGTGCTCTATTGCACCAAGAAGTAAGATCGAGTCAAGGCGGCGGTCCAGGCGGTCTAGAAATGCAAATGCACCCATACAACCTGAACCTGATCTTGCAAAAACTGCAGTCAAAAGGTGTCCGGCGGCTGCATCTGGAATATACCGATCACGGTGGCTTTTTCGGCGTGGTGCTGTTTTTCAAAAAGAGCGGCAACGACGTTTACAGGATGTAGCGCTTCGTCGAAAGCGACACGCCTCTGCAGGTTAAGACATGGCACGAGATGGTCTGAAAATAGCAATCAATACGCAGATTTTTTCCGAAAAGGGAGTAGGCGGTATTGAGACTGTCTTGGTCGGTTTGGTCCATGCGCTAGGCCGATTGGACGGACCCGAAGAGTACGTTCTGATCGGACCATGGGAAAACCCGGAGTGGTTGAAGCCCTACATCGGGCCCAATCAGAAGATGGTTCGAGGCCCTCGGTTGGAGTTTGCCAAACGCGCCGTCGCTCCCATTCGTCCGCTTTTAAGGAGCATAAAACACTTACTCCTGCGCAGTGTGGGAACAGCCCCGACATGGCCGGTTGTTCAAAAGTCCGATGGTTTCTATGAAGGCCTCGGGTGCGGTGTGATTTACTTCCCTTCCCAGCATTTCATCAAATGCGGCTTGCCGGCCGTGTACAACCCGCACGACCTTCAACACATGCATTATCCCGATCTCTTGTCACGCGAAGCCGTCATCTGGCGGGAAAAAATATCACGAGCCGGATGCGAGCTTGCCCATACGACGGTAGCCATTTCGAATTGGGTCAAGGACGACATCATTCGGCAATACGGCGTAGACCCCGCGCGTATTCAAGTCATTCACTGGGCTCCGCCGACTCAGATTCACAAGCCTCCAGCGAAGCCGTTTGCGGACTCTGTACTGGGAAAGTATTCGCTCGCTCAGCCGTTTGCACTTTTTCCGGCGATGACCCGGCGGCACAAGAACCACCAGCGCCTGCTGGAAGCATTCGCATTGCTGCGCGACAGAAACGGGTTGAGGGCGACCTTGGTTTGCACTGGATTTCAGAA
>Ga0209382_10002320_pt1 | contig 27966 bp, 11 predicted proteins | sample SoiMetdeltSBSDD5_FD_187599 | JGI IMG/M metagenome (GOLD analysis project Ga0209382, IMG submission 187599) | Bulk soil microbial communities from a Populus tree surrounding site in Tennessee, USA - Soil MetaG P. deltoides SBSDD5 (SPAdes) (version 2) | ecosystem: Environmental > Terrestrial >... | reverse complement strand
GTCCGATCGCCAACACCCAAATCTACGTGCTGAATGAAGGGCTTGAACCTCAACCGATAGGAGTTGTCGGAGAACTATATGTAGGGGGAGTAGGTGTAGGTCGTGGCTACCTGAACGAGACGGTAAAAACAGCTGAGTATTTTTTGCCCTGCGGCTATGGGAAGGAAGCCGGGGGACGGCTGTATCGAAGCGGGGATATAGCGCGATACCTGGCGGATGGAAACCTGGAATACCTAGGGCGGATCGATCATCAGGTGAAGATCCGCGGGTTCCGGATCGAGCTGGGTGAGATCGAGGCGGCGCTGGGGCGTCATCCGTCGATCGAGGAAGCAGTGGTGGTGGCCAGGGAAGGCGTGGAAGGTGAGAGACGACTGGCGGCGTATGTGGTAGCGAAACCTGAAAGAGAGGTGGCGGTCAGCGATCTGCGAGAGTACCTGAAGCGTGAACTGCCGGAGTATATGTGGCCTGGCGCGTATGTGATGCTGGAAGCATTGCCGTTGACGGAGAATGGGAAATTGGATCGCCGAGCGCTGCCGGCCCCCGAAGGCGGCGCTTATCTCAAGCGCGACTACGAGGCGCCAAAGGGAGAGACGGAGACGAAGCTGGCGAAAATCTGGGCGGAAACGCTCAAACTCGAACGTGTCGGACGGCATGATAACTTCTTCGAACTTGGTGGGCATTCGCTGCTGGCAGTGACGATGATCGAGCGGATGCGCGGCGAAGGGATGCGATCGGATGTGCGGACACTCTTCACCGCGCCGACGCTGCGAGCGCTGGCCGAGGCGGTCAAAGGCAGAAGAGTGAGCGAAGTGGAGACGCCGCCCAGCCTAATCCCGGCGGGATGCCGTAGTATCACGCCCGAGATGCTGCCGCTGATTGCGCTGACGCAGCCGGAGATCGATGCTGTGGCGGCCATGACGCCAGGCGGGGCGGCCAACATCCAGGATATCTATCCGCTGGCGCCTTTACAGGAAGGGATTCTCTTCCATCACCTGATGAGCGCTGAGGGGGACGCCTATTTGCTATCGTGCCTGTTGGCCTTCGATACGCGGGAGAGGCTGGAGGTATTCATCAGCGCCTTACAAGCAGTGATCGCCCGGCACGACATCCTCAGAACGGCAGTAGTGTGGGAAGGCTTGCCCGATCCTGCGCAAGTGGTGTGGCGCGAGGCGCCGCTGATCGTGGAAGAAGTGTGCCTGAATCCGGAGAACGGCGAGATCGCCCGACAGTTGCAGTCGCGCTTTGATCCCCGGCTCCACCAGCTTGATGTGCGTAAGGCGCCGCTGATACGCGGCTTCGCAGCTTACGACGGGGCCGGAGAGCGGTGGCTGTTGTTGTGTCTGAGCCATCACCTGACGATTGACCATGCCACGCTTGAGATCATGACAGGTGAGGCGCGGGCGTATATGTCAGGCGAGGCTGACCGGTTGCCTGAGCCGTTGCCGTTCCGGAACTTTGTGGCGCAGGCGAGGCTGCGGAACGGACGTGAGGAACATGAGGCGTTCTTCCGCGAGATGTTGGGAGATGTAGATGAGCCGGCGGCGCCGTTCGGGCTGACCGGCGCGCATGGAAACGGATCCGAGATCGAGGAAGCGCAGTTCGAACTTGAGATTGGATTGTCCAGACGGCTGCGAGGGAGGGCGCGAATCCTGGGAGTGAGCGCGGCGAGCCTCTTCCATCTGGCCTGGGCGCTGATGCTGGCGCGAGTCTCCGGGCGAGATGATGTAGTCTTCGGGACGGTGCTCTTAGGACGGATGCAGGGAGACGAAGGAGCCATGCGGACTTTGGGCCTGTTCATCAACACCTTGCCGGTGAGAATCCGAGTGGATGAGGAAGGAGTGGAGAGTAGCGCCAGGCGAGTCCACCGGCTATTAGCGGAACTGATTGGGCATGAGCATGCGTCGCTGGCTTTAGCGCAGAGATGCAGCGGAGTGGAGGCGCCCGCGCCGCTCTTCAGCGCCTTGCTCAACTACCGGCACAGCCCGAGAGAGATGGAAGCGGATGCGGAAACTGTTCGAGCCTGGACGGGGGTAGAAATTCTTGCCTCGGAGGAGCGTACCAACTATCCGTTGACGCTGTCGATCGACGACCTGGGAGATGGATTCAGGCTTACGGCGCAAACTGCCGCGCTGGTGGAGCCGCTTCGAATCTATGAACTGTTGCGGACGGCCTTGGAGAGACTGGTCGAAGCGCTGGAGAAGGCTCCGGAGACCCCTGTGAGAGCCATTGACGCGCTGCCGGAAGCTGAGCGGCGTCAGATAGTGGAGGACTGGAATGCGACTGAAGCCGATTATCCGAAAGAGAGGATGATCCACGAACTCTTTGAAGAGCAGGCGGAGAAGAGTCCTCATGCCATCGCCCTGGTCTACCAAGAACAGAGTCTGACTTACGGCGCCCTCAACGCGCGAGCCAACCGCCTGGCGCATCATCTGCGGAAACTTGGAGTAGGGCCTGAAGCGCGGGTGGCGATCTGCCTGGAGCGCAGCCTGGAAATGGTCGTGGCGATGCTGGCCACCCTCAAAGCTGGGGGAGCTTATGTTCCGCTTGATCCTGCCTATCCATCCGAGCGATTAGCTTACATGCTGGTAGACAGCGCGCCGCTGGTCTTGCTCACTCACGGCGCAACCAGCGCCGCGCTGAGCGCGCATGCCCCTGGAGTATGCGTGGTCGATCTCGATACATATGCGAAGCAATGGGATGGTAATTCCGAAGCCAATCCTGACCGCGCAGGCGCCAGGCTGAATGCGCAATGCCTCGCTTACATCCTCTATACTTCCGGTTCCACCGGCCTGCCTAAAGGAGTCACGATCGAGCATAGGAGCGTCGTCAATTTTATCTGCTGGGCGAAATCGGCGTTTGAGGCTGATGAGCTTGAGCGGACGCTTTTCTCGACTTCAATCAACTTTGACCTGGCGGTCTATGAGTGTTTCGTTCCGCTTACGGTGGGAGCCACGATTACCATCGTAGGTAACGCGCTGGATCTTACGCAATCGCCTGTAGAGGTGACTCTGATCAACACCGTGCCGTCCGCGATGAAATCGCTGGTCGATATAAGAGTAGTTCCGAAGTCGATCCGCACAGTGAATTTGGCTGGGGAAGCGCTTAAGCAAGAGCTTGTGGAAAGCATCTTCGCGGAGACGCCGGCGGAGACGGTATGTAACCTCTATGGCCCGTCGGAAACGACTACCTATTCGACATGGGTAGCGATGAAGCGAGGGAAGGGATTTGAGCCACACATCGGCGCCCCGATAGCAAACACGCAGATTTACATTTTGGATGAATGGCTGAAGCCGTCGCCGGTGGGAGTGACTGGAGAAATCCATATTGGAGGGGAGGGAGAGGCGCGAGGGTATCTGAACCACCCGGAGATGACGGCGGGACGGTTTCTGCCGGATCCCTTCAGCAAGGGGCCAGGAGGGCGCGTTTATAAGACAGGAGATCTGGGACGCTGGGCGCCCGCAGGTAAGATCGAATTCCTGGGTCGGAATGACTTCCAGGTGAAGATAAGAGGATACCGAATCGAGTTGGGAGAGATCGAGTCCAGACTGATGGGGCATCCCGAAGTGCGTGAAGCGGTAGTGGCGCCGCGTGAAGATGAAGAAGGCGGCAAGAGCTTGGTAGCCTACTATACAGGGGGGAATGTAGGAGCTGAAACGCTGCGCGGGCGCATCTTGTCAGAGTTGCCCGAATACATGGCGCCCTCCGCCTATGTGCATCTGGAGAGATTACCGCTGACGCCCAACGGGAAACTGGACCGCCGTAAATTGCCGGCGCCTGAAAGCGGAGACTATCTCACGCGTGGCTACGAAGCGCCGAGGGGAGAGACAGAGATCAGGATCGCCCGCATCTGGGTTGAGACTCTCAAAGTCGAACGTGTCGGACGCCATGACAACTTCTTTGAACTCGGCGGCCACTCCCTGCTGGCAATAACGATCGTCGAACGCATGCGCCGCGAAGGGTTGCATGCCGACGTGCGAGCGCTCTTTGCCACATCCACACTGGCCGCATTTGCCGCGGCGGTGGGCGGCGACGGCGACATGATCGCCGTCCCACCGAATCGCATTCCGCCTGCCAGCAGCGCCATAACTTCAGAAATGCTGCCGCTGGTAGAGTTGAGCGCCGCCGAGATCGAACTGATCGTCAGCGCAGTGCCTGGTGGTACGGCCAACGTCCAGGACATCTATCCGCTGGCGCCGTTGCAGGAAGGCATTCTGTTTCACCACCTAATGGCGCCCGAAGGCGATGTATATCTGGCGCCCGCGTTGTTAAGCTTCGATACCCGCGACCGGTTGGATGCGTTTCTGCAGGCCATGCAGGCGGTGATCGAGCGGCACGACATCCTGCGCACGGCGGTCTTGTGGGAAGGACTACCTGAACCGGTCCAAGTGGTATACAGACAGGCGCCGCTGGCCGTCAAAGAAGTCAATCTCGATTCAACGGCAATCGACGTCGCTGAAGAGTTGCGGGCCCGCTTCGATCCGCGTCACTACCGCCTTGATATCCGCCGGGCGCCCCTGATGCATGTGTGCATCGCACATGATGCGCGCGCGGGTCGCTGGGTGATGTTGCATCTGTTTCACCATCTGTTGGGTGACCATACCGCGTTGGAAGTCCTGCTACAGGAGATCCATGCGAATCTGCTGGGGCGAGAGGGTCGGTTGCCTGCGCCGCCGCCGTTTCGCAATTTTGTCGCGCAGGCGCGGCTAGGTATGAGCCGGCAAGAACATGAAGCATTCTTTCAAGAAATGCTCGGTGATGTGGATGAGCCCACGACGCCGTTTGGTCTAATCAATGTGCAAGGCGACGGATCGGGCATCAGAGAAGCCCGGCGCGAAGTCGATGGGAGTCTCGCGAGCCGCCTGCGCAAGATTGCGCGGGCGCTCGGAGTGGGGGCCGCCAGTTTGTTTCATCTGGCGTGGGCGCAAGTGCTGGCGCGGGTGTCTGGGCGGGATGATGTAGTGTTCGGTACGGTATTGTTTGGTCGTATGCAAGGCGGCGAGGGCGCTGCTCGGGCGCCGGGTCTGTTCATCAACACCCTGCCGATACGGATCCGAATTGGCGGCGACAGTGTGCGGGATAGCGTCCGGCAGACCCACATATTGCTTGCGCAGTTGCTGCGGCATGAGCATGCGCCATTGGCCCTGGCGCAGCGCTGCAGCGCTGTGGCCGCGCCCGCGCCGCTGTTTAGCGCGCTCTTCAACTATCGCCACCGGGCAGGAGCCGAAGCCATGGCTGATGCGTATGGAGAGACTCCCCCGTCGTGGGAAGGCATTGAGTTACTGGGTGGCGAAGACCGGACCAATTATCCGTTTAACCTAATTGCGGACGATCTGGGCGAAGGTTTCGCACTGAGGGCGCAGGTGCAATCGCCGATCGATCCGATTCGCGTTTGCGCGTATATGCACATGGCGCTGGAGCAGTTGGTGGGAGCGCTGGAGCATGCGCCCGCGACTCCGGTATGTAGCCTGGATGCGCTGCCTGTCTCGGAACGCAATCAGTTGTTGGTGGAATGGAACGCTACCGAGGCCGAGTATCCGCACGAACAGCCCATCCACACACTGTTCGAAGCGCAGGCAGCCAGGACGCCTGATGCCGTTGCAGTGGTGGATGAGGGTTGTCAGTTGAGTTATGGTGAACTCAATGCCCAAGCCAACCGGCTCGCGCTCTATCTGGGTAGCTTGGGCGTGCAGTCCGATGCGCGGGTAGCCATCCTGCTCGACCGGTCTCTTGAGCTTGTGCTGGCCGAACTGGCTATCCTCAAGTGCGGCGCGGCATACGTGCCGCTCGACCAGAACGCGCCGGTCGAACGCCTGGCGTTCATGATCGAAGACTGTCAGGCCAGCGTGGCGCTGACCGTTAAAGAGCTAGAGCTACCGGCGATCCACGGGGTGAAACGCGTCAACATCAATCCACTAACCTCGGTGGAGCACGCGGCACACAACCTTGCGACACCGCTGGGAAGCGATGCGCCAGCTTACGTGATCTACACTTCGGGCTCGACCGGCCAGCCCAAGGGGGTGGTCGTTCCTCATCGAGCCATTGGACGGTTAGTGCTCAACAATCGTTATGCGTACTTTGAGGCCAGCGACCGGGTCGCGTTTACGTCCAATCCGGCCTTCGATGCGAGCACCATGGAAGTGTGGGCGCCGCTGCTCCATGGCGGATGTGTGCTGGTGATTTCCCAAGGAGTGTTGCTGGAACCGAACACTTTGGCGGATCTGCTGCGCCAGGAACAGGTGAACATCCTGCATCTAGTGGCAGGACTGCTTAGCGCCTATGTCGAGCCGTTGGCTCCCGTCTTCCCGAGGCTGCGTTATCTGCTGACGGGCGGTGATGTAGTCGATCCGCGAGCAGTAGCCAAGGTCTTGCGCCAAAGCCCTCCACAGCGACTGATCCACTGCTACGGTCCGTCGGAGAGCACCACCTTCGCCACTACCCATGAAGTCAGTGAGATTCCCGAGGGAGCCAAGAGCATTCCGATTGGGCGGCCGATTGCGAATACACAGATCTATATTCTCGATCGGGAACTGCAACTCGTCCCTGCCGGCGCCCCGGGCGAATTATATATTGGTGGAAAGGGAGTGGCCCACGGCTATCTGGGGCAACCGGAATTAACAGCGGAGCGATTCTTTCCTGACTCGTTGAGCAAAGAGGTTGGAGCGCGGATCTACCGAACCGGGGACATGGCGCGCTACCTGACTGATGGAAGGATTGAGTTCTTAGGGCGGATTGATCAGCAGGTGAAGATCCGAGGCTTTCGGATCGAATTGGGTGAGATTGAAACTCAGCTTAGCTCTCATCCTGCTGTGCGACAGTGCGCGGTCACGGCGCATCAGGATGAAACAGGAGAGAAGCGGCTGGGGGCTTATCTGGTCTTCGAAGGTGAGGGTGAGCCGAGCGCCAGTGAGTTGCGAGGCTATCTGAAAGAAAGACTGCCGGATTACATGCTGCCGTCGTGGTTTGTCTGGCTCGATCAGATGCCGCTGACGCCGAACGGCAAGGTGGATCGACGGGCATTGGCCGCGCTCGAAGTGATGAGGTCGGAAGAGAGAGCGGGTTACATTGCTCCGCGGACGCCGGTCGAGGAGATTCTGGTGGGGTTCTTACAGGAGGTGCTGAAGCTTGAACGAGTTGGGATCCACGACGACTTTTTCGAGATCGGAGGACATTCATTATTGGCAACCCAGGTAATCTCGCGAGTGAGGAATACTTTCGATGTGGGGATCAAGGTCAGAAGCGTCTTCGAGGCCCCGACGGTGGCGAAGTTGGCCGAAGCGCTAATAGCGCAGGAGCCGAAACCGGGGCAGACGGAAAAGATCGCCCTGGTTCTTAAGAAACTCAACAGCATGTCTGATGAGGATGCAGGCGCCGAATTGGCCGCTAGGGGGTGGGAGGCAGCGAACGAGAGACGTGAAGGAGGCAATTAATGAAAGATTCTATCAAGCGTCAGGATATGGGTGGCATTTCATCGATCAAGCGCGAACTGTTGGCCTCCTTACTGGCCGAGGAAGGCATAGAGGTTTCGCGAAAAATCTCCAAGAGGGAAACGTCCGGGGCGACTCCACTCTCCTTCGCGCAGCAGAGGTTGTGGTTTTTAGATCAGCTCGAGCCGAACAATCCGTTCTACAACATCTCAGGGGCCTTGAAGCTTGAGGGGAAGTTGGACCTTGGGGCACTGGAATCAGTGATCAATGAGGTCATCAGACGACATGAGGTCTTGAGGACGAGGTTCGAAGTAGATGAAGGCAAAGCCGTTCAGTTGGTAGACGAGTGGCGGCGCAGGAGATTGGAGTTCGAAGACCTGACGGGCATGACATCGGAAGAGAGAGCAGAAGAGGTTGGAAAGATCATAACGGAGGAGGCCGGGACGGGATTCGACCTGAGGCGAGGGCCGTTGATGAGGGTGAAAGCGCTGAAGCTGGAAGAGGAGCAGCACGTGTTGCTCTACACAATGCACCACATCGTGAGCGACGCGTGGTCGACAGGAATTCTGAGCAGAGAAGTGGGATCGCTATACCAGGCATACGTCGTAGGAGAGGAATCGCCGTTAGAGGAATTGCCGATCCAGTACGCTGATTTCGCGGTATGGCAGAGAGAGTATCTGGCCGGAGGAATATTGGAAAGCGAGGTCGGATACTGGAAGGAGCGACTTAAGGATTCGGCAGTATTGGAGCTGCCGACCGACCATGCGAGACCGGCGGCGCCCAGCTACCGAGGTGGCAGGGAGAGGGTAGAACTCGGCAATCCATTGAGCGAAGGTCTGAGGAGGCTCAGTCAACAAGAAGGGGCGACCTTGTTTATGGTCCTGATGGCGGCCTTCAAGTTGGTCTTGATGAGATGGAGCGGAGAGGAGGACATCAGTGTCGGAACTGTGCTCGCGAACCGTACCCGGAGAGAGGTGGAGGGACTGATCGGATTCTTTGTCAATACGCTGGTCATGAGGACCGATCTCGGAGGGAATCCTAGTTTCAGAGAGTTGATAGAGAGAGAGAGAGAAGTGGCGCTCGGAGCTTATGCGCATCAGGAAGTGCCGTTTGAGAAGCTGGTGGAAGAGATCAATCCTCAGCGAGACTTGAGCCGGAGTCCGCTGTTTCAGGTGATGATGGTGCTGCAGAACGCGGGCCGGGAAGCGTTGGATATAAGAGGGTTGAGGATGAGCGGGATAGGGGAAGAGGCAGTCGCGGCTAAATACGATCTGAGGTTAGAGCTGACCGAAGGAGGAGAAGGCATCACGGGCAGTCTGGACTATAGCCGGGATCTGTATGAGGGAGAAACGATCAGGAGGATGGCCCGGCACTTCGTGAATGTGGTGGAGGAAGTCGTCAGGGACGCGGAGCAGAGGATCAGAGAGATCGGACTGCTGAGCGTGAGAGAGAAGAGAGAGATCATCGTGGAGTGGAACCAGACCGAAAGGCCCTACCCTCAAGATCGTCGAATCCACGAGTTGTTCGCTGAGCAGGCGGAGCTTAACCCAGAATGGGTCGCGTTGGTGAATCAGCGAGAGTGCTTGACCTATGGAGAACTGAACCGGAGGGCCAATCAACTGGGACATTATCTGCAAAAGCTGGGAGTGGGGCCAGAAGTGCGGGTCGGACTATGTCTGGAACGGTCGATTGAGATGATGGTTGCGGTGATCGGAGTGCTCAAGGCGGGGGGAGGATACCTGCCGTTAGATCCGGAGTACCCGCTCGAGAGGTTGAGCTATATGTTGGAGGATGCCGGTGTGGGAGTGGTGCTGACCGTGCGGGAGTTGGAGACTCGTCTACCGGCGCATTGGGGACAGACGGTGTTGATCGATGAGGAATGGGAGAGGATCAGTGAGGAGGCCGAGAGCGAGCCGGAGAGTGGGGTGATGGGCGATAACCTGGCCTATATCATTTATACCTCTGGTTCAAGTGGAAGACCGAAGGGCGTGGCGGTTACGCATCGGGCAGTGCTGAGGTTAGTGATCAACACCAACTACGTGAAACTAGATCGGAACTCGCGCCTGCTGCAACTGGCTCCGCTGACCTTCGACGCGGCGACCTTTGAGATGTGGGGGGCGCTGCTGCACGGGGGCCGGCTGGTGTTGGCCGAAGCGAGAGTGCCGAGCGCAGCGGAATTGGGGCGGATGATCAGAGAGTACGGTGTGGAGACGATGTGGCTGACGGCGTCGCTCTACAACGCAGTTGTGGATGAAAGAGTAAAGGAGTTGAGAGGACTGAGGCAATTGCTGATCGGGGGAGAGGCGTTATCTGTGAAGCACGTGAGAGTCGGAGTGGAGGAGTTAGAGGACGCCGAATTGATCAACGGGTATGGGCCGACAGAAGGGACGACATTCACATGTTGTCAGGAGATTCGAGCTGAGGCAGAGGCGGAGTGGAAGGGCGGCGTGCCAATTGGGCGGGCGATAGCCAATACGAAAGTCTACGTGATGGATGAATGGATGGAATTATCGCCGGTGGGAGTAAGGGGAGAGTTATATATCGGAGGAGATGGGCTGGCGCGAGGATACTACGAGCGGATGGATATGACGGCGGAGAAGTTCATTCCGCATCCGTACAGCGAAGCCGGAGGGGAGCGTCTATACAGGACAGGAGATGTGGTCAGGTATTTATCGGATGGAAAAATTGAATTTATCGGGCGAGCAGACGAGCAGGTGAAGATCCGTGGATACCGGATCGAGTTGGGAGAGATCCAGGCCGTGCTGAATGAGCATCGAGGGATAAGGCAGAGTGTGGTCGTCGCGAGTGAAGATGAGAGAGGGGATAAGCGACTGGTGGCGTATGTGGTGGGAGAAGAAGAGCTAACAGCCGCGGAGCTGAGGAGACATGTTCAAGAAAGATTGCCGGAGTACATGCTGCCGGAAGCAATACTGGCGCTGGCAGAAATGCCTGTCACAGCAAATGGGAAGATTGACCGGAAAAGTCTCCCACTGCTGATGAAGGGGGAGGGGAGAGCGCGAGGGTCGGAGTATGTCGGCGCGCGGACGCCGGTCGAGGAGATTCTGGTTGGGATCTATGAAGAGGTGCTGAAGATTGATCGAGTCGGGAGAGGAGATAATTTCTTCGAGATCGGGGGGCATTCCTTATTAGCGACGCAGGTGATCTCGCGAGTGAGGAATGCGTTCGGAGTGGAGATCGGAGTCGGGAGCATCTTCGAAACGGCGACGGTGGAGGGATTGGCGCGCAGGGTCGAGGCAGCAATGAGAGCCGGAGAAAAAGCAGAGGGGCCGCAACTGGTCAGGGCGCCGCGAGAGCGACAAGGAAGAGGTGTGAGGCTACCGCTGTCGTTCGCGCAGCAGCGGTTGTGGTTTTTAGACCAGCTCGTTCCGAACGATCCTTTCTACAACGTTCCGGGGGCGTTGAGGCTGGAGGGAAAATTAGATCTTGAAGCGCTGGAATCCGCCATCAATGAGATCGTCAGAAGGCACGAAGTGCTGCGGACGAGGATCGAAATCGAGGAGGGCGTGCCGGCGCAAGTAATCGAGGAATGGAAGCATCAGAGGTTGGAGCGAGCAGATCTCACGGGCTTGACCAGACTAGAGAAAGAAGAAGAGGTCGGAAGGCTCATGAGGGAGGAGGCGGAGACGGGATTCGATCTGAGTCGAGGGCCGCTGCTGAGAGTGAGGGTCTTGAAACTTGAAGAGGACGAGCACGTGGCGCTCTTCACCATGCACCACATCGTGAGCGATGGGTGGTCGATGGGAGTGCTGGTGCGAGAGGTCAGTACGCTCTATGAAGCGATGAGTGAAGGTCAGGGTTCGCCGCTGCCGGATCTGGAGATCCAGTATGCCGACTATGCGGTATGGCAGAGAGAGTATCTGGCCGGAGGAGTATTGGAAGGCGAGGTCGGATACTGGAAGGAGCGACTTAAGAACGCGGCGGTATTGGAGCTGCCCACCGATCATGCGAGACCGGCAGCAACGAGCTATCGAGGAGGCAAGGAGAGGTTAGAAATAAGCAAAGCGTCGAGCGAAGGATTGAGGAGGCTCAGTCAACGAGAAGGGGCAACCTTGTTTATGGTCCTGATGGCGGCCTTCAAGGTGGTCTTGATGAGGTGGAGCGGGGAGGAGGATCTCAGTGTCGGAACGGTGATAGCGAACCGCACCCGGAGAGAGGTGGAAGGGCTGATTGGATTCTTTGTCAACACGCTGGTCATGCGGACCGACCTCGGAGGAAATCCTGGTTTCAGAGAATTGATCGAGAGAGAAAGAGGAGTGGCGCTCGGAGCTTATGCGCATCAGGAAGTGCCGTTCGAGAAGCTGGTGGAGGACGTCAATCCGGAGCGAGACCTGAGCCGGAGTCCGTTGTTTCAGGCGCTGATGACGCTGCAGAACACGGGGCAGGAGGAGTTGAGGATCAAAGGGCTGAAGATGAGTGGGATGGGGGAAGTGACCGGAGAGGCAAAGTTCGATCTGACGCTGGGACTGACGGAAGTAAGAGAAGGGATTGTTGGTAGTCTGGGGTACAGCCGGGATCTGTATGAGGCAGAGACGATCAGGAGAATGGCGAGACATTATGAGCGAGTGGTGGAGGAAATCGTCAGAGACCCGGAGCAGCGGATCCGTGAGATCGAGCTGATGAGCGGGGAGGAGAAGAGGCAAATCATCGGAGGATGGAACCGGACGAAGATTGAATATGAGCGAGACAGGCGCATCCATCAGCTCTTTGAAGAGCAGGTGGAGAGAAGTCCCGAAGCTGTGGCGGTGGTCCACGAAGGTGAACAGATCAGTTATCGAGAGCTCAACCGAAGGGCCAATCAACTAGGGCGCTACTTGAACGGGATGGGAGTCGGGCCGGAGGTGTTGGTGGGAGTCTGTCTGGAGAGATCGATCGAGATGGTGGTGGCGCTGATGGGAGTGTGGAAGGCTGGAGGGGTCTATGCGCCGATGGACCCCAGCTATCCGGAGCAACGGCTGAAATTCATGATGGATGATGCGGGTGTCGGTGTCGTGGTGACCGGAGGGGATGCGAGAGAAAAGCTGCAAGCTGCTCGGATGAGAGTGCTGGATCTGGGAGGGGAGTGGAAAGAGGTGTCGAAATGCCGGGAGGAAAATCCTGGGATCGTGGTGGACGGGGATGACCTGGCATACGTGATCTATACCTCAGGTTCGAGTGGGGAACCTAAAGGAGTGATGGTTGCCCACAGGAATCTGACCGGCTTGCTGAAAGTGAGTGAGCGCACCTTCGGCTTTGAGGCGGAAGAAGAGATGTTGTGCCTGGCGAGTTTCTCATTCGACATCTCGTTGTTCGAGCTGTTGAACCCGCTGGTAGTGGGAGGGAAGGTCAATATAGTAAGTCGTGAGCGGATACTGGGAATGAGCGAGTTGCTTGGGGAATTGAAGAAAGTAAATGTCATCCACGCCGTGCCGACCCTGATGAAACAAATAATCGAAGGGATCAAGAGAGAGACAGTCAATAAGCCAGGTTATGAAAATATAGAGAAGGTCTTTGTCGGAGGAGAGTTAGTACCATCGGATTTACTGAAAGAGCTGAGGGAGATCTTTAAAGAAGCGCGAATCGAGGTGCTGTATGGGCCGACGGAAGGAACGATCATTTGCACCAGCCATACCGTGGGGTCAAGCCAAGCCGGAGGGAAGAGTCTCATCGGAAGTCCGCTCAATAACGCAAGCGTCAGAATCTATGACGAAAATAGCGAATTGTCGCCGATCGGAGTTCGAGGCGAGTTGAGGATAGGAGGAGAAGGAGTAACGAGAGGGTACCTGAATCGGCCTGAGCTGACGGCGGAAAGGTATATCCCGGATCAGTATAGTCCTGAGCCGGGAGCGAGAGTGTACCGGACGGGAGACCTTGGGAGGTACGAGGGGGATGGGAAGATCGAGTTTTTGGGCAGGAGGGACGATCAGGTCAAGGTACGCGGATACCGGATCGAGCCTGGAGAGATCGAGGCTGTGCTCGACGAGCACCGATGTGTGAAGCAGAGCGTGGTGATAGCGAGAGAGGATGAGAGAGGTGATAAGCGACTGGTCGGGTATGTGGTGGGAGAGGAAGGGGCGACGGCTGCGGAGCTGAAGAAGCGTGTACGAGAGAGGCTGCCAGAGTACATGGTGCCGGAAGTGATTTTGGTGTTGGAAGAGCTGCCTCTAACAGCGAACGGTAAAATAGACCGCAAGAAATTGCCAATGCTATCCGACGCCCGACAATCGTTAGAAGAGAGCTTTGTCGCGCCTCGCGATGTCATGGAACTCCAACTGGTGCAAATATGGGAGCGTCTGTTGGGTATTCATCCGATCGGTGTTACGGATAATTTTTTTGATTTAGGTGGACATTCACTACTTGCCGTAAGTCTGATGACTGGGATTCGAAATGTAATGGGACGACAGCTGCCATTATCTGCTTTGTTTCAGGGAGGGACGATTGAGCGTTTGGCTTCTATTTTACGCCGAGAAGCTAGTTCCATATCCTGGCCTTGCCTGGTCGAGCTTCAGGCGTCCGGTTCACAATCGCCTCTGTATTTCGTGCCCCCCGCGGGAGGAAACGCACTCTGTTATTTAGATCTGGTTCGTTGCCTAGGGGCAGATCGGCCATTTTATGGATTTCAAACACCAGGTCTTTATGGAGAACGAGCGCTTTACACCAGGATTGAAGATTTGGCCGCCCACTATATAGAGGCGATGAGAACAATCCAGCCTGAAGGACCATATATTCTAGGAGGCTGGTCGGTCGGTGGAATTATCGCTTACGAGATGGCGCAACAACTTAATGCGCAAAATCAGAGAGTGAGTCAATTGCTATTGCTGGATAGTGGCGCCAGGACCCACAGGAAAGAACATATCGAAGGGAGTGTAGATGATGAAAAACATGTCGAAGAAGATGATGCGGCGTTGATGATCAGATTCTTCGGCGAAGCGCTGACAGTTTCAAGCGAGGATCTGACGCAATTACGGGATGATGAGCGAATCGATTACATTCTAAAGAAAGCAATAAGTGTGAATTTGTTACCTCCCGATATAGAAGTTGCTCAGGTTCGCTCATTCTTGGAAGTATATAGAGCGAACGGAAGAGCAATGCGTAAATATACGCCTCAAGCCTATCCAGGCGCTGTTACGCTGTTTAAGACCTCGATGAAGCTCGCGATGCCCCCATCTGACGAGTCGGCAGACGGCGAACACATTGCAAAAATGACCCAAGATCCAACCATGGGATGGGATGAATTGGCTGCCGGGGGAGTGCGAGTTTTTGACGTCCCTGGTGAGCATCATACAATGATAATGAAACCTCATGTTGAGACCCTGGCGCTGCGGATCTGGGATAGTCTCAACGAGATTGAGAATATTGTCGGATAATTTCCTTTTCAGAAGACGAGGCGAGTTGACTAGCGACCGCTATTCCCGATCTGTAACCCTCTCATTCATGGCTATCCTGATCTAATCGTTTCAACAAGTCAAAACTATCAATAGGAGTTCCTATGAGTAATGAGTTGCTATACCTTCGTCCAAACATTCAAGTCGAACCACTCTTCGATTACTGGTATGCCTGGTCGCATTTGATTCCTCCCGCCACGGCAGCGAGGAACCTGACGGAACGCCACTTTAAAATAATGGATTCCTACATCAATGCCCCGCAGATACATGCCAACGCCGTCAAGAACCCGAAACTTCTCGGAGGACCGTTCGTCGATTACGGCGGGAAGCGAGTTGACGATATCCGGAATTTGCGAGAACAGACGAAACGAATGCGGCCTCATTTGATAGAGCTCTCGGACGCCATCTCTTCGCTCGACGACATCCTGCGGACCCAGGCCAAAGGGTTCTCTTTGCAACCGCTCTATAATCTCGTGCCGGATATTCTGAAAGGCTATGTAGAGCTGGTCTACGATCTCAATCACAATCCGAGTTTTCGAATCATCGAGCCGCTACTCTATCGGAGCCGTTATTACGATCGCTCTGCCCAGAGTTTAATGCTCTCGGTGTTGACTGGAGATGATCGCCCATTCGTGCTGAGTACACCGCGGCTGGAGTCAGATTTGCTTTTTCACCTACATGTGCCTTTCGACGCCGATGTGGTAGACGAACTGTTCCGGTTGAAGTCTGTTCCGCGTCCCTGGGGAGAGATCATAGAGATGCTGAATGTGCCTGAGGCGTCGGAGCGGTTGGTCGGATCGTTTTTGACTCCCGATCCGCCGCCGCCTTATTCGACTTATCAAGGACAAGGCGTGCGGTGGCGTTACTTTGGCCACGCCTGCATCCTGCTTGAATCGCCGGATGTGAATATGCTGTTCGATCCGGTTCTTAGCTATACCTATGAATCGGATGTTTCGAGGTACACCTACCAGGATTTGCCCGAGACAATCGATTATGTGGTTATCACTCATAATCATCAGGACCACGTTCTGTTCGAGACTTTATTGCAAATCAGGCACAAGGTTAAGAACATTATCGTACCGACAAGTTCCGGAGGATTCCTTCAAGATCCATCACTGAAACTGATCTTGAAGAATATCGGGTGCAGAAATGTTATCGAATTGGATCAGTTGGAGAGTCTTGAGTTTGGAAACGGCTCGATCACTGCTTTGCCTTTCTTGGGTGAGCATTCTGATCTCAATGTACGGTGCAAAGCCGCACATCTTGTTCGAATCGGGAATCGCTCGCTTCTGTTTGCAGCAGACTCCTGCAATATCGAACCCCGTCTCTATGAACACCTTTACCATGAAGTAGGAGATGTGGATGCGATCTTCCTGGGGATGGAATGTGATGGGGCGCCGCTCTCCTGGCTTTACGGCCCATTGCTTACCAAGAAGATCGAACGCGCCATGGATGAGTCTCGCCGCCTGGCCGGATCTAACTTTGACCAGGCCATTGATATAGTCCGGCGCTTCAACAGCAAGGAGACATACGTCTATGCCATGGGCCAGGAACCCTGGCTGGGTCATATCATGAGTCTCAAATATACTGAAGAATCTCGACCGATCATAGAATCAAACCGCCTCATCCAGGAATGCGCAAAGCACGGCGATTACGCCGAAAGGTTGTTCGGTGAGAAAGAAATACTTATCGAGACCGTTAACTAAGCATAAAATCTTTGGCTCTTCCTCGCCATTGCCGTCTCAACGCAACGGCGCCGCGCGCGTGAGCAAGCGGCCGAGCCCGCGGGAAACCGTATGCTGACACGCGCGGTACTGTTCCGGTTTCACATCCCTAAATAGAATCCCATCAAAATGAGCTTAATGGAGGTCGGGCCATGAAAAGCGGCTTTTCATTCTATCTGGCTGTGCTCTTAATATTCGGTTTAGGTGTCCACCTCGTATTATTATCCGGTTCGAGGCTAGGGCCGGACAGATCTATTTCGAGGCGGCAAAACGAACCTTCAGCAGTGATTGTTCAAACTTCGCAGCCCGATATCCCTGAAAATATTTGGAGTAACATCGGCAGTGTATTACGTGGACACTTACGAGAGCCTCTAAGTATTTTGCTTTTACAAATAATCGTTATACTTATCGCGGCCAGATTGATTAACGGCCTTTTCCTTAAAGTCGGGCAGCCTCCCGTCATCGGAGAAATGATTGCGGGTATAATCTTGGGACCATCCTTTCTCGGCCTATTATTTCCGAAAGCATTGTCATTTCTATTTCCTACTGATTCAATGGGAACATTGAGATTGCTCAGTCAGATTGGGGTAATATTATTCATGTTTATTGTCGGCATGGAAATAAATGCGCGGCAGCTTCAGGAGAAGGCGCGAGCTGCTGTGATAGTTAGCCATGCCAGCATAATTGCGCCATTTTTCCTCGGCGTTACTGTCTCGCTGCTTATTTATCGCCCCTTTGCGCCGCCTAACATCCCTTTTACATCATTTGCTCTGTTCATGGGTGTTGCTATGAGTGTCACGGCTTTCCCGGTGCTCGCCCGGATCATTGAAGAGCGAGAGATGTCTAACTCATATTTGGGAAGTACTGTTATTGCTTGCGCGGCGGTAGATGATGTTACTGCTTGGTGCGTACTGGGGGCGGTAATCGCCGTCGTGAAAGTAAACGGAATCGGGGCGTCGGCCCTGACCATACTCCTGGCCCCGGCTTTTACTGCGTTTATGCTATGCATACTCAAGCCCCGACTGGGTCGCCTGATTGGTGAAGATGTTGAGATCCGAAAAAATGGCAACGGCATCGTAGTAGGCGCTTTGGCGTTAGCATTTATCTCCGCCTTCATCACAGAGGTTAGCGGCATGCACGCGCTTTTTGGCGCATTCCTGGCCGGCGCCGTCATGCCCAATGATAGTAGAGTGCGATCCTTCTTAAGAGACAAGCTTGCAACTTTCAGCTCCGCCGCATTGCTTCCCCTCTTCTTTGCCTTTACGGGACTGCGAACGCAGATCAGCCTTCTTAACGACTGGCAAAGCTGGTTGGCATGCGCGGGGATAATCGCCGTGGCGATTGCCGGAAAGTTGGGCGGCAGTATGATGGCCGCCCGCTGGTCCGGGATGAGCTGGACTGATTCGGTCTCGATCGGTGTATTGATGAACACGCGCGGCATGATGGAGTTAGTTGTGCTCAACATTGGATACGACCTGGGCATTCTGCCAGGGCGTATTTTTGCGATCATGGTTCTGATGGCTCTCGTCACAACCTGTATGACAGGGCCACTCCTCTCGCTGGTCGAGCTCATTTCACGGAAACGCACGGAGCAAAAGCAGCTTGTGGTAAGAGCCTGACTTTTCAACAGCAAGAATATTAACCGAAGGAAATACATTATGGAAAACTTGATTAAAAAGATCGTCATCGTTGGTGGTGGTACGGCCGGATGGATGGCAGCTTCGTATCTCAAGAAAGCCTTGCATGGAGTACAAATTACTCTGATCGAAGCGCCAGCCATTCCCAAAATAGGTGTGGGAGAAGCAACCGTGCCTAACCTGCAACCGGTCTTCTTCGATTTCTTGGGCATTCCGGAGGATGAATGGATGCGTGGTTGCAACGCTGCTTTCAAGGGGGCAGTCAAGTTCATCAACTGGAAAACGAACCCCGCAACCGGAAAAACAGACCATTTTTACCACCCATTCGGAATAGTTCCGAACTGCGACAACATCCCGCTCACGCACTACTGGGCTCTCAAGAGGAAATCGGGGTATGAGTCGCCGGTGGATTATTCATGCTTTATAGAACCGACGCTCCTCGATGAGAAACATGCCCCTCGAACTCTGGATGGCACGCGCGTAACGCGGTACGCCTGGCACTTCGACGCGCATCTGGTAGCTGAGTACCTGAAGAATTTATCCGTTAAATGGGGTGTGGAACATGTCCTTGATCACATTGATGGCACGACATTTAAACCTAACGGCCATCTCGAGTCTGTCATCACAAAAAGCGGTTCTTCTTATCACGGCGATTTGTTTATCGATTGTTCCGGTTTCAGAGGACTCCTGATCAATAAGGCGATGAATGAGCCTTTTCTGGACATGAGCGACCATCTTCTTTGCGACAGCGCTGTGGCGACAGCAGTTCCGAATGACGACGAACGTGACGGGATAGAACCCTATACGTCAGCGATCGCAATGCGAGCCGGCTGGACATGGAAAATCCCGATGCTCACCAGGTTCGGCACCGGCTATGTCTATTCGAGCAAATTCACCTCACAAGACGAAGCCACTGACGAATTTTTACGGCTGTGGAAACTCAACGGCAATACGAAATTGAATCACATACGATTTAGAGTTGGCCGGAATCGCCAGGCTTGGGTCAAGAATTGTGTCGGCATCGGGCTAGCTTCCTGTTTTCTAGAACCGCTTGAATCCACGGGGATTTATTTTATCTACGCCGCGATCTATCAACTAGTGCGGCACTTTCCCGATAAATCATTTGACCAGGGTCTGGTTGATGGATTTAATCGTGAGATCGCAGATATGTTTGACGACTCTAGGGATTTCATTCAGGCGCATTACCTCTCGACCCCCAGACAAGACACACCGTTTTGGAAAGCGAATAAGCACGACCTTGTATTGTCCGATAACATAAAGCAGAAGCTCGAATCTTATGATGCGGGTTTACCAGTCAACATGCCTTACGTTGACGAAGATACCTATTACGGGCAATTCGAGGCCGAATTCAAAAACTATTGGACGAATGGAAGCTATTACTGCATTTTGGCCGGTCTCGGGCGAGAGCCGAAGCATACATTGCCGTTGCTGGATTACAACACTGATAAACAGGTAAAAGCGGAGAAGTTGTTCGCAAAGATCAAAAACAGAGCGGCAGAAGCTACGACGAAGACCCCAACCAATTACGAGTTTTTGTGTCGTCTCCATCGAAGCGAGCAATTTCATTTGCGATAGAGATCTCACACAATTCGAGCTGTCCGGATCGGTCCACTGACAATTGTATCCGGAGAGTCAGACGAATGGACCTGACGCTGAGCCAACTAACCCTCCATCTTTGAAGCCGATCACAACCAAGCCTCCGCGAATGTGAGCGAGAAATCGCCTTGTCGAATCCTCGAATACTTCTGAGCTCGACCGAGGCGCGGGTGGCGACTTCTCTCTTGCCGCGGTGACTTACAGGCGTTTCACAATTACGGGGTATTTCTCATGACAAATAATAAAGATGATTTTGTACGTTTCAAACGTGATGATTTTGTGTCGCTCAACGGCATCGACTACATCGAGCTCTATGTCGGCAACGCGCAACAAGCGGCGCACTTCTATCGCACAACTTTTGGTTTCCTTCCAGTGGCCTACGCGGGCCTCGAAACGGGTGAGCGTGACCGGGTCTCCTTCATCATGGAACAGGGACAAATTCGGTTAATCCTAACGGCCCCGACATCCCCCGATAGTCAGGTCGCCGAGCATGTCCGGTTGCATGGAGACAGTATTAAAGATATCGCGTTTGCAGTCGATGACGCTAGGCAGGCGTTCGCGGTTGCCGTCAAACGTGGCGCAAGACCTGTCATGGAACCATCTGTGTTCGAAGACCGAGGCAGCCGTCTGGTCAAATCAACAATCGCCACTTGCGGTCACACTGTTCATTCATTCACTCAACGAGACGGCCCACCACAAGCATTTTTCCCTCAGTACCGGGCTATCACGAAAACATTGCCGGCCATATCGACCGGTCTCGAAGCGATCGATCATGTCGCCATCAGCGTAGAAAAAGGGGCCTTGGATCAATGGATCGATTTCTACAAGAACGTACTGGATTTCCATCAGTCGCATCAGGAAGATATTTTCACTGAATATAGCGCGATGAACTCCAAGGTGGTGCAGAACGGTAATGGAAGCATTAAATTTCCCATTATGGAACCGGCTAAGGGAAAACGTAAGTCACAGATTGAAGAGTACCTCGAATTCAATAAGGGCTCGGGCGCGCAACATGTCGCCTTATTGTCCAGTAACATTGTAAAGACCGTCCGCCTTCTTCGGGAAAACAGCATCGAATTTCTACACTCACCCGATACTTACTATCAGGTGCTTGAAAGCCGAATTGGCAAAATCAATGAGAATATTAACTTGCTGCGTGAACTGGATATTCTGGCTGACCGCGACCAGTGGGGATATCTTCTCCAGATCTTTTCCAAACCATTACAGAGTCGCCCGACACTCTTTATGGAGATTATTCAGCGCGCCGGCGCTCGTGGTTTTGGTGGAGGCAATATACGGGCGCTCTTTGAAGCAGTCGAGCGGGAGCAGGCGATGCGCGGAAATCTGTAATCGTACTTCGTTTTTCAGGTGAGTGTATGTGTCAGGAGATTCCAGTGTGACTGCGAAACAAACGAAAATAACGAAACTTTCTCGATCCTTTCGTTTGTATCGCGGTCTCTTTTCAGCATTCACTGTCGCAATGTATTCAACTGAAAAACGCCTTAAGCGCTTTAGTTTTCTGGACTTTGCTTATGAATAATGAAATTCAATTCGGCCCGCAAACACAAGGGGTGAAACGTTCGGCATTGCAGGATATGCTGGTGGAAGCTTCCCGTCCTGGCGTCCTTTCATTCGCCCTAGGGCTGCCCGCGGCGGAATTTTTTCCTGCCGCCGCGTATGCCCAAGTGGTCTCCCAGGTACTTTGCACCGAGCAACGCGCCCTCCAATATGGCCCTCCCTTCCAACCGCTGAAAGAACACATCGTCAATCTGATGGCTTTGCGAGGGGTTGCGTGCAAGACATCGCAGATTTTCCTGACCGCAGGAGCCCAGCAGGGAATCAGTTTATTGACGCGATTGCTGATTGATCCATGTAATCAGGTGATGGTAGAGGAAATGACTTATACAGGATTTCAACAAGTGATCGAGTCATATCGACCCGAGATATTAACTGTGCCAACGGATATCGAAACCGGAATGGATGTGGATGCCGTTCAGACGTTACTGGCTAGAGGCGCTCGTCCGGCCTTCATCTACACCGTTGCTGACGGTCACAATCCACTCGCAGTCAGCATGAGCAAGGATAAACGCGCACGCTTAGTTGAGCTGGCGAAGCAATACCGCGTACCAATCATCGAAGATGACCCTTATGGTTTTTTATATTATCAGGATACGCCAATACCGCCGCTACGCGCGTTTGACGATCAATGGGTTCTTTACGTTGGTTCATTTTCGAAGATTTTGGCCCCCGCCCTTCGCGTCGGCTGGATAATTGCGCCTGAAACCCTGATAGCCGATCTATCTAATATTAAGGAAGCAAGCGATATTGACACTTCCACTTTGAATCAGCGCGCGATCTCCGCTTACATTGACGCCGGTCATCTTAAGACTCATCTCCCGATGCTGCGGAGCGAATACCACATCCGGCGCGATGCTATGCTCCGTACGCTCGATCAGCATTTCCCCCCTGCTTCACGGTGGAATAAACCGATCGGCGGGGTATTCATTTGGGTCGAACTGCCCAAGGAAGTTGATACAGAGCAAATGCTCAAAGTGGCGTTAGAAACAGAACGAATCGCCTTTATTCCAGGGCAGGCCTTTTGCGTTAATGGTGGCCGTCAGGCGTCGCATTGCATGCGGCTAAACTTCTCAAACTCTTCTGTGGAATCTATTGAAGAGGGAATTCCGCGACTCGCACGAGTACTGAAACGAATTATGAAATAGTGTCTTTCATAATTATACTTATTATTATGGGCGGAGTAAGAGTATGCTGGAACAAGAAAGTGTCAAATACCAGGTTGAGCGCTTGCGGGAATTTTCTTCACGCGTCTTTCAGCAGTGTGGAGTGCTGAGGGCGGACGCCGACCAAGCTGCCGATATATTGACTACCGCTGATTTATGGGGGATTGACACCCATGGTGTAGCCAGGTTAAGTAGTTATTACGAGATGCTCACGCGAGGCTATGCGAACCCACGCCCAAACGTCAGAATCATCCGTGAGTTGCCGGGCACAGCCAATTTAGATGGGGATAACGGACTCGGCCTGATTGTAGGTCCTAAAGCCAATGAAATCGCGATGGCAAAAGCTGAGGCGGTCGGTTCAGGCTGGGTCAGCGTTTGCCACTCTACGCACTTTGGCATTGCGGGGTACTATCCATTTATGGCCTTGGCTTGTGATCTTATTGGCTGGACGATGACAAATACCACGCCTCAAGTCGCTCCTTTGTGGGGAAGCGAACGCATGCTTGGCACTAACCCAATTGCCATTGCGTTTCCTGGTTATCAAGAACCGCCTGTAATTATTGATATGGCGACCAGTACGATATCTTACGGGAGAGTAGAAAATGCAATACGAAAGGCTGAAACCCTCCCTCCCGGGTGTATAGCCGACTCGGAAGGTGTCTGGACCATAACTCCCGAAGAGATGATAAACGGTGGAGCGATTCTTCCACTCGGCATGGACCGTGAGCGAGGCGGTCACAAAGGGTATTGTCTCAGCGCCATGGTAGACATTCTATGTGGAGTTTTGAGTGGAGCAAACTGGGGACCATTTGTACCCCCATTTCCTTATTATTTAAAATCGACAGGACGCGCCGTCGGGAAGGGTATTGGACATCTTTTCGGCGCGCTCAGGATTGATGGATTCACCGACCCTGTCGATTTTAAGCAACGAATCGATGAGTGGATACGGGTTTTCCGCACGGCAAAGCCGGCTCATAATACACCCGGGCCATTGATCCCAGGTGACCCGGAGCGAAAAGCGCAAGCTGTTCAACTAAAGGAGGGCGTGCCACTTCTGCGATCCGTGGTGGAGGATTTACGTCACCTTTCTGTACGTACAGGAATTTTATTTGATTAAATATGGCGAAAACAACAAATGCTTGGTTTCATAGCGTTTCTGCACATGATCAGGTCGATCTCAAAATGTTTTGTTTTCCTTATGCGGGTGGAGCCGCATTAGTGTTTAAAAAATGGTCAGATCATTTGCCTTCGACTGTTCAGGTCATACCGGTCGAACTTCCCGGAAGAGGACCACGATTGCAGGAACCTCCCTATGTGAGCATGCCAGCCCTGATAGAAGATTTGTCAGGTGTTATCTGGCCGATATTGGACCGGCCCTTTGTTTTCTTCGGTCATAGTATGGGCGCTGCAATTGCATTCGAGTTGGCGCGAGCTTTACGTCGTAAGTATGGCTGTGAACCACAGGCGCTTTTTGTTGCAGGTCGCCGAGCGCCGCAGGCGCCAAACAGTGAGCCAGTTTCTTACCATCTCCCGAAAGACGAGTTCATAAAGAAGCTGATTGAGCTTGACGGAACTCCAAAAGAAGTAATCGAACATGAGGAACTGATGGAAATGATGATCCCTCTGCTGAGGGCTGATTTTCAACTGACTCAAACCTATGAATATACTGCCGACACCCCACTTGGATGCCCGATCACAAGCTATGGAGGATTGCAGGACACCCATGTCCCTCGTGACACGCTGTTGCCTTGGAGAGAGCAAACCAGCTCAAAATTCGCATTGCACATGCTGCCAGGGGATCATTTCTTTATACGTTCGTCTCAAGGCCTATTACTAGGATCGATTGCGCGTGAGTTGCGTGAGGTTATTTATTACTCTCGTGCAAACCATGCATAGATTTGGAGACGCAACCATTACTCTTCGTCTGAAGCCTGTCGATTCGGGTCCCCCGTTAGTGACGAATTACCAAATCCTCAGTCAATTGCGTCAGCGCATTTCGAAATCGCGCTATACGATAAGCCGAAAAAATAACCGAGCCAAAAAAGGCATTTGTGTTCGCCTTTTATAGAAGAGCGAGCGATTCTGACAACGAATCTGATGGGGTACGGATTTCACAGATCGATGCCGGTTGTTGACGGATCAGATCTGTTTCAATCCCTCGCATCCGTCGGATCGGTCCCCCAGTCAGGTCGCCCTAGAAAAGCGAGACCCAAAGTCATTTTCAGCGCGGCGCTATAAAGTCGAACCGGCCTAACATCAGAGAAGGAGTTCGGATGGCCGAAGAAAAGAAGAAAAGACTTAAATTGTCGGACGCTGGGCGGGAAGCGAAGGAATTGATTGTCGCCCATCGCTCGCGTCTCGCACTGGGCGCATTGTTGATGCTCATCAATCGCCTGGTTGGACTCGTACTGCCCGCCTCTTCGAAATACATAATCGATGAAGTCGTCGTCAAGGGGCGAAGTGAATTACTCGCGCCTATTGCTCTCGCCGCCGGAATAGCGACCTTATTGCAAGCCGCCACTTCATTCTCTCTTTCACAGATACTTGGCGTAGCAGCGCAGCGAGCGATTACCGAAATGCGTAAGAGAGTTCAGGCGCACGTCGAGCGCTTGCCGACCCGTTATTTTGATTCGACGCAAACGGGTAAACTCATTGCCCGAATCATGACTGATGCTGAAGGTGTGAGAAATCTGGTCGGCGCCGGACTCGTTCAACTATGCGGTAGTCTAATCACTGCGCTGATATCCATCGGTGTCCTGTTTTATCTCAACTGGCGATTGACCACTCTCACAATTACCGTCCTTCTTGCGTTTGGCGGAGTTCTGACTTACGCCTTTCAAAGGCTGCGCCCTCTCTTTCGCGAACGCGGTGAGATTTATAGCCAGATTACGGGACGGCTGGCTCAATCGCTAGGTGGCATCCGCATCATTAAAGCTTACACGGCAGAAAAGCGCGAGGAGTTGGTCTTTGCACGCGGCGCGCACAGCCTATTGCGCAATGTCAAGAAATCGACGATCGGAGTTTCGGCTATCAATGCCTTCTCTTCGGTCATTGTTGGGGCAATCGGTGTGATGATGATCATCGTTGGTGGCAAATCGGTTCTCTTAGGACAGATGACGCTGGGCGATTTGTTCATGTACATCTTTTTTACGGGATTGATGGCGATGCCGTTGATCGAAATTGTCGGCATTGGGACACAAATCACTGAAGCCTTCGCCGGTCTCGACCGCATCCGGGAAATAATGAATATGCCGACTGAAGACGCAGAAGATTCGTCGAAAGAAGAGGTCGACGAAATTAAGGGCGAAATTGAATTTGAAAATGTCTGGTTCGAGTATAACTCCGGCGTACCTGTCTTGAGGAATGTCTCTTTTAAAGCTCAGGCAGGTTCTACTACCGCGCTCGTGGGTTCGAGCGGGTCCGGCAAAAGCACTTTGACCGGTCTCGTCATGAATTTCGATCGCCCGCTGTCCGGCAAGATCAAAATCGATGGGCGCGATCTGTCGACGATCAAACTGCGCGCCTATCGTTCACATCTCGGTGTAGTTCTGCAGGACAACTTTCTCTTCGATGGCACGATTGCCGAAAACATCAGTTTTTCCAAACCCCATGCGAGTCGTCATGAGATTCGAACTGTCAGCCGTTTAGCTTATTGCGAAGAGTTCATCGAGCGCTTCGAGAATAAATACGACACAATCGTCGGCGAACGGGGCGTGAAGCTTTCCGGTGGTCAGCGTCAACGGATAGCCATCGCTCGGGCGCTGCTCGCCGAACCGAAAATCCTGATCCTCGATGAAGCGACTTCGAGCCTGGACAGCGAAAGCGAAGCGCTGATTCAGGAAGGTTTGCGTTCGTTGCGTAAGGGGCGTACGACATTCGTCATTGCACATCGTCTTTCTACGATTCGCAGCGCCGACCAAATCCTGGTTATGGAAAATGGAGAGATCGTCGAGCGGGGCACACACGAAGCGCTGCTTGCAGCTGGTGGGCGCTACAATCAGCTTTACGATAAACAGTACAAATTCGAGCGTGACCAATTTATCAACCCTGGAGAGGACCTCACGACTGAATTACCAAAGGTGGAGATAGAACGTAAGGCTCCCGCGTCGCAATTAATGTCATTGTAATATGTCCTTGCGGTGAGTCGTCGTGATCGGGAACGGTTGTGTTGCAAAAAATATGCTGGGACACAAAAATACTGAACGTCACTTCAGTTCAGGCGGCAACCTTGAAGAGCTCGGCCACAAATCTGACTTGTCCGCGAATGTCGCCTTTCCCGATTCCTTCAACCTATCCCTTCCGGATCATGTCCATGATCTCATACCCACCGATGGTCCGCCGCGCCGTGTTGAAACTGAAGAAGCCGAGTCCGGGGTTGATCCGTCGCTTTATGAATCGGTGATCCTGCTCGACTATGTTATTGAGGTATTTGCAGCCGCTTGAATTGATCGGATTCGGCCACAGCAGACTCCCGGTATGAGATTGGTAGGGAAGTCTATCAGTCTTGGCCACAAACCGCCTGTTTTTTGCAACAGAACCGAACTTGTAGACAATCTCACGCGCTATGCATTGACATTCTAGGTCTCCTTGCCTACCCTACACCTAGAATTTCTAAGTGTGACCAATAAGCGGCGCAGATTTGGAGGCGCCGTTTGACTCAACCGAAGGCGGATCTCCTGCAAGGCACGCTCGACATGCTCATCCTCGAGGCGCTCAGCTTAGGGCCGCTCCACGGCTGCGGTGTCATCCAGCGCATTCGGCAGTTGTCTGACGAGTTGCTTGAGGTCGAGCAAGGCTCTCTCTACCCGGCAGTCTACAGGATAGAGCAGCGCGGGTGGATCAGTTCCAAATGGGGAGTGACCGAGACAGGCCGCAGGGCCAAGTTTTACACGCTGACGAAAGCAGGAGGTAAACAACTCAAAGCCGAGGAGGAGAGCTGGGATCGGCTCGCCCTGGCCATTGCGAAAGTTAGAAGAGCAGTCTAAGGAAGCTGATTATGGAATGGTTCAACATTCTCATGGCGCGGCTGCGCGCGCTGTTTCGGCGCGAAAGCGTCTTGCGGGACATTGAAGAAGAATTGCGCGTCCACGTCGAGATGGAGACGGAGACGAATATCAAGCGCGGGATGCCGCCGGACGAGGCGCGATCTGCCGCCCTGAAAAGTTTCGGCAACCCGGTCAGGAACACTGAACTCGGCTATGACGTTCGCGGCGGGGGATGGTTAGAGACACTCTGGCAAGACCTTCGTTATGGCGTGCGGCAGTTACTGCATCGCCCGGGATTTACGGCCATTGCCATCACTACGCTCGCGCTCGGCATCGGCGCCAATGCGGCGATTTTCAGTTTTGTGAATGCCGTATTACTCAAGCCTCTCCCCTATCCAGATCCGGAGCGAATCGTCAGCGTGTGGGAAAAGCGTCCGGACGGAGGTAGCAACATCA
>Ga0209382_10002319_pt1 | contig 27968 bp, 25 predicted proteins | sample SoiMetdeltSBSDD5_FD_187599 | JGI IMG/M metagenome (GOLD analysis project Ga0209382, IMG submission 187599) | Bulk soil microbial communities from a Populus tree surrounding site in Tennessee, USA - Soil MetaG P. deltoides SBSDD5 (SPAdes) (version 2) | ecosystem: Environmental > Terrestrial >... | reverse complement strand
GGACATGATCGTCAACCCCGTGACGTTTCCTCCGGGGTGCGCGAGGCTGGCGACGAGTCCACTGCCTACGGGATCATTGACGAGCGACATGACGATCGGGATCGTCCTGGTCGCTTGCTGGGCGGCCCGGGTCGCTGCTCCAGTGTCCGCCACGATGACGTCCACCTTCGAACGGACCAGGTCGGCCGCGAGGGCGGGAAGCCGATCATCCTTGCCCTCGGTCCATCGGGACTCGATGGCGATGTTCTGACCTTCCACGTAGCCCAGCTCCCGCAGGCCTTGGCGGAAGGCCTCGAGCCAGCGCTGTCTCAGCGGGTCAGAAGGGGAGCCCCCCTTTAGATACCCTACCCGGGGCACCTTCTGCGGGGGCTGGGCAGTAGCCATGCCGAGCGGCGCGGCAAGGAGCAAGAGGAGCAGAGCGGTGACGGGGCGGGTAACCGCGAGCTTCACAACCGTCCGTCCCAGGGAAGCAATCCACCACCGGGACCGAAAATGACCGCTCGACTCGTCATGGTCTGGCCGCCCCCGACTGGTCTGCCCAACGCTGCGGTGAGCAGCCGCGAGCGAGCGAATGCGAGCCCGCGGTCTGCTCGACTGCGAAGTTGGGCAGCGACCGGCATGCACGGCCTGGCGCTCGACCGCCATCAGTCAATAGTCTGATCCGCGCGCTGCGATAGCGAGGACGGGATCGACAACCCGATCGCCTTCGCGGTTCTGAGATTGATGACGAGATCGAACTTCGTCGGCTGCTCGACCGGCAGGTCGCCCGGTTTGGCGCCCTTCAGGATCCGGTCCACGAAGCTGGCGGCGCGCCGCTCCAAGTCAAAAATGTTCGGACCATAGGCCATGAGACCGCCGGCATCCGGGTATTGACTCGGCCCCAATGATGGCAGTCGCCCCTTCGCCGCGAGCTCTGCGATCTGTCTTCGCTGGGTGGTGAAGATGGCGTCAGTGAGCATCAGGAGCGCGCCCGCCCGCTCCTTGAGCATCGCTGCGAAGGCGACCTCGATCTCCTGGGAGTTCCGCGCCTCCAGGGTTTGAAGCCGCACTCCCAAGGCCCGCGCGGCAGCCTCCGCCTCTTGTAACATGGCTGCACTCGCTGGATTGTCGGGATTCCGGAGGAGGCCGATCCGAGAGACCTTGGGGACCAGCTCCTTGAGCAGCTCCAACCGTTTGGCCACCAGGTCGGGAGACATTATCGTCAGCCCCGTGACGTTCCCTCCGGGGCGCGCAAGGTTGGCGACGAGTCCGCTCCCTACGGGATCGTTGGCCTGTGACATGACGATCGGGATCGTCCGGGTCGTCTGTTGGACAGCTCGCGTCGCTGCACCACTCGTCGCGACAATGACGTCTACCTTGGAACGGACCAGGTCGGCTGCCAGAGCGGGAAGCCGCTCATCCTTTCCCTCGGCCGATCGGGACTCGATGGCGATGTTCTGACCTTCCGTATAACCCAATTCGCGCAGGCCTTGGCGGAAGGCCTCGAGGACGCGGCGCGCTACCGGGTCCGAATCGGAAAACGGGGCTAGATACCCTACCCGAGGCATCTTCCCCGCGGGCTGGGTCGCCGCCGTGTCGACGAGCACCGAAAGGAGCAGAAGGACCACGGCGGTGGCGGGCCGGATAACCGCAAGCCTCACCGCCGCCCGTCCCAACTAAGCAATCCACCACCTCGACCGACAATGTCTGCTCGAGTCGTCATGGTCGTGGCTGACTCCGACTGGTCTGCCCAACATCACGTTGACCGGCCGCGGCGAGCGAATGCGAGCCAGCGGTCCGGTCGAACGTGATGTTGGGCAGCACGGCACGACATCACTGAATGACCTGATCGGCCCGCGCTAGCACTGCGGGCGGGATCGTAAGGCCGAGAGCCTTCGCGGTCTTGAGGTTGATCAAGAGTTCGAGCTTCGCGACTTGCTCCACAGGGAGGTCTGCCGGCCTCGCACCCCTGAGGATCTTGTCCACGTAGACGGTGGCGCGCCGCCACGTGTCCGCGGAGTTGGGATAGTAGCTCATCAGACCGCCAGCCTCCACGAAGTGTCTTCCTTGGACCAGCGTGGGCAGCCGGTGCGCAACGGCCAACTCGGCAATGCGCTGTCTTTCGCTGATGAAGGGTGGGGTGCTCAACACGAGCACGGCTTGCGCGCCGCCTCGGACCATCGTCGAAAAGGCGCCGTCGAGCTCTCCAGCAGTTCGCACTCCGATTGGCTGGAGCTGTACCCGGAGCAGCCGCGCCGGCTCCTCTAGCGCCTTGAGCCCCGGGATGGTGGATGGAGTGCCGGAATGCCAGAGAACAGCGATCCGAGTCGCTGCAGGGACGGCAGAGTGTAGGACTTCGAGAGCCTTGGGGCCGAGTTCGGTCTGGAGCAGCGCCATCCCGGTGATGTTTCCACCGGGTCTGGCGAGGCTCGCAACGTGGCCGGTCCCGACGGGATCCGCATGGGCGAGGAAAACGATCGGGATCGAGGATGTCGCTGCTTTCAGAGCCCCCGTGAAGAACGACCCCCGCGTGACGATCACGTCCGGCTTCAGGCGGACGAGGTCGGCCACGAGTTCGGGGAGCCGGGCGACGTTGCCCTCGATCCACCGGCCCTCGATCCGAATGTTCACGCCCTCGCTCCAGCCGTGCTCCCGGAGACCTTCCCGAAGGATCTGCCACACCAGAATCTCGTTGGGGTCCGCGGCTTTGTCTCCTAAGATGCCTACCCGGTAAGCCTTCCCCGCTGACTGCGCACTTGCGGGGAGCGGCCCGGTCAGCGTCAAGAGGGCGAGCACGAGGCCGAGCCTAATCACCGCTGATGTCATACGTTTATGGATGGTTTGCGCGAGTTGTCTGCCCAACGTTCACGTTGACCGGCCGCGGCGAGCGAATGCGAGCCAGCGGTCCGGTCGAACGTGTTGTTAGACGCCCTTCGACGTTTACGCACGCTGTTTCTCTAGCCATGCGAGCGCGGCTGCCACAGGGTCTGGCTGCTTGATGAAGGGGCGGCGTGCGATCCGACCAAGAGCTTCAACCGCCGTCCACCGAGTGTCACCGTCAACAGAACGATTCCGGATGATGCGGGCCAGAGCTGGGAGGGCCTCTTTGCTTCGCATCTGGCCCAACGCAAGGATCATCGAGTCCTTCGGCTCAGACTGATCCTCGGCCTCCAGCGCCTGTAGGAGTGCTGAGACTACAGTGTGCTGCTGACCGAGAGCCGCGAGAATGGCGGCGCCGTCTTCGCGAGCTTCACGCTCTCGGCGCTTGAGCATTGCCAGAGCATGCGGTACGGCTGCAATGCCCTTGGCGATGAGGCCCCACGTGGCATGGGCCCTGCGCCGAAACGCGAGGTCGATCTCGTAACCGGGACCCTTTCGGCCGCCCAATGCTCCAAGATACTGCTCGTAGAGCAGCAGGTAGTGCTCGAGCGGGTCCGCATAGCGGGTGAGATCCGGCCTCCCCTTCGGGTCAACCGGATACGCGTCCTCCTTGAGCGTCATCTCTTCCTTCCGGTGCGTCTAGCTAGAAGTATCCAGGTCTGTGTGGCGCGGAGGACATAGCGAGCGGTCTGCATAGCATCACCCGGGGCCTCCTACCCGCGCCGAGAATACCCCATTTCACGGACCTTTGGCCGGTAGGGCGATGAGGGGTTGGGCGGGATATACGGATCCGTGTAGCACTGCGGACGTCGCAAGCAGGGAGTGACGGCGTCACAGGCCCAATGCGGTCGGCGGGGCTTTGGACGCCGGCGGGGCCGCGGTTGAGGACGTGGGTGTAGATCATGGTGGTCCTGACATCGCGGTGGCCGAGCAACTCCTGCACGGTGCGGATATCGGCCCCGTCCTCGAGCAGGTGAGTGGCGAAGGAGTGGCGGAAGGTGTGGCAGCTGGCCCGCTTGGGGAGGCCGGCCTGGCGGACGGCCCCCTTCACCGCGCGCTGGAGCACGGATTCGTGCAGGTGATGGCGCCGGCGCTGGCCGCTCTCGCGTTCGACGTAGAGGCGCGTGGCGGGGAACACCCACTGCCAGCCCCACTCGCGGCCGGCGTGGGGGTACTTGCGCGCAAGGGCGCCCGGCAGCTCGACCCAGCCCGCGCCGTGGCTCAGGTCGTCGTCGTGCTGGCGCCGCACCGCTTCCAGATGCCGCGCCAGGTCCGCACGACGAGTTGGTGGCGGGCGAAGTCCACGTCCTTCACGCGCAGGCGCGCGCACTCGAGCAGGCGCAGGCCCGCGCCGTAGAGAATCAGCGCCATGAGCCGCGGCGGCCCGTCGATCCGGCGGATGACCTCGCGCACCTCCTCGCGGCTGAGCACCACGGGCAGCCGCGCGGGCCGCTTGGCGCGCACCACGTCGTCGAGCCACGGGAGCGTCTGGCCGAGCACCTCGCGGTAGAGGAAGAGGAGCGCGCTCAGCGCCTGGTTCTGCGTGGAGGCGGCGATGTCGCGGTCCATGGCGAGCGCGCTCAGGAACTTCGAGACCTCCGGTCCACCCATGTCTGCGGGGTGGCGCTTGTCGTGGAAGAGGATGAACCGGCGGACCCACGCCACATACACCTTCTCGGTGCGCCGGCTGAAGTGGCGCGCGCGCACCGCCGCGCGGACGCGATCGAGCAGGCGCGGCGGCGGAGGCAGCTCGGGCATGGTGGGCGAGCATAGGCGCACGCCCGCGGACGCGACAAGAGTATCCGGGAGTAGACAGCGGAGCGCGGTCCGGGGCTCCGTTTGGTGTACTCTCCGGCGATGAGCCCGCGCCGCGAGCGCATCTTCTATGGCTGGTGGGTGGTGGCCGCCGGATTCGGGCTCGAGGCGCTGATCGGCTCGCTGTTCTTCTATGCGTACGGCGCCTACGTGGTGCTGCTGCGCGAGGAGTTCGGCTGGAGCCGTACGCTCCTCTCGGCTGCCTTCGCGCTGGCGCGCGCGGAGAGCGCGGTGCTGGGGCCCATCCAGGGCTGGCTCACTGACCGCTTCGGGCCGCGCGTGCTCATCCGCACCGGCATGGTGATCCTCGGCGTGGGCTTCATGCTCTTCAGCCGCATCAACTCGCCGGTGACTTTCTTCCTCACTTTCTTCGTCATGGCGGTGGGCGCTGGGCTCGGCGGCTATCTGCCCATCACGGTGGCGATCGTGAACTGGTTCCGCCGCCGGCGCGCGCAGGCGCTGTCGCTCTCGTCGGTGGGCATGGCCATGGGCGGGCTCATGACGCCGCTGGTGGCCGGCGTGATGCTACAGGTGGGCTGGCGCTGGACGGCCTTTCTCTCCGGCGTGGTCATCATCCTGGCGGGGCTGCCGCTGGCCCAGCTGATGCGCCACCGGCCCGAGGCCTACGGCTGGCGCGTGGACGGGGACGCCGCCGACGCTGCCCCCGCGGCCGCGGCCGCCACGCGCGTGCCGGCCGACGTGGACTTCACCGCGCGCCAGGCTCTGCGCACCCGCGCCTTCTGGCTCATCTCCGCGGGCCACGGCTCGGCGCTGCTCGTCGTCTCCGCGGTGATGGTGCACATGGTGGTGCACGTGACGGAGCGCCTGGGCATCTCGCTCGCCCAGGCCGCGGGTGTCGTATCGATCATCACGATCACCCAGATCGCGGGACAACTGTCGGGCGGCTGGGCGGGCGATCGCTTCAGCAAGCGCGCCATCGTGGTGGGCTGCATGGTGGGGCATGCTGCCGCGCTGCTGCTCCTCGCGTACGCCACCGCCTACTGGATGGTGGTGGTGTTCGCCATGCTGCACGGCCTCGCCTGGGGCACGCGCGGACCGCTCATGGCCGCCATCCGCGCGGACTACTTCGGCAGTGGATCTTTCGGGATGATCTCCGGCATCTCGTCCATGGTGGTGATGCTGGGGATGATCGCGGGCCCGCTGGTGGCGGGCATCCTCGCCGACCGCACCGGCAGCTACGTGACGGGCTTCACCGTGCTGGCGGTGCTCGCCGCGCTAGGCTCGATCTTCTTCCTACTCGCGCGGCGACCGACGCCGCCGGACGCGGCTCAGCGCCGCGCGCCTGTCGCCAGCGCCGCCGCCACCGCGCCCACGTCGTAGACGCAGCCGCCCCAGGTTCCCCCACCGGCCTGCTGAAGCACGGCCCAGAGGCGCGTGTCGTCGGGAAGATCCGGGTCCGGCGCCAGATCCGGGCGTGGCGCGCGCTCGGCCAGCACGCGCGCGCCCTCTTCGGGCGGATACTCGCGCCCGTCGTGGCCGACGAGGTCGATGCTGCCCTCGAGCTTCCCGCGGTCGATGACGATGCGGATGCGATCGCCCTCGCGGACCTTCCCCACGGGCCCGCCGGCCAGCGCTTCCGGCCCCACGTGGCCGATGCAGGCGCCGGTGGAGACGCCGGAGAAGCGCGCGTCGGTGATGACGGCCACCTGCTTGCCCCACGAGAGGTGCTTGAGGGCGGCGGTGATCTGGTAGATCTCCTCCATGCCCGCGCCCAGCGGGCCGCGGCAGATGAGCACCAGGATGTCGCCGGGCTTGAGCCGCTCCGGCCCCTGGCTCTTGATGGCGGCGATGGCGGCCCTCTCGGTCGTGTAGACGCGCGCGGGGCCGATCTTGCGGTAGACGCCGTCGGCGTCCACCACGCTAGGATCGATGGCGGTGCTCTTGATCACCGCGCCCTCGGGAGCGAGGTTGCCGCGCGGGAAGGTCACGGTGCTGGTGAGCCCGCGCTCGCGCGCCCGCGCGGGGTCCATGATCACGTCGTCGGGGTCCACGCCGTCCGCGGCCTGAAGGCGCGCGCGTAGAGCCTGGCGCCGCTCGGAGCCCTCCCACCAGTCGAGGCTCCTGGCGAGCGGCTCGCCGGTCACGGTGAGGACGCGCTCGTCGAGGAGGCCGGCGCGGCGGAGATGCAGCATCACCTCGGGCACGCCGCCGGCCAGGAACACGCGCACCGTCGGATGATTGCGCGGGCCGTTCGGCAGCACGTCGACGAGGCGCGGCACGCGACGATTGACGTCGCTCCAGTCCTCCACGGTGGGCCGCCGCAGTCCGGCGGCGTGCGCGATCGCGGTCAGATGCAGCAGGAGATTGGTGGAGCCGCCCACCGCCGCGTGCACCATCATGGCGTTCCGGATGGCGGCGTCGGTGACGATGTCGCGCACGCGCAGGCCCTTGGCCTCCAGCGCCACCAGCGCGCGGGCCGAGCGCCGCGCCATATCCAGCCAGACGGGCTGGCCGGAGGGCGCCAGCGCCGAGTGCGGCAGCGAGAGGCCGAGCGCCTCGCCCACAACCTGCGACGTCGCCGCGGTGCCGAGGAACTGGCAGCCGCCGCCGGGCGAGCCGCAGGCGCGACAGCCGAGGTCCTGCGCCTGCTCGAGCGACAGCTCGCCGTGGGCGAAGCGCGCGCCGATGGACTGCACGGTGCCCGCGTCCTCCCCGCGTTCCGGCGGGAGCGTCACGCCCCCGGGCACCAGCACGCAGGTGAGGTCCCGCAGGGCGGCGAGCGCCATCATCATGGCGGGCAGGCCCTTGTCGCAGGTCGCGACGCCGAGCACGCCCTTGCGCGTGGGCAGCGAGCGCGCGAGCCGGCGCAGCACGATGGCGGCGTCGTTGCGATACGCGAGGCTGTCCATCATGCCCGTCGTCCCCTGCGTGCGGCCATCGCAGGGATCGGAGCAGTAGCCGGCGAAGGGCATCCCGCCGAGCGCCGTCAGCTCCTCCGCCGCGGCCTGGAGCAAGAGGCCGATCTCCCAGTGACCGGTGTGATAGCCGAGCGCGATCGGTCGGCCGTCGGCGGCCCGGATGCCGCCCTGAGTGGAGAGCATGAGGTACTGCGGGCGGCCCAGCTCGCGCGGGTCCCAGCCCATGCCCGCGTTCTGCGTCCAGCCGAAGATATCGCCGCTGGGGCGCTCGAGCAGCATCTCGGCGGTGAGGGGCAGGCGCCCCTGCGGGCCCGCGCCCGCAGTGCGCACCTCGGCGGGGGCGGCCCCGCCCACGATCTCGTCGAACCCGATGGCGGCGCGCGGAGGCATGGCTATTTCCCCGACAGCCGGCGATTGATGCGCTTCTCGATCACGTGCGTCACCGCGGAGAAGTCCTCCTTGCCCCAGCCGCTATCGAGCGCCTCGTCGTAGGTGCGCTTGGTCTCCTCCAGCATGGGCGTCGGCACGCGCACCGCGTGCGCCAAGGCCAGCGCCAGCGTGGCGTCCTTCCGCATGTGCTCGAGCATGAACGTGGGAGAGAACTCGCCGTCGAAGATGCGCTTGGCACGGCGGTCGAAGTAGGTGCCGAAGGCCATGCCGCCGCCCTTTCGCACCACGTCGTAGAACGTCCCCGGGTCCACGCCGGCCTGCACGCACATGGCGAGCGCTTCCGCGACCGCCACCGAGGTCACGGCGGCGAGCCCGTTGTGAATCAGCTTCACGCGATTGGCCATGCCGGTGCCGCCCACGTACATGTTGAGCTTGCCCATGATCTCGAGATAGGGCTTCACCTTCGCGACCTTGCCGTCGTCGCCGCCCACGATGAAGAAGATGTCGCCGGAGACGGCCTGGGGCTGCGAGCCCAGCATCGGCGTGTCCATGTGCGTGATGCCCTTGGCCTTGAGCGCGGCGGCGACCTTCACGGTCACCTCCGGGCCCACCGTGGAGCAGTCGCAGGTGACGAGCCCCGCACGGCCGCCCAGGATGACGCCGCCCGCTTCCAGGTACACCCCCATCACGATGTCGTTGTTGGGCAGGCACGAGAACAGCACGTCCGTCTGCGCCGCTACCTGGGCCGGCGACTCCGCCACCGTCACGCCGGTGAGAAGCCGCGCATCCGCCGTGGCGTTCGGGCTGGCGTCGTAGACGACCAGCCGCACCCCGGCTTTGGAGAGATTCGTCGTCATCGGCATCCCCATCGTGCCCAGCCCGATGAAGCCCACGGTGTCGCTCATGTCGGTTTCCTCCGCGGAGGATTATACTTGCTTGCCATGACCACCACCCCGGCGCTGCCGCCCCTCGCCCCCGAGACCCTCGATCGCCTCAAGCGCGTCTCCACCGCTACCCTCTGCACGCGGCTCTTCAAGGCGGGCTTCCGCAGCGTGTTCCTGGCGGGGCTCAAGCCCGTCGGGCCGGCCGCGCGTATGGTCGGGCCGGCCGTGACGGTGCGCTACGCGCCCGCGCGCGAGGACGTCTCGACGTTCGAGAGCCTCGGCGATCCCGCGCATCCCCAGCGGCGGACGATCGAGGAGATTCCCGCCGGCGCGGTGCTGGTGCTCGACTGCCGCGGCATCGCCTCCGCCGCCGGGCTCGGCGACATCCTGGTGGCGCGACTCAAGGCGCGTGGGGCCGCCGGCGCGGTCCTGGACGGCGGCGTACGCGACTTTGCCGGCATCGCCGGTATGGACCTGCCCGTCTACGCGCAGGGGGCCGCCGCGCCGGCCAACGTGCATCGCCACTACGCGGTGGAAGCCAACGTGCCCATCGGCTGCGCAGACGTGCTGGTGATGCCGGGCGACATCATGGTGGGCGACGGCGACGGCGTCGTGTGCATCCCGCGCGCCCAGGCCGACAAGATCGCCGAGGGCGGCCTCGAGCAGGAGGAGCTGGAGGCTTTCGTGCTGGGAAAGATTCAGGCGGGCGCGCCGCTGCGCGGCACGTATCCTCCGTCGCCGGAGACCATCGCGGAATTCGAGGCCTGGCGGAAGAAGCAGCGCCGCTAGGCGAGCGCGGGCTCGCCGGCGATAGGCGCGATCGAGCGCAGCCTCGAAAGAACCGGCGCGGCCGGGGCCAGCTCTTCCACGAGCGCGGCCAGCTCCGCCACATGCCCGACGTCGTGCGCTGCCATCATCTGGGGTAGCCGCCCAAGGGTCACCTCGCCCACGCCCTCCTGCGTCCCGGACCGCGCGAGGGCGGCCGCGTCCAGCGCCGCCAGCCGCTCGAGGTTCCGCGCGCGCGCCTGCGCGAACACTTCCAGCGCCAGGCCGGCGTCGCCCGCGAGGTAGTCGCGCTCGCGCGCGATGCGATCGCCGTCGAAGTCGGGCAGCGCGGGCGTCGTCTCCGCCAGGAGGCGGTGAATGCGCGCGCCGTAACCCTCGCGCTCGAGGTCGGCCAGGTGCCACGCGTGCTCGACGAAGGCAAAGCCGCCCGTGGCGGGGCGGCAGCGCAGCGCGGGGCCGCTCAGCGCCGCCGCAACCTCGCGCAGCAGGGCGGGCATGGCGCCGAGCATGGCACGCAGCTCACGGAAGGGAGAATCGCTGCGCATTGCCCATGTGCGGCCAGGCGAGGCCCTGGACATTGGTCAGGATCTGCTTCAGGTGATTGCGGTCGTGATACACCCACTCGTGCAGGATGTCCGACACGGTGAGCCGACCGACCTTGGGATGCTGACCGCCGCGGGTCAGCGCCGAAGCGGGCAGCCCCTGCACCAGGCGATCGCCCTCGGCCCGCAGCGCCACCAGCTCGTCGATCAGCGCGCCGAGGGGCTTGGCGCAATCGCGCCGCGCGCGGGCCACCTTGTCCGGATCCCAACCGATGCAGGCGGGATCACGAGCGTCCAGGAACTGGCGCACCCGCCCGCCGAAGCCGCGTCGATCCGCCTCGATGAGATGTCCCACCACTTCCTTCACGCACCACTCGCCCGGCTTGGGGTGCCAGGACGCGGCGGTGTCGGAGAGGCCGGCGGCCTCGGCGCGGATGGCGGCCGTGCTCGCACGGAGCAGGGCGGCGATGTCCTTGGGACCGATCGATGCGGCCTCAGCGGCCATGAGCTCCTCCCATCATCACGCGCGCGTCGGCAATAGCGTGACGCGCGCCGTCCAGCATGAGGGTGGCGCGGCCGCCCGCGTCCTCCAGATAGGGCGCGAGCTGCTGCATGGCCAGGCGCCCGAAGCGCGCGCGATGCTCTCCCCGGCGCACTCGGCAGTAGAGCCGCCCGTCCTCGGTCTCCAGCGTGGCGGGATCGAGCGGCTCCTGAAGATCGCCCGCCAGCCCAAGGCCCGCGCGCCGCAGCCGCCCGCCCTCCACCTCCAGGCGCAACCGCTGGATCACGAACGGCGTGTCCTCGGCGGTGAACCAGTTCTGCTCGCCCTGGCACGGCACGAGCCAGCGCCCGTCGGGCTGCCGCCGCAGGCCGAGCAGGAAGAACCGCAGCGTGGCCGCGTCCACGATCTCGGAGCCGTCGTGGAACACGCGCCCGTCCGCGTCCACTTTGTAGTGGTACTCGCGCATGTCAGCCGCGCGCCGGCCACTCGGGCGGATGCGTGCCGGGTTTGGCCGACGGGCGCGTCCAGCGGCCCGGCGTGGCGGAGAGCTTGGCGGCCGGGGCGACGGCGCGCATGCGGCCCCAGGCGGTGTCCGTCTCCTCCATGAGATCGGCGACGGCGTCCGCCCGGAGATCGGCCAGGGCGAGGCCGTCAACGCGGCCCAGGCGATCGATCCAGCGGCCGGTTTGCGCCAGCGAGATACGCACCATCCAGCTCCCGCCTTGCTTGGCGCGCTTCGCCAGCGCCACCATGGTGCCGAAGGCGGCGAGATAGCCCGTGGCGTGATCGAGGGCCTGGCAGGGCAGCGGGCGCGCGCCGTCCAGCCCCGCGGCGCGGCCGCCCTCGCCCGCGATACCGGACACCGTCTGGACGAGGCTGTCGAAGCCGCGCCGATCGCGCCACGGGCCCTCGTGGCCGTAGGCGGAGAGCGTGACGTAGACGATGCCGGGGCGGAGCCGCGCGACATCCTCCGGCGAGAAGCCCTTGGCCGCGATGGCGCCGGGGCGATAGCCCTGGCTGAACACGTCGGCCTCGCGCGCCAGCGCGCGCAGCCGCTCGACATCGGACGGCCGGGCGAGGTCCAGATCGACGGAGAGCTTGCCGCGCCCCATGTCCTGGAGCAGCACCTCGATGGCGGGGCGGTGCGCCGCGGTGATGCGCATCACGTCGGCGCCGTGCTCGGCCAGGGTGCGCCCGCACACCGGGCCCGCGATCACGTGGGTGAGGTCGAGCGCGCGCACGCCGCTCAGCGGGCGCTCGGCCGGCGGCAGCGGCTCGGCAGGCGCGTCGCCGATGCGGATGATCTCCAGAGGCAGCAGCATGGCGAGGGCGAGGGCCTGCGGGTGCGCCTGCCACTCCTCGGGCATGCGCAGCATCCCCACGCACCCCTGCGCCGCCACCACCGCGTCTTCCAGCTCGCCGGCCTTCCAGCCCTTGATGGCGGTGGCGACCGCCTCGCGCTCGTTCACGCAGCCGAGCACCTTGAGGAGCCGATCGCGATGGTGGGGGAAGTTGCAGTGAAGCTGCACCCACCGCTCGTCACCGGTTCGGTAGTAGCCGGAGATGGCGCTCCAGGGATCGGCAGGGGCCCGGCCGTCGATGCGGAGATAGCGCTCGCTGCGGAAGGTAGCGGCGGCGGCGCGGCCGTCCACGTCCACCGTCTGCTCACCGCCGCCACGCAGGCGCCACAGCTCGGCGGCGGCGAGGCCCGCGGCGGCGATGGAGGACATGGCCGCGGTGCCGACTTGGAAGATGCCGGGGAGGACGGGATCCCCGCCGTGGAAGCGGACGCGCTCGAGGGCGAAGGGCTCGCAACCGGCCCAGCGCCAGAGCTGCGCGAGGGCGATGGCAGGGGTCGTCATGGCGCGGCCGGGGCCGCGTTCAGCAGTCGCCGTCGCCGGCGCCCGGCGCAACTTCCGCGCCGCATCGGCACCGGCACATCAGGCGGCCGTCCACCCGGACCAGCGTCCACAGCGCGGCGCCGCAGGCATCGCAGCCTTGCGGCAAGGTCTCGAGCACCGCCGCCTCGCCCTCGTCGAGAGTCTCCGTCTCGCCGATCTCGATCGTGGCCTCGGCGTCCTCTTCCTCGCGGTCGAGCAGCTCCTCCAGATCGGGATGCATCCAGGAATGGCCGCAGGTGCGGCAGTGATGCTGCTCGTCCCGGAACACGCGCTGGGCGCAGCCCGTGCACACGAACACGTCGCCGTAGAGCTCGGGCTGGCAGCGGAGGGGCTTGCTTCCACACGCCGGGCACTCCACCACGGGCGAGGAGCCGAGGAAGATGACCTCGGAGGACTCGGCCATGTAGGCACCCGAGCACACGCTCTCGACGTCGCGAGACCGGCAGGCTATGCAAGCGGGCATCGCCACCTCCTCGCCTACACTCTACGCAAAGCGAGCCCTTGGAGCAAACCCCTCCGATCAGAAACGTGAGGCGGTGAGCGTCACGTCGGCCCGCGCCCACGCCCGGCGGAAGCGCGCGTCGGCCGCAGCGGCCTCCGCACTCTTGCCCTGGGCACGCAGGCTCTGCGCCAGGCCGAAGAGCGACCAGCCGTTCTCGGGGTTGCGCCGCAGATCCTCTCGATAGACAGCTTCCGCCTCACCGGCCCGGCCCGCCTGCAGCAGCACCGCGCCCAAAGCCTGGCGCACGGGGAAGTACCAGGGCGGCGGCTCCGTGAACCAGTGCCCATCCTGGATGCGCACGGCCTCGGCGAGGTGCCGGATGGCGGCGTCGGTCTCGCCGCGGCGCGCGGCCAGCTCGCCCGCCAGCACCTCGGCGGCGAGCGTGAGCATCTCGCGGGTCTTGAAGAAGCCCGCGAGCGTGCGCTCCGCGGGTACTCCGTCGCGAATCTTCGTCAGGTCCGCCAGCTCGCCCTGCGCGGCGCTCCCCTGCCCCTTCGCGGACTGGGCGAGCCCGCGAGCGTAGTGCCAGACCCCTCGCGTATAGGGCAGCTTCCCGTCGGGCGCGGGCAGGGCAAGCACCTCGTCCCAGCGGCCGAACCGGACCAGCGCCACGATGGGGGCCGCCGACACCGTCTCCATGTCGGACGTCTGGAGAATGAGGTCGGCGGGCACTGCCGCCGCGAAGTCGCGCGCGGCCCGCACCGTCTCGGCGCCGCGCCCCTCCATGCTGGCGGCGAGCCAGATGAAGTCAAGGTTGTGGGGGTAGTACATCATCCGATAGATGGGGCTGGGGTCGCTCCGCTTGAAGTACGAGCGGTCGGACGCGGCGGCGTCCACGTTCACGGCGGCGGCGTCGGCATAGCGCCCGATCCGGTAGTAGATGTGCGACGGCATGTGCACGAGATGCCCGGCACCCGGCAGTAGACCCCGCAGCCGGTCGGCCGCGGCCGCCGCCTTCGCGGGGTCTGGGCCGGCCTCCACCGCGTGGATGTAGAGATGGAGCGCGCCGGGATGATCGGGATTGGCCGCGAGCACGCGCTCGAGCGTGGCGACGATCTCGGGCGTGCCCGGCTGGGGCTGGCCATCCGGCGTCCACAGGCTCCAGGGCCGGAGGTTCATCATAGCGTCGGCGAAGAAGGTGCCGGCCTCCAGATCCGCGGGGTACTGGCGCGCGGCGTCGCGCATGGCATCGGCGTAGGCGCGGTCGAGCGCGGCGCGCTCGCCGCCCGCCCGATGCCGCCGGGCGAGAGCGCCGATGATGGCGCGCTCCGCCGGCGTCGCCCGGCCGCTGGCCGCCACCGCCATCTGCGCGGCGTCCCGCGCGCCCTTCTCGCGCTCGGGATTGGTGGGGTCGTTGTAGTTGGAGCCGTACGTCATCGCGATGCCCCAGTAGCACATCGCGCACGCGGGATCGAGGCGGGCCGCCTCGCGGAAGGCCCGCTGCGCCTCGAGATGGTTGAAGCCGTAGGTCAGGCGCAGGCCCTGGTCGAAGTACTGCTGCGCCTGGGGCGACGCGGTCGTGATCTTGTAGCTGTACGTCCCGAGGTCGGTCAGGAGAGGCGGCGGCGTGGACATCGTGCCCGCCGCTGCCGGTGCGTGCCCATGCGGAGACGGGGCGTCGGCCCCGCCGGCGCATCCGGCCAGGAGCACAAAGAGCGCGATCACGAGGAGACGCGGTGCAGGCCTCATGGCATGGTTCCTCCGCTGCCTGATTCTATGCGGACGGTCGACTATGGGGTAAGGCGGAAGAAGCGGCGCGCGGGATTGCCGGTGGGCAACACATCCACCTTCGAGAAACCGGCCGCGCGCGCGTACACGGCGTCGACCAGCGCGTCGTCCTGCTCGCCCGCGGCCACCAGCACGGTGCCGCCGGGACTGGCCAGCTGCCGCATGCGCCGTAGCGCGCGGAGCGAGTGGGCGAGATCGTCGCGCCCGTCGAGGGCGGCCACCAGATCGTAGGGGCCGGCGAGGGACGCGTCCTCCGGTGACGCCACGTGGAAGACCACTCGGCCGGCGACGCCGGCGCGCCCCGCCTGCCAGCTCGCCGCCTCGATCTCCGCCGGATCGTCGCTCACTGCGTCGACCACGACCCGCGGGAACTCGCGGGCGAGGTCGATGCTCGATTGCCCCACATGCGAGCCGAAATCGGCGATCCGGCCCCCGCGGCGGAGCCGCGCCGCCACGTCCGGCATGGCGGCGAACCACACATCGTCGGAATGCTCCCTGGACTGCGCCTTCGACTGCCGACTCATCCAATCCTCCCGAGTGGTACCGACCAATGGCGCGCGCTCACTATTGGGCTCAGCGCCCGTCGGGCACGTGGTAGGGAGCGCTGCAGAAGGTGTGCCACGGTGACGTGATGCGATGCGACAGGGCTTTGCGCGGCATCACGGGGTGCCACACGCAGGCACGCCGCCCGCCGGGGCAAGCAATTCGGGCATCGCGCCGAGAGACGGCGACCCCGGGCCCGCCCATCGCCCCTCTAGCGCGGCTTGTCGCCTGCGAGGGTGATGCGATGCATGAGCCGGCGGTGACCCTGGTAGTCGTTCACCGCGTTGTGCTGTACGCCGCGGTTGTCCCAGAACGCGATGGAACGGGGGCGCCAGCGGAAGCGGCATGTGAACTCGGGCCTGATCTGATGGCGAAAGAGATAGTCGAGCAGCCCCCCGCTCTCCTCGCGCGTCAGCCCCTCGATGCCCACCGTGTGGGCGACGTTGACGTAGAGGGCCTTGCGGCCCGTCTCCGGATGCGTGCGCACGATGGGATGCGTGGCCACGTACTCCTGGCGCGCGTCGGCGCGCGCGCTGTCTTTCATCCGGTCCTCGCGCGTCTTCGACACGTCCGCGCTCGCCGAGCTATTGATCCCGCGCAGCCCCTCCAGCAGCCGCTTCATGCCGTCGGACAGCGCCTCGTACGCCAGGTACATGCTGGCGAAGAGAGTGTCGCCGCCGGCGGGCGGCACCTCTCGAGCAATGAGCATTGATGCCATGGGAGGCACGTCGAGATAGGCGGTGTCGGAGTGCCAGATCCCGCCGAAGTTGACGCGCTCCTCGGCGAGCTTGAGCACGGGGATGATCTCGGGGTGCTCGGGCAGCCCCTTGACGAACGGATACTCGATGGGCTCGCCGAAGCCCCGCGCGAAGGCGAGGAAGGCGGCGGGCGGCAGCTCCTGATCGCGGAAGAAGATGACGCCGTGCTCGAGCCAGGCGCGGCGGATGGCGCGCACCGCGTCGTCGTCGAGCGGCCGGGTGAGGTCGACGCCGCCGATCTCGGCGCCGAGGGCGCCCGCGACGGGCTCCACGGTCATGGACGAGGCGGTCATGGCGAGGGCGTGAAGGTGGGCACAGGGGGCCCGCCGTCGGTGGGCGTGAACACCACGCGCACCCGCTGGCCGATGCGGATGGCGTCGAGATCGCAGCCCACGATGTTGGTCATCATGGTGACGCCTTCGTCGAGCGCCACGTAGGCGATGGCGTACGGCACCTCCGCCCGCCGCATCACGCTCCAGGAGTAGATGCTGCCCAGGCCGGAGGCCGGCTGCCACTCGGTGCGGTCGCTCCCGCAGAAGGGACAGAGGGCGCGCGGATAGTAGTGGACCTGGGAGCAGGCGAGACACTTCTTCAGGAGGAGGCGCCCCTGGGCGGCGCCATCCCAGAAAGCCTGGGTCTCCGGATTGGGCTGGGGCGCGGGAATCTTCCGCTCCTTGGCGGCCATGGCTATTCCCGCTCCATGATGACGGTGGCGCTGGCGTGGCGCGTGCCGAGGGAGCCCCCGGTTCCGTGGGCGAGGGCGAGGTTGCAATCCCTCACCTGCACCTTGGGGTGGGCCTCGCCGCGCAGCTGGCGCACCGCCTCGATCACCTTGGTCATGCCGCCGCGATTGCCCGGGTGATTGTTGCAGAGCCCGCCGCCGTCGGTGTTGAACGGCAGCCGCCCGGCGCCGGCGATGAGATTGCCGTCGGACACGAAGCTCCCCCCGCCGCCGCGCGGGCAGAAGCCCAGGTCCTCAAGGCAGATCAGCACGGTGATGGTGAAGCTGTCGTAGATCGACACGTACTTGATGTCGCCGGGCTTGACGCCCGCCTCCTCGAAGGCCATGGGGCCGGAGCGCGCGGCGCCGGTGTACGTGAGGTCGATCTTGCCGCCCATCTGGTGCTTGGGCGCCTCGCCCGCCCCGAGCAGGCGCACCCGGGGGCGCCGGAGGCTCTTCGCCACCTCGGGGGCCACCACCACGAGGGCGCCACCGCCGTCGGTGATCACGCAGCAATCCAGACGATGGAGCGGATCGGCGATCATGGGCGAGCCCACCACGTCGGCCACCGTCACCACTTCCCGGAGGAGCGCGTGGGGATTGTGCTGGGCGTGCTGGGAGGCCGCCACCTTGATCCAGGCGAGCTGCTCGCTCGTGGTGCCGAACTCGTGCATGTGGCGCTGCGCGGCCATCGCGTACATGTTCACCACGGTGGGGCCGAACGGATACTCGAACTGCACGTCGGGCGCCGCCGCTCCGTAGTTGCGGGGCGCGGTGCCGGTGGCCATGCCTTCCGCGCGGGGCCGGCCGGCCAGCGTGATGAGGGCGACCCGGCACTTGCCGGCGGCGATGGCCTGCGCGGCGTGCCCGACATGGACCACATAGGACGAGCCGCCGGTCTCGGTGGTGTCGAGGTGGCGAAGCTTGAGCCCCATGTAGTCCGCCATGGACAAGGGGCCCAGCCCGGGCGCGTCGCCCGCGCAGAAGTAGCCGTCCACGTCGTCCTTGGTGAGCCCGGCATCCGCGAGGGCCCCGCGGGCCACCTCGGCGTGGAGCTGGGCCAGCGAGATGCCGTCCGCCTTCCGGGTCGGGTGCTCGAACGCGCCGGCGATATAGGCCTTGCCCTTGATGGTCATAGAGGGATTCTACGCGAGCGCCGCCCGCGCGCGCACCATGGGCTCGGAGGCCTCGAAGCTGGCGCGGTCGGGCCCCTCGAGCGCGCGCGCCACCGACTCCAGCGCGTCGAGCGCGCGGCGGGCGGCGGCGCGCGCTTCCTCGCGGCGGCCGGCGGCATCCAGGAGCTGCGCCATGGCAAGCGCCGTCCGCCACCGGAGGGGTATGGTGTCGATCTGCACGGCGAGCGCTTCCACCTCCTCCAGCAGGGGGAGCGCGACGTCGAGGCCCTCGAGACGGGCGAGCGCCTCGGCCTCGATCCGGCGCGCGTCGCCCGCGAAGACGCGCATCCACGGCGCGCGCGTGGCCGCGTCGCGCGCCGTGGCGCGGGCGCCGCGGGCGTCCCCCGCGTCGAGCAGGATCCGGGCCTGCATCGTCAGGGGGGGCATGAGGTAGAAGATCAGATCGCCGCAGTCGACAATGGATCGGGCAAGCTGCGCGCCGGCCTCCGCGGTACGCCCGACCGCGAGCAGATCCTCCGCGACATTGGTCCGCGCCTCCGCGATCCAGATACCGGCGCCCAGCCCTTCCGCCAGCCCGAGCATCTCCTCGTGGAAACGGAGCGCGCCCGCCGGGTCGCCGACGCCGAGGCGCGCGCGGCCGAGCATGGACAGCGCCATCACCGTCCACTCGCGGTGGTCGATGGCGCGCGCGATCGCGAGCGCCGTCTCCGCCTCCCGCCGGGCGAGGCCGTAGAGGCCCGCGGGGAGCGCGATCTGGGCGATGGAACCCCGCGCGAAGGCCTCCGTGGCGCGCGCGCCGCTGGTCACCGCCAGGTCCAGCGCGCGGCGCACCCAGGGCTCGCCCGCGCGCCAGCCGTCTCGGTAGCCGTGGCCGAAGCCCAGGCTGACGAGGGCGGAGGACTCGGTCACCAGATCACCCAGGGCGTGGAGCCGCCGCGCCGCTTCCTCGGACTCCACCATGCTCCGCTCGAAGTCGCCGCGCAGCGCCGAGCACATGCCCAGCATGTCGTGGGTCCGGGCCTGGCCGACTTCATCTCCCAGTTCTTCGAAGAGGCGGAGCGCGGCTTCGAGCTCCACCAAGCTCTCGGCCCCGCGCGCGACGTTGAGCAGCATGACGCCCAGCCGAGCGCGGGCCTCGGCGAGGGCCCGCCGATCGCTGACGCCGGCTAGGGTCGCCACGGATTCGCCAACCAGAGCCAGCCCCTTGCCGTAGTCGCGATGCCCACCCCAGAGGGCGCCGAGGGCGCCAAGCAGACGGCCGCGCGTGAGGGTATCCGCCCGCGCCGCCGCGTGCTCCAGCCCGGTCTCCAAGTCGGCGCGGGCGCGCTCGAAATCCCCAAGGATTTCGTACACCCACGCCCGCGCCTCGAGGAGCCGCCCGACCTCTTCCCCGTGCTCGCCTTTCACTCGCTCCAGCGCGGCGAGGGCTTGATCGAAGCGGACGAGCGCTTCCTGGTTGGCAAAGGCCTCGCGCGCGGACTCCGCGGCCGCCCGCGCGTGGCGCGCCGCCTCGCGCCAGGCCTCGGCCTCGCCGTAGTGATACGCGAGCACGGGCGCCAGCTCGCGCGCCCGCGCCGGCTCCAGGGCCAGGAGCGCGTCCGCGGCGCGGCGGTGCAGCGCCCGCCGTCGGGGCGCCACCAGAGTGGCGCGCGCCACGTCCTGGGTGAGCGCGTGCTTGAACACGTACACCGGCTCGCCGCTCTCACTTCGCTCGTAGAGGAATTCGAGCCGCGCCAGCTCGGCCAGCGCGGATCCAGGGTCGCCGGCCTCCCTCTCATCCTCCACCGCCCGAAGGAGCCGCAATGAAAATTCGCGCCCGAGCACAGAACCCGTCTGAAGAATCCGTTTGGGCGCCTCGGCAAGCCGATCGATGCGCGCGGTCAAGACGCCATGAACGGTGTCGGGCACTTCGATCGCGCCCTGCCGGCCGCCGTGATCGCTCATCACCCGCGCGAGCTCCTCGAGAAAGAACGGATTGCCATCGGCCTTGTCGAGGATGAGCGAGGCGAGCGGGCCCCCCGCCGCCGCCTCCGGCAAGGCGCTGCTCAGGATGGCCAGGCTGTCCTGCGGGCCGAGCGGACGGAGCGCGAGCTGGCTGGCGTATGACCGGTCCATCCACGGAGGCCGATATCCGGGCCGGTACGTGGTCAGGAGCAGGATCGGCGCCGCCGCCAGCCGCTCCACCAGCGAAGCCAGGAACGCTTCCGATGTCTGATCGATCCAGTGGAGATCCTCCACCAGGAGCACGAGCGGCTGACGGCGCGCGAGACCCAGCATCAGCTCGCGCAGGGTGTCGAACGTCCGCGCCATGATCACGTCCGGCCCGAGCGCGGCCAGTGGATCGCCCTCCGTCTTGACCCCGAGGAGATGGAGGAGATATGCGGCGCGGTCGGCCCCGCTCACGCCCGCCGCACCGAGGCCCGCGCGCAGCGCGGCCCCGATCTGCTCCGGCGTGTCGGACTCGCCCACGCCGCACGCGGCGCGCAGAAGGTCCAGCACGGGGAGGTAGGGAATGGCGGCGCCGTATGAGAGGCAGCGGCCCTCGAGGAGGGTCACGTCGCTCGCGTTGCCGGCGCGGCACAGCTCGAGCCCGAGTCGCGACTTGCCGGCCCCGGGCTCGCCCACCACGCCGACGACCTGCCCGCGCCCCGCGCGCACCTGCTCCAGGAGCTCGCCGAGCGCGGCCATCTCGCGCGCGCGGCCCACGAAGCGGCTGAGGGTGCGGCCGCCCGCGACGTCGAGCGATGAGCGTCGCGGGCCGCGGCCGGTCAGCTCGTGCACGACCAGCGGCTCCGTCCGGCCCCGGATGGCCATCGGGCCCCGCGGCGCGAGCGCGGCATAGCCCTCGACGAGGCGCGCGGTGGCGTCGCTGAGGAGGATGCGGCCGGGCTCGGCGGCCTGCTGCAGGCGTGCGGCAAGATGGGTAGTGTCGCCTACCGCGGTGTAGTCCATGCGGAGGTTGTCGCCGATGGCGCCCACGACCACGAACCCCGTGTGCAGGCCCATCCGGAGCACCAGCCGCACCTCCTCGCCCGAGTCGAGCGCGATCGGATCGGTGGCCAACGCGCGGCGGATGTCGAGGGCGGCCAGCACGGCGCGCCGGGCGTGATCCTCATGCGCGAGCGGCGCCCCGAACAGCGCCATGAAGCCGTCGCCGAGGAACTGGTTCACCGTGCCCTCGTATCGATGCACCTCCGCAAGCGCCGTCTCGAAGAACCGGCTCAGGAGCGCATGCATCCGGTCGGGGCCGATGCGCTCGGCGAGGGCGGTCGAGCTGACGAGGTCGCAGAAGAGCACGGTGACGGGCTTGCGCTCGCCCTGCATGGCGCCGCGCGAGGTCAGGATCTTCTCGGCGAGATGGCGGGGGGTGTAGGACTCGGGCGCCGAGCCCGCGGGCGCGGCAGCGGGAGCCTCGGCGGCGCGGCCGCACGCGGGACAGAAACGCGCGCCGTCGGGCAGCGCGGTGCCGCACCCGGCGCAATGCGCGCCGAGGCGGTTGCCGCACGCGACGCAGAACCGAGCGCCGGCCGGGCTTTCCTGCTGGCAGCGCGGGCAAGTCACCCCGGAGCGGACGCTCATGGCGGGATTATGGCATTCCTCCCGAGCGCGCCACGCCGCATCGGGCAAGCCCCCCGGACCCGGACCATCGACGGCCCTGCCGCCGCGACACGCGCCACGCGGAGAATGGCGCCGCTTCACGCGGGCTTGGCGAACGGGGGGAACACCACCTTCTAGTGGCTGGCACGGATCTCGCTCTCCGCGCAGCATATGCCTGCCATCGCAACCGACGGGGTCACGCTCTCGTTCGATCACACCGGCGCCGGTGTGCCGGTGGTGTGCCTGCACAGCTCGGCGAGCTCCAGCGCTCAGTGGCGGCGTCTCGCCGGGGAGCTGGCGTCCCGCTACCATGTGCTCGCCGCCGATCTCCACGGCCATGGCGGGACCTCGCCCTGGCCCTACACGCGCCCGATGCGCCTGGCCGACGAGGTCGCGCTGATGCGACCACTGCTCGCCGCGCTCTCCTCGCCCATTCACCTGATCGGCCACTCGTACGGCGGGGCGGTAGCCGCCAAGATCGCGCTGGCTATGCCCGACCGCGTGCGAAGCCTGGTGCTCGTCGAGCCGGTGCTCCTCGGGCTGCTCGGGGCGCAGGGCGAGCACGCCGCGTACGTGGAGGCCAGCCAGATCGCGCAGGACTGTGTGAGCCACGTCCAGGCGGGGCAGCCGGCGGCCGCGGCCCGCAAGTTCGTGGACTACTGGTGCGGCGTCGGCGAATGGGCCCGCTTGGCCGACCACGCCCGGGTGCGCGTCGAGCGCGCGATCCCCTCGGTGGCGCGCCAGTGGGAGGCGATCTTCGCCGATGCCACGCCGCTTGCGGACTACGCCCGCCTGCGGATGCCCACCCTGCTCCTCGCCGGCGACCACGGGCCCATCACCGCCCGCCGCGTGACCGAGCTGCTCGCGGGAGTGGTGCCGCACGCCGTCCACCGCGTGATCGTGGGGGCCGGGCACATGGCCCCGCTGACCCACGCGGCGCCCGTGAACGCCGCCATCACTGCGCATCTCGCCGGGGCGCACTCCGGGGCCAGCGCCGCCGCCTGATCGGGCTTCAAGCCGGAGACGCGGCGTGCTAGGCTCGCGCCAGCATGGCCCGCCTCCTCACCGTCGGCGCCGCTCAGCTGGGTCCCATCGCCCGCCGCGAGTCGCGCGCGGACGTGGTGAAGCGCCTCCTCGCCCTCCTCGCTCAGGCCCACGCGCGCGGCTGCGAGCTGGTCGTGTTTCCGGAGCTGGCGTTGACCACGTTCTTCCCGCGCTGGTGGATGGAGGACCAGGCGGAGATCGACGCGTTCTTCGAGCGCGAGATGCCGGGGCCGGAGACGCGGCCCCTCTTCGACGAAGCGAGCCGCCTCGGCATCGGACTTTGTCTGGGCTACGCCGAGCTCGTGACCGAAGCCGGCCGCGCGCGCCGCTTCAACACCTCGATCCTCGTCGACCGAGCGGGACGCATCATCGGCCGCTATCGGAAGATCCATCTCCCCGGGCACGCCGAGCACGAGCCCTGGCGGGCCTTCCAGCATCTCGAGAAGCGGTACTTCGAGGTCGGCGATCTCGGCTTCCCGGTCTTTCGCGCCTTCGACGGCCTCGTCGGCATGTGCATCTGCAACGACCGGCGCTGGCCCGAAACGTACCGTGTCATGGGGCTACAGGGGGTGGAGCTGATCTGCCTCGGCTACAACACGCCGGTGCACAACCCGCCCGCGCCCGAGCACGACCTCCTCGGCCCATTCCACAACCACCTCGTCATGCAGGCGGGCGCGTACCAGAACGCCACCTGGGTGGTGGGCGTGGCCAAGTGCGGCCGCGAGGAAGGCTGCGACATGATCGGCCAGAGCGCCATCATCGCGCCGTCCGGCGAGATCGTCGCCCTCTGCACGACGCTGGGCGACGAATTGGCCACCGCCCGCTGCGATCTCGATCTCACCCGCTCCTACAAGGAGACGGTCTTCAACTTCGCCCGCCACCGGCGCCCCGAGCACTACCGGATGATCGTGGACCGCGTCGGGGCCGAGCCCCCTGCGCGATGATGTCTCGCAAAGACTTGCCGATTCAGGACAAATGGGCCAGGAACCCGACGGAGCGCCCGCCGCATCTCAACACGTGGAGGCGATAACACATGGCTGATTCCAGCGTGCTGCATCTCGACGACAAGACCTTCGATGAGACCCTCGCGACTTCCGAGGGTGTCCTGATGGTGGATTTCTGGGCCGAATGGTGCGGGCCCTGCCGGGCCGTCGCGCCCATCCTGGAAGATCTGGCGCGGACGTCCGGCGGCAAGGTGACGCTCGCCAAGGTCAACGTGGACGAGCACCCGGCGCTGGCCGCGCGGTTCGGCGTGCGGTCGATTCCGACCATCCTCTTCGTGAAGGATGGCAAGGTCCGCGACCAGGCCATCGGCGCCCTGCCGAAACCGGCCATCCAGAAGAAGATCGACGCCCTCGCGTAGCGTCCTTAGGGGAAGAGGGCGAGGGCGACGCCTCCCAGCGTGGTGACGATCACCACCGCCCACGCCGGCGCCCGACCGACCGTCAGCAGCGCGAAAGCCACTAGCGCCAGCGCGAAGTCGCGCGGCCGCACGATCGCGCTGGTCCACACCGGGTGATAGAGCGCGGCGAGCAGGATGCCCACCACCGCCGCGTTCACCCCGCGCATCGCCGCCTGCGCCCATGCCTGCCGGCGGAACGCGTCCCAGAACGGCAGGGCTCCCGTCAGGATCAGCAGGCCGGGCAGGAAGATGGCGACGAGACACAGCGCCGCGCCCGTCCAGCCGTTGGGCGCCGGCCCCATCACCGCCCCCAGATAGGCCGCGAACGTGAAAACCGGCCCCGGCACGGCCTGGGCGGCGCCGTATCCGGCGAGAAACGCGTCGTGCGTGATCCAGCCCGGCGCCACCACCGAGGCCTCCAGCAAGGGCAGCACGACGTGTCCCCCGCCGAAGACGAGCGCGCCCGCGCGATAGAAGGCCTCGAACACCGCGACCGGCGGCCCCGCGCCGAGGCGCGCCGCGAGCGGAAGACCAGCGAGCAGGAGGAAGAACGCCGCGAGGCAGGCCCAGGCCACGGCGCGCGGCACCAGCATCGGGAGCACGCCGGGCGGTGCCGGCGAGGCGTTGCGACAGAGCCAAAACCCGAGCAGGCCGCCGAGGGCGATGGCGGCGATCTGGCCCGCCGCGGTGACGACGAACGTCACGACGAGCGCGGCAAGCACGGCGATGCTCGCGCGCGGTGCATCGGGCGCGAGGCTGCGCGCCATCCCCCACACCGCCTGGGCGACCACCGCCACCGCGACGATCTTGAGCCCGTGCAGCGCGCCCTGCGCCAGCGGCCCCTCGAGCCGGCCGGCGGCGAAGGCGAAGAGTGTCATGAGGAGCGCCGAGGGCAGGGTGAAGCCCAGCCACGCCACGAGGCCACCGGCGAGGCCCCCGCGCGACACGCCCACCGCGAACCCCACCTGGCTCGAGGCGGGGCCCGGCAGGAACTGGCAAAGCGCGACCAGATCAGCATACGCGGCCTCGGTGAGCCACCGGCGCCGCTCCACGAACTCGCGCCGGTAGTAGCCGAGATGCGCGATGGGCCCGCCGAACGACGTCAGGCCCAGTACCAGGTAGATCCGGAATATCGTGCCGAGGGTATCGCGCACGAGCCGGCTAGTAGCGGTTGGCGACGGGCAGCTCCTGCGCGGGAAACAGCGTGATGATCTGCGCGCCCCTGGGCGTCACGATCACCTCTTCCTCGATGCGGGCGGCCGAGACGCCGTCCGATGCCGGGCAGTAGGTCTCAACCGCGAAGACCATCCCCGCCTCCAGCTCCATCGGCTCGTCCATGGAATTCAAACGCGAGATGATGGGCCGCTCGTGCAGCCCGAGCCCCAGCCCGTGGCAGAAGTTCAAGCCGAAGGCCGCCATCTCGCTCTCGAAGCCGATCTCCTGCGCCTTGGGGAAGCACCGGGCGATGCGATCCGTGCTTACCCCCGGCTTGATCAGCTCGATGGCGCTGTCCATCCAGTCCCGCGCCCGCTTGTAGGCGGATTGCTGCGGCCCGGTGGCGCGACCCACACTGAACGTGCGGTAGTAGCAGGTGCGGTAGCCCACGAAGGACTGGATGATGTCGAAGAAGGCCTGGTCGCCGGGCCGGATCAGGCGGTCCGTGAAGTTGTGGGGATGCGGCGAGCAGCGCTCGCCGGAGATGGCGTTGATCGCCTCGACGCAGTCGGACCCCATCTCGTAGAGGCGCTTGGTGGCCAGCGCCACGATCTCGTTCTCGCGCACGCCGGGCTTGAGCGCCTCATAGATGTCCTGGTACACGCCGTCGCCCATGGCCGCGGCCATGTTGAGCAAGGTCAGCTCGTCGGCGTTCTTGATCACGCGCGCTTCGAGCATGACCTGCTGGCCGTCGCGCACCTCGATGCCCTCCCGCTGCAGCGCGAAGAGGAAGGGCGGCTCCACCATGTCGATCCCGATGGGCATGCCCGCCACGCCCTCGCGCACGAGGATGTCCTTGATCACGCGCGCGGCCTGCTCGAAGAGGCCGGATTTCGGCGATACCGCCCCGCGCATCCCGACCATGCCGGCCAGGCAATGCGTGGCGTCGAGCCAGGGCGCGTAGAGCCGGTGATGGCGGGCCGCCGAGCCGAAGTCCCACACCCAGGGCTCGCCGTTGCCGGTGAGGAGGCCATAGCGGATGAGCTTGTCGCGGGCCCACTCGCCGATCACGGTGCCGGAGATGTAGCGGATGTTGTACTGGTCGAAGACGAGGAGGGCGCCCAGCCCCGAGCGAGCCAGCGCCTGGCGGGTGCGCCCGAGCCGATAGGCGTGCAGCCGCCGGAAGTCCACGCGCTCCTCGAAGTCCACCTGCGTGTGGCCGGGCGCCTGGATGGGCCGATCCCAGCGATGCCGGGGATCCGTGGCGTCGGCGGTGGCGGAGGGCGGAGGCGTGGGTCGGCGGTTGACGGCGGGCGACTTGCGGGCCATTGGGGCCTCCTCGTCGTGATGGATCTCGCGCCTCGTTACTACCACAGCGCGCTCAGTCGCGTCTGGACGGCGGCCATGCCGTCACCTCCCCTTTAGGATCTCGGGCCGCATCCTATTATCCTGAAGCCATGCTTCGCTACCACTTCTCGGGCATCGGTGGGGCAGGCATGAATCCCCTCGCGCGGCTCATGCGGGCCCGCGGCCACGACGTGCAGGGCTCCGATCGCGCCTTCGACGGCGGCAAGAGCGCCGATCTCGCCGTCCAGCTGCGCGCGCTCGGGATACGCCTGCTCCCCCAGGATGGCTCCGCGATCACGCGGGGGCTCGACCGCTTCGTCTACTCCACCGCGGTGGAGGCGGACACGCCCGAGATGACGGCGGCACGCGCGCTGGGCATCGAGCGCATCGCCCGGCCCGCCCTGCTCGCGGAGATCGTGAACGCCGGCGGCCCCGGCGTGGCCATCGCGGGCACCAGCGGCAAGAGCACCATCACCGGCATGGTCGGCTGGCTCACGCGCGAGGCGGGGCTCCGCGCCACCGTGCTGGGCGGCGCCGCCCTCGTCGGCGAGGGGGTGAGCGGCTGCTTTCTGGCCGGGCCGGACGGCGCGCCGGTCGCGGCCGAAGCGTGCGAGTCGGACGGCACGCTGACGGGCTACGCTGCCGCGCTCGGCCTCGTGCACAACGTGAGCCGCGACCACGGCGAGGTGGACACGCTCCGCCCGCAGTTCGAGGCCTTCGCGCGCCAGTCGCGCCGGCTCCTCGTCAACGCGGCCTGCGCGGAGGCGGTCGCGCTGGGCCGGGCGGTGGGCGCGCGGACCTACGGCATGGCGCCGGACGCGCAGGCGCGCGTCGATGTGGCCAGCGTGGGGCCGGCGCGCGCCACCGGGACGCTCCACGCCCCCGGCGGCAAGCTCGCCCTGGACGTCCCGCAGCCCGGCGCCCACAACCTGGAGAACGCCGCCGCCGCGGCCTTGATCGCGCTCGAGCTCGGCATCGCGCCGCGCGCGGTGGAGGACGCGCTTCGCCGCTTCCCCGGCGTGGCCCGCCGCTTCGAGCTGATCGGCGTCACGCCGGCCGGCGTCCGCGTCGTGGACGATTACGCGCACAATGGGGAGAAGATTCGCGCCGCCCTCACCACCGCCCAGGCGGGCGCGGCCAGGGTCGTCGCGGTGTTCCAGCCGCACGGCTACGGCCCGGCGCGCTTTCTCCGACCCGAGCTGCGCGAGCTCATCCCGCGCCTCCTCCGTCCGGCCGACCGTTTCTGCTACGCGGAGATCTTCTACGCGGGGGGCACGGTGACGAAGGACGTATCGAGCCGCATGCTCGCCGACGATCTCCCCGCCGCGCTGCACTGCGCGTACGCGCCGGATCATCCCACCGTCGTGAGCTGGATCGCGGCGGAGGCGCGCCCCGGCGACACCGTGCTCCTGATGGGGGCGCGCGACCCCGATCTGCCCGCGCTCGCGCGGAAGGTCTACGCGGTCCTGACCTGACC
>Ga0209382_10002318_pt1 | contig 27978 bp, 26 predicted proteins | sample SoiMetdeltSBSDD5_FD_187599 | JGI IMG/M metagenome (GOLD analysis project Ga0209382, IMG submission 187599) | Bulk soil microbial communities from a Populus tree surrounding site in Tennessee, USA - Soil MetaG P. deltoides SBSDD5 (SPAdes) (version 2) | ecosystem: Environmental > Terrestrial >... | reverse complement strand
CCGACCGCACCATCGACCCTGAGCTGGTGGGGGTGCTCGCGGGCTGGTTCGCCGAGCGCGAGGAGCTGTACCGGGCGGCCGGCGCCATCGGCGACCGCCCGTCCGACCCGGCCGCGACCGACGACCCCCAGGCCCGCCTGCTGATCGCCTTCGGCCGCGACCCGAACTGGAGCCCGTGAGCGCCGAGCGGATCCCGATCGTCGGGCTGCTCGGCGGCCAATGGTTCGGGCGCTCAGCGGAGGCCGCGCTGCGTGAGGCCGACGTGCTGCTGGGACACGCCCGGCAGTTCGCCTTGCTGACCGAAGACATCGAGGGCGAGCGGGTCGAGTCGTGGGGCGACCTGGCGGCAGTGCTGGACCAGGCCTGCGCGGCCCGCGACCACGGGCGGCGGGCCTGCATCCTGGCCGCCGGGGATCCCGGCTTCCACGGGATGGTCCGCCTCGCGGTGGACCGGCTCGGCGCGGACGGGGTGGCCGTCCACCCCGCGCCCTCCTCCGTCGCGCTCGCCTTCGCCCGCCTGGGCGAGCGCTGGGATGACGCCACCGTGGTGTCCCTCCACGGGCAACCGCTGGACACGGCGGTGGCGGCGGTGCGCGCCGGCGCCAAGGTCGCAGTGCTCGTGTCGAAGCGGCAGCCGGCCGAGGCGCTGGGCCGCGCGCTGCTCGACGCCGGGTGCGAGCCGCGGGATGTGGCCGTGTGCACGCGGCTGGCCGAGCCCGACGAGGCGGTGGTCCACACCGACCTCGCGGGCCTCGCCACCGGCCCATTCGACGACCTCTCCGTGGTCGTCGTGCGCGCCCCGCGGTGAGGTTTGCCCCAGTTCGTCCGGCGCGGAAGCATGAGCGCATGACCAACCGCGTGCGGCTGACGCTCGCGGCCCTGGCGGCGGCGGCAGCCCTCCTGGCCGCCGGGCCGTCGGGCCCCGCGGGCGCCCAGGAAGACTCGGGCGAGATCGAGCTCGAGGCCGTCCATCCGGCCGGCCAGTCGATCCACTTCATCGTGCGCGTCACCGACAGCGGCGACCCGGCCAACGACGCCTCGGTCACGGCCATGGCCCAGCCGCTGAGCGGCGAATCCCTCACGCCGGTGAACCTCACGCGGGACGACGACGACGGCCACTACTCGGGCCCGGTCGAGTTCCCCAGTGCGGGGCTGTGGACCGTGCGCTTCGTCTCCACCAACCCCGATGCCACCCTCGAGGTGGACCAGGAGGTCACCGCGGGGACCGAGGGCGAGTTCGCCCCCGAGGACGACGGCACCGGCGACAGCGCGCAGGCGGCCGACGACGACGGGGATGAGGAGGAGGGCCTCCCCATCTGGCTCATCGTGCTGGCCGTCGTGGTGGTCATCGGTGGGGCCCTGGCCGCGCTGGCCCTGCGCTCGAAGCCGCCCACCTCTCCCGGCGACGGCCCGGAGGGCGACGAGTCCGAGCCCGAGCCGGCCGCAGGACCGCCCGGCAGCGGCACGCCGTGATCTCCCGGCGTGCCGGCCTGGCCCTCGCGGCCCTGGCCGGGGTGGCGGGACTGGTCCTGCACGCCACGCCCGCGGCGGCCGACCCGCCCGCGCCCAGCGACTTCCGCTCCACCGTCACCGGGATCGAGCCGGAGGCCGCAGTCGTGCGGGCCAAGATCGTCGGCGGCGACTCGTTCCTCGAGCTGTCGGTCGACCGCGGCCACGAGGTCATCGTCCATGGCTACGGCGATGAGCCCTACCTGCGCTTCCGGGACGACGGCACGGTCGAGCGCAACCGCCGCTCGGAGGCCACCTACCTGAACGAAGACCGGCGCGGCGCGGTCGACATCCCGCCCCAGGCCGACAACGAGGCGGATCCGGAATGGGAGAAGGTGGCGAGCGGAGGGACCTACGCCTGGCACGACCACCGCATCCACTGGATGGGCGAGGGCAAGCCCGCCGGGATCAGGCCGGGCACGCTCATCCAGGCCTGGACGGTGGACATCACGGTCGACGGGTCGCCCACGCAGATCCAGGGCAAGCTGGTGCTGGCCGAGCAGGTGAGCCCGCTTCCCTGGTTCGTGCTGGCGCTGGTGGCCGGCGCCGCGGTCGTGCTGCTGGGACGGCGCCACGCCATGGTCACGGCCGGCGGTGCCGCGCTGGTGGCGGCACTGGCGGCGCTGGTGGCGGGCTGGGGCCAGTACTCCGTGGCCCCCGCGGGCTCGGGGGTCGACCCGCTGGTGGTGATCGTCCCCGCGCTCGGGGTCGTGGCCGCGGGGGCCGGCCTGGTGCTGCGGTCCCGGCCGCCGTGGGGGGCGGCGTCGACCCTGGCGTCGGCCGCGGCGGTGATCGGCTGGGGCGTGCTGCGGGCCGACGTGCTGTGGAAGCCAGTGCTGCCCACCGACCTGCCCTACAACCTCGACCGTGGGCTCACCGCCCTCGCGCTCGGGCTGGCGGTAGCCGCGGCGGGGCTGGTCGTGTGGAGCGGAGGCCTGGTGCTGAGCCCCGGACGCGCCACCGCCGCCACTGCCGGAGGGGGAGACCCGCAGTGACGGCGGTGCGCTGACCGACAGCCGGAAGACCGGTCGGTGTGCGTGAACCCACCGACCGGCCTCCCTATTCCCGCTGTGCCTAGTTCAGGCTGAAGAAGTGCCGGCAGGCGTCGCCGCCTCGGACTCGGTGCCCGAGCCGTTGGGGCTGGGCGTTCCCCCCGAGCTGCGCCGGCTCCGGACCAGTGCGAACACGGCGACGGCCAGGCCGAGCACGCCCACGACCAGTCCGATGGTGGCGAGGGTGTTGGCCGAGTCCACGTCGTCCTGGGTGGCGGTGTTGCCTACCGGCACGGTGGCGGCGTCCTCCTGGCCGTTGTCCGTCAGGTCCGGGGCGGCGGCCCCGCCCTCGGGGGCGGGCTCGATCAGCTTCAGCGTGGGCGCCGGGTGCTCCGGCTCCTCCTGGCCCTCGACCACCGGGTCGATCCAGCGCACGACCTCACCGCTGGAGTAGGTCTGGATGCTCGGGAACGCCAGCGAGTCGACGTCCTCGGGCATCCGCCCGATGGACACGTCGAACTCCTGGAACTCGCCCGGGTTGATGGTCCCGCCGGTCCAGGTGATCTTGGAGACGACCTCGGTGACCTGCTCGCCGAACGCGTCGATCGGCTCGTCGAGCGTGCGCATCTCGGTGGTTGCGGTCCAGCCTGGCAGGGGCCTGGTCGACACGAACGGGAACGCCTGGTCCTCGGGCAGGTTCACCTCCAGGGTCGTGGTGGCGGCGTCGTCCCGCTCGTTCGGCACGCGGAAGGTGAGTCGGGCGAACGAGCCTTTCTCGACCTCGCCGGGGTTGACCGTCACGTGGGCCGACGCCATCGGCGCCAGGGCCACGAGGGCCGCGGCTGCGACGCCCAAAGCTCGCGTCAGTGCACGGGTCTTCACTTGTCTCGCTCCTTGTGGTGGTGAGTGTCTACGAGACCGGGACCGCGGTCTTGAGCAGCGTCTGGTCGATGTCGCTGGTGCGCACCGCCATGTCCAGCTGCCATTCCCCCGGATAGGGGATCTCGACGTCGGAGGCGACGTACACGCCGGGACCGGTGTTCTCCAACGTCAGGGTGATGGGGCCGAGGTCGCGCTCGGGCAGCGTGAGCGAGGCCTGGACCTCCTCGGGCTCGATGGGGTTGAGGCCGTGGTCGGTGACCGTGAGCTTCACGTCGGACTGGCCGACGGTGACCGGGTCCACCGCCACTTGCACCATGAGCGTCTCGCCGTGGACCTGGGTGGCGAAGGGCCCGCGGGGGCCGGTGTCGCCGCCGGAAGCGGCGCCGGGGACGGCGTTGACCAGCATGGCCGTGACGGCCAGCACGCCCACGGCCAGCGCCACCTCCGCCGCCACCGAGCGGCGCAGCACCGCGAGGCTGGCCGGGCCGCGATCCGCCGATGCCGCGACGGCACCCGGACCGGGGGAGAGGGCCATAGCCCGAGCGCCGGCGACGGCGCGGTTGCGAATCCACGCCCGGCTGAAGGACGCGGCCACGAGCATCCCCGCGACCAGCAGGACCTTGGTCACCAGCAGGCGGCCGTAGGCGGTGTCGAACAGGGCGTCGTAGCTGCCGACCTGGCGCCAGCCCTGGATGGCGCCGCTGACCACGATCATCGCCACCGCCCCGAAGGCCACCTGCGAGAAGCGGCCCACGATGGTGGCGACCTCGTCGTCGCCCCGCCTGGAGCCGCTCTCGCGCCACAGCAGCGACCCGATCAGCACGACCAGCCCGCCGAGCCACACGCTGACCGCGCCCAGGTGGGCGAGATCGGTCACGAAGGCCAGCGGCACCAGGTCGCCCGACACGGCGTGGCCGGTGAGGCTGATGGTGACCAGCAGCGCCGCGCCCAGCCCGGAGAGCACCCAGCGGTCGGCCCGCTTGGACCGGGCCACGACCGCGATGACGGCGAGCAGGAGGGCGCGGGCCAGCCAGGCCCGGCCGTTCTGGTGCCCCAGCTCGTCGCCGATCAGCGACGGGTCGAGAGCGTCGCCCAGCGAGCCGCCCACGACGTAGGCGGCGTAGAGCGGGATACAGGCCAGCGTGGCCACCAGCGCGGTCCACCAGGCGACCGCACCGATCCGCCGCGCGCGCCGGTCGTCCCGGCCCGCCGGCCACAGCCAGGCCACGAAGGCGATGGCTCCGATCAGCACGATGACGCCGGCGAAAGCGGCGAAGCGGGCGACGCCGTAGACGACGCCGAGCACGGTGTCGCCCTGGCCGCTGCCGCCGAGCACGTCGTCGATCAGGGCCTGGTCCTCGCCGGGCGCGGCCGCCGAGGCGTCGCCCACCCGGAAGGTGAAGGCGCCGCCCACCGGGTGCCCGTCGGACGAGATGACGCGCCAGGACACGACATAGCCGCCGTCGTCCAGCGAGGGCAGGGGCAGGGCCACGGACGACCGCTCGCCGTTGAGGTGCACGGGGTCGCCCGCATCGACCTCGACGCCCGCCGAGTCGAGCACCCGCACCAGGTCGTCGCCCAGGTTGACCGCCTCGCTGAAGTGGAGCACGACCTGGTCGGGAGCGGTGGCGAGATGCTCGCCCGCGGCGGGCTCGGTCGACAGCAGCTCGGCGTGCGCGTCGGCGCGCGCCGGGGTGAGGACCAGCGCCAGCATGGCGGTCAGCGCGCACGCCGCCGCCGTGACCGCCCGTCGCCCAGCCCGACGGCTCATGCCACCCGCACCTCGCCGGGTTGGTGCGCGCTGCGGCGGGCCACCGCCCACAGGCAGATGAGGCCGGCGATCTCCAGGGCGTGGACCATCTCGGTGCCGAGCACCCCGTGCCCGGACAGGATGTCGAGGACGAAGGCACCGGTCATGCACGCCACCAGCACGCAGGCCAGGGGGAACATGCCCCAGGCCCGGGCAGGGAACAGGGCGGCGACGAGGAAGCCCGCGGCCAGGCCCATATCCCACGCGGTGAGCTGGTGGGCGATGTGGACCGAGGCGTGGCCCTCGGTGAGGAAGGCGCCGGGCCACGACACCACGAACAGAGCGGCGGCGATGACCGCCAGCGCGACACGCCACTCGCCGGTCGAGAGCAGGCCGGCGCGGGCGGGACGGCGTTCGGGCGGGCTGACCAGGGCGGCCAGGAGGGCCGGGTCGAGGTGGACGTCGGACCGCGGGGCACGCGCCACGGCCCCGGCCAGGGCGTCAGCGCCCGCGGCCCAGGCCCGGCAGTCCCCGCACCCGGCGAGGTGGGCATCGAGCACCTCGGCGGGCAGACCGATGTCCTCGCCGTCGAGGCGCGCCGAGATGGCTGCGCGGTAGGTGCTGCACTGCATGCGGACTTAGTCGTCCGGGAGCCCGATGTAGTTCCCGGGTCCGGGCCCCGCTAGGTTTGCCGTTCTGGTGGATGAGGTGACCGTGCTCGCCCTCAAGGCGCGCGACGGCGATCGAGTTGCGCTCTCGTCGTTCGTGCGCTCGACATGGAACGACGTCGCACGCCTGGCCACGGCCGTCGCCGGCCGCGACCTGGCCGAAGACGTGGCACAGGACACCTACATCCGGGCCCTACGAGCCCTCCCCGGCTTCCGCGCCGAGTCCAGCGCCCGCACCTGGCTGCTGTCGATCACCCGCAAGACCGGCATCGACGCGGTGCGCAGCGCGGGCCGGCGCCGCCGCCTGGGGCGCCTGCTGTCGGCCCGCGCCGAGCCGTCGTCGCACGTCACGCACCAGGCCGACGGCGTGCTCACCACCCAGGTCCTGGCCCGCCTGACCCCGGAGCGGCGGGAGGCGTTCGTGCTCACGCAACTGCTGGGCTTCGACTACGCGAGCGCAGCCGAGATCTGCGAGGTGCCGGTGGGCACCATCCGCTCCCGGGTGGCACGGGCCCGCGAGCAGCTGATCGACGATCTGCGGCTCGAACCGCAGCTCTGACGGGGCGTTAGCCGGGATGCTGCCCGGACTGCCCGTCACCGATCGCCTGCCCGACCTGCGCGCCGCGCTGGCGGACCGGGGGCTCGCGGTCCTCCAGGCACCACCGGGCGCCGGGAAGACCACGATCGTGCCGCTGGCCCTGCTCGACGAGCCGTGGCGTGGCGACGACCGCTTGGTGATGCTGGAGCCGCGCCGGCTCGCCACCCGGGCCGCGGCCCGGCGAATGGCCGCGCTGCGGCGCGAGGCCGTGGGCGAGCTGGTCGGCTACCGCACCCGTGACGACCGGGCGGTGGGTCCCGGCACCCGGGTCGAGGTGGTCACCGAGGGGATCCTGACCCGCCGGCTGCAGCGGGACCCGGGGCTGGAAGGGGTGGCGCTGGTCATCTTCGACGAGTTCCACGAACGCAGTCTGCACGCCGACCTGGGCCTCGCCCTGGCCCTGGACGCTCGCCGCCACCTGCGGCCCGACCTGCGCATCCTGGTCATGTCCGCCACCCTCGACGGGGATCGGGTAGCGGCCCTGCTCGGGGGCGACAGCGACCCCGCCCCGGTGGTGACCAGCGACAGCCGCTCCCACCCGGTCGACGTGCGCTGGGCGCCTCGCCGCCCCCGCGAGCACGTCGAGCCGGCGGCGGCCGCGGCGGTCCGCCAGGTGCTGCGGAGCGAGCCGGAAGGCGACGTGCTCGTGTTCCTGCCCGGCGCGGCCGAGATCGAGCGCACCGCCGCCGCGCTGGACCTGGGCGATGCGGTCGACGTCCACACCCTGTACGGGGCGCTCCCCGCGGGCGCTCAGGACGCGGCGCTGGTCCCCGGCCTACCGGGCCGCCGCAAGGTGGTGCTGGCCACCGACATCGCCGAGACCAGCCTCACCGTCGAGGGCGTGAGCCTCGTGGTCGACGCGGGCCTCGCCCGGAAGCCGGTGTTCGACGCCACCACCGGCCTCACCCGGCTGGAGACGGTCCCCGCCTCGCGGGCCTCGGCCGACCAGCGGGCCGGTCGGGCCGGGCGGCTCGGCCCCGGCGTCGCGGTGCGCCTGTGGTCCAAGGTCGAGCACGCGGCGCGACGGCGCTACACCGAGCCCGAGATCCGCCAGGCGGACCTGGCCGGCCTGGGCTTGGAGCTGGCGGTGTGGGGCACGCAGGCTGCCGACCTGCCGTTCCTCGACCCGCCTCCCGCCCGCGCCCTGGACGAGGCCCGGCGGCTGCTGGTGTCGCTCGGCGCCCTCGACGGGGAGGGCCACCCGACCCCCGCGGGCCGGGCCATGGTCGCCCTGCCGGTGCACCCCCGCCTGGCCCGCATGCTGCTGGTGGCCGAGGCCGAGGGCCAGGCGTGGCTGGGGTGCCTGCTGGCTGCGCTGCTGGAGGACCGGGACGTGCTGCGCGGCCGCCCCGACGAGCGACCCGGCGACGTCGGCCTGCGCCTGGCCCTGCTGGAGGACCCCTCGGCCCACCACCCGCTGGCCGACGGCCGCGCCCTGCGCCGGGCCCGGGACCGCGCCCGCGATCTGGCCCGCCGCCTCGGGTCGGTGCCCGGCACCGAGGGCGACCCGACGGAGGCGGGGCTGCTGCTGGCCCACGCCTACCCCGATCGCGTCGCCCAGGCCCGCGGCGGTCCCGGCCGGTTCATCCTGCGCGCCGGCACCGAGGCCTCGCTGACCCCGACCGACACGCTGGCCCGCGAGCCGTTCCTGGCCGTGGCCGAGGTCGACGGCCGCCGTACGGGCGGCCGCATCCGGTTGGCCGCCCCGCTGGCCGCGGACCAGCTCGACGCGGTGGCCGGCGCCGAGGTCACCGAACACGCCCGCCTCCTGTGGGACGCCGGCCGCGACGACCTGGTGGCCCGGGTCGAGCGGTCGCTGGGCCGGCTCCGCCTCGGCACGGTCGACCGCCGCCCCACCCCCGGCCTCGCCGCCACCACCGCCCTGGTCGACCGCGTTCGCACCACCAACCTCGCCGCCCTTCCGTGGAGCGGCGCGGCTCGCTCCCTCCAGGCCCGCGTGGCGTTCCTGCACGCGGTCGTGGGCGCGCCGTGGCCCGACCTCTCGGACGCCGCCCTCCGCCGCACCCTCGACGACTGGCTGGCCCCGCGGCTGTCGTCGGCCACGGGCCGTGCCGACCTCGACCGCCTCGACCTGACCCGCGTGCTGCGGGGCCTGCTGCCGTACGAGGTCGCGGGTGACCTCGACCGCCTCGCCCCCGAGTCCCTGAAGGTCCCGACCGGCCGCCAGGTGCGCCTCGACTACGCGGCCGGCGCTCCTGGCGACCCTCCCGTCCTCGCCGTGCGGGTCCAGGACATGTTCGGCGCCACCGACACGCCCACGGTCGCCGGCGGCCGCGTGCCGATCGTCCTCCACCTGCTGTCCCCCGCGGGCCGCCCGGTGCAGGTCACCAGCGACCTGGCCGGGTTCTGGTCCGGCTCATGGCACGAGGTCCGCAAGGAGATGGCCGGCCGTTACCCCAAGCACCCTTGGCCCGCCGACCCGACCACCCCCGGCGATCGAGAACGGAAGAGCTGAACATGATCCGCGAGATCCAGCCAGGCGAAGGTGCGCTCGTCGCCGACGTACTCCACGAGCTGCGGCAGCATCGTCCTGTCGATGAGATCCCTGGTCTTGTCGACGCCCAACGGGCGGAGGGCTACCGCGTCGTCGGATCCTTCGCGGACGACGTGGTCGTGGCGGCGGCGGGCTTCCGACAGTCGACCAACCTCGCCCTCGGTCGGGCCATCTACATCGACGACCTGGTCACGCTGCCACGAGCCCGCGGCGCAGGCCACGCCCGTGCCCTGCTCGACTGGATCGCCGCCGAGGCCGCCCGTCTCGGCTGTGCTTTCGTCCACCTGGACTCGGCGACGCACCGCCATCCGGCCCACCGCCTCTACCTGGGCGCCGGCTACGACATCACCAGCTTCCACTTCGTCAGATCGCTCTGACTGTCATACACGCACCATCGCCCGCGACAGCCTCCGGCGGCACGTGACGACGTTGTCGCCGGCTCGGGCCGCTCAGGCGTGCCGGGTGCCGGCGGCAGCAACCGGGTACGGAGGCTAGGCGGCGGCTTTGGCCGCGGTGTCGGGGTCGAGGTCGGCGTAGGCCAGGAGGTCGCGGCCGGCGACGGCGGCGATGTCGTCGCTCCAGGTCGCGCCGGTGTCGAGGTGGCGGCGGGTGTAGCGGAGGGCGATGAGCGCCTTGTGGGTGGCCAGGTCGCCGGGTCCGCCGGCCTGCTCCAGCAGCAGCGCGGCGGAGGTGGTGCGGACCAGCAGGTCGCACAGCCGGGCCGAGACGGCTTCGGCCGAGTCGGGCTCGCGGGCGCCCAGGCCGGCAATGCGGTCGACCAGCTCGGTGCGGGCCGACCCGACGGCGGCGACCGCGGGGGCCAGCCAGCCCGGCGCCGCCGAGGACGCGACCTCCAGCGCCTCGTCGATCCGGGCCAGCACGGCCTGGTCGGCCTGGTCACGGCGGATGGTGCGCAGCACGTCCAGCACGCAGATGTTCTCGCTGCCCTCCCAGATGGGGTGGCACTGGGCGTCCCGCAGCTGACGGGTCAGGCCCCAGTCCTCGCAGTAGCCGTTGCCGCCGTGCAGCTCGACCGCGAACGACGCGGCCTCGACGCCCAAGCGGCAGAGCCGGACCTTGGCTGCCGGCACCAGGATGCGACGCAGGCGCGGGCCGTCGGCGTGCCGGGCCGCGGCCGCGCACTCGAAGCCGAGAGCCGTGGCCGCTTCCAGCTCGGCCTGCAGGTCCACGAGCTGCTCCCGGACCAGGGGCAGGTCGACCAGCGCCCGGCCCTTGGCCTGGCGGTGGTGCGCCCACGCCGCCGCCTCCGCGAAGCAGCGGCGGGCGATGCCCAGGCCCATGAGCGCCACCCCGAAGCGCGACCCGTTGACCATCTCCATCATGCGGCCCAGGCCCCCGCTGTCCGACGAGGGCGCCCCGCCCGACTCGGACCGCGCCCGCAGCGCATAGCCGAGCGCGCCATGGAACTCGACCTCGCCGGTGGGAACGCTGCGGGTGCCCAGCTTCTGCTTGAGCCGGCGGATGGCGTAGCGGTTGGGCGACCCGTCCTCCAGCTTCCGCGGCACGAGGTACAGGCCGAGCCCCGCGGGCCCGTCGGGCGCGCCCTCGGGCCGGGCCAGCAGCACGATGGCGGCCCCGTCCACGTTGGAGCAGAACCACTTCTCGCCCGTGATCTCCACCCGGCCGTCGCCCACGTCGTGGGCCACACAGTGCACGGTGCGTCCCAGGTCGGAACCGCCGTCGCGCTCGGTGAGGAACATCGACCCGTCCACCGCGTCGGCCACGTTCGCGGCCCGCAGGCCCGCCAGCAGCACCTCGCGCACATCCGCCGGGGCGTACGCGTCGACCAGCCCGGCGACACCCGACGTCATGCCGAGGCTGCACACCATGCCCGTGTCCGCCTGGGCCAGCAGGTAGCTGGCGCCCGCCAGCACCACACCGGGCGTGACCCGGCCCCGGGCCTTCGCCTGGGCCGCGAACCCCGAGGGGTAGCCCGCCTCCCACAGCGCGGCCTTGGCGTCCAGCGTGGCCGGGTGGTGGGCGATGTGGCCGACCTCGTTGGCCCAGCGGTCGTAGCGGGCCAGCTCGGGCGGGTGGGCGTCGATGGTGTCGGCCGCCCGGGCGATCCTGCCGCCCACGAGCGCGCCGAAGCCGTCGAGGGTGGCCCCCGACCAGTCCCGGTCCTCGGCCGGAGCGTCGCGCCGGACGCGATCCGCCAGGTCGGGGTCGAGCCGGTACCAGTTCTGCCCGACGACCTCGTCGATGTCCGTCCAGTCGATCACGGGACCAGCCTGGCAGGCCCGCCCCCGCGACGTCACGCTGCGGGATCTAGCGGTCCATCACGGGAGGGGAGGCACGTCGACGCGGGCGACCCAGCTGGGCATCCAGACCTTGTAGAATGGATCGGCCCCGGCGTCCCCCGGCTGGGAGCGCCGCACCCGGTCTCCGGAGGTCGCCTGCCAGCGGGGCGCCCCGAAGGGCACGTCGGCCCGGGGGATCTGCAGCGCCTTGCCGTTCCACGGCCCGGACGGCGGCTTGCGGTCGCCCACGATGCCCGTGGCCCGCAGCTGGTCCAGTCCCGCGGTCCAGGCGTCCTGCGCGTCCGGTCCCCAGGGCGGCAGGGCCACGACCGGCTTGCCGCCCAGGTCGAGCTTGCCCGCCAGGCGCTGGGCGTGGGGGCCGATGGCCACCACCGCGGCCACGGGGTTGCTGCCCAGGACCTCGCGGGCGATCGCCTGGTGCAGGCTGACCACGGCCTTGCGGTCCACCAGCTGGCGCACCCGGGCGGCCGGCAGCGCGGACGTGTCGACCGGCAGCGCGCGCAGGATGAGGTAGCTCTTGGTCAGGCCCAGCGCCGCCAGCAGGCCCTGGAGGCGCTGCCCGGCCTCGCCGGTGTACGCCCGGCCCCAGAGCACGTCGTCGTGGCCGGCCTGGTCGGCCAGCACGAGCACCTGCACGCCGGTGAACCGGCCCCGGTAGACCGGGCCGCCGCCATAGGTGGCCGCGCCGGTCACGCCCACCGCCTTCCAGTCGGGCCAGCCCAGGCCGGCTCTCGCCCCCACCAGCAGGCGGGCGAGGTCGCCGGGCGGCCCGGGGTCGAACTCGCTCGGCTTGGTGGGCGGCTCCCAGGGGACCTCGCCGGCCGGGGCCGCGAAGCCGTCCTGAGACCCCGGGGCCTCGGTCGGGAAGCCGGTGCGGGTGGGCAGCGGCTTGCGTGGCTCGAGGATGATGCTGCGGCCCGAGTCCTTGCGGACCGAGCCGGTCCCGCCGGTCCCCAGCCGCCAGGTGGCGCCGAACGACAGGTCCCGGAGCGGCACCGGTGTGGAGTCGTAGCGGAACGAGCCCGGCGCGGCCCGGGTGGCGCCCAGATCCGGCGGCAGCCAGCCCGGGTCGTCGGCCGCGAAGCCCAGCACCCGGTCGGCGGCCACCCGGAACGACTCCTTGACCTCCTTGCTCGCACCCTGGACGGCCGCACCCGGGTGCCGCGTGTCCACCAGGCGGACCTGGGGACCGATGGCGCTCGCGTCGATGGTGTGCAGCTTCAGGAGGCCAGGGTCGTGCACGTTGCCGCCCCGGTGCCTGATCCAGTTCACCACCGACCGCCGCGCCTCCCCGCCCACCGCGATGACCAGCCGCAGGTCGTGGCGCTCGGCCGCGTAGTCGAACAGCTCGTTCCGGTGGATGGCGACCGGGGAGTCGGGGTTCTGGGCCAGGTCCTCGACGACCTCGATGTCCTTGATCGAGTACACGAACGTGTTCAGGAACAGGTACGACCGGTCGATGCCGATGTGCGCCAGCAGGTGCTGCGTGCGTGTGCCCGTCTCGCCCACGAACGACCGGTGGGCGAGGGCTTCGTCCGAGCCCGCGTCCTGGCCCACCACCAGCACCCGGGCCTCCTTGTCGCCCAGCCGGCCGCGGTAGAACACCGGGCCGAACTGCCACCGGAACTGCTCCTTGTCCGAGATCTGATCGCCCAGCGCGCGGTAGTTGGGGACTTCCGCGAACAGGCGCGCCCACCGCCGGTTGGCCGGCGGCCCTGGGTCGTGCTCCCAGGGGTCGCCGCGTCCGGCCCGGAGGTCGTCCATGGCCTCTCTCCGATGCTTCCGCTTTCCGCCTTCACCCCAAAGAGTGCCGCGGAGCCTCCGTGGATACCAGGGGTCAGGTCCGGGCGGCGGCCAGGGCCTCGGCCGAGGTGTCGAACGCGGTGACGTAGCCCACGCCCATCTCCTGCAGCCGGGCCAGGTGCTCGGCCAGCCCGGACGGCGAGCCGAGCATGACGAACGGGCTGTCCAGCAGCACGTCGGTGTCGAGCCGGCCCTCGCCGAAGGCATCGGCCCGCGCCCGGCGGTCGTCGGTGACCTCGGCCAGTTGCACCAGGACCGACAGCTCCAGCGCGGCGAACCGGTCCCCCGCGTGGCGGCGGACGTGGTCGATGCGGTCGGCCAGGCCGGCCCAGGTGAAGTGGCTCAGATCGGTGTGGGTGCGCCCGGTGCCGGACGTGAAGCCGGTCAGCCCCACGATGTCGGCGTCGGTCGCGGCCAGGGCCAGCACCCGGTCACCGTTGCCGCCGACCATGAACGGGATGTGGTCCCGGCCGGCCAGTAGCTCTCGCACGCGGGGGACGGCCGCGGCCAGCCGATCGATGCGGGCGCCCGGCGGGTCGTAGGGGATGCCGGCCATCTCGAACTCGACCTGGGCGTGGCCCGCCCCGAAGCCCAGCTCCAGACGCCCGTCGGTCAGCACGTCCACGGCCTCCGCCTCGCGGGCGAGCAGCACCGGGTTCCAGAACTCGTTGTTCAGCACTTGGACGCCGAACCGCAGCCGGTCGGATACGTAGCCCGCGGCCACCAGGGGCGACAGGGGCGGCCACAGACCGAGGTGGTCGGGGATGAGGAGCACGTCGTGGCCGAGGTCGTCCACGCGGCGGACCTCGTCCTCCCACTCGGCCCGCGTGGCAGGAGTGGAGCGGGCGACGATGCCGGTGCGGATGGTCATGGGTCCTCGCGGAGCAGTGCTTTGAGCAGATCGTCGGATTGGTGGCTGGGCAGGATGCTGCCCCCGTCGACGATGATGTCCTGCCCGGTGAGGTAGGCGGCGTCAGGGCCGCACAGGAACGCGACCACACCGGCCACGTCGTCCACCGTGCCGATCCGCCCCATCGGGATGCGGCCCTCCACCCGGGCCCGCAGCCTCTCGTCCTCGACCACCGCCCGGGTCAGCCGGGTGGCGATGTAACCGGGCGACACCGCGTTGACCCGCACCTCGGGCGCATACTCCACGGCGGCGGTCTTGGTCAGCGCCACCAGCCCGGCCTTGGCCGCCGCGTACGGTCCCTCGCCCCGGGTGGGCCGCGACGCGGTGGTGCCTGCGATGCTCACGATGCTGCCCGCGCCCGACGCCCGCAGGTGCGGCAACGCGGCCCGCATGGCGTGCCAGGCGCCGGTGAGGTTGACGCCGACCAGCCGGTCCCACTCGTCGTCGCCGTAGCGGTGGAGGGCCTTGGCGGTCCCGAAGCCGGCGTTGTTCACCAGGATGGCCAGCCCGCCGAAGCGCTCGGCCGCCTCGGCGATGGCGGCGTCGACCGCGCCGGCGTCGGCCACGTCCGCCTGCCAGCCCTCGTGCGGCGACTCGGGGTCGAGGTCGAGGTCGAGGACGCCGACGCGGGCGCCGTCGGCGGCCAGCCGGTCGGCCACCGCCCGGCCGATCCCGCGGGCGCCTCCGGTGACGACCGCGCCGCGCCCGGCGAGCGGGCCGGCCATCAGAACCCCTGGAACCACTGGCCGGCGTTCACACCCAGGGCCTGGCCGGTGATGGGCTTGGACATGTCGGAGGCGAAGAACACGACGGCCTCGGCGATCTCGGCCGAGGGCGGCAGGTAGCCGAGCGCGGTATCGGCCGCCACCTCCTGATAGCGCTCCTCGGCGGTGATGCCCCGCTGCTTCGCCTGGTAGGCGAGGTAGGCCTCGACGCTGTCGCCCCAGATGTAGCCGGGGTGGACGCCGTTGACCCGGATGCCGTCGCCTCCGAGCTCGCTGGCGAGGATCTTGGTCACGGCCGCCAGCGCCGCCTTGGAGCCGGAGTAGGCGCCGTAGCCGGGTCGCATGCGCACGGCCGACATGGTGTTGATCATGACGATGCGGCCGTCACCCTGGGCCACCATCTGCGGGGCGACCGCCTGGGTGAGCTGGAGCGTGCCGAAGAAGTTGACGTCCATGGTGGCGCGCCAGCGGTCGAGGTCGGCGTCGAGGAAGCGGCGGTGGTCACCGTCGTCGAACGCGTTGTTGACCAGGATGTCGAGCCGCCCGAACGCCTCGACGATCCGGCGCACCGCGTCGCGGCACGAGGCCGGGTCGGTGACGTCGAGCCGCAAGGCGAGCGCCTTGGCGCCCTGGCCCTCGACCTCGGCGGCCAGCGCCTCCACCCGGTCCTGGGTGCGCGCCCCCACGGCCACGGTCGCCCCTTCGCGACCGAAAGCCAGCGCCACGTCGCGGCCCAGCCCCGGTCCGGCCCCCGACACCAGCGCCACCTTGTCCTCGAGCAGCCCCACGCACGCCCTCCTGACGGTCCGCGATCTGACGGACCGTCAGATTAGAGCCTCAGTCGCCCCCGCGCCGCTTGCGCCGGCGGTTCCACATGGCCTCGGCCAGCTGGCCCAGCACCGCCCCCAGCAGCACGGCCACCAGGAGGTCGACCCACAGGCGGGTCTCGACGGTGAAGAAGATGAAGCTGGTCTCGACCTTCTCGTTGTTCTGGACCATGAACAGGATCGTCAGGATGACGATGATCGCCCCGATGACGATGCGGACGACCAGGCGAGTGTCGAGGCCCTCGCCCGAGTCGTCGAGGGGGACGTCGCTGCGTCCCGGCTGGTACGCCATGCCAAGAGCGTACTGTTGCCGCTACTTCGAGGAGTGTTGTCAGCGCCGCTCGTAGCGGGGCTCGCGGTCCTCCGCCTTGGCCACGCGGTGCTCCCGGTAGTCGTGGGAGGCCAGCATCATGGCCTGGCCCACCAGCTCGCGGCCGAGGGTGTCCCGCACCCCGCCCGCGGCCAGAGCCTGGACGTTCTCCCGCAGCAGCCGGATCACCAGCGGCGATCGCTCGGCGATGCTGTGGGCCAGCTCCAGCGCGGCCTCGTCGAGGTTCTCGTCCGGCACCACTTGGGACACGATCCCCAGCCGCAACGCCTCGGCGGCGTCGATGCGCCGGCCGGTCAGGGCCAGATCGAGGGCCAGCGCGGCGCCACCGATCTCGAACAGCTTGGCCAGCCCCGCGGAGTCCGGGATCACGCCGTGGTCCACGCCGGGCAGCGCCAGCTTGGCGCTCTCGCCGGCGATGCGGATGTCGCAGAGCAAGGCCCGTTCGAACATGGTGCCCATGGCCCAGCCCTTGAGGGCGCACACGATGGGCACTGGGAACTCGTAGAGCAGCCGGGTGCCCCACACGCCCCGATCGAGCAGCTCGAACTCGCTGGCCCCGTTGTGGTGGCCGTTGGTGCCGAGCTCGCCCAGATCGCGGCCGATGGAGAACGAGGGACCGTTGCCCCGCCACACCACGGCGCGCACGTCCCGGTCGGTTCGCAGCAGGTCGAGGTAGCGGAAGAAGAGAGCATCGACCGCATCACCCACCACGTTGTGCTTGTCCGGGCGGTTCAAGGAGATGACCGCCACCCCACCTTTGACCTCTAACAGCACTGGATCGTCGCCGTCCACGTCCTTTTCCTTCCCACACCCCAGCGCCGCTGTTGCTACCACCGTATGTCGCAATCCGAGCGCGTGGAGAGGTTTCAGCCCTTACCTCCGGGCGCGCTGGGGGCGGCGGGGGAGGGCATGCCGGCGGGACCGGCGCCGCGCCGCAGGCGCCGAGGCGGCCGGCGCCTTCGCGGCGGGAGTGGGCGCGGGAGCAGACGGGACGAGGACCGGGGCATCGCCGAGGCGGCCGAGGTCGGGATCCTCGATGGGCTCGGGGCGGCCCAGGGACCGCTGGAGGACGCGGGTCGCCTTGTGGCCGTCCTCGGGCACGAGGGTGATCACCAGCCCCGTGGCGCCGGCGCGGCCGGTGCGGCCCGAGCGGTGGACGTAGTCCTTGGGGTCGTCGGGCAGGTCGAAGTGAACGACGCACGCCACGCCGTCGACGTGGATCCCTCGGGCGGCCACGTCGGTCGCCACCAGGGCCGGGGCCCGGCCGGTGGAGAACTGGCGCAGGGCCTGGTCGCGCTGGGCCTGGGTCCGGCGGCCGTGGATGGGCACGGCCTTGACCCCGGCCTGGCCCAGCTGGCGGGCCACCCGGTCGGCGCCGTGGCGGGTGCGAGTGAACACGATCGTCGACCCGGTGCGGGCCACGATATCGGCGACCACCGCCGCCCGCTTGGCCCTGGGCACGGACCAGAACAGGTGCGTCACCTCGCCGCTGTCGTCGTCGCCCCCGGCCACCGCGTGGTGGGCCGGGTCCCGCTGGTAGCGGGCGACCAGCTTGTCGACGTCGCCGTCGAGCGTGGCCGAGAACAGCAGGGTCTGGCGCCGGGACGGCGTGCGGTCGAGCAGGCGCCGCACCGCGGGCAGGAAGCCCATGTCGGCCATGCGGTCGGCCTCGTCCAGGACCACGATCCGGGCCTTGTCGAGGACGACGTCGCCCGTGGACACCAGGTCTTCCAGCCGGCCCGGACAGGCCACGACCACGCTCGGGCCCCGGGCCAGCAGCTTGCGCTGGGGTCCATAGCCGACGCCGCCGTACACGGCCACGACCGGACCAGCACGGCGCTCGTCCACCAGGGCGGCCAGCTCGCGCTGCACCTGGGCGGCCAGCTCGCGGGTGGGGACCAGGACCAGCGCCCGGGGGCGCCGGGGCGCGGCGGGGCCGGCCTCCCGGGCACGGGCCGCGATGGCCAGCCCGAAGGCAAGCGTCTTCCCGGACCCCGTCGGCGCCTTGCCCGCCACGTCGCGCCCCGCGAGCGCGTCGGGCAGGGTGGCGGCCTGGATGGGGAACGGCTCGTCGATGCCGCGGCGGGCCAGGGTGGCGCACAGGGGCGCGGGCACGCCGAGTTCGGCGAACGAGGGGAACATGAGACTCCTATCGAATGGCGAACAGGCCGATTCGAACGGGAATCTCGAACGGGCCCCACCGGCGCCCAGGCGCCAGCAGCTTCCGGCAGGGGTGCCGGACAGTGACCGGATGACTCTACCGGCCCGCGCCCGAACTTACGCGCGCCGGCCTATCCCCCGGTGGTCGTGGTCGTGTCCTCGGCGCCGTCGGCCGCGGTGGTCGTGGTCTCGGCTTCGGTGGTCGTGGTGGTGAGGCGCTCGCCGGACTGGGGGATGCCCGGGGTCTCGTCCTCGCTGCTGCCGCAGCCCGCGGCCAGCAGTGCGGCGGCCACCAGCGCCACCGCGGCGAGACGCGCGCTCGTTCGTCGATTCAACTCGGGCTCCTCTTCGATCGTCCAGGCGCTGAGCCGGTAGAGCATCGCGCGCCCGCAGGCGCGAACTCACATGCGGGAGACCAGGCCCCGTCCGGTGACCAGCGGAAGATCCAGCGCGCTGACGAGGCCGGCAGAGGCCGCGACCACCGCCGGGACCGCGTTGACCAGGCGCATGGCGGTGGCCTTGAGTCCCGCGGTGTTGTGGTCGCCGTCGCCGCCGAGCATCTGCAGATCGATGGTGTAGTTGGGCTCGCCGGTGAGCACGACCCGGTAGCCGCCCTGGCCCGCGGGCTGAGGCCAGTCGGGCGCCAGGTCGTCGCGCAGCCGGGTGACGTGCTCCAGCACGATCCGGGGCACGCCGCCCACCATGCCCCGCACCTCGAAGCGCATGGCGGCCGTGGTGCCGGCCTCGATCCGCCCCGAGGCCACGTCGAACGCCTCGGGGGCGGGGACCCGCTCGTGCCACTCGACGATCTCGTCCAGCTCGACGTCGAGGCCCGCGGCGATCTGGCTGACCACGCTGCCCCAGGCGGTGGTGAGGATCCCGGGCGACAGGATGAACGGCACCTCGTCCAGCGACCCGCCGAAGCCCATGATGTCGAACAGCACCGTGGGCTGGTCGTAGGTGGCGTAGTTGAGGACCTCCATGCAGCGCACCTCGTCGATGCGCTCGCAGATGCCGGTGGCCACCAGCGGCAGCCAGTCGTTGGCGAAGCCGGGGTCGATGCCGTTGACGAACAGCGACACGCCGCCCTCGGCCGCGGCCGCCTCGACTCCCGCGTACATGGCCTCGGGGACCGCGCCCCGCGGGTACTGGAGGAACACCGGGCTGGACGAGACGACGTTGATCCCCGCCCGCAGGAACCGCTCGAGGTCGGCGAGCGCCTCGAACAGCCGGTCGTCGGCCCACGCGGTGTGGACGATGCAGTCGGGCCGCAGCGCCAGCAGGGCGTCGGCGTCGTCGGTCGCCGCCACGCCGAGCGTGCGATCGAGGCCGGCCAGCTTGCCGGCGTCGATGCCCACCTTGTCCGGGCTCGACACCCACACGCCGACCAGCTCCAGGTCGGGCCGGGCGTCGATCCCGGCGATGGCGTGGCGGCCCACGTTGCCTGTGCTCCACTGCACTACGCGATAGGTGCGGTCGGTCACGCTGGTCCCCCTAGTCGTCGAGGCCCAGGATCCGCGCCGCGTTGTGGCGCAGGAACTTGGGCCACACCTCGTCCTTGAACCCCACCCCGGGGAGCTCGCCCATGATGCGCTCCAGCGACAACCCCATGGGGAAGTAGCCGGCGTAGACGATCTTGTCCGCCCCCCGCGTGTTGGCGTAGTCGACGATGGCCTTGGGGTAGTAGCGAGGGGCGAAGGCGCTCGTCGAGTAGTACAGGTTGGGCCAGCGGACCATGAGCTTGACGGCCAGGTCGGTCCACGGCTCGCAGCCGTGACGGGTCACGAACACCAGGTCGGGGAAGTCGAAGCAGACCTCGTCGATCAGCTCGACGTGCTGGCAGGCGAAGCGCAGCCGCGGCCCGGGCACCCCGGCGCACACGAACACGGGGATGCCGAGCTCAGCGCAGCGGGCATAGATCGGGTACATCTTCTTGTCGTTGATCGGCACCTGGGGGAACATCCCGGCCGGGAACATGCCGACCGCCCGGATGCCCCACGTCTCGTGCGCCTGGGTGATGGCGCGGACCGCGTCCATGCCCTGGTTGGCGTCGACCGACAGCGACGGCACGAAGCGGTCGGGGAACTCCCGGACCGCCCGGGCGCCGTCCTCGCCGTGCACGCCCACCAGGCCCTTCTCGATACCCCAGAGGTCCATCTCCCGCAGGGTGACCCCGACCGGGTCGACGCCCCGCTCGATGCTCTTGTCGGGACTGTCCTTGAACATGTACTCGGCCGGGAACTCGAAGTCTTCCTGGGACTCCCGGTCCTTGGTCTGGCGGGTGATGAAGGCGTAGGTCTGCTTCAGGTCGGCCAGGGGGAAGCCGATCATGGTGTCGATGATCCCGATGTCGAAAGGCCCGGCCACGGCGCCGAGTTTTGTAACACGTTCTAGTTCCGTCAAGTGCGGGGCCGGACGCGGTAACAAGTGCACATGAGCACGGAACCCGACGATGTCCCTGCGGCCGCCGACGCCGGCTACGAGACCGACGGGCGGATAGTCGTCGGTGTCGACGACTCGGTCCAGGCGGCGGCCGCGCTGCGCTGGGCGCTGGCCGAAGGGGCGCTGCGCCAGACCACGGTCGAGGTGGTCCACTCGTGGACGCCGCCGATGTCGGCGCTGCCCTTCGGCGCCACCCTGAACTTCAAGGTGGACGAGGCCGCGATCGACTCCGCCGCCCGCGACTCCGTCGACGAGCTGGTCGACGAGGCTTTGGCCGAGATGGCCGAGCAGCCGCCCGAGGTGCTGCGCACCATCCTGCCCGGAGGCGCCGCCACCACCCTGGTGGAGGTGGCCGAGGGGGCCGACCTGGTGGTGGTCGGGTCGCACGGCCGCACGGGACTGCGCCGCATGGCCATGGGCTCGGTGGCCATGGCGGTGGTCGCCCACGCGAGCTGCCCGGTGGTGGTGGTGCGCGTGCCGGATCAGTGAGGTGCTGATCCGGCGGTAGCGTCGCATCCGTGCAGACGAGTACTCGGCGGGCGGTGGGCTGGGTGGCGCTGGCAGGTGGCAGCCTGCTGGCGGGGGCCGCCGCGGCCGCGGGTGTGCTCGCGAGCGACACGGAGCGGATGGTCAACTACTGGACCCGGGCCGAGGTGGCGAGCGACGGCTCCGCGGCGGTCGTCGAGGTCATCGACTGGGACTTCGGCAACCAGTTCGGCAAGCACGGCATCTTCCGCTTCATCCCCGACCTGCCCGAGACCACGCCGGTCACGGTGAGCTCGCCCGACGCGCCCGACCAGAAAGAGGTCGGCACCCAGATCCGCGACGGGCGGTCCTTCCTCTTCATCAAGATCGGCGATCCGGCCACCACCGTTTCCGGGACCCGCCGCTACCGCATCGACTACCCGCTCCCGGGTGTCGTGGTCGGCGACACCTTCGACTGGGAGGCGGTGGGCGACCAGTGGCCGGTGGACATCGAGAACGCCGAGGTCCACCTGCTCACCCCGTTCGAGGTCAGCGAGCCGCGGTGCTTCATCGGCACCCGCACGAGCCGGCGCGACTGCGACGTGGAGGAGCCGGAGCCCGGCCATCTGGTCGTACACGTCGACTTCGTGCCCAAGGGACAGGGAGTGTCCCTGGAGGGCAAGGTGGGTGACGCGCTCGCCACCCTGCCCGCCGTGCCTCAGCCGCCCGGCCCGCCCGACGACCCCGGTACCGGTTTCCTGCCGCCTGCCGGCACCGCGGCCGTCGCGTCGTTGGTCGCGGGGGTCCCGGCGGCGCTGCTGGTGCGCCGGGCCGGGCGCGAGCGCATCGCCCCGGGCGGCGAGGCCGACGTCGCCTACGCCGAGGGCCCATCGCACGCGTCGGAGATCCGGGTCGACGCGGCCGAGCTCGCCCGCATGGCCACCACAGAGTTCGCGCCACCGTCCGGGGTCTCGCCCCCTCAGGGTGGCATCGTGCTCAAGGAGGACGTGAAGCCCGAGCACAAGGTGGCCTGGCTGATCCAGGCCGCCATCGACGGCGCCATCGACCTCCAGGACACCGACCACACCACCACCATCACCCGCACCGGCCGGCCCGGCTCGCCGGAGGAGGAGGACGTGCTGGACATGGCGTTCGGCGGGCGCTCGGAGGTCGATCTCGGCAGCTACGACCCGGCCTTCGCCTCGGCCTGGAACCACCTCGGCGGCACGCTCGCCGGCTGGCGGGACCACAGCGGGCTGTGGGACAGCGGCTCGCAGACCCGGCGCGTGCTGGCCATCGTGTTCGGCGGTCTGGCGGCGCTGGTGGGCGCGGCCGCGGCCGCGGGAGGCGGCGCCCTGGCCGGACGCTTCGGGCCCGGGTGGCTGCCGCTGGCGGCCGTGGGCGGCGCGCTGTTCGGCGCGGGCTTGGCCGCGGTGCTCGGCGCCTGGGAGCTGCCCGTGCGCACGGCCGCGGGCTCCGGCCTGTACCTGCGGGTCGAGTCGTTCCGCCGCTTCCTCGCCGAGTCCGAGGCCTACCACGCCGAGGAGGCGGCCAAGCGGGGCGTGCTGCGCGAGTACACCGCCTGGGCCGTCGCCCTGGACGAGATCGACCGCTGGGAGCGCGCGGTGCAGTCGTCGAGCATCATCCCCGAGACCGCCGGGCTGAACTACATCCACATCGCCCCGCTGCTGCTGGCCTCGACGCTCACCGCCTCCACCGCCCCGCGCTCGTCGGGCGGAGGCGGTGGCGGCGGCTTCGGCGGCGGAGGGATCGGCGGCGGGGCCGGCGGGGGCGGCGGGGGAAGCTGGTAGCGACGCGTTGAGGGGGCGGCCGCCACGCCGCCCCCTCTCGCCTTGCGGTGGGATCACCAGTGGTTCCTCAGTCGGTGGCGATGGCCTCCAGCACGTCCATGCGGGCTGCCCGGCGGGCGGGCCGGACTGCGGCGACCACGCCCACCAGGGCGCCGATCACCATCACGACGGCCAGCGGGCCGGTGGGGATGGCGAAGGACGTGAACCCCTCGCTGGAGAGCGTGTCCACCATGGCCCAACCGAGGAAGATGCCGAGGCCGACGCCGCCCAGCGTGCCGAACAGAGCGACCGTGGCCGCCTCGCCCCGCACCAGCGACCGCAACTGGCGCCGGGTCTGGCCCACCGCCCGCAGCAGCCCCAGCTCGCGGGACCGCTCGTGGATCGACAGCGACAGCGTGTTGGCGATCCCCATGAGGGCGATGATGATGGCCAGCACCAGCAGGCCGTACACCAGGTTGAGGATCTGGTCGACCTGGCCCGCCGCGGCCTCGACGTACTCCGCGCCGGTCTGCACGTCGGGGGCGCCGTAGCGGTCGGCCACGGCCTGGATGGCGGGCTCGGCCTGAGCCGCCGTGACCCCGTCGGCCAGGGTGATCATCACCACGAGGTCGCCCTTGGTGGAGGTGTGCGGCTGGAACAGCGCCGAGGGCAGCAGCACGTCGCCCATCAGCTCGCCGTGGTCGTAGATCGCGCCCACCGCGGGCTCGGCGCTGGCACCGTCGGGGAAGGTCAACGGCAGCGGGTCGCCGAGGGAGAGGTGATGGGCGTCGGCGTAGCTCTGCGTCACCGCCACCTCGTCCGGGCCGACGTCGGCCATGCTGCCGCCGCCGGTCACGCCCAGGTCGATCATGCGATCGAACGTGGCGGGCTCGAAGGTGGTCGCGATCATGTCCTGGCCGTCCGCCCGCACCGGGGCATTGGCCAGGGCTGACGTCTCGTCCACCTCGGGCAGCTCGGCGATCGCCGGCGCCAGGTCGGCGCTCAGCGGGACGATCGAGAAGCTGCTGTCGGAGATCACCAGGTCGCCGTCGAACTGGGCGGCGATGGTGTCGCGCATCGATTCCTTGATCGAGGCGGCCACCACGGTGAACAGCGCGACGACCGCCACGCCCACCATGAGCGCCGACGCCGTGCCGGCCGTACGCCGCGGGTTGCGCATGGCGTTGCGGCGGGCCAGCGAGCCGGTCACGCCCCGCGTGGCCGCGCCCGGGGCGCCCAGCACGGCCGCCGCGGGGCGGGCCACGACCGGGCCGAGCAGGACCATGCCGACCAGGCTGAGCAGGGCACCCAGGCCGGTGAGCGGGAAGTTGCCGTCGCCGCTGACGCCGGCCACGACCGCGGCCGCACCGGCGCCGGTCACGGCCAGGCCGGCACCGGCCCGCCACCAGGACGAGGCCGAGCGGTCCACCGCCACGGCCCGCAGGGCGGCGAGCGGAGCCGTGCGGGAGGCCCGCACCGCCGGGACCACGGCGGCGAGCAGCGTCACCACCACGCCCACCGACGCCGCGGTCACGACCGAGCCGGTGCCGACTACGAGGGCGTGGGCCGGGAGGCTCATGCCGATGGCGTCGAAGGCTGCCAGCATCCCGGCGGCCAGCCCGATGCCGGCGACGATGCCGATCGCCGAGGCGACGATCCCGACCGCGAGGGCCTCGACCGTGATCGACCGCAGCACCTGGCCCCGGGAGGCGCCGAGCGCCCGCAGCAGGGCCGACTCCCGGGTGCGCTGGGCCACCAGGATGGAGAAGGTGTTGTAGATGCTGAACGTGGCGACCACGAGCGACACGCCTGCGAACACCAGCAGCGCGTTGGAGAAGAAGCCCAGGAAGTCGCCCTGGATGTTGTCCTCCATCTCGGCGGTGAGCTGGTGGCCGGTGAGGCTCTCGACCCCGTGGGGGAGAACGGGGTCGAGACGCCGGACCAGGTCGTCCTGGCTCACGCCCGGCTCGGCCGCCACGCGGATGCTGGTGGCCTTGCCCGCTTCGGGCATCAGCAGCTGGGTCGCCCAGTCGGTGGTGAACGCCGCGTAGGTGGTGGGGCCGGCGCTGTCGGCGCCGCCGAACCCGGCCAGGCCCACGATGGTCACCTCGACCGGCTCGGGGACCCGGATGGTGGTGGTGTCACCGACCTTCAGGTCGCCCTCGGTGGCCGCGGCCTTGTCGATGACGGCCTCACCCGGAGCGGCCGGGGCCCGGCCCGCGACCAGGTGGAAGGGGTTGAGCCGTTCGTCGGTGATCCAGTTGCCGGCGAAGGTGGGCGGGCCGTTGCCGCCCAGCGGGTCGCCGTCGGCGCCGACGATGCGGCCGGTGCTCTGGATCTCGGGCGCCACCGCGGCGACACCGTCGACCTGGGCGATCTGGTCCGCCAGGCCGGCGTCGACCAGGCCGCGCTCGACGATGTCCTCGTCGCCGACCTCGTTGGCGCTGCGCACCACGGCATCGGTGCCGGCGTTGGACTCGGCGAAGATGTCGCTGAAGCCGGCGGTCATGGTGTCGCCCACCACCAGGGTGGCGGACAGGAAGGCCACGCCGAACATGACGGCGAGGCAGGTGGCCAGCAGGCGCCGCTTGTGGGCGCCCACGGAGCGGAGGGTGGTCTTCCACATCGTGATCAGCTCCCCAGGGCCTTCATGTGCTCGAGCACGGTGTCGGCGGTGGGGGCGGCCATGACGTCGACGATCCGGCCATCGGCCAGGAACACCACCTCGTCGGCGTGGGCCGCGGCGTTCGGGTCGTGGGTGACCATCACGATGGTCTGGCCCATCTCGTCGACCGCGGCCCGCATGAAGGCGAGGATCTCGCCCCCGCTGCGGGAGTCGAGGTTGCCGGTGGGCTCGTCGGCGAAGATCACCTCGGGCCGGCTGGCCAGGGCCCGGGCGACCGCGACGCGCTGCTGCTGGCCGCCCGACAGCTCGGACGGGCGGTGCTTCAGGCGGTCGCCCAGGCCCACGGTGTCGATCACCCGGCCGAGCCAGCCGCGGTCGGCCTTCCGGCCGGCGAGGTCGAGCGGGAGGGTGATGTTCTCGCGGGCGGTGAGCATGGGCAGCAGGTTGTAGGCCTGGAACACGAAGCCGATCCGGTCGCGCCGGAGGCGGGTGAGCTCCTTGTCGGACAGGGTGCCGAGGTCGACCTCGCCCACGTAGACCCGCCCGGAGGTGAGGTCGTCGAGGCCGGCCATGCAGTGCATGAGCGTCGACTTGCCGGAGCCGGACGGGCCCATGATGGCGGTGAACCGCCGGGCCGGGATGGCGAGGCTGACGGCATCGAGCGCCCGCACCGCGGTTGCGCCTCCGCCATAGACCTTGGTGGCCATCTCGGCCCGGACCGCGGGAGCGAGCTGAACGCCGCCCCAGATGTCCGCCTCGGGTGAATACACATCGTTCGCAGTCATGTCTGCGACGGTAAAGATGCCCGCACGCTGGGTCATTGGCGCCACCCGGCATCTCCGGGGTGGGGACAACCCCACCCCCCACGGGGGGTTAGGAGGAGGCGTACGTCAGGGTGACGTCGCCCTGGTCGGCGTGGGCGACGATCGTGCGCGGGCTGTCCAGGTCGCGGTCGACCACGTCGGTCACGTCGCCCTGGTCCGCGCTGACATCGGTGGCGAAGGCGACCGTGTCGTCGGGCAGCACGATCTCGATCGAGCCCTGGTCGGCCTCCGCCGTCACCGAGCTCGGCGACTCGGCGAACACCAGCGAGATGCGGCCCTGGTTCGCGTGGGCGACCACCGTGTCGGACCGGATGGCGCCCGCGGTGATGCGGCCCTGGCTGGCCCGGAGCACCAGGTCGCCGTCCACGCGGGCGAGCGTGATGGTGGAGTCGCTGGTGCTGGCCTCCACCCCCGCCTCCACGTCGGTGACCTCGATGGAGCCCTCCGCCCGCACGGACACCGGCAGGGTGGTGGGGACCTCGATCGTGTAGCGCACGTTGCAGAAGTTCGAGCCGAAGTTGGGGCAGCTCCCGTGGACCTTGAGCACGCCGCCCTCGGTGGTGACCGAGTGGCCGGTCTCCCGCCATCCGTCGTCGATGCGGGCCCGGACCCTGATCTCGGTGGCGTCCTCCACGCCGACGATGCGCACCCTCCCGGCGTTGTTGTCCACGTCGAGAGCGGTGATGCCGGCGACCGGCACGTTCAGGGACACGGTCCGCTTGCTGTGGGCCAGGGCCGAGGCCGTCTGGGTGGCGAAGAACACCAGCATCGGCACCGCCACCACCGTGCCCACGATCTTCCACACCAGCTTGCTGTTCATGGCCGCGACCTCAACTGTCCAGCCACCGCAGCACGGCCAGCACGCGCCGGTGGTCGTGCTCGGTGGGCGGCAGGTCCAACTTGGTGAAGATGTTGCTGACGTGCTTCTCGACCGCGCCGTAGCTGACGACCAGCTCGCCGGCGATGGCGTGGTTGCTGCGGCCCTCGGCCATCAGCCCCAGCACCTCGCGCTCGCGCGACGACAGCCGCTCCAGCGGGTCCTTGCGGCGGGCGCGGGCCAGCAGCTGGGCCACCACCTCGGGGTCGAGGGCGGTGCCGCCCTTTCCCACCCGGTCCACCGCGGCCAGGAAGTCGCCCACGTCGGCGATGCGGTCCTTGAGCAGGTAGCCCAGGCCCGCGGTGTCGTCGGCCAGCAGCTCGCTGGCGTAGGTCTCCTCGACGTACTGCGACAGCACCAGGATGCCGATGGCGGGCCACCGGGCCCGGATCTGCAGCGCGGCCCGAAGGCCGTCGTCGGTGTGGGTGGGCGGCATGCGCACGTCCACCACGCAGAGCTCGGGCTGGTGGCGCTCCACCACGACCAGCAGGTCGTCGGCGTTGTCGACCGTCGACACCACCTCGTGGCCCGCGTCGACCAGGAGGCCGGTGAGCCCGGCCCGCAACAACACGGAGTCCTCGGCGATCACGATCCGCACGGGATCTCCGCCAGCAGCGTCGTCGGGCCGCCGGGCGGGCTGATCACGTGCAGCACCCCACCCAGCGCGGTGACGCGGTCCCGCAAGCCGGTCAGCCCCGTGCCGTTCCCCACCACTGCCCCACCTTTGCCGTCGTCCCGCACCTCCACTACCAGACGGTCGCGGGCCTGAGCGATCGTTATCACCGCCCGGGTGGCCTCGGCGTGATGGGCCACGTTGGTGAGCGCCTCCGAGACCACGAAGTAGGCCGTGCTCTCCACCGCGGGCGGCGGGCGCTCGGCCAGGTCCACATCGAGCGTGACGGGGACCGGCGAGCGGGCCACGACTGCGGACAGGGCGGCGTCCAGGCCGCGGTCCTCGAGGATGACCGGATGGATGCCGCGCACCAGGTCGCGGATGTCCTT
>Ga0209382_10002317_pt1 | contig 27986 bp, 28 predicted proteins | sample SoiMetdeltSBSDD5_FD_187599 | JGI IMG/M metagenome (GOLD analysis project Ga0209382, IMG submission 187599) | Bulk soil microbial communities from a Populus tree surrounding site in Tennessee, USA - Soil MetaG P. deltoides SBSDD5 (SPAdes) (version 2) | ecosystem: Environmental > Terrestrial >... | reverse complement strand
GGGTCAGGGGTTGAGGGAGGCGAGAACAGGGAGCAGGTCGTCGGGGGTGATGGTGTCGGTGACGAAGGCATCGCCTACGTCGCGGAGGAGGACGAAGCGGAGGCGGTTGCCGCGGCGCTTCTTGTCGCGGCGCATCGCATCGAGGAGCGTGGCGGGTGGGATCTGCTCGGCAAGTCCGGTCGCCAGGCCTACGCGGGTGACCAGTGACTCGACATGGTCGGCGAGGCCGGGCTTGGCCAGACCGGTGCGCTCGGACAGGCGGGCCGCGGCGACGAGGCCGATGCCGACGGCTTCGCCGTGGTTGACCTCGCCGGCGGTGGTGTGCTCGATGGCGTAGGCGAAGGTGTGCCCGAGGTTGAGGACTGCCCGTCGGCCGTTCTCGAACGGGTCCTCCTGGACGATGGCGATCTTCACCTGGATCGCCTGGGCGACGAGCGCCTGCAGCCGCCCGAGCGCGCCCGGCAGCGCGTTGTCGAGCAGCGCCCACTCCTCGGCCTCGATCTGGGAGAGCAGGTCGGATCCGGCTATCAGCCCGTGCTTCACGACCTCGGCCATACCGGAGGCGAGCTCACGCGGCGCGAGCGTCTGCAAGGTCGCGACGTCAGCAACGACTGCCTTGGGCTGCTTGAACAGCCCGACCAGGTTGCGCCCTTGCGGTCGGTCGAGCCCGACCTTGCCCCCGATGCTGGTGTCGATCATGGCGATGAGGTTGGTCGGGCAGTGCACGAGGTCGACGCCCCGGAGATAGGTGGCAGCGACGAAGCCGGCGATGTCGCCGACCACGCTGGTGCCGAGCGACACGATGGTGGCCGAGCGGTCGACATCGGCATCCAGGAGCGCGTCATAGACGTGCTCCACGGCACGGAGCGATTTGCGGTCGCGCCCGGGCGGGATCCGGATCTCGAGGTCGACGTCCCCGCAGCTCGGCAGGTACAGGGCCCCGACCTGATCGTCGGTGACCACGACCGTCGGTCCCTCGATGCCGGCGAGCTGCCCGACGAAGGGCAACAGCCCGGCACCGACCACGAACGGGTAGCGGCCACCGGGTTCGTCGATGTCGTAGGTGCGGGGCGCGGCGGACACGACGGCTTGCAAGTCCAAGGAGACCTCGTGGGGGGTCCTCGTGTCGGTGACGAGTTGCGGGAACCGTCGATAGTCGGGGTCGCGTTCGGCCATCAGCTCGACGATCCGTTGTCGCGGGTCGGGGACCTTCAAGAGCGGGCGCTCGATGGGCGAACGGTCGTCGGTGATGCGCTCGAACACCTCCTCGGGTGTGGCGACCAGGCAGAAGACGCGCCCGTTGGCGCTCAGGGCCCGCACGTTGGCCGGATCGAGCATCATGCGGCCGCCGGTGGAGATCACCAGGCCCGTGCGGGAGGCGAGCTCGGCGGCGAGCTCCCGCTCGATCAGGCGGAAGCCCTCCTCGCCCCGGGTGCCGAAGATCTGGGCGATCGGTCCGTGGCGTTGCTCGATCATCTCGTCGGTGTCGACGAACTCGTAGCCGAGGTCGGCGGCGAGCAGCCGGCCGACGGTCGTCTTGCCGGTGCCCATGAACCCGGTGAGCACGACGTTGTGCTGGTCGCCGGCGGTGCTGGGTCCGTTCACCCGTCAGCCGCGCGCATCGCACCCCCGAGGAAGAGGTGACCGATCTCGGGATGCTCGAGCACCTCGGTCGCCGTGCCGGTGAGCGCCAGGCGCCCCTGCTGCAGGACCATGCCGTGATCGCTGATCTCGAGGGCACGCTTGGCGTTCTGCTCGACGATGAGCACGCTCACGCCTCGGTCGCGGAGGGAGCGCAGCAGCGTGAACACCTGGCCGACGAGGATGGGCGACAGCCCGACCGACGGTTCGTCGATCAGCAGGAGGCGAGGCTCCAGCAGCATGGCCCGGCCGATCTCCAGCATCTTCTGCTCGCCGCCGCTGAGGCTGCCGGCCTGAGCGTCGGCCTTCTGCCGCAGGACCGGGAAGAGCTCGAAGGCGATGTCGTCGATCCGCCGACGGCGGAGCGCGGGGTCGCGCAGGCTGACCCCGCCGAGCTCGAGGTTGGCCCGGACCGACATCCGGGGGAAGACGTTGCGGCCCTGAGGCACGTAGCTGATGCCCCGCCGCAGCATCTCGGCCTGGCTGAGCCCGACGAGGTCGTCGCCCTCGTACCGGATGCGGCCCGACCGCACCTTGACCATGCCGAAGATCGCCTTGAGGGCGGTCGACTTGCCCGCTCCGTTGGGCCCGATGACGGTGCTGATCGCGTCGCGGCGCACCTCCAGGTCGGTCTCGTGGAGCACGGTCGTGGTCCCGTAGCCGGCGACCACAGCCTCCATGCGCAGGATGACGTCGTCATCAGCCACCGAGGTACACCTCCAGGACCTGGGGATCGTCCCGGATCTCGTCGGGCGTCCCGACCGTGAGCACCCGTCCCTGCTCCATGACGACGATGCGGTGGGCCAGGCCGAAGATGAACTCCATGTTGTGCTCGATGACTGCGAACGTCGTGCCGTCGTTCTGGTTGAGGTCCTGGATGCGGTCGCGGAGGTCGCCGAGCATCGTCAGGTTGACGCCGCCGGCGGGTTCGTCGAGGAACACCACCGCGGGGTCGGAGACGAACGCCATGGCGGTGTCCAGCAGCTTCTGCTGGCCGTAGCTCAGGTTCCGGGCCGGCTCGTCGGCGAGGTGCCCGAGGCGAAAGCGCTCGATGAGCCGGTCGACGGTGGCGCCGAGACCCAGGTCCGGCGAGCGGAACAGCCGGCGTCCGATCGAGCCGATGTGTTCTTGCGCCGCGGTCTTCAGGTTGTCCCGGACCGACATCGACTCGAACACCTGCAGGAGCTGGAACGTGCGGGCGAGACCGGCGTTGGCCCGCCGGTGCGGTGGCCAGCGGCTGACGTCCTGGCCGGAGAGCTCGACCCGGCCCCGGTCGGGTCGGTACTGGCCCAGGATGCAGTTGAACAGGGTGGTCTTGCCGCACCCGTTCGGTCCGATGACCCCGAGTATCTCGCCGTCGAAGACCTCGAAGGAGACGTCGTCGACGGCCTTGATGCCGCCGAACGACTTGCTGACGTTGCTGACCCGGACGACCGCGCGCTCGGTCATCGGAGGCTCCGCAGCCACGACCGGAGCTGGTTGAACGACCCCGCGATCCCCTTGGGGGCAACCAGCGTCATGACCACGACGAAGAGGCCGAACCAGACCCGGTAGTAGTCGCCGGTGAAGCGCAGCCGGTCCGTCAGCACGGTGATGAAGGACACCCCGATGAAGGGACCCACCATCGTCCCGAGACCCCCGATGACCGTGGCCAGGAAGAAGTCGAACGACTGGCCGATGGAGAAGGCCCGGGGTTCGAGGTACTCGATGAGCCGGGCGTAGAGCGCGCCCGCCACCCCAGCGAGTCCGGCGCCGATGGAGAAGGCCAGCAGCGTGTAGGCCCGGATGTCGACGCCGAGGCTGGCGGCCCGAGCCGGGTTGTCGCGCAAGGCCTTGAACGCTCGGCCCCAGGGGCTGCGCACGATCCACCACACCAGCGCGGCCGCGGCGAACAGGAAGACCAGGCAGAAGTAGTAGTAGTTGCGCGTCTCGAAGAGGTCGATGCCGAAGACCGTCAGGTCGGTGCGCATGCTGCGCAGGCCCCGGGAGCCTTCGGTGAGCCCGGCCTCGTTGTTGAGGACGAGGAAGACCAGCAGGTTGAAGGCCAGGGTCACGAACGCCAGCCATGGTCCCTGCACCCGCAGAGCGGGGAACCCGATCAGCACGCTGAAGACCATGCAGGTCATCCCGGCGACGGCGATCGCCAGGAGGAACGGCAGGTTCGGCAGCGTGGTCTCGATGCCGGCGACCGCGATCGGGCGTCCCGTGTCGAGCAGCACCGAGACGTAGGCGCCGATGCCGAGGAAGCCGGCCTGGGCGAGGGACACCTGCCCGGCGATGCCGTGGGTGAGGTTGAGGCCGAGGCAGACGATGGCGAACACCACGAACAACCCGAGGTCGACGAGGGTGGCGTTGGTCCGGCCGAGGGGGAACACCAGGAGGAACGCGATCGCGCCGGCGAGTGAGGTCCACTTCACGACGAGGCCGTTCCAGGACTCGACCGGTACCCAGAGGTTGAGGCCGACCACTGCCGCGAGCGCCATGGCCCACAGCCACATGAGCCCGCTGAGGTCGGATCGGCCGATCGGCAACAGCACCACGAGCGTGGTGGCGGCGATGCTGGCGAGCGCGATCGGCCATGACGGGCGGCCTCGGTCGAGCTCGGGGATGGCGTCCGAGCGATGCTCCAGCTCCGCCGCGATCGACAGAGGGGTGCTCACAGCCGCCGCTCCTCGGCGATGCCGAACAGGCCCTGCGGGCGCCACAGGATGACCAGGATCAGCAACAGCAACGGGATCGCCTCCCGGTAGGCGCTGGACACGTAATAGGCCGACCAGTTCTGCAGCAGCCCGACGAGGAAGCCGCCGAAGAGAGCGCCCCGCACCTGGTTGAAGCCGCCGATGATGGCTGCCGTGAACGCCACCAGCCCGAGGCTCAGGCCGGCGTCCCACCGGGCGTGGGTGGTGGGTGCGACCAGCAGCGCCGCCACCGTGACCAGCACCGCGTTGATGGCGAAGGTGTAGAGGATCATCCGGTCGACCCGGATCCCGAGCACCCGTGCGGTGTCCGGGCTCTGCGCAGCCGCCTCCATCTGCCGGCCCAGGAAGGTCCGGCGCAGGAACACCTGGAGCGCCAGGATCACGAGGATGCTCACGACCAGGACACCGACGTCGTCGGCGGAGATGGCGATGCCGCCGGGCCGCCAGCGATCGGTGCCGAAGACGGATGGGAACTTCTCGGGCCGAGCGCCGAACTCGACCCGGAGGTACTCCCGGATGGTCAGCGCCAGGCCGAGGCTGGCGATGACCAGCGGGATGTCGTTGCCGCCCGGGGTGAGCAGGCGGTCGACGAGCGAGACCTTGAACAGGTAGCCGAGCACGAGCACGGCCAGCGGGATCGTCACCACGAACGCCAGGACGATGCCCAGCTCGGGCAGCGGCCCCCCGAGTGCCGTACCGCCTATCCCGGGCACCCACTCGGGGATGCCGAGGGTGGGGCGGTCCTCACCGAGGAGGAGCATGACGATGGCTGGCAGGGCGATGAACTCGCCGTGCGCGAAGTTGATGGCCCCCGCGGTCTGCCACAACAGGGCGAAACCGACCGCGGCGAGGGCGAAGATCGCCCCCGTCGCAAGGCCGGAGAAGCTGATCTGGATGAACGTGGACATCGGTGTGTGCCGCACTCCCCCGGGGTGGAGCGGTGGCTCGGTGTCGCTAGCAGCCCCGGTCGTCGAGGTTGTCGAGCGGCGGCAGGGTCTCGACGATCTTGCCGACCCCGTCGACGACCTCGACGATGTAGCTCTCCCGGTCGATGTCGCCGTTGGCGTCGTAGCTGACGTCGAGCAACAGGCCCGGCTCGTCGTCGACCGTGTACGTGGCGCAATGGAGCGTGTCCGAGAACTTCGAGTTGTCGAACTCGCCGATCCGCTCGACGGTCTCCTTCACCACATGGACGATGGTGTAGCCCTTGATGCTGTTGTGGTCGGGCGGATCGGCGTCGGGGTGGAAGTCGGCGTAGGCCTTCTTCCAGTCCGCGAACACCGGCGCCGAAGCGTTGAGGCCGGCATGGGTGACGGTGCCATCGGCGGCCCCGGGCTGCACGAGCTCGATCGTCGAGGCCGCGCTCAGGACGTCACCGCCGTAGAGCGGCTTGTCGAGCCCCTGGGCCTGGTACTCGTCGAGGAAGGCCGCTGACTCGATCTCGGTCATGAACACGAAGATCGCGTCTGCGTCGCCTCCGGCGAGCTGGGTCACTTCGGCCGACTGGTCGGTCTGGTCGGGCTGGACCTGGATGTCGAGGCCGACGTCGATGCCCGCCTCGTCGAAGGCCGCCTTGTAGGCGTCGCGTCCGCCGGCGCCGAACTCGTCGTTCTTGTAGATGAGGTCGACGGACTTGACGCCTTGGTCGACCATGTAGCTGACGAACTTGTCGGCCGCGGTGTCCGCCCCGAACGACGCGCGGTAGATGAAGTCGTTGTCGCCGTTCTCCTTGCGGTCGGTGATCGACGGCGCCTCGGCCCCGACGAACATCGGGATCTCCGCCCGCTGGGCCTCCACCATGTTCACGATGGTGCTGGACGAGAACACGGTGCCCAGGAACACGAAAGGCTCGTCTTCGACCTGCTCGGCCACCACCTGGCGCGAGACGTCAGGGTCGGCTTGGGTGTCCTGGGGGTCGAGCTTGATCTCGCACCCGAGGATGCCGCCGTCGTCGTTGATCTCCGCCACCGCCATCTCGACGCCGAGTCGCCAGTTCTCCCCGGCAGGCTGGTTGGCCTCGTAGGGCAGGGCCATCGGCACGGAGTCGCCGTCGGGGCACTCCGCGGTGTCCCCTGAGCCTGCCTTGTCGGTCTTCGCGTCGCTGTCGTCATCGTCGCCGCACGCGGCGGCGAACAGTGCGCCGGCTGCCAGCAGCGCCAGTGGCGTCGACCAGCACGGACCTTTGGTCATTCGGGTCTCCCCCCTCGGCTCCGGCGCGCCGCGCCATCGCTGCCGCTGCCCCGAACCCGCTACTCAATTGAATATAGTCTTTTGTACTGGCCAAAGGCACCAGAGTCAAGCAATGACTATTTGGTTCAAGGAGGCGGATCAGGGCTCGCGCAGCGGTCGAGCGACCAACCGCACGATCTCGGCATGGTGTCGAGCCGCTTCGATGTTGCGGTCGGCGACCGCCACGAACATCGCCGCGTGGGCGGCGATGCGCTGCCGCTCCTGGTCGCCCTCGATGCCTTCGGAGGGGAAGTTGACGTCGACGATCATCGCCTCGGCCGCGTCGAGGAGGTCGACGTAGATGTGACCCAGCAGCTGGTTGTCGGCGAGCTCGACCAGCTCGTGGAACCCGGCCCAGATCTGGCGTTGGGTCTCGAAGGACGGCGGCGCGCCGGCGAGCGAGCCCGCGATCTCCCGCAACCGGGCGACCCGATCGTCGTCCCGGTCCGAGGCCCGGGCGGCCGAGGCCGCGAGCAGCGGGTTCAGTTGCTCCCGCAGCTCGATGTTCTGGGCCAGCGACGTGGCTGAGCCGGTGGCCAGGCGCTGCGTCCCCCGGCGGAGCACGGGCCGGCTGCGCTCGACGAAGATGCCGCCCCCGGGTCCGCGCCGCATCGAGATCAGCCCGTCGTTGGTGAGCAGGGTCAGCGCCTGGGCGATGGTCGGCCCGGCGACGTCGAACTCCTTCTGCAGCTCCGACTTGAGGCCCAGCCGATCGCCGGGCCGCATCTTGCCGCCGAGGATGCGCCGCTCGATGGCGCGCCGGATGGCTTCCGGCCGGGAGTCGTACTCCGGGAGCGAATCAGCGTCGGACATGTGCGTTGACCCTAGTGGTTCAATTCAATATAGTCTTTTTCGGGACGACAGGAGGGGGCTGAGGCAGTTGAACGTAGCCAACTCGTCGCCCACGGCCGCTCCTGCGACTTGGGGAACCGCGCTCTCCGACACTGCAGCCGACCGCATCCGGGTCCGGGGCTACGACCTCGCCGAGCTCATCGGGACGGTTCCCTTCGCCAGCGTCGTGCACCTCCTCTACACCGGTGACCTGCCCGATGCTCCCACGGCACGACTGATCGACGCCGTGATGGTGGCCAGCATCGACCACGGGGCCGGCGCGCCGTCCGTCCTCGCCGCCCGCACCGCCATCTCGGGTGGCGCGAGCCTGCAGGCAGGTACCGCGGCCGGGCTCCTGGCCCTCGGCGAGTTCCACGGCGCCGCAGTCGAGGCGGCGATGCTCGCCATCGGCTCGGTCGTGCAGACCGCCGCCGCCGACGGGCACACGCTGGCCGCATCGGCCGAGCGCTTGGTCGCCACCTACCGGGACCAGGGCCGCAGGGTCCCCGGGTTCGGTCATCGCCAGCACCGCACACGCGACCCTCGGCTCGACCGGCTCGTCGCCGTCGCCAACGACGCTGGTGTGGCCGGCGACCACCTGGCCGCCGCCGAGGCCCTCGAGGCTGCGCTCGCCCGCTCGGTGGGGCGGCCGTTGCCCATCAACATCGACGGTGCCATCGCAGCAGTGCTGGGCGAGGTCGGTTTCCCCAGCGACCTCGGCAATGCCCTGTTCATCGCCGCCCGCCTCGCCGGGATCCTGGCGCACGTCAACGAGGAGCGGCAGACCATGCCCCCGATGCGACGCGTGGACCCGGTCCACCACGCCTACCACGGCCCCGGCCACCGAGCGCTCTCATGACGGCGCCACCCACGGCGGCCGAGCAGCTCGTCACCTACCTGGAGCGCCGCGGCGTGCGGCACGTCTTCGGCCTCTGCGGGCACACCAACATCGCCGTGCTCGCCGCCATGGCCGGGAGCGACATCGAGTTCGTCAACGTGCGCCACGAGCAGATCGCGGCGCACGCTGCCGACGGGTATGCCCGGGTGACCGGGCAGGCGAGCGTCGTACTGAGCCACTTGGGCCCTGGCCTCACCAACGCGGCCACCGGCGTGGCCAACGCGGCGCTCGACTGCGTCCCGATGGTGGTCATCGCCGGTGACGTGCCGTCGCACTACTACGGCCGCCACCCCCACCAGGAGGTCAACCTCCACGTCGACGCCTCACAGCACGAGATCTACCGGCCCTTCGTGAAGCGAGCCTGGCGGGTGGACAAGGTGGAGCTCCTGCCGGAGATTCTGGACAAGGCGTTCCGGCTGGCGGAGAGCGGCCAACCCGGCCCGGTCCTCGTCGACGTGCCCATGGACGTGTTCTCGCAGCCGCTCGACCCGGCGCTGTTCGCCCGGCTCGGCGACAGCACGAAGTCCCTGGTCCGGCCCACGATCGACGACGACACCGCGCGCGCCATCGTCACGCGGCTGGCCGAGGCCGAGCGACCGCTCCTGTACGTCGGCGGTGGGGTCCTGCTGGCGCAGGCCAGCGACGAGCTGGAGCGCTTCGTGGACCACCTGGCGCTGCCCGTCGCTCACAGCCTCATGGGCAAGGGTGCAGTCAGCGACGACCACCCCCTGGTGTTGGGGATGACCGGGTTCTGGGGGACCCGACTGGTCAACGACGCCTGCCTCGCCGCCGACGTCATCCTCGCCATCGGCACACGGTTCAAGGAAGCGGACAGCAGCTCCTGGTACCGGGGCTTCACGTTCGACATCCCGCCGACCGCCCTGCTGCACGTCGACATCGATCCCTCCGAGATCGGCCGCACCTTCCCGACCGAGATCGGCGTTGTCGCCGACGCCCGTGCGGGGCTGGCCGTGCTGAACCGGGTCGCCCGCGACCTCTACCCCGACGGGCTCGAACGACCCGAAGCCGCCGCGCAGATCGCCGCCTTCCGGGCCCGGTTCACGGCGGACAACCAGGAGATGGCCACCAGCGACGCGTTCCCGTTGATGCCCGAGCGGATCCTGGCCGACGTCCGGGCTGAACTGCCCGACGACGCCTTCATCACCACCGACGTCGGCTGGAACAAGAACGGGGTCGGCCAGCAGTTCCCCGTCCGCACCCCAGGCAGCGTCCTTACCCCGGGAGGGTTCGCCACGATGGGGTTCGGGCCGTCGGCGGCCGTCGGTGCCAAGCTCGCCGCGCCCGACTGCACGGTGGTGTCGCTGGTCGGCGACGGCGGTTTCGGGCAGAACCCGGCTCTGCTCGCCACGGCGGTCGAGCACGGCCTCGGGATCGTGTGGGTGGTGATGAACAACAACGCCTACGGCACGATCGCCGGCTTGCAACTGGCGCACTTCGGGCTGACCTACGGCACAACCTTCCCGGGCGATAGCGGTGACCCCCAGGTCGTCCCTGACTATGCCGCTGTCGCCCGGGCCTACGGAGCCACCGGCATCCGGATCGACAGCGCGGCGGCCTTCCGCCCAGCGCTTGCGAAGGCCCTCGCCATGGGCACCCCGGTGGTGCTCGACGTGCCCATGAAGAACAACCCCACGCCGACCACCGGGCACTGGAACATCCTCGACATCTACGACCCCGACGCCGCCCCCGGCGACCGGGCCGCCCACGTCGCGACCGACTAGGACCCCGAGGGCAGGACATGGCGCGCACGATCACAGCGGCAGAGCGGGACCTCGCCAAGGCGCTGGTGGGACGGGCCCGAGCCGCGCTCGCCCAGATCGCCGACTACGACCAGGCCCGGGTCGACCGGCTGGCGCAGGCCATCGGCTGGGCGCTCGGCAACGAGACGACGTTCACCCGGCTGGCCCACATGAGCGTCAACGAGAGCGGCATCGGCGACCGCGACGGCCGGGTCGCCAAGCGCTTCAAGATCCACGGCATCCTCCGCGACGCGCTGCGGGCGCCGAGCGTCGGGGTCATCGAGGAGGACCCGGTCAAGGGACTGGTCAAGTACGCCAAGCCCGCCGGCGTCATCGCCTCGATCGTCCCGATGACCAACCCCGAGTTGACCCCGCCGGGTACCGCCATCAACGCAGTCAAGGCACGGGACGCGGTCATCTACTCACCGCACCCCCGCACCAAGCAGACTACGAACGAGGTGGTCCGTCTCCTGCGGGACGTCATGGTCCGCGAGGGTGCGCCCGCCGACGTGTTCCAGTGCGTGGCCGAGCCGTCGATCCCCCTCTCCCAGGAGCTGATGGCGCGCTGCGACCTCACGCTCGCCACGGGCGGCGCGGCGATGGTCCGCGCCGCCTACAGCTCGGGCAAGCCCGCCTTCGGAGTCGGCGGCGGCAACTCGACGATGGTCATCGACGAGACCGCCGACATCACCGAGGCCGCCCGCAACACCCGGCTGTCGAAGACCTCCGACCACGGGTCGGGCTGCTCCGCCGACGGCAACCTGCTCATCGACGACCGCATCTACGACGCCATGGTCGCCCAGCTCCAGGCCGAGGGCGGGCACCTCGCGAGCCCCGAGGAGAAGGCCCTCCTCGAACGGGTGATGTGGACCGACGACGGCGCCCGCCTCGTCGGCACCGTGGCCCAACCCGCCCCCAAGCTCGCCGCAGCGGCGGGGTTCGACATCGCCGCCGACCGCACCTTCATCGTGGTCGAGCAGGAGGAGATCGGTCGCGACCACCGTTTCTCCGGGGAGAAGCTCACCACGCTGCTCGCCGTCTACCGCTACCACGGCTTCGGCGACGCGCTCGCCAAGGTGCGCCGGATCTACGACGTCGCCGGCCGCGGCCACTCCTGTGGCATCTACTCCTTCGACGACGGCCACATCGACGCCCTCGCCCGGGTCGCGCCGGTGAGCCGCGTCATGGTCCGCCAACCCCAGTCGAAGGCCAACGCCGGATCGTTCACCAACGGCATGCCCATGACGTCGAGCCTCGGCTGCGGCATCTGGGGCGGCAACATCACCAACGAGAACATCAGCCTCAAGCACTTCCTGAACGTGACCTGGGTGAGCCGTCCCATCCCCGAGGACCGCCCCTCGGAGCAGGAGCTGTTCGGCGACTTCTACGGCACCCCGGTCGAGGGAGCGTGACGTGGGCCCCCAGTTCTCGCTCGCCCACCTCACGGTGCTCGGGACCACGCCGCTCGAGCTGATCGACATCGCGGCAGAGGCCGGCTACGACTACGCCAGCGTCCGGACGACCCCGGTCACCCCGGGCGAGCCGGTCACGCCGCTCGCGAACGATCCCGCGATGGCGCGCCAGGTCGTGCGGCGCCTGGCGGACACCGGCCTCCAGATCCTCGACGTCGAGCTGGCCCGGCTCGGTCCGGACGACGAGCCCGACCAGTTCCTGCCTGTCCTCGAGGTCGCGGCGGCCGTCGGCGCCCGCCACGTGATCGGCCAGCTCGCCGACCCCGACCGCAGCCGCGCCGCCGACCGCTTCGGCCGCCTCTGCCACCTCGCCGCGGGCTTCGGTCTGACCGTCGAGCTCGAGTTCCCGTCGTGGACTCAGGTCGGCGACCTCAACACGGCCGCCGGCATCGTCGCCGCGGTCGACCGCGCCAACGCCGGCATCCTCGTCGACGCCCTCCACTTCTTCCGGTCCGGGTCGTCGTTGGACGTCCTCGGCTCGCTCCCCCGCCGCTGGTTCCGCTTCGTCCAGCTCTGCGACGCACCGGCGTCGACACCGTCGACCGTCGAGGAGGTCATCCACACGGCGCGCTTCGCGCGATCGCTGCCCGGCTACGGCGGCCTGCCCCTCCCTGCGCTGCTCGATCGGCTACCCGACGTGCCGTACTCGCTCGAGGTCCCGAACGACGTCCTCCGGCGCGAGGTCGGCACCGCGGAGTTCGCCCGGCTCGTGCTCGCCGTCGCCCGGACGCTGGTCGCCGGCAACGACCAATCCGCCGTCGCATGACCCGCTACCGGCTGGGGCTGGTCGGCTCGGGCATCGACCACTCGTTGTCACCCGCCTTCCACCAGCTGGCCGGCGAGATGCTGGGGCTGGACGTCCGCTACGACCTGATCCCCCTCCAGCCCGGCCTCGGCGCCGAGCTGGAGGACTTCCTGCGCCGCCTGGCCGCCGACGGCTACCGGGGCGTCAACGTCACACTGCCCTTCAAGGCGATCGCCCCCCGGGCCGCCACCGAACGCTCACCGGAGGTCGCGACCACCGACGTGGCCAACCTCCTGCTCCTGGGACCGGGCGAGGCGGTGCGAGCCTTCAACACCGACTTCTCCGGCTTCAAGTGGGCGTATCGGCACCGCTTCGGGGCCGAGCTACCGGGGAGCGTGGGCCTGGTGGGCAGCGGGGGCGTCGGAACCGCCACCGCGGCGGCGCTCGTGGACCTGGGCGCAACGTCCGTGCGCATCTACGACCTGGTCCCGGAGCACGCACATGTGCTTGCCGGGCGGCTCCGTGACCGCGACCCTGAGGTGCACGTCGAGGTCGTCGACTCGGCGACCGCTGCCGTCGAGGGCGTGGACGGCATCGTCAACGCCACGCCAGTCGGCATGACGTGGAGCCCGGGCACCCCGATCCCCCTTGCCGCCATCGACGGCCAGCGCTGGATCTTCGACGCCATCTACTCGCCCATCGAGACGCCGCTCATGGTCAGGGCAGCCACCGTCGGACTCGCCCGCATCACTGGCTTCGACCTCTTCTTCGGGCAGGCCGTCGACGCCTTCGAGCTCTTCACCGGCCACGCCCTCCCGACGCCGGTTCAGACAGAGCTCGAGACCAGCCTCGGGATCATGGAACGCGAGCGCGGCCTGTGAAGCCCCCTGCCGACCACCACGTCGTCCTCATCGGCCTGCCCGGCGCCGGCAAGACCAACATCGGCCGCCACCTGGCCAAGCTCCTGCAACGCCCGTTCGCCGACGTCGACGAGCAAGTGGAGCTGAGCTGCGGATGCACCATCCCTCAGCTCGTGCGCACCCACGGCGACGGCGAGCTGCGTCGGCGGGAGGGCCAGGTGCTCGCCGACCTCCTCCGGCGCTACGACACCTTGGTGATCGCCGCGCCGGGCGCGATCGAGATCGATGAGCTGAACCAGGACCTGCTCGCGTGGTCGGCCGTCGTGTTCTGGATCCGCGGCTCGCTCGATCTCCTGGCCGAGATCAGCGACCCCACCCACCGGCCCCGCCTGGATGCCGGGCACCGGGAGTCCCTCGCCCGGCTCGACGCCGAGCTGTCAGCGCACTACCGCGACATCGCCGACCTCGTCGTCGACGTCGACCGCTTCCACACACTCGACGAGGAACCCAGACAGCCCATCGCCCGCCACATCGTCGATGCCCTGACCACCGGCAAGTTGGCCGGCACGGTGCGGCTCCCGGACGATTCCCTCGCTCAGGCCGACCACCCACCCGGCGGCAAGCGCCCGGACGAGGCCGAGCTGTCGGCGCTCTACGAGCTCGCCGCCGACCACACCGTCGACCTCGCAGCGTTCGAGGCCGACGACGATCCGAAGCAAGCCCTCGTCCACCACATCACCGAGCTCCTCACCCGAGACTCCTGACCCGCCCGACGGGACGGCTGCTCGCCGGTCGGGTCGCGAGGCCGCGCGGGAAGCGGCGAACGAGCTACCCACTGCTCGAGGACGAGGCTCCCCAGCCGAGATCACCCGGTGAGGCGGGGGCGTGTCCCCCTGCTTCCTGGATGATGGCGTCCATGACCCGCTCGCAATGGTGGGCGATGTCGGCGATGAGGTCGTCGATGGGGTCGGGCGCGGGGTCGAGGAGCCAGTCGAGCGTCATCTCGACGATGGCCCCGACGATCGCCACCGCGTTGCGGCGGGGGCTGGGGCCGGCGCGGCGCTGCTCGTCGACCGGGGCCATGGCGGTGTTGCGGATCTCCTGCCCGATGGCCTGGAGGCCGTCGACGAAGTCGTTGCGTGTCCGGCGGCGGTGCTCCTCGACCTCGGCGCTGACGCCGGCCGACTCGATGAACGCCACGCGGGCGATGCGGGGATCGTCGACCGCCTCGTGGACGAACCGGCTGACCAGCGCCCGGATGAGGCCCCGATCGTGCTGGTTGGCGTCGTACTCGTCGGCGAACGCGTCACGGAACTGCCGCGAGAGCCGGTCGTAGAGGCCGATCAGGACGGCCTCCTTGTTGCGGAACAGCTCGTAGAAGCTGTTGGTGCCGATGCCGGCGGTCTGGCAGAGCAGCTCGATCGACGTCTTGGTGTACCCCCGGGTGCCGAACAGCTCGAGGGCTGCGTCGAGGAGGAGCGTCTGGCGCTGGGCCTGCCGTTGGGCCTCGTCGAGCCCGAGGATCCGCCGCTTCCGCCGCGCCGCCATTGGTGCCGCCGCCTGCTCGTGCTTCGTCACACCTGCACCCTACCTCTGCCCTCTACTACTGATAAGGCAGCATATTTCCTGAGAAGATGTCTTGCTAGGAAAGAGCGAGTCGTATTACGTTGCGTCCGCAAGGGCTCCGGGGGGAGCTGCGGCAAGGGGGGATCATGAAGAAGGTGCTGCTGGGGGCCGCGTTCGCGGCGATGGTGCTCGTCGCGACGGCATGCGAGACCATCCGGCCGACCGGACCACCATCGGCCCACACACCGGTGATCTTCGTCCACGGCTGGAACGCCAACGAGACGATGTGGGACACCGCCATCGCCCGGTTCAAGTCCGCCGGCTACACCAGCGGCGACATCACCGTCCTGTACTACGACAGCACCAAGCCGGCGGCCGAGGCGGCCGCGGCACTGGCGACGGAGGTCGACTTCCTCCGCAGCTCCACCGGCAAGGCCAAGGTCGACATCGTGTCGCACTCGTTGGGCTCGATGGTCACCCGCTACTGCATCGAGCTCGGGTCGTGCAGCGGGAAGGTCAGCCACTGGATGTCGTTGGCCGGAGCCGACAACGGCACCTCGATCGCCTTGTTGTGCGCAGCCTTCTCAGCCAGCTGTGCCGACATGGCAGGGCAGACCCCGACCATCCAGAGCCTCCAGGCCAACTGGTCGCAGATCACGACCCAAGGCGTGAAGGTCGAGGTGCAGTGGTCGCCCAACGACGGCGTGATCGTCCCGGCGACCAACAGCAAGAACCCGGCACCGGCGACGAACGTCGAGCTCGCCGGGCTCGCCCACAACGCCATCCCCAACGATCCAGGAGTGCTCGCCGAGACGGTGGCCTTCTTCGGTCGGTAGCCGAGCGTCGCTTCCGCTGGTCCGCCGAAGGGGAAGCGGCGGCTGGGGGGCCGTGACCGGCCCGGGTGCGTCGATGGGGGTCCCAATATCCTCGGGAACCCCGCCCCATCGGCCACCCGGGCCCACGGCTCGACGGCACCGTCGGGCAAGATCGGGGCATGGGTGACGCTCCCGTGGATCCGAAGGACCCGAGCAAGGAGCCGGTGTTCCGGCACCTCGACGATCCGGACGTGCCCTGGCAGCAGGTGAAGCGGCAACGGAACGCCGACGGGTCGGAGTCATCGGTGTGGGAGAAGTGGCTGGCCTTCTCGGCCGACCCGCCGTACCTGTCGCTGTACGCCCGCTACGACCCGGGCATGATCGTCCGCCGCCACGGCCACTTCAGCCCCCATGTCGTGTTCGTCATCGAGGGGGAGGTGTGGGTCGGCGATCGCCGCTGCCCGGCCGGCACCCACATCGAACTCCCCCTGGGAGCGGCGTTCGGCCCGCTGCGGTCGGGCGAGAGCGGGGCGACGCTGTTCGAGGTGATGATGGGCGACCCGCGCTCGTGGGGCGACGCGCCCGAGACCTTCGCCCAGGCCGTCGCCGAGCACGGCGTCGAGCCCCTCCCCGACGTCGAGCTGGACTACCCGCCCTGGCTCGAAGACCTCCGCGCCCACTGGTCTCCCGCCGGCGGCGTCAACCGGCGACAGTGACGCGGAGCTCGGTGAGACCTCGGAGCGTCAGGTGGTCGCGGTAGCGGATGTCGGTGGTCAGCAGCCGCATGTGGGGGAAGCGGTGGACGAGGGTGCCGAGTGCGACCTGTCCTTCGAGTCGGGCGAGCGCGGCGCCGAGGCAGTGGTGGGCGCCGTAGGCGAAGGTGAGGTGGTGGCCGTCGTCGCGGCCGAGATCGAGGCGGTCGGGATCGGGGAACCGCTCGGGGTCACGGTTGGCGGCGCCGAGGGCGAGGATGACGTGGTCGCCGGGGTCGAAGTGGTGGCCACCGAGGTCGGTGGGATGGGTGGCGACTCGGTTGACGAACTGGGCCATGGGGTCGTAGCGCAGGAGCTCCTCGACTGCCGAGGCGTCGAGTGACGGGTCGGTGTGCCAGCGCGCCAGTTGGTCCGGGTGGCGGAGCAGGGCGTGGGCACCGTTGCCGATGAGGTTGGTGGTCGTCTCGTGGCCGGCGACTAGCAGGGTGACGGCGTTGACGCGCAGCTCGTCGGTGGTGAGTCGGTCGCCGTCCTCCTCGGCGGCGATGAGCGCGCTGAGCAGGTCGTCGCCCGGGTGGGAGCGGTGGTCCTCGATGAGGTCGTCGATGTAGGCCAGCAGGCTGCGGAAGCCGGCTCGGGCCTCGGCGGCCGTGTCGTCGTCGATGACGCCGTCGAAGGCACGGGTCGCGGCGTTGGACCAGGGCTTGAACCGGTCGCGGTCGGCCGGCGGCACGCCGAGGATCTCGCAGATGACCATCATGGGCACGACGTCGCCCAGGTCCGCGATCAGGTCGAGCTCGCCTCGGTCGGCGGCGGCGTCGAGGATCTCGTCGACGAGTCCCTGTATCCGCGGCCTGAGCGACTCGACCGCGCGAGGGGTGAAGACCTTGGCCATGAGCCGCCGCACGCGGGTGTGCTCGGGCGGGTCGGTGAAACCGAGCGGTTGCGTTCCTCCGACCCCTGTCCGGCGACGAGGTGCCAGGCTGCCGTCGGGCAGGACCCGGCGCAGGCCGGTTGCTCCGCTCCAGCGTTGATCGCGCAGCACTGCCTCGCAGTCGGCGAACCGGAGCAGCACCCAGGTGCGATCGAACTGCGGCGCCTTCAGGACCGGGACGGTCCTGCGAAGGTGGTGGTAGGTCGGATACGGGTCGGAACGGAACGCCGCGGACCCCATGGGCGGTGTCGTGTCGCTCACCCGTCCTCCAAACGCCGCGCAGCCACCGGAGTGCTGGACCGACGACCGCCTCCATCCGGGATCACCCCACCGTAATGCTGCGAGTCAGGAGGCGTACTCCTCGTAGTCGAAGTAGTCGTAGTCCTCGTAGTAGTCCTCGTCGTCGCTGCTGCCGCCGCCGTCGGGAAGGCCTCCGTCGTCGTAGTCGTAGTCGTCGGGGTAGCCGCCGGCGGGATGTTCGGGCGGGTTGCCGCCGTCGTCGAAGTCCTCTCCGGTGCCCCAGGGGGGAACGTCGGTGACCGTGCCGTCGGGGTACTCGTAGAGACCCGTGTTGGGGTCGTAGGTGACGGAGTTGCTGTCGTCGGCGCCGGTGCTCGCTCGGGTCAGGCGAGGCGTTCCTTCGGGTAGCCGGCGTAGGACTCCTTGAACACGCCCGAGTGCAGCAGCACGACGGCCGTGAGGCGGCCGGTGTCCGCGTCGGTGATGGTGGTGCGGGTCCAGTACGACTCGGTGCGGCGGCTCTGGCTGAGGCCGACGACCTCGTGCTGGAGGCGGTAGGCCTGGTCGACGAACACCGGGCCGTCGACCAGTCGGATCTCCAGGTCCAGGAACAGCCCGAGCGCCGGTCCCCGCACCGGCCAGGCGGGACCGGCCTTGGCCGACAGCACGCTGATCATCTCCATCGGCACCACGGCACGGCCCCACGGCGACAGGGCGCCGCCCTCGGCCGTGTACCAGGGGTGCGGTTCGGTGATCCGCTCCAGCTTCTCGGCCAGCGAGAAGGGGTAGCCGGGGCCGTTCCGGTCGTCACGGGTGATGGCGGCCTCGCGCTCGTCGCTCCGCATCCCCACTCGCAGCTGGTCGACGACGAACAGCTCGCCCGGGTCGCCGTCGCCCAGGCGGGCCAGCCGCTCGTCCAGCTCCGACCGCGGGTGGTCGGGGCCGATCGACGCGGTGCCGACCAGCACCGGAGTGCCGTCCGCCTTGTGGGCCTCGACCCGGGCCGAGGTCGGGCCGGTGGTGGTCGCGGTGGCCTGCACCTGCTCGCCCTCGACCACCATCGTGCGGAAGTGGCCGCTCACGCAGCCCCGTTCGAACCACCGTCGCCCCCAGAGCGCGGCGGCGAGCGGGTCGATCTGGCTGAAGTGCGTGGGGGCCTCGATGGGTGCGCCGTCCAGCCCGAGCGACGCTGCGGTGTCGCCGTCGTGGATGCTCGAGTGGCCGCCGATGTCCTGCTCCTCGAGCATCTGCACCGGCAACCGCCACGGCCCCGCAACCGTGACCTCCGTCGAAAACCCTGCGTCCCCCGTGTCTTCCATGCCCCCAGCTTCTCGACCGGAGGTGCCGAGGTCCAAGTGCTTGATCAGGAGGACCGCGGCGTTGTCGGCGTCCCAGAGATCCGGCATCTCTTCGAGGACGCGGAAGTCGAGCGCGGTGTAGAAGGCCAGGGTTCCCAGGTACGGCTGGTCGTCCGCCGCGGCCGAGAGCGTCTTGACCTGCAGGTACTCCACGCCTTCCGATCGCAGCCGCTCCTCCGCCGCCGCGACCAGCGTTCGACCGATCCCGTGCCGATGGAGCTCGGGACGGACGGCCATGACGTGAAGCTCCGCGGCGTGCGGGGAGTGGCGGACGACCGTGAGGAAGCCGACCGCTTGCCCACCGTCCATGGCCACGAGCGTCGGGCATCGATCGGCGACCCGTCGGTACTCCTCGTTCGCCTCGACCTTGCCGAACCAATGCGGCACAGTCGCCAGTAGCTCGGCGCAGGTCGCGCCGCCTCCCTCCTCGAACCACACCAGCCTCATTCCGCGACGATCCCACACCGGTCGACGGCGCCGGCGATGAGTTCTCGGCTCGCCGGGGGTCCAACCTCATGCCGCCCTGGGTAGCGAAGACAGGAGCGGCTACCCGACATCCAAGGACAAGGACACGACCATGCAAGAGCTCCTCGTCGACTTCATCACCTCCCTCGACGGCTACGCGTCGGCGGAGGGCTGGCCCGGCTTCTGGGGCCTCCAGAGCCCTGCGTACCTCGCCTGGCTCGAGGAGCAGCCCGAGGTCACCTACGTGATGGGAGCGAACACCTATCGCCTGATGTCGGGCTTCGCCGCCGGCGAGACCCCAGCGGGAACGGACGAGTTCCACCCCGACGAGGAAGCCTCGGTCGACGGGCTCACGCGAGCGTCGAAGGTGGTGTTCTCCACCTCGCTCGAGGAGCCGCTCACGTGGGCCAACACAACGCTCGTCCGCGGCGACGCGGTCGAAACGGTCCGAGCGATGAAGCAGGACGGCTCGGGCCTCATCAGCACGATCGGCAGCCTCAGCCTGTGCCGGTCGCTGCTGCAAGCCGGGCTCGTCGATCGCTTCCGCGTCGTGATGTTCCCGGTCGTCACCGGCGCCACCGGAGCGGAACGTATCTACGACGGCTACCCGGACGTCGCCCTCGAGATGATCGACCATCGCACCTTCGAGGGCGGCCTCCAGCTGGTCGAGTACCGGCCCCGTGTCCTCGAGCACCCACCGCTCGACCCCACCGCATGAGAGGAAGGCTGTGATGCCGAACGTGATCGCTGACATCACCATGTCGCTCGACGGGTTCGTGACCGGGGATGGTGCGGACGAACAACACGGGCTCGGGAACGCACCTGAGCTCCACACCTGGGTCATGGAGCAGGACGCGGTCGACACCGAGATCCTCGAACAAGCGACGGCGCAGAGCGGTGCGGTGGTCATGGGGCGGCGGCTGTTCGACGTCGTCGACGGCCCCGATGGTTGGAACGAGGACATGGGCTACGGCGCCGATCAGACGGGGTCGCCGCCGTTCTTCGTCGTCACCCACTCGCCGCCCCAAGAGGTCCGGTTGGAACGCGAGCTGGGCATGAGCGTCACGTTCGTCAGCGACCTGGTCACCGCGATCGACCAGGCGCGTGCCGCCGCGAGCCACGGTGACGTCGTGATCATGGGCGGCGGCGACGTCATCGGCCAGGCGCTCGAACAGGGCCTCGTCGACGAGCTGCGCCTCCACCTGGCCCCGATGCTGCTTGGTGGCGGCACACCGCTCTTCAAGCCAGGGACCCGCCAGATGTACCGCCAACGCGACGTCCGACCCTCCCGAAACGCCGTGCACGTCGCCTACGAACGCGTCAGCTGATCAGCAGCGCAGCGCCGGCGAAGAAGACGACCAGGACCGCGACGCCCCACAAGCACCCGAGACTCAGGGCGGCGAAGTACCGGCGGCGCTGGTTCGGGGCCGGGGTCAGCCAGCGGAGCCACAGGATCGGCGCCAGGGCCAGCACCCCGAGCGGGATGAACACGACCGCCTGCCCCCAGCGCGAGTCACCGGTCACGATCATCAGCACGGCGGCCACGAACGCCCCGACCAGCGCGACCGCGACCATCCCACGGTTGCCGGCAGCACAGCCCCGCAGCGAGATGTCCGCGCGGCCGTAGCCAGGATCTTCCTCGGAAGCCACCCCTAGCCGCCCTGCCGCCGATACCTCACGTTCCACCTCACCAGTCCTGCCCTCGCCTTGCCCGGTCACTGGTCTCTCTTCCCCCGACTCGACCGGCCAGCACGGTTTGCCTGCCTCGACAGGTGGACGGGTCTGATGGCGGCGCTTCTACGGCCGGGGGAATGGGGTAGACGGATCTGGTGAAGCTTCCCGGCCCGTCGGGCCCTCTCAGTTCTCACGTGGTCTCGACGTTGGCGCTCCCACCGGATCGGTCGGTCGAGCTGCGGCTGGAGACGCCGGCGGACGATCACGACGAGGCCTTGGCGTTGTGGACGGTCCAGCAGGTCAGCTTCCGGCAGATCGACGGCGTCGAGCCGGCGTGGGAGGACGAGCCGTCGTTCCTCGTGCTCCGGGAGCACCTGGAGGGACGCATGGAGCGGCGGCTCCGCGACGAGCTCGCGCTACCGGCCTGCGCACCGGCCAACGTGCCCGATCAGCTGGTGGAGATGCTCGACGGCGCCGGCGGTCCGTCGCTGTCGGAGTGGATGGAAGCGCACAGCACGCTGGAGCACCTGCGGGAGTTCCTCGTGCATCGGTCGGCCTACCAGTTGCAGGAGGCGGACGCGCATAGCTTCGCCATCCCTCGGCTCGCGGCCGGGGAGGCGAAGACGGCCCTGCTGGAGATGCAGCTCGACGAGTACGGCGGCCACGAGCCGGCCGAAGCCCACGCCGAGCTCTTCGCCGACACCATGGCGGCCGCCGGGCTCGACCCCGCCGCCGGCCCCGACATCGAACGATTGCCGGCCGTCACCCTGGCGACGAACACGCTCCTCAACCGGCTAGGCCGGTCCCGTCGACTGCTGGCCGCCTGCCTGGGGCACCTGGCGGTGTTCGAGATGACCTCGGTCGAGCCGATGGCCCGGTACGCCGCGACTGTCCGGCGGGTGCTTCCCGGCCCGGCCGGCACCCAAGCGGCCCGCTTCTTCGACGTCCACGTCGCCGCCGACGGCCTCCACGCCCGGATGGCCATGGAACGCCTCGTCAGCGGGTTCGTCGAGCAGTACCCGGCCGAGGCCCCCGACCTGCTCTTCGGGGCCGCTGCCCTCCTCCACGTGGAGCGGGCGTTCTCCGAGCACGTGCTGTCGTGTTGGGCCACGGGCACCACCTCGCTGCGGCGGCCGCTCGCCGCCCGCGGCCTCCACCCCCTCTCCCTGGTCAGCTGACCACCGGGGGCTCACCCCTCCGCCGACACGTGGGGTTCGCCCGCCTCAGGAGGGCAGGTCGATCATGCCGAGCGAGTCCATCACGAGCCGGGTCACGATGACCCAGAGGACCGTGCCGCAGATCCAGGCGTTGACTGGGCCGCCCTGCTCGCCGAGGCCGATCTTCCGGACGCGCGGGTAGCGGTCCTCGATGTCGACGATCCCGCCATCGACGGGCTCGGCGGGGCCTGGATGGGCGCCGACGGCGGCCCAGAACGAGTCGTCGAGCGGCCACTCGGTGGTGTCGAGAACCCAGGGCCGCTTGCCCGAGAGCCGTTCGACCACCGTGAACGTGCGGCCCTCGGCGGGGTGCCAGTGGACCGGGCCGACGTCTGCCAGGGGGATCACCCGGCGCCGCCCCTTCGGCGTGATCCGAGTCAGCCCCTCCTCGTCGACGTAGACACGCCCGTAGCGCTCCCAGCGCCGCCGGAGCACGAGCAGCCATCCGCCCGGGACCGCCAGCATCACCAGGATCGCAACGAACCCGACGACGGGGTTGTCCGCGGTCCGGACGACGTTGGCGATGCTGGCGGCGACCAGCAGTCCGGTGAGCACCCAGTTGAGGACCTTCGCAACGATCCCCCAGCCGAGCCCGGGCCACCGGTGCTCGACCTCTACGTGCTTCGTCAACGTGGTCACGGCGAAATTCTCCCAAACCAGCGGGGGTACAGGAGGGCGCGGTCAGTGCCGCTTGCTCATGGCCCGGCCGAGGGAGGCGATGCCCAGGACGACGAAGCCGGCGAAGAAGACGCCGAACGCGAGCGGGATTCCTGGCGGGAAGTCGCCGAAGTCGGGATCGTCCAGGTCGGGGAGGCCGGTGAAGAGCGTGTAGCCGAAGATCAACGCGCCCCCGGCGGTGAGCACCGACCCGACGACGATGCAGAGCTTCACCCATGCGGGTGCGTCGGAGATGTCTGTCGGGTCTGGAGCTTGGAAGTAGTTGAAGTCACCACCGACCGCGAGGCCGTGGTCGAAGGCCTGCACGTTCATCTGCGCGTAGACGTTGTTCACCAGTTGGCGGCCGCCGTGCTGGTCGAGCGCGCTGATCACCTCGGCCAGCTCGCGGGCGAAGGTGCGATCGACGCTGATGGCGCCGTCGAGCGCTAGTCCCACATCGCGCTGCACGTTCGTGCTGCGCGGGTTGCTGGTGAGCCGATCGAGAGGAGCACGGCCCATCCGTTGGGCGACCAGGCCGGTGAGGCGATCGAGCAGCTGGTCGAGCGTCCGGTCACCCCAGCGCTTGCCGGCGCGGAGCAACGCCGCAGTGAGGTACCCGACGACGAGACCGCCATCGATCGCCATGAGACCCAGTAACACACGCCAGTCGAAACATGTCCACCAGCGGCCGCCCTGGCACGCTCCGGCGACGACCTATTGGCTAGAGGCTGGCGATGAGGCGCTCGACCCGTTCGTCGCGGGAGCGGAACGGGTCCTTGCACAGCACGGTGCGCTGGGCCTGGTCGTTGAGCTTCAGGTGGACCCAGTCGACGGTGTAGTCGCGCTTGCGCTCTTTGGCGCGGCGGATGAACTCACCCCGCAGGCGGGCCCGGGTGGTCTGGGGCGGGACCTCGATGGCCTGGTCGATCGCTTGGTCGGTGGTCACCCGCTCGACCAGTCCGCGCTCCTGCATCTTGTAGAAGAGGCCCCGGCGCCGGTCGATGTCGTGGTACTGCAGGTCGATCAGCGACACCCGGGGGTCCGACAGCGGCAGCTCGTGCCGTGCGCAGTACGACTCGATCAGCTTGTGTTTGATCACCCAGTCGACCTCACGGTCGAGCGACAGGGGATCGTCGGCCAGCCCGGTGAGGCAGTGCTCCCACATCTGCAGGGCCTGCGCCTCCAGCGGCGAGACGTCGTGGGTCTCCGCATAGCGCTGCGCTCGCTCCAGGTACTCGGACTGGATGTCGAGCGCCGAGGCCTCCCGCCCGTTCGCCAGCCGCACCAGGCGCTTCATGGTCGGGTCATGGCTGATCTCACGGATGGCCCTGATCGGGTTCTCCAGCGTCATGTCCCGCAGCACGAACGTGGGGTCCTCCAGCATCCGCAGGAGGATCGACGTGGCCCCCACCTTCAGGAACGTCGTGTACTCGCTCATGTTCGAGTCGCCGACGATGACGTGCAGTCGCCGGTAGCGCTCGGCGTCGGAGAGGGGCTCGTCCCGGGTGTTGATGATCGGCCGGGAGCGGGTGGTCGCCGACGACACGCCCTCCCAGATGTGCTCGGCCCGCTGGGCGATGCAGTACATGGCGCCCCGGGCCGTCTGCAGCACCTTGCCCGCGCCGGCGTAGATCTGCCGCGACACGAAGAACGGGATGAGGACCTCGGCGTAGTGGCCGAAGTCGTCCCGCCGCGACGTCAGGTAGTTCTCGTGACAGCCGTAGGAGTTGCCCGCCGAATCGGTGTTGTTCTTGAACAGGTAGATGTTGCCCCGGATGCCCTCGTCGCGCAGCTGCTGCGACGCCGAGACCAGGAGCTGCTCGAGGATGCGCTCCCCCGCCTTGTCATGGGTCACCAGGTCGAGGATCGAGTCGCACTCCGGCGTGGCGTACTCGGGATGGCTGCCCACATCGAGGTACAGCCGGGCCCCGTTCGCCAGGAAAACGTTCGACGACCGGCCCCACGACACCACCCGGCGAAACACGTAGCGCGCCACCTCGTCCGGGCTCAACCGCCGCTGCCCCCGCAAGGTGAACGTGATCCCGTACTCGTTCTCGAGTCCGAAGATCCGCCGCTCCATCACCGCAACCTACCGTCACCCTCGCCGCTCGGGGCCGGGAAGGTCCGCTGTCCCGACGGTCGCCAGCCCCGACCTCAACCGCCAGTTCGACACGCTCACCCACGTCGAACCATGACGCCGATCGCGCCACCGTGCCCCGACCAGGCATGACGCCGCTGTCGTGCCGGGCCGAGTGTCCGGGGCGACACGACAGTCCCACTCACCTCGCCCTCACGACAGAGTTCGCGTGCTGAGGAGGCACTCCCGCTCTCGGCGTGGCCGTGCGCCCAGGGCTGCGAGATCGCCGGTTCCGCGCTGCAAGGCGGGACGAACGTGGTGAGGCGATATGTGCCAATTCCCGGAGCTATCGCCGGTGTGTCGTCTTCGGGCGTGTGTCTTCCAGCTACCGTCCGGGCTGTGGCGGGTCAGCCGGAGAGCTTTGTCGAGGTCGTCGCCTCGGAGTTCGGCTTCCTGGTGGACCGCGGGTTTCGGTCCTCGGTGGAGAGCGACCGATCCGTGCTCTTCGAGTCCCCGACCGGGGTCTTCGTCCGGGTGGTCCGCGATCCGAGGGAGCGCTCGATCAGCTTCAGGGCTGGCCTCGTGGCCGAGCCACGCGATGCGCTCACCGAGACCGAGTTCCAGCGGCTCATCGGGGCCAACGTCAAGGCCGACTTCTCCCAAGACGACTCTGGGATGCGCATCGCTGTCGAACGCCGTGCCCGCCTTCTCCGGGAGCACGGGGAGCGGATCCTGTCCGGCGACAAGTCGATCCTCGACGAGGCGAAAGACATCCGCATCGAGTACACGAGGCGCTACACGAAGTGGCCCTGATCGCGGCCCTCTGCCCAAGGCGGACGTCAGACACGGCCGGCGCGTGAGCCGCCAATCGCGAGGCACCTGGGGCGATGCCCGCGGCGGACCAGTCGCACCGCCCGACCGCTCGAAAGCAACCCTCCCCAGAACCGGCCCCGCCAGCCGCTGGCCAGCTCGGGATCGCCGGATAGGTGCGCGTGTTCGTTGGCGGAAGCACCGAGGTGATCTGTGCGCGACGGAACGAGATCGGATGGCCGGCAAGCCGATGTCGCTCCACATCGGCGTGGTCGAGGACCCGCTGCTCGGTCTTCCGGTGCCCAGCGGGTCAACCGCCGCCGAGCGCCGCCAGGGTGGTCGTCCAGGATGTGGGGCGTGCTCGCACTGGTCGGGCAATGGGAATGGGTGCAGCGTCGGCCATAGCCTGGGCGACCCGGGCAAGGTTGCGGTCCGCTGTGACAAACACGTCGGCGCGCGCCATGTACGCGGCGAGTTGAACATCGAATACGGACCCGTCGTTTACCTTGACGAGCGGGACGAGGACCCCGGCGGCCCAGAACAACCACTGTGTGGGGACCTCGGTCGGCGCGACCTCCATCCAGAAGCTCATCCAGGCGCGCTGGTCGGCGGTTCGTCGATGGTCGAGGAACGGGTCTAGCCAGTCCCGGTACGTATTCGACTGGCCCCGTCGGGCGAGCTGGTGGGCGAAGTGGGTGGCGGCCCCGAGCCGCCAATATTGCGTTGTGAAGCGTCGGCCGTTGGCGGGATCGAAGAGTTCCACGTTGGTCACGTCGGGGTCGGTCAGAGAAACCGTGTCGAGAGTGACGTTGCTCGTACGAGAGAAGGCCTTCTTGGCGGCGACCTCCGTCCGGGCAGTGACGATCGTTTCGCCGCCGAGCGTGTCGTTGTGGCCGGCCTGACGGGTGGGGAACCGACGGGCGCGGGTCCAGAAGCCGTGCAGCCAGTCGGCCCGGTTCTGGTGGAACCACTTCGTGGCGGCCGGCGGTGGCGGGTTGAGGATCCAGCCCGGTCGATGCTTGCCTAGAGCGGCGACGAGTTCCTCACACTCCACGAACGCCTCCGGCATCAAGCGGGTCCACCACCGACGGGTCGTTATGTCGAGGTGCTGCTTCCGTCGCTCTTCGTCGCGCATCCGCAACTGCTCGAACACGACTGCTGGGGAGATAAGCACCTCTAAGTCGTGGTCCCGAGCCAACTGCCGAAGGACGGCAGCAGCGTCGTCATCGGCGACGTAGGCCCAGATGTTGGTGTCGAGCAGCACCCGCAGCGTCACCCAGCTGATTCTGACGGCTTGTACCGGGCGCCGCTCTGGGCGCGAGCGCTCAGTCCCTCCGGTCCCGCCGACTCAGGTTCAGGCACACGGCCATGGCTGCTCCGATGGCCGAGTGATGCTGCCCCTGGCCCCGATAGCACGGCGAACCTACGTCAGACTTTTCGGAACTAGAGCGTGATCGCCGGTTGTGTAGCGACCATCGTTGCGCTCGGGGCTGTCATTCTGTGCGCCCTGAGCCGGCGATAGAGGACGTGTTGAGGCGATCTGCGGAGACGCCGTTCTGGGATGGTTCGTCGACTCGTAGGCCGCCCACTTGTGACGCTCGCCGAGGCCGCCAACGAAACGCGACCGTACGATCAGGCCATGGCCACCGCTTCGCCGTCGCCGACCCCCAATCCAGACGCCACGAAGTTCACGTTGGACACGACGCTTCCGGCGTCGTTCAACGTGACCAACGCGCAGGCTGCTGGCAACAACCGATTCGCTGAGGACGTGTTCGCGGCGGGCGGCGTCGCCGCCATCTTCGGGGTGAACGACTTCGTGACCGTCACACGTCAGCCTGGAGCGGACTGGGGGCCAATCGTGGCAGCCGTGCAGGCGGCAGCCGAGGCTCACCTGTAGCGTCTCGGCGTCGCACCATCCCGGCGTTTCGAGCTATTCAAGCCCGCTCCCCTCGCCGCTCGATGGGGGCAGTGGGACCGGAGCGATATCGAGCGGATTCGGGACGCCGCCGTGACAATGGACAACCCACTCGCAAGCGGCGCTTGCGGGCTACCCACTCGCAAGCGGCGCTTGCGGGCTACCTCGCTGCCTGCCTCACCTTGTCGGCGAGGGCGACGGGATCGACCTCGCCAGCGGTATCGACCTCGATGACCGACCACCCGCCGGCCAAGGGCTCAAAGGTCTCAGGACTCCAGAGCTCTGCGGGGTCTTTGTGTTCGGGGACGTACCCGCGAGGCCGGCGTCTCGCTGCGTACCTCGCCTCCAGGGTCGGCCGGTCACATCTACAGAAGACCTCCACCACGGCTCCAGGGAGGCTGGACACCGCG
>Ga0209382_10002316_pt1 | contig 27988 bp, 27 predicted proteins | sample SoiMetdeltSBSDD5_FD_187599 | JGI IMG/M metagenome (GOLD analysis project Ga0209382, IMG submission 187599) | Bulk soil microbial communities from a Populus tree surrounding site in Tennessee, USA - Soil MetaG P. deltoides SBSDD5 (SPAdes) (version 2) | ecosystem: Environmental > Terrestrial >... | reverse complement strand
ATTTCATGATGAGTTCCCGCAAGCGTCCACTCATGCCTTTTAACGCCCCTCCGTATGCTTGTTGGCCTTCTCGGCCGCGGTGAGCTCGCGAGTCGGCAGGATCGGCGAGATGCTGCGCGGCGACGGGCTGCCGTCGGGCAGCTTCGCCGGGGTGGCGACGGAGTCCGAGGTGGCGAAGACACCCGGGCCGGCCTTCGGGCCGGGGTAGTTGCCGGGCAGGAAGCGCTCGCGCATCCTGGCCACCTGCCCGATCCGCTCGCCCTTGTGCCGCTCCACATGCGCGAGGATCATCGCGCCGACCGCCGCCGTGATCAGCAGGGCGCTGGTGACCTCGAAGGCGAAGACGTACTTGGTGAAGATCAGCGCGGCCAGGCCCTGAACGTTGCCGTTGGCGTTGGCTTGTTCAAGCCCGACGGTCGGCAGGTCCTGCGTCGCGCGATGCACGCCGGTGCCGAGCAGGCCGGCCAGGCCCACGCCGAGCACGATCGCGGCGACCTTCTGCCCCCGCAACGTTTCGATCACCGAGTCGGAGGCGTCGCGCCCGACGAGCATGAGCACGAACAGGAACAGCATCAGGATGGCGCCGGTGTAGACGATGATCTGCACCATGCCGATGAACGGCCCCGCCTGCACGATGTAGAACACGCCCAGGCTCAGCATGGTCAGCGCCAGCCACAATGCCGAGTGAATGGCGTTGCGGGCCATCACCATGCCCAGCGCACCGATCACCGCCAGCGGCGCCAGCAGGAAAAAGGTGACCGCCTCACCGGTCGTGACAGCATTCATGCCGAGGCCTCCCTTCGGTCGGCCTCGCTCGGCCGCGGCCTCGCCAAGGCATGAACGAATCCCAATCTCATGATGAGCTCGACAAGCTCGCTCATTGCTTCGTCTCCGCTCCCGCCGAGGTGCCGGGGTTGGTCAGAGCGCCCAGGTAGTAGTCCTTCTCGGTGTCGCCAAGGCGCATGCCGTGCGGCGGCTGCTCCATGCCCGCAAGCAGCGGCGCCAGCAGCATTTCCTTGGTGAAGATGAGGTCCTTGCGGTTGTCGCGGGCCAGCTCGTACTCGTTGCTCATCGTGAGCGAGCGGGTCGGGCACGCCTCGATGCACAGGCCGCAGAAGATGCAGCGGGCGTAGCTGATCTGGTACACGCTGGCGTAGCGCTCGCCCGGCGAGAAGCGCTGCTCGTCGCTGTTGTCGGCGCCCTCGACGTAGATCGCGTCGGCCGGGCACGCCCAGGCGCAAAGCTCGCAGCCGATGCACTTCTCCAGCCCGTCGGGATGGCGGTTGAGGATGTGCCGTCCGTGGTAGCGCGGCGCCACCGGGTCGGGCGCCTCCGGGTACTTGGTGGTGACCGTCTTCTTGAACATGTGGGCGAAGGTCACGCCAAAGCCCTTGACAGCGTCCAACATGGTCACACCGTCTCTCTATCAGCAGTAATGCGCTTGGCGCGCGGGCTGACCGGGATCTGCAAGTCCATCGGTGGCAACGGGAAGCTGCCCTCGGGCCGGGAGGCCACCTGCTCCTCCACGGTCTGCTTGGGCTGATCCTTCTTGCTGGGCCACAGCGCTGCGGCGACGATCACGACGGCAAGCGCCACGCCGATCCACACCAGCGTCTGGCCGGTGGTGAGGTTTTCCCGCTGCAGCGTGCGCACACCGGCGAGGACGAGGATCCACACCAGGTTCGCGGGGATCAGCACCTTCCAGCCGAAGCGCATGAACTGGTCGTAGCGCAGCCGCGGCAGCGTGCCGCGCAGCCACACGAAGACGAACAGCAGGATCAGCACCTTGACGGTGAACCACAGCAGCGGCCACCAGCCCTGGTTGACCCACGGACCCAGCTGGGTGATCGGCCACGGGGCCTGCCACCCGCCGAGGAACAGCGTGGTCGCCAGCGCCGATACAGTCACCATGTTGATGTACTCGGCGAGGAAGAACAGCGCGAACTTGAGCGAGGAGTACTCGGTGTGGAAGCCGCCGACCAGCTCCGACTCCGCCTCCGGCAGGTCGAAGGGCGCCCGGTTGGTCTCGCCCACCGCCGAGATGGCGTAGATGATGAAGCTGGGCAGCAGGGCGATGAGATACCACTGCTCCGCCTGCTTACTCACGATCTCCGACGTGCTCATGGTATTCGCGGTCATGAACACCGCCACGATCGACAGGCCCAGGGCGACCTCGTAGGAGATCATCTGTGCGCTGGAGCGCAGGCCGCCCAGCAACGGGTAGGTCGAGCCTGAGGACCATCCACTTAGGACGATGCCGTAGATGCCAATGCCGGATGTGGCCAGCACCAGCAGCACCGCGACCGGGATGTCGGTCACCTGCAACGGCGTGCGCACCCCGAACATCGACACGAACGGTCCGAACGGGATGATCGCGAAGGCGGTGAAGGCACAGACCGTCGAGATCACCGGCGCCAGGAAGAAGACCACCTTGTCCGCCTTGAGCGGCATGATGTCTTCCTTGAACGCCAGCTTGAGCCCGTCGGCGAGCGACTGGAGCAAACCGAAGGGGCCGTTGCGGTTGGGGCCGGGACGCACCTGCATCCGCGCCACCACCCGCCGCTCGTACCAGATGGTGAACAGCGTCATCACCACTAGGAACACGAACACGGCGACAACCTTGATCAGGATGATCCACCAGGGGTCCTTGCCGAAGTCGGCCAGCGTCGGATTCATCGCGACACCTTCACCTTTGCAGAAGGTCCGAGCGTGCGGCGCACGGTCGATCCGGGGGAGTTGGCGGGCAACCAGACCACCTCATCGGGCATCTCGGTCAGCAGTGCGGGCAGCGAGATCGAGCCGCGATCCGTGCTCACGGTCACCTGGTCGCCGTCGGAGACGCCCATTGCCGTGGCTCGCCCCTTCGAGAGGCGGATCACCGGCGGGCGGGCGGTGCCGGCCAGCACCTCGTCGCCGTCGAGCAGGCTGCCCAGGTCGATCAGTTGCGCCCAGCTCGCCAGCAACGCCTCGCCGGACTCCAGCGTCGGGGCCGTGACGCCGGAAACGGTGGGCGGCAACGCTCGCGAACTCGGGCTGGCGGGCAGGCTGCCCAGCTCGCGGCGCACCGACAGCACGTCGCCGGTGCCCAGCCAGACGCCGAGCTCCGCGGCGAGCGCGCCGAGCACGCGCGCGTCCGGAAGGGTCGCGCCCGTGTTCGGGGTCTCCAGCGCCTGCTCGAACGTGCGCAGGCGACCCTCCCAGTTCACATAGGACCCGGCCTTCTCGGCGACCGCCGCGACCGGGAAGACCACATCGGCCCGGCGGGAGACCGCTGAGAGCCGCAGCTCCAGGCTCACGAGGAAACCGACCCGGTCGAGCGCCTGCTCGGCCAGCTGCGGGTCGGCGAGGTCGGCCGGGTCGACACCCGCCACGACCAGCGCCCCCAGCTTGCCGTTCGCCGCAGCGGCGAGCATCGCATCGGTGTCGCGGCCGGCCGCGCCCGACAGGTGCCCAGCTGGCAGGCCCCACGCGGCGGCGAACTCGGCGCGGGCGGCGGCGTCAGCGACCAGCCGGCCGCCCGGAAGCAGGTTGGGCAGGCAGCCGGCGTCGACGGCGCCGCGATCCCCGGCCCTCCTTGGCACCCAGGCGATTCTTGCTTGGTACCGCGAGGCGAGCGCCGCCGCGCCGGAAAGCCCGCCCGGCACGGCCGCCAGCCGCTCCCCCACGATGACGATCGTCTCCGGCTGGAGCTCCAGCGCCGCCAGCCGTTCCGGTTCGCTGCCCGGCACCGACATGACCAGCGTGGCGTCGAGCTTGTCGAGACCGCGCGTGGCGAAGGGCGCGAGCACGGTTACCTTCAGGCGCTTGTTCCTGACCGCCTTGCGCAGCCGCAGGAACAGGATCGGGCACTCCTCCTCCGGCTCGATCCCGACCAGCACCACGTGCTTGGCCTTCTCGACGTCCACATAGGACACACCGGTCTCGTAGGAGGCGAGGAAGTCAGTCTCCTCGGCCGACAGCGGCCGCGCCCGGAAATCGATGTCGTTGGTGTGCAAGACGACTCTGGCAAACTTGGCGTAGGCGTACGCGTCCTCGACGGTCAGACGGCCACCGGTCAGCACCCCGACGCCGTGGGCGCCGTCACGCGCGCTTCGTAACCCTTGCGCCGCAACCGAAAGGGCCTCCGTCCAGCTCGCCGGGCGCAGCTCGCCGTTTTCCCGGACCAGGGGCGTGGTCAGCCTGTCGAAGGCGGTCGCATAGCGGAAACCCCAGCGGCCCTTGTCGCAGTTCCACTCCTCGTTGACCTGCGAGTCCTCGCCGGCCAGGCGGCGCATCACCTTGCCGCGGCGGTGGTCGGTGCGCTGGGCACAGCCGGCCGCGCAGTGCTCACACATGCTTGGCGACGACACCAGATCGAAGGGGCGGGCGCGGAAGCGGTACTGGGTGCCCGTCAAAGCACCGACCGGGCAGATCTGGACGGTGTTGCCGGAGAAGTAGGAGTTGAACGGCACGTCCCCCTCCTCGGGGCCTTCCTCGCCTCCGTAAACCTCGTCCCGGTACACGTTGATCTGCTCGGCCGACGAGCGGTCCATCAGATCGATGAACTTGTCGCCGACGATCTCCTCGGTGAACCGGGTGCAGCGCTGGCAGAGCACGCACCGCTCCCGGTCGAGCAGCACCTGGGTCGAGATGCTGATGGGCTTGGGATACTCACGCTTCTGCTCGTGGAAGCGGGTATCGGTGCGCCCGGCCGACATCGCCTGGTTCTGCAGCGGGCACTCGCCGCCCTTGTCACACATGGGGCAGTCAAGCGGGTGGTTGATCAGGAGCAGCTCCATGATCCCCGCCTGCGCCTTCTTCGCGACCGGGCTGGTGAGGTGGGTCTTGACCACCATGCCGTCGGCGACCGTCTGGGTGCACGAGGCGACAGGCTTGCGCTGCCCCTCCACTTCGACCAGACACTGGCGGCAGGCGCCGGCCGGGGCGAGCAGCGGGTGATCGCAGAAGCGCGGGATCTCGATGCCCATCTTCTCGGCGACCCGGATCAGCAGCGCCCCCTTGGGCGCCTTGACCTCGATGCCGTCGATGGTCAGCGTGACCTCATCGGTGTGCTTGATGACTTCAGTCATTAGTGAGCCCCACCTTTGCTGAGGGCCATCGGGGCCTTCCTGTGCTCGATGTAGTCCAGGTAGTCCTGCTTGAAGTACTGGATGGACGAGGTGACCGGGCTTGTCGCGCCGTCACCGAGGCCGCAGAATGACCGGCCGAGGATGTTGTCGGAGGTGTCAAGGAGCGTGTCCAGGTCCTCGAGGGTGCCCTCGCCGGTGAGGATGCGCTCGTAGATCCGCACCATCCAGTAGTTGCCCTCGCGGCACGGCGTGCACTTTCCGCACGACTCGTGGTGGTAGAACTCCAGCCAGCGGTAGGTCGCGTAGACCGGGCAGTCTTGATCCGAGAAGATCTGCGTCGCCGTGGTACCGAGGATCGACCCCGCGGCCGCCACCGACTCGAAGTCCAGCGGAACGTCCATGTGGTCGGCGGTCAGCAGCGGGGTGCTGCTGCCCCCGGGCGTCCAGAACTTCAGCCTGTGCCCCGGCAGCATCCCTCCGGCCAGCTCGATCAGCTCGCGCAGCGTGATCCCCATCGAGCACTCGTACTGCCCCGGGTTGACGATCCGCCCCGACAGCGAATAAATCATTGGCCCGCTTGACTTTTCGGTGCCCATCGTCTTCCACCAGGCGGCGCCGCCGAGCACGATGTACGGCACGCTCGCGATGGTGCCGACGTTGTTGACCACCGTCGGGCTGGCGTAAAGGCCGTGGGTCGCCGGGAACGGCGGGCGCAGCCGTGGCTGGCCGCGGAAGCCCTCGAGCGAGTCGAGCAGCGCCGTCTCCTCGCCGCAGATGTAGGCGCCCGCTCCACTGTGGACGACAAGATCCAGATCGAACCCGCTGCCAAGGATGTTCTTGCCCAGGTATCCGGCGGCGTACGCCTCGTTGACGGCGTTGCGCAGCCGGCGAGCCGCGTGCACCGCCTCGCCCCGGATGTAGATGTACGCCTTGCTGGAGCGGATCGCATAGGCGGCGATGATGCAGCCCTCGATCAGCGAGTGCGGATCATGCGTCATCAGCGGCAGATCCTTGCACGTGCCCGGCTCGCCCTCGTCGGCGTTGACCACCAGATAATGCGGACGCTTGCCGACAGCGTCGTTGGTCTGCGGGATGAAGCCCCACTTCAGCCCGGTCGGGAAGCCCGCACCGCCGCGCCCGCGCAACCCCGAATCCTTGATCAGCGCGATCAGGTCGTCGGGGTGGGCCTTGAGCGCCTTGCGCATCGCCGCATACCCGTCAAGCTGCTCGTAGACGTCGATGCGCCACGCGTCCGGCGAAAGCCAGCGCTTCGTCAGGACCGGAGTCAGCTTCTGATAGACGCTTGTTTGGACGCTTGTCACTTCGCCGCCTCCCGGGAGGGGATCGGGGTGTTGATGTCGAACCCGGCCGCCGACACGCCGTGCTTGGCCGCCAGGCGCAAGCCCGCCAGGGTCGGCTCGCCTGGCACGCCGTCGGTGACCGCCTCCGGCCGCTCATCGGCGAACCCGGCCAGCTGCAACGAGATCTCCCTGAGCGTGCACGGGCGCGCGCCCCGGCTCGGCTGCGGCCGCTCGCCCTTGCGCAACTGCTCCACGACGTCGATAGCGGCCTCAGGTGTCACGTTGTCGAAGAAGTCGTAGTTGACCGTCAACACCGGGCCGTAGTCGCAGGCGGCCAGGCACTCGGCGTGCTCCAGGGTGATCGTGCCATCGGCGGTGGTCTCATCGTGTCCAACACCGAGGCGCTCCGACACGGCATCGTAAACCGCTTGCCCCCCAAGCACATTGCACATCGTGTTGGTGCAGACGCTGACGAGGAAGTCACCGGTCGGGCGGCGCTTGTACATGGTGTAGAAGCTGGCCACCGCGGCGACACTGGCCTTCTGCAGGCCCAGCTGATCGGCGCAGAACGCGATGCCCGCCGGCGATACGTAACCCTCGACGGACTGCACAAGGTGCAGCAGGGGAAGCAATGCCGACCGTTCACGGTCTGGCGGGTACCGCGAAATAATCTCCTGAGCACGGTCAACGATTTCCTGGCTGAAGACTGTCATCGGTCACACCCACCCATAACCGGGTCCAACGAGGCGCCCCCGACGATCACGTCGGCGAGCAGGCCGCCCTCCGCCATCGCAGGGATGGCCTGAAGGTTGATGAAGCTGGGTTCGCGGTAATGCACGCGGTAAGGCCGGGTGCCACCGTCGGAGACGGCGTGGACGCCAAGCTCGCCACGTGGCGACTCGATCTGCTGATAGACCTGTCCGGCGGGTACCCGGAAGCCTTCCGTCACCAGCTTGAAGTGATGGATGAGGGACTCCATGGACTGCCCCATGATCTTGGCGATGTGCTCGAGCGAGTTGCCCAGGCCGTCCACGCCCACGGCGAGCTGCGCCGGCCACGCGATCTTCTTGTCCTCGATCATCACAGGGCCGGGCTTGAGCCGGTCCAGGCACTGCTGGATGATTTTGATGGACTCGCGCATCTCCGCCAGGCGCACCTTGTAACGCGCGTAGGCATCGCCCTCGGTCCGCGTCGGCACATCAAACTCGTAGGTCTCGTAGCCGCAGTACGGCCGGGTCTTGCGCAGGTCCCACGGCAGGCCCGCGCTGCGCAGCACCGGCCCGGTGATGCCAAGCGAAAGGCAGGCCGTCACGTCGAGCACGGCCACGCCCTCGGTGCGCAACTTCCAGATCGGCTGCCCCGATAGCAGGTCCTCGTACTCCTTGAGCCGCTTGGGCATGAAGCCGAGGAACTCCTTGATCTTCTTGATCGCCTCCGGCGGCACATCCTGCGAGATCCCGCCCGGCCGGATGTAGGCCATGTTCATCCGCAGGCCGCTGCACAACTCGAAGATGTCCAGGATGAACTCCCGCTCACGGAACCCGTAGATCATCATCGAGAGGGCGCCGAGCTCCATGCCGGTCGTCGCCAGCCATACGAGGTGCGAGGAGATCCGGTTCAGCTCCATCATCATTACGCGAATGGTGGTCGCGCGGTCCGGGACCCGATCGGTGACGCCCAGCAGCTTCTCCACCGCCAGGCAGTAACCGGTCTCGTTGAAGATCGGTGCGAGGTAGTCCATCCGGGTGACGAAGGTCGTGCCCTGGGTCCAGTTTCGGTACTCGAGGTTCTTCTCGATCCCGGTGTGCAGGTACCCGACGACGAGCCGGCAATCGGTGACCGTCTCGCCCTCCAGCTCGAGGACCAGCCGCAGCACGCCGTGGGTGGAGGGGTGCTGCGGCCCCATGTTCACCACGATGCGGTAGTCGTGTAACGGATCGGCCCCCGAGACCACGTCTTCCCAGTCGCCACCGGTGACGGTGAAGACCTTGCCCTCGGTGGTTTCGCGTTCCGGTGCGTAACTCATTTGTACGACCGCCTCTGATCAGGTGGTGGAATCTCCGCGCCCTTGTACTCAACCGGCACGCCGCCGAGAGGATAGTCCTTGCGCTGGGGGTACCCCTCCCAGTCATCGGGCATCAGGATGCGCGTGAGGTTGGGGTGGCCCTCGAAGATGACGCCGAACATGTCGTAGGTCTCGCGCTCCTGCCAGTCGGCGGTGGGGTAGACCGCGGTCACGCTCGGCAGGCGCGGGTTGCCAACGGCGACAGAGCACTCCAGGCGCACATGCCGCCGGTAGGTCATCGAGGTCAGCTGGTAGACCACATGCAGGCGGCGCTCGTCGGTGATGTAGTCCACCCCGGACACGCTGGAGAGCAGCTCGAAGCGCAGCGAGCCGTCGTCGCGCATCGTCTGGCAGACCTCGGCGATGCGCTCCGGCACGATGTGCAGGGTCAGCTCGCCCCGGTCGACGACCACCCGCTCAATAGCGTCGGCGAACTGCGGGTATGCCTCCTCGAGCGCGTCAACGACCTCATCGAACTCACCGTCCGGACCGCCGAAGGGCCGCTGCGACTCGACGACCGCCGAGCGGCGCCGGACCAGACCGCTGAACCCCGAGGTGTCGCCGGTGTCGCCTACACCGAACATCCCATGCTCAATGGTCATTTCGCACGCACCCCCGACTCCCGCTCCAACCACCTCTGGATGCGCAGCTGCTCCTCACGACCCTCGGCCGCGGCCCGCTCCCACTCCCCGCGAAGCTTCTTGTTGAACCGGTAGCTGGAAGGCATCGCCCCTGGTGGCACGACCGGCTTGCCTTCGCGAGCCTCTTTGGACTCGAGCATCTTGCGGCCCTTGGGCCCCAGCGGCTCGTGCATGATCTTGTCGTGGAGGCGGAGGATCGCGTCGAGCAGCATCTCCGGCCGCGGCGGGCAGCCGGGCAGGTACATGTCGACAGGCACGATGTGATCAACGCCCTGGACGATCGCATAGTTGTTGAACATGCCGCCCGACGACGCGCAGACGCCCATCGAAAGCACCCACTTCGGCTCCGGCATCTGGTCGTAGATCTGCCGCAGCACCGGCGCCATCTTCTGGCTCACCCGCCCTGCCACGATCATCAGGTCGGCCTGGCGGGGCGAGGCCCGGAAGACCTCCATGCCGAAACGGCCCGTGTCATAGCGCGCGGCACCCGTCGCCATCATCTCGATCGCGCAGCAGGCAAGACCGAACGTGGCCGGCCAGAAGCTCGCCTTGCGCGTCCAGTTCACCAGCCCCTGTACCGTGGTGAGCAGGACACCTGACGGAAGTTTTTCCTCTATACCCATGGTTTTCAGTCCCAGTTTCAATCCCACTCGAGGCCGCCGCGACGCCACACATAGGTGTAGGCGACGAACACGGCCACGATGAAAAGCACCATCTCCACGAAGCCGAACAGGCCGAGCATGTTGAAGCTCACCGCCCACGGATAGAGGAAGATGATTTCGATGTCGAACACGATGAAAAGCATGGCGGTCAGGTAGAACTTCACCGGGAAACGGCCGCCGCCGATCGGCTGCGGGGTCGGCTCGATGCCGCACTCGTAGGCGTCCAGCTTCGCCCTGTTGTACCGGCGCGGGCCGACAAGGGGCGCGATCGCGACGGAGAACAGGCCGAAGGCCGCCGCCAAGGCGAAAAGCCCAACGATGGGCACGTATGGTGCTAGGGACACTGCACTCTCCCCCTGATCACATTCCTCACGGCGATCCTCACCTGTCGTCCCTCTATACGGCGGGCGCCACGCGGGACATGGCATTGATGATCCGGTCCATGGCGTCCCCACCCCGCGGATCGGTGAGGTTGGCCAGTAACTTCAACACAAACCGCATCAACGTCGGATGCGGCAGCCCGTGCTGCGTCGCCATCTTCATGACTTGCGGGTTGCCGATCGCCCTAACGAACACGCTGCCGAGCCTGTAGTAGCCGCCGAACCGGCGCTTCAGCTCAGCCGGGTAGTTCCGCAGGGCAAGCTCCCTCTTCTCGCCGGCCGACCGGGCCAGGGCCTGGATAGCGATCTCGGCGGCCAGCTGACCGGACTCCATCGCGTAGGCGATGCCTTCACCGTTGAAGGGGTTGACCATGCCACCGCTGTCTCCCACCAGCATCAAACCACGCGTGTAATGCGGTGTGCGATTGAACCCCATGGGCAGGGCCGCGCCCAGAATCTTGCCGTCGGCGTTGGCCTCGTCGCCCAGCCCCCACTCCGGCGGCGTCGCGTCCAGCCAGTCGAGCAGCATCTCGCGATAGTTGGTCTGCTGATAGGCCTTCGACGAGTTGAGCACGCCCAGGCCCACATTGACCCGGCCGTCTCCCATCCCGAAAATCCAGCCGTAGCCGGGCAGCAGCTTGTCGCCGCCGTCGCGGGAACGCAGCTCCAGCCACGACTCGAGATAGTCGTCGTCGGCCTTCACCAGGCAACGGTAATAACGGCGGACCGCAACACCCATCGGGCGATCCTCGCGCTTGGCCACACCCAGCGAGAGCGGGAACCGGCCCGACACACCATCGGCGGCGATAGTCACCGGCGCCGTCAAGGTCTCCTCGCCGTCGGCCGTCTTGACCCGCACACCGGTGACCCGGCCCACCTCGTCCAGCACCGCACTGGTGACGTTGTGGCCGGTCTTCAGAATTGCGCCCGCCTTGACCGCCCGCTTGGCGAGCATGTCGTCGAAGTCGAGACGTGTGCGTACGAGGCCGAAGTCGGGATAGTAGGCCAGCTCCGGCCAGGGCAGCTCAAGCCGCGAACCGCCGCCGATCACCCGCAACCCCTTGTTGCGCAACCATCCCGCCTCCGGCGAGACGTCTACGCCCATGTCTATGAGCTGCTTGACCGCCCTCGGCGTGAGGCCGTCGCCGCAGACCTTCTCCCGCGGAAACTCCGTCTTCTCCAGGAGCAGCACGCGGACACCATGCTTCGCCAGGTGATAAGCGGTCGCCGAGCCGCCCGGCCCGGCACCGACCACAATCACATCAGCATCGGCCTCGGTCTGGGTCATGGTCACACCTCCACCGGCCCATCACGTGCTCCCTTAATGCTCGTGAAAGTCTTCACAAGCGGTCCGGCGTGCAGTCTAGGCCCGCGCGATCGCCAGCAACTAGTTAGGCGAACCTAAGCCGGGTCGGGCCGCCAGAACCGCGGCCACCGAACCGACCCTAGCCGCTCGCTCTCATGTTCCATTCGTAAAACTGCGCCGCCGCGCCTACGGCAACCTGATGAACTCAGCTCTGTGGATAACTCTCACAGCAGTGTGGGCTGGGTGTGGTGCGGGGTCTCGTTGACCGGCTGTAGGCGGGCCGGCTCGTCCCGCGTCTGCAGCCCATAGCGGCGGCAGGCGCGGCGCACGCGGGCGGTGACCAGCCGCTGGAAGTCGGCGCCGGCGTAGGCCCGATCGCGGTAGACGCGCTCGTAAAGCGGGATCAGGTCGGGGCGCTCGCGGTGCAGCCAGGCCATGAACCACTCTCGCGCGCCCGGACGCAGGTGCAGCACAAGCGGGGTGACGCTGGCGGCGCCGGCCTCGACCAGGCCTCGCACAGTCGTGTCAATCTCCTCATCGGTGTCGCTGAGCCCGGGAAGGATCGGGGCCATCATGACGCCCACGCGCAGGCCTGCCTCGGTGAACTGGCGGACGGCGTCCATGCGCCGCAACGGGCTTGGCGTGCCCGACTCGACCAGCCGCCACAGCCGCTCATCGGTGAAGCCGGCGGAGAAGGCGATGGAGACGCGAGCCCGCTCGGAGGCGGCCTGGATCAGCGGCAGATCACGCAGGATCAGGGTGCTCTTTGTGAGGATGGAGAAGGGGTTGGCCTTGTCCTTGAGGGCATCGAGGATGCCGGGCATGAGCCGATAGCGACCCTCCGCCCTTTGGTACACATCCACGTTGGTCCCCATCGCGATCGAGTGCCCCTTCCAGGAGGGCGCGGCCAGCTCGCGGCGCAGCAGCTCCACGGCGTTGACCTTCACCACGATCTTGGTGTCGAAGTCGCGCCCGGCGTCGAGGTCGAGATAGGTGTGCGTGTGGCGGGCGAAGCAGTTGTGGCTGATCACGCCGTTGGCGATGAAGTCGCCAGTGCCGGTGGTGATGTCCCACATGGGCAGGTCGCGGCCGAGCGGCTCGATGGCGCTGACCTCGACCACCTCCCGGTCGCGCCCGACGAGCAGATTGCCCACCGTCAGATAAGGCCGCTTCTGCGGGCCGAACATGACGTTGGCCACATGCCGCCAGCCGCGGTTGGTGAGGAACCGGTGATCCCCGCTGGCGACGATGCGGCGGCCGTCGGCCAGCACGATGCGGTACGCGGATTTCAGCGTCGGCCACTTGGCGAGCACTTTGGTCATGACCTCGCGGTGGCTCCGTCCATCCTGGATGGTCCCGATGATCTCGTCGCCGATGGCCAGCGAGGCCAGCGGCCGCTCCTCGCCGCCCGCCATCAGGATCGGCGTGTCACCGAGCAGGCAGTAAGTGCAGGCGTGGGAGCAACCGCGGTAGGGGTTGATGGTGTAGTCGAAGGGTAGCCGGCCGCCCTTCACATGGTTGATCAGAGACTTGGCGCGAACCTCGTAGAAGGTCATGCCGGAGAAGCCGGGTGTGTCGAATGTGCGCATGACCGCCCCGGGCAACGTCGGTTGTTGTCCCTGCTCTTGCTCGGTGAGGTCGATCCAGCGCACCAAGCCATTCAAACATACGTTCGAAGCTCACTGCCAGTGGGCCGCGGCGTCCAGCTGCGATCGGGTGAGGAACAGAGCCCCGGTCAGCTCGGCACCACGAAGATCGGCTCCGCGCAGGTCTGCCCCGATCATGTCTGCGACGCGCAGATCGGCTCCGCGGAGATCAGCCCGGATCAGCCGGGCACCGCGCAGGTTGGCGCCGCGCAGGTTCTGCCCGCGCAGATCGGCCCCGACGAGGTCGGCACCGCGGTGATCCCTGCCCCGCAACCCCGCCCGCGCCATCGAACTCGCCCGGGTCAGCAGCTCATCCGCCACCCTCCACCTCGGCTGAAGGTCGAACGCGAGCAACCCGTCAGCGTCAAGGCCCGTCAAGCCGGTGATCTCGTCGATGGCCGCCTGGATCCCGCCCCGCAGCGACGCCGCGGCCGGGATCGAACGCGCCTCGGTCAGGTAGTACAGCAGCTCGTGCAGCCGCCCCATCACCGGGAAGACAGCGAACATACGTTCCCTGAGCGCGGGCGAGGAGCGCCAGTCCTTGCCGCCGAAGGTGACCTGCGACACCTGCTGCCCGGCGCCGAAGCAGTCGTAGACCGCGCAACCCGCAAAACCCTTGCCACGCAAGCGATCGTGGATACCGCAGCGGAGGTCCGCGCGCAGGTTGGGGCACGCCTTCCCGGCCGGCTTGTCGATGGCGAAATCGGCGGACCTGGAGAACGCGGGCACCACGCAGCACAGCCCGAAGCACCTGGCGCAGTCCGCTTTCAGCTCCAACAACAATCCCCCGAAACGATGGGGACCCGGACCTAGCGGCCCCGGGTCCCCACCATGCTAGCCAGTGATCGAGACGATCGTCTGGCCCACCGAGTTGGTGCCGTCGCCGAACGCGATCACACCCATGTACCGGGTGCCCGCGGTGAGACCGGACCAGCCGACGTTGACGCTGGCCGCGGCCCCGAGGGTGACCGCTTGCGAGGCCGGCGAGACAGTGAGGTTACCCGCCGCGCCAGCGCCCACAACCCAGTGGTTGTGTTTGATGTCAGCCCCGGTCTGCCCGGCGGGCAGCGCGAAGATGACCAGATAGATGTCGTACGAGCCGGCCGCGCTAAGCGTGACCGTCTCATCCGATGTGCCCCCCGCGCTGGTGGCGACCAACTGGTTGGTGCCCGCCCGATACACGAACAGGTCGATATCGGTACCCGTCAAATAATCAGTCTCAAAGGTGGCGAAGCGCGCCAGAAGACTGCCGGCCGGGACCGAAACCGTGGCCTTGCCGACGCCGGGGCCGACGGCCGGGGCGGCGGTGTTGAAGTTGGGCTGGGTGCCGGTCACCCCGACGGTGGTGATGGTCGCGGGGACAAGCCCGTTGGCCGCCGCCGTCAAGGTACCTGTGTAGCCCGCCTTGAGCGCGAGGCTCTGGCTGCCCGAGACTCCCGTACCCCGGACCTCATCCGGCGCGGCCAGAGCCACCGGCCGCACCGCGATCGCGCTGCGGACCGAGTGAGCCCGCTTGCCGAAGCCCGGGAACTCTTTCCAGGTAAGGGATCCGAAGGTCCAGGCGCCGAGTGCGGCGCTGGTCCGGGTGATAGTGACCGTGAACGATGCCGTGTGTCCGGCCGGAATGACAAGCCACTCCGGCGAGACCTTCACCGTCGTGCCCGCGGGCGCCTCCACCTTGGCCTGGTAGATGGCCGCCTGCTTGCTCACGTTGGTGACCTTGCGGGTGACGGTCTGCTTGCCCGCGAGGTCGCCGATGGCGATCGTGGCGTAGTTCAGGTCACTGGGGTCGATGCTGCCGAACTGGTCGCACGTCGGCCCGGTCAGCTGACCGGTGCCGCAGATGAACCTGATCCAGTCGTCGAACCCGGAGTCGTAGACGAGACCCGGGTCGAACGCGCTGCTGATGCGCACATGCCCGGAGCCGTAGTCAAGCGGAGTGGCGTCGGCGCCTGCCCGCCGGATCTTCGCTCCGGTGTTGTCGGTCTGGCCGGCGGCGGTCATCAGCGCCGACTTGATCCAGATGGGAGACCAGTTAGGGTGCTTGCTCTTCAGCAGGGCTCCCATACCGGCGATGTGCGGGCTGGACATCGATGTCCCGGAGAGCGCGTCGTAGAGGTTGCCGTTGTCGCCCGTGGGCGAGACAGCGGCTATCACATCGACGCCGGGGGCGGTGATGTCGGGCTTGAGCAGATCGCCGCCCGCCGACCGCGCGGGTCCGGCCGACGAGAATGTCGCCATCTCCGGCGCCCTGGCGGTGACTTGAACGCTGGCCGCCTGGGAGGCGGTCGCGCCGGGAGTCGCCGCATATGCCTTGATTGCCAAGCCGTCCGCACGGTTGACGTGAACCGTGGGCACGAAGTGGAAGTCGGCGTTGAGCGAGCTGTCTGGATCGTTGTACATCACCATGGCGACGCCGCCGGCCTGCTTGACCGCCCGGCTCTTGTCGACGCGGGCGTTGACGCCGCGCTTGCACAGCACCATCTTTCCGCCCACCTTCGCCGGATCGAGGGTGCCCACGAAGCACAGCTCCACCTGGGCCGGGTCCGCGCCCGCCAGGCCCGCGTTGACCGAGTCGATGAGACCGGTCGAGGGCACGGCCGGTCCGACACCGACACCGTTGTAGGTGGTGCCGTTGCCGAGCGTGACCGACTTGGTGAAGCCGCGATCGTGCGTGCTCGCGGCCACCGTGGTCAGCCACGGCGAGTTGTGCGCCACCGTGCTGGCGCCCGGCCCGCTGTTGCCGGCCGAGGCGGACACGAAGACCCCGGCGTCGGCGGCGAAAAGGAACGCCACCTCGACCGGGTCGAGCACCGACGTCAACGAGCCCGAGATCGAGTAGTTCAGCACGTCGACGCCGTCGGCGATGGCGTCATCGATCGCGTTCACCGCGTCGAAGGTGCCGCAGCCGCCGGCCCAGCAGATCTTGTAGACGGCCACGCGGGCAGCGGGCGCCATTCCCGACGCCACACCCACCTGGACACCGTTGATGATGGCGGCGACGCCGTGGTTGCCCGCGGCGGTGCTGGCCGTGTGCGAGCCGTGGCTGTCGTCGTCGCGCGGCGACAGTGACTCGTCCGGATCGGACAGTCCGCTGTCGTTGTACCAGCGGGCCCCGATCACCTTGTTGTTGCACGACACCGGGTTGGTCTGCCCGGTGTCGCAGGTGCCGTGCCACTTGCCCGCGATCACACCGGCGTCGGGCCGGGGTTCGGGCAATGCGGCAAAACTGGGGCTCTCGGGCCAGAAACCGGTGTCGATGACCCCGACCACAACGCCCAAACCGGCGTTGGCGTCGCCACCGAACTGCTTCTGCCAGGCTCCCCCATCGCCTTCTAGCCCGAGAAACTTCGGTGTGGAGATCGTGTCCAGCTTGCGGACCTCGTTCTTCCACACCTTGACCACGCCCGGCGTCTTGGCGAGCTTGGCCGCCTGAACGCTGGTCAGCTGTGCACCGAAACCGTTGAAGGCGACCGTGAGATCGTCCGCCTTCTGCTTCGGATCGACCCCCACGCTGCGGAGCACGCGGTCATGGTCGGCCTTGAGCTGAGCCACGTACGCCTTGGCTGCTGGGGAGTGGGCGTCTACCTTCCCGCCCGGCGCCGGCTTGGTGGCGGCGTTGGCCACCAACGGCTCTCCCGCGACTTGCACGATGTACAGCTGTGTGGCCCGCGGTGCGGCAGGCGCTTGCGCCTGGGCACTGCCGGCCACCGCCGCCACGAGGCTGGTGACCATCGCGATGGCGAATGCTGGTCGCGTGAACGACACTTGCGAACCTCCCTTGGCTCTTGCCTTCGCAATGCTGCGATTGCGTTCGCAATGCTGCAATGCAGCATGAGGCGGAGCCTAGGTGGTTAGCTCGGCTATGGGAATGGCTCAATCAGTGGATCCCGCTACTTACGGGTCGCGCGGTGAAGTGCGACGATCCCACCGCTCAGGTTGCGCCAGCCGACTTTTGTCCATTCATTCTCGCCGATGATGGCGGCGAGTTCCTTCTGCGAGGGCCAGACCGGGATCGACTCGGCTAGGTATACGTAGGCTTCAGGGTTGCTCGATACCCGCTTGGCGACCGCCGGCAGCGACCGCATCAGGTACTGCAGGTAGGCCTTGCGGAAAACGGCGTTGGTGGGATGGGAGAACTCGCAGATCACCATTCTCCCGCCCGGCTTGGTGACCCTGGCCAGCTCGCGCAGGGCCGCCGGGGCGTTGGCGACGTTGCGCAGCACGAACGAGGCGGTCACCGCGTCGAAAGTCTTGTCGGAAAAGGGAAGCGCGAGCGCATCGCCCGCCACCAGCTTGACCGACGGCCGCACCCGACGCCCCACCGCGAGCATGCCCAACGAGATGTCGACGCCGACAACATCCGCGCCCGACTTGGCAAGCTCCTGTGTGGACACCCCCGTCCCGGCACCGAGGTCGAGCACGGTCTCGCCGGGTTGCAGCTTGAGCGCGGCACGGGTGGAGCGCCGCCACGACCGGTCCCGCCCGAACGAAAGGACGGTGTTGGTCCGGTCATACTTCTCGGCCACACCGTCGAACATCGCCGCGATCTCGTGCGGCTCCTTCTCCATATCCGCCCTCATGCCCTGGCCTCCCTGCGGTCGGCCAGGCTCAGCAGAAGCTTCGCGAGGCATGAGCGAATCCCAATCTCATGATGAGCTCCGCAAGCTGCGCTCATGAGGCATTGACAATCGAGGAGAAGTGGGAGGTGACGCGCTCGTCGGTGGGGTCGTCCTCGGGCGTCCAGTGCACTCGCAGGTGACGATAGAGCGTGTCGCGCTGAGCCGGGATACGCCCGGCGCTGCGGATGAGCTGCACGAGGTCCAGCAGGTTGGAGCGGTGCTTCGCGCCCGCCGACGAGATGACGTTCTCCTCCAGCATGATCGAGCCGAGGTCGTCCACGCCCATGTGCAGCGCCAGCTGCCCGACGTCCTTGCCCGTGGTCAGCCAGCTCGCCTGCAGGTGGTTGACGTTGTGGAAGAACAGCCGCGCCACCGCGATCAGCCGCAGATACTCGATCAACGTCGCCTGGGTCCGTCCCTTGAGGTGGTTGTTCTCCGGCTGGTAGGTCCACGGGATGAAGGCGCGGAAGCCTCCCGTGCGATCCTGCACGTCGCGGATCATGCGCATGTGCTCGATGCGCTCGGCGTTGGTCTCCCCGGTGCCCATCATCATCGTCGCGGTCGACTCGACCCCCAGGCCGTGCGCCACCTCCATCACCTCCAGCCAGCGCGCGCCCGACTCCTTAAGCGGCGCAATGGCTTTGCGGGGGCGATCGGGCAGCATCTCGGCGCCCGCACCCGCGATCGAGTCGAGCCCGGCAGCCTTGATCCGCTTGACCGCGTCCTCGATGGACACACCCGAAACGCGAGCCATGTGCAGGATCTCCGACGGACCGATGGAGTGGATCACCAACTGCGGGTAGGCCTGCTTCACCGAACCGAAAAGATCCTCGTAGTACTCCACCCCGTAATCGGGGTGGTGGCCGCCCTGCAACATCACCTGGGTGGCGCCCAGCTCGACCGCCTCGCCGCAGCGCCGCAGGATCTCGGCGGTGTCGTGGGTCCACCCCTGCGCATGCTTGGGAGCGCGGTAGAAGGCGCAGAACTTGCACGCCGTCACGCAGACATTGGTGTAGTTGATGTTCCGGTCGATGAGATAGGTGACTATGCCTTGGGGGTACCGCCGGCGACGCACCGCGTCCGCGGCCTCGCCAAGCGCATGAAACGGCGCGTCAGTGTAGAGGCGGAGCGCTTCTTGCTCCGTGATCCGGCCGCCATCGGCGGCACGCTGCAGGCTGTCGTCAATCAGCGCCGTCATGCTCCGAGACTACTTCGCGCAGTTCGGCCGCCAGCCAGGTGGCCCAGTCGTGCGTGACACGCTGCGACTCCAGGCCAATCTTGAGCACGGCGTAGTTGCCGAACCCGGGATGGGAAGGGTCGCTGTAGCCCTGCTTGGCCATGGCTTCAAGCTCGGCGCGCCACGCCTTGAGACGCTCGCCGGCCTCGTCGGCGATCCGCTGGTACATCACCGCCATCCTCGCCGGGTCGGCACTGTTGGCCGCGTACGCCTTGAGGACCATCTCGCTGCGCGGCTGAAACGCCGGCGGCTCGGGCAACCATTCGGCCAGCGCAGCGCGTCCACTCTCCGTGATCGTGTAGGTCTTCTTCGCCCGCGGGCCGGGGCCGTCACCCTCACGCACCTCGACGTGGCCGGCGCCGGCGAGCCTGGCCAGCTCCGGGTAGATCTGGCTGTGCTGCGCCACCCAGAAGTACCCGATCGGCTCGCGCATGCGCCGGGTCAGGTCGTATCCGGTGGCCGGCCCCCGGGTGAGCAGGGAGAGCAAGGCGTAGCCCAAGGTCGACACAAACCACATTGTCTCCCGCAGCCCGGCTATGTAACTTCTGACATATGAAGAGTGCTCTTGGACTCGCCCTCATGACGCTCCTGGCCGCTTGCGGATCGACCCCGCCCGGGGCAGCGCCTCCCGCATCAACGCCACCCGTTGCAGCGCCCTCGGTCACCCTGCCGCCCGAGAACCCAGCGCCCGGCGACCACGAGACCGCTTTCCGGGACGGCCAGGGCACGGTCCGCCGCTATATCGTCCACGCGCCACCCGGGTACACCATGAACAAAACCCATCCCCTGGTGCTGGTGTTTCACGGGAACCCCGGCGCGGCTGAGGAGATGCCCCCGCTCACCAAGATGAACGCGGTGGCCGATGCCCACGGGTTCCTCGTCGTCTACCCCCGCCACATGTACGAAACCGAGGCGACCGCCGCGCTGCTTGACCACCTCGGTCCAAAATGGAACATCGATCCCAAGCGTGTCCACGCCGCCGGCTTTTCCCGCGGCGGCTCCTACGTCTACGAACTCGCCGAGAAGCTACCCGGACGGTTTGGCTCAGTGGCGCCCGTTTCTGCTTCAGGGGCTACCGGGAACCCGCTCGCCAAGCCGCCATCGCTGATCACCTTCCAGGGCGGCCAGGACCGGTTGCGCCAAGCGTGGACCACGACGAACGCCAACTGGGCCAAGTCGGCGGGCTGTTCCGGTGAGAAGATCACCACCATCACCATGGAGGGCGGCCCCACCCACATCTACACGACCACCTGCACGGGCGGCGCCGAACACGTCGTCTACTCTGTCACCGCCATGAGCCACCTCTGGCCGGCCGACGCCAGCAAGCTCATCTGGGAATTCTTCGTCAAGCACCCACTGAGCTGACACCAGGCCCGCCGGCGAACGTGGGTCAAGGGGCTTGATACGCCGCCCGGCTGCGCGTGCGGTGGCGACGGCGGCGGTCAGGCGTGACTTGCTGCACCGTTTGGTTAGCGGCAACCGTCAGGCGTCGTAGTCAATGGTGAGGCTGTCGCTCGTCGGGGTGGACTGGCAGGTCAACACGTAGCCGGAGGCCAGCTCGTCGGGCTCCAGGGCCCAGTTGCTGGCCATCTCCACCGACCCGCTCACCAGCTTGGCCCGGCAGGTGGAGCAAACCCCGCCCTTGCAGGCGAAAGGCAGCTCATTGCGGTGGCGCAGGGCGGCATCGAGGACGCGCTCGCCCCGGTCCATCGCAAACTCCGTCGACCGTCCATCCAGCACGATCGTGACCTCGACCTGGGGACCGCCGGTGATTACGGTCGGGGGCGGGGTGTCCTCGGCGTGGAAAAGCTCGGTGTGCACGCGGCCGGTCGCGCCGGTGGCGGCCAGAGCCTCCTTGGCCGACCGCACCACGCCGAGCGGCCCGCACAGGAACCACTCCTCGACATCCTCCAGCCCGAGCGCCTTGATGAGATTGGAGATCCGCTCGGTGTCGAGCCTGCCGGAGAGCAGCTCGCTGGGTTGCGTCTCGCGGGAGAGGACATGGACCAATTGAAGCCTTTGGGGGTACCGGTCCTTGAGCTCGGCGAGCGCATCAGCGAACATCACCTCCGCCGCGCCCCGGTTGCCGCACGCGACGGTGAAGGTGCTGCGGGTCTCCATGGACAGCACCGTGGCGACCAAGGAAAGCACTGGGGTGATGCCGGACCCGGCCACGATCGCGGCGTAGCGCCGCGCGCGGGAGGGATCGATGTCGGTGGTGAAGTGGCCGAGCGGGGGCAGCACCGACAGCACTTCTCCCGGCCGCAGGTCCTGCGCCTTTGTGGAGAAGACGCCGGTGGGCACCCGCTTCACCCCGACCTTGAGCAAACCCTTGTCCCGCAGCTCAGATGGTGTGGAGCAGATCGAGTAGGACCGCCGCAGGTCGCCGTCGAGGAAGGTGAGGTGCTGGCCGGGCCGGAAGCTAAAAGTGTTGCGCAAATCATCAGGCACGGCAAGGGTTACCGCCACCGAGACCGGCGTCAAACGCTCCACATCGGACACCGGCAGTTCGTAAAACCGGGCCCTGCTCATAGGGTCTTCACCAACGGGAAGGGCTCGTAGCAGCCCTGGCACTTGAACAACGCCTGGCACGGGGTGCTGCCATACCGGCTGATCTGCAAGGTGTCACCCGACGCGCAGTGCGGGCACTCGTGGTTCCCCGGCGGCGCGATCCGGTTGCGCGCCAAAGCTTTCCGCCCAGACTCAGTGATCATGTCGGTGGACCAGGCCGGGCTGAGAGAGGTCACGACCTCGACCTCGTCGTATCCGGCGCCCCTCACCGCGGCCACCACATCCGACCGGATCGCGTCCATCGCCGGGCACCCGGAGTAGGTCGGCGTGATGGTCACCTTCACCCGGCCGTCCACCACCGACACATCCCGCAGGATGCCCAGCTCCGCGATGGTGACCACGCGCAGTTCCGGGTCCACGACGGCCGCGGCGGCCTCATACGGCGTCACCATGTCGCCCCCGGGTGCGCCCGGTGTAGCGACTGCATCTCCGCCAGAAGGTAGCTCAGGTGTTCGGTGTGCTGGCCTTCCCTTCCGCCGCTTGGCTTCCACCCCTCGTCGGAGGGCCGGGTCAGGGTCGCCTTCTCCAGCACGGGGTCCACAATGGACAGCCAACGCTCGCGAAGCCCCTCAGTCAGCTCATGCGTGTACGGCCAGAGCTCGTCAATCGCCGCCTGGATGCGCCGGTGGGACTCCTGCGTGCCGTCGCCCAGCCGGATCGTCCACTGCGTCGCGTGGTCGAGGTGGTATGCCGACTCCTTCACCGCCTTGGCCGCCACCGGGTCGCTGCCCGCCAAGTCGTTGTAGCGCAAGTGTTGCGCAGCGGTCAGGAACAGCAGCCAGGCGATCGTCCAACCGAAGTCGAGATCCCCCCGGTACCTCCCTAAGGGCAATTCGACCAGCAGGCAGTTGCGGAACTCGGAGTCGGAACGCAGGTAAGCCAGCTCGTCCTCGTCACCGAGCGATTGCAGCAGCAGCCGCGCGACCCCCAGCTGGTCGAGCGCGATGTTGGCCAGAGCGACGTCCTCCTCCAGCGTCGGCGCGCGCGACACCCACTCGCTCAACCGCTGCGCCGCGATGAGCGCGTCGTCGGCCATCTGCAGAGGCGTCACAGGTGCTGCACCCCTTCCGGCAGCTCGTAGAAGGTCGGGTGACGATAGATCTTGTCGGCGGCCGGGTCGAAGAAGGAGTCCTTCTCGTCGGGGCTCGACGCCGTGATCGCGCTCGCCGGCACCACCCAGATCGACACGCCCTCCTGCCTGCGGGTGTAGAGATCGCGGGCGTGCCGCAGCGCCATCACCTCGTCGGGAGCGTGCAGGCTGCCCACATGCGTGTGCGACAGCCCGCGCCGGGGCCGCACGAAAACCTCCCACAGCGGATCGCTCGTCATCTCAGACCTTTCAAAGCATGGGCCGCGGCCGCCTCGCGCACCCAGGCGCCTTCCTCGTGCGCCCGGCGGCGGTGCGCCATGCGCTGGCGGTTGCACGGCCCGTCGCCCTTGACCACGCGCATCAGCTCGTCGAAGTCGGGCTCGGTGAAGTCGTAGTGGCCACGCTCCTCGTTCCAGCGCAGGTCGGGGTCGGGCAGCGTGAGCCCGAGGATCTCCGCCTGCGGCACGCACATGTCCACGAACCGTTGCCGCAGATCGTCATTTGAAAACCGCTTGATCTTCCACGCCATGGACTGGGCGGAATGCGTCGACTCGGTGTCCGGAGGACCAAACATCGCCAGCGAGGGGTACCACCAGCGGTCGACCGCGTCCTGGGCCATGCGGCGCTGCTGCGGGGTTCCTTGCGCGAGCACATAGAGCGACTGGTAGCCCTGGCGCTGGTGGAAGGACTCCTCCTTGCAGATGCGGATCATCGCCCGCGCATACGGCCCGTATGAGCATCGGCACAGCGGAACCTGGTTCACAATCGCCGCACCGTCGACGAGCCAGCCGATGGCGCCCATGTCGGCCCAGGTCAGAGTGGGATAATTAAAGATCGAGCTGTACTTCTGCCGTCCGCTCAGGAGCGCGTCGGTCAGCTCTTCCCGGCTCACCCCGAGCGTCTCGGCGGCGGCATAGAGGTAAAGACCATGTCCCGCCTCATCCTGCACCTTCGCCAGCAGGATCGCCTTGCGGCGCAGCGAGGGCGCCCTGGTGATCCAGTTGCCCTCGGGCTGCATCCCGATGATCTCGGAGTGCGCGTGCTGCGCGATCTGCCTCACAAGGCCCTTGCGGTACTCGTCGGGCATCAGGTCGCGCGGCTCGATCTTCTGATCGGCCTCGATGACGGCCTCGAACACGGCGCGGGCGTCGCGAAGCGGCGTCGCTGCCACCAAGGACTCTGCGACTCCGGTCAGGGATCGGTCGGCGGCCTCACGCAGGGCGGTTTCGGCCTGCTCGACCTCGCCGAGAAGGCCGTCGGCGCCGTGCACGGCGGGGGTATCCACGACCCAAGTGTTACAGAAATCCCCCAACAAGCACAACAAGTGTCACATGCCAACCGGTCGCTGGCCAGATCAGCGCATAGAGTTGTACTCGAATCCCACCCCCCTACCCCTTCGGAGATCCCCCTCGTGTCCCGCCGCCGCCGCTACTTGACGCTTGCCATCGTTGCCGCGATCGCGGCCGCGTTGGGCGTGCTTGTCCCGAGCGCCATGGCCAAGGAGCACCAGTCGTGGATCAAGCCGGTCGGGCGTTCCGCCGTCCGGACCCCCGGCCTTGGCGAACAGGCCCCGGCCGAGCATGCTGCTTCCGTGGTGAACGTGGACTTTCAAGGTGAGTTTCTGGGCTGGGCCATGCGCGACGGCAAAGGCGCGCTTGTGGGCGAAAACACGACGCTCACCAGCAGCACGGAGTCGATGATCAAGACCTGGCTGGTCGCCGACTTCCTGCGGAAGCACCGTCCCACCCAGGCCGACCTCGACCGCGCCAGCGACGCCATCCGCTGGTCCGACGATGACGCGGCGCAGATCCTTTACAAGGCCAACGGCGGCAACGACTCCATCGAACGGATGATCAAGCTGTGCGGGCTGAGCGACACCACCGTCTACGACAACTGGTGGAGCCGCACGCAGATGTCCCCGCGCGACGCCGTGGCCCTGGGCCAGTGCCTGGCAAACGGCACGGCTGCCGGCCCGACCTGGACCCCGTGGCTGATCAACGAGATGCGCAACGTCGAGGGCAGCACCGACACTGACGAGCAGTGGGAGCGCCGCGGCGGGGGCCGGTGGGGCATCATCGACGGCGTGCCCGCCTCCATGGCCGGCACCGTCGCCATCAAGAACGGCTGGACGTCGATCGATTCCGACGGCAAGTGGCACCTGAGCTGCCTCGCGTTCACCGGCGACTGGACCCTGTCGGTGATGATGCGATACCCGTCCGAGCTGGGTCTCGACTACGGCGCCGGGGTTTGCCAGAGCATCTCCAGGCAGTTGCTCCAGTAAATGCTCCGATAAGCGCGAGCTAGGGTGTTGTGGTCCCCCCAAAACCCCAGGAGATCAAGACAGCGATGAAACGCCGATTGGTGCTGGCAGGCGCGATCGGGCTGTTGACCGGCGGCGGTGCGCTGGCAGGCTATGGCGCCACGCGCGCCCGCGTGAAGGCGCAGCCGAGCGATCCCGCGGCGCCCACACTGGAGCCCGAGCAGACGCCATCGCCCGTGCCGCCGCCGTTCAGCCTGGCCGGCGTCGATGCCTCCGAGCTGGTCAGCGTCAACACCCAGGCGTGGTTCAGCTGGGCCCTCATGGACCGCAAGGACGGCAACATCATCGGCTCGGCCAACTTCGCCGAGACCAACCGCACCTGCTCGATGATCAAATCCTGGATCGCCACGGACTACCTGCGCCAGAAGCCGAGCCCGAGCGGCGCCCGCCTGGCCGACATCGAGATCATGATCCGTGACAGCGACAGCGTCTCGGCGGACCGGCTGATGAACGAGATCGGCCGCGTGGCGTCCTTCACCCGCATGCGAGACCTGTGCAAGACCACCGATTTCACCCCGCGCAACACCTGGAGTCAGGCCGTGGCCTCCGCCCGCGACATGTGCAAGGCCGGGGACACGATCGCCAAGGGCGCGATCGCCAATCCAACGTGGACCGAGCATGTGCTCGGGCTGATGCGCACCGTGCGCCGCGGTTCCTGGGGCGTGCGCGAGGCCTTCCCGCCCGCTGAGCAGGCGAAGATCGCCATCAAGAACGGCTGGGACACCACCTCCGCCGCGGGCACCTATCACGCGAATTGCCTGGCAATACATGAGCGTTGGGTGATGGTGGTGCTGACCCGGTACCCCCTTAAAATATCGGCAAATGAAACCTACGGCGCGGATGTGTGCAAATCAGTTGCCACGCAGCTTTTACAGAATCCTGAGTTGCGCCCGCTGTTTGGCTAGGTATCGTGCGCGAATATGGCGCGACACAGCCTCGCCCGACCCAGAGGCCGGCGCGCTCTCCTCGCCGGAGGCGTCGGCCTGCTCCTTGGCGGTGCCGGCCTGATGGCCGCCGCCGGCAAGCGCTTGTCCGAAAACGTAGGGGCGCAAGGAAATGCTCCGCTGCCGGCACCGGCATCCGAGCCGAGCCCGACCGGGCCGCCACCCCCGCCACCGTTCAGCCTCGCCAACCTCAACGCCGACACTATCGTGAAAATTGATGCTAAAGGCTGGCATTCCTGGGCACTGCTCGACCACAAAGACGGGTCCATCATCGGGTCGCCGACACAGGGCCAGGTGGCCCGCACCTGCTCGGTCATCAAGGTGTGGATCGCCGCCGACTACCTGCGACGGGCCACGGAGAAGAACACGACGCCAAGCACCGCGAAGCTCGCCGCCCTCTCCAAGATGATCCGAAACAGCGACAACGCCGTGGCCACGACGGTCTTCGCCGAGCTGGGCAAGACCGCCTCGTTCAACCGCCTCAAGGAGCTGTGCAAGCTCACCGACTTCAAGCCGGCCGGCTCGTGGGGGCAGTGCCAGATGTCCGCACGCGATCTTGCCCGCCTCGGCGCCGCCGTGACCGCGGGCGTCGCCGCGGGTCCGAAGTGGACAGAGTGGCTGCTCAACGAGATGCGGCTGGTCAAGCTGGGCACTTGGGGGATCCGCGAGGCGTTCCCCGCCGACCAGGCAGCGGCGCTGGCGATCAAGAACGGCTGGGACACCACGGCGGCGACCCAGACCAAGCACATGAACTGCATGGCCACCACGCCGCGATGGACCATGATCACGATGACGAAGTACCCGATCGCGATGCCCGACCGTCACGGCCAGGTCATCGACAAGGACGTGGCGGCTCAGCTGCTACAGAGCCGTGAACTCGAGCCCCTCTTCAAGCAGTGACGGCGCGGCGCCCACCGCGGCGGCGCGCCGGGCGAACTCGCGCAGCCCGTCGATCTGCCTTTGCCCCAAGGAAAAGTCGAGCACTCGGAAGTAGGAAGCGAGGGTCGCCGCGTCGAACGGCTCCCACCGCGCGGCAGCCGCCGCCACCTCGTCGAGGTTGGCCAGGCACAGCTCGCGCGAGCGCACGAACGCCTGGTGCACGTCCTTGACCAGCCCGGGGTGGGCGGCGGCGAAGTCGCGCCGCACCGCCCACACAGCGAAGACCATGGGCAGGCCGGTCCACTCCCGCCACGCCTGGCCGAGATCCGTGACGGCCAGCCCGCGCTTGGGCGCCTCGAACAGCGCCCGCAGCGCCACATCGCCGATCAGCACCGCCGCGTCGGCCTCCAGCAGCATCTCGGTCAGGTCCGGCGGGCAGCTGAAGAACTCTGGCTGTACCCCGTAACGCTCCAGCAGCACCAACTGCGCCAGCAGCACACCTGTGCGGGAGGTGCTGCCCAGCGCCACCCGCGCCTCGTCCAGCTCGGGCAGGGGGCGGGTGGACACCACGTTGACCGACAGCACCGGCCCGTCCGAGCCCACCGCCAGATCGGGCAGGAGCATCAGCTTGTCGGTGTGGCGCAGGTACTCGACGAGGGAGATCGGGCCGATGTCCAGGTCACCGGCGATCAGCGCCTGGTTGAGCCGGTCGGGCGAGTCCTTGAGCAGCTCCACGTCGATCAGGGCGCCGGAGCGCATCAGGCCCCAGTAAAGCGGAAGGCAGTTGAGGAACTGGATGTGCCCGACCCTGGGACGCCTGAGATGACTCACAACTGCTCACACTAACGCAGGTTGGGGCGAGGGCCGCGAGACCCGCAAAACCAAGGGTGTCACGATGAGCACCGCCAGCAGGCCGAGCATGCCGGCGCCCAGGATCATCCAGCGTGGGGTGATCACTTCCAGCAGCACCCCGCCGAGTATGAACCCGATCAGCGCACCGCCGTTGACCCGCGACTGGAGCGCCGCCGCGGCCCGGCCGCGAGCCTCCTGCGGGACCCGGTGGCCAAGGAGTGTCCCGACGAACACGTTCTCCATGCCGTTGAGCGCCCCGCCCACCACGTAACAGGGGACGATCCACAGCGCGGCCTGCGCCGTACCCACCAATATGACCATCATCGACAGCACGCCGAAGCTCACGAACGTCCAGCGCACCACCGCCGCGTCCGTCGTTTGTGGGCGGATGAGGCGGGCGGCC
>Ga0209382_10002314_pt1 | contig 28006 bp, 28 predicted proteins | sample SoiMetdeltSBSDD5_FD_187599 | JGI IMG/M metagenome (GOLD analysis project Ga0209382, IMG submission 187599) | Bulk soil microbial communities from a Populus tree surrounding site in Tennessee, USA - Soil MetaG P. deltoides SBSDD5 (SPAdes) (version 2) | ecosystem: Environmental > Terrestrial >... | reverse complement strand
CCGGCCGAAGGCCGTCGTGTGCGCGGGCGGCTTGCGCTCGAGCGCGACGATCAGCGCCCTCAAACGCCGGGTGCCCGGTCGGTGGCTCAATGTCACGGGCGGCATGGCCGCCTGGCTCAAGGCGGGCTACGGCGTCACCAAAGCGTAGTGGCTGATGGCGTCCGCGGTGCGCGCGCAGTGGGAGCTGCTCGTTGGCCGCGCGTGGCCGGTCTGGGGCGCGGCGATCCTCGTCGCGACCATCAACGTGTTCCTCTTTGCCTTCGATCGGCCGTGGACCGCGTCGGACGGGCTGCGTAACTGGGGCGACTGGGTCCTGACCGGAGCCGGCGTGGTTCGGCGTCCGGATCTGCTGCCGCCGTGGCTCTACTCGGGCTCGCTGCTCAATCTCGGTGTCCTGCTCGGCGGCGCGGCCGGCGCCTTGTGCGCGCGGGAGTTCGCCATCCGCGTGCCGGCACGCGGTGAGCTGGTCAAAGGGGCTGGCGGCGGGGCGCTGATGGGTGTCGGCGCCACGCTCGCGTTCGGCTGCAACATCGGCGGCTTCTTCTCGGCGGTGAGCGCGCTGAGCCTCGCGGGCTTCGCGATGATGCTCGGGCTCGGCATCGGCGCCTATCTCGGCCTGCGCTACCTGCTCTGGGAGACGGCGCATCGTCCGGACTGGTCGAGCGGCCGCGGACACACGTGGGCGCGTGCGGGGCGCGACGCCAGTCGTCAGCCGGTCGTCGGCGTGCTGCTCGTCGCCGCGCTCGTCGCGGCCCCGTTTGCGTACGCCGCCGCGGGCCACGCCCACCGCGGCCTGTTCCTGCTCTTCGGCGCCGCGTTCGGCGTGATCTTCCAGCGCTCGCGCTTCTGTCTGGTGCGCGCGTTCCGCGAGCCGTTCATGACCGGCGACGCCGAGCACACGCGCGCGGCGGCGCTGGCCCTGGTGCTGAGCACGCTCGGCTTCGCGATTCTGAAGTTCACCGACCTCAAGGATCGCGGTGACTGGGTTTTCGCGGCCGCCGGCGTCGGCGGGCTTCTCGGCGGCACGCTGTTCGGTATCGGCATGACCCTGGCCGGCGGCTGCGGCGCCGGCTCGATCTGGCGCGCCGGCGAAGGACAGGTCAAGCTCTGGGCGGCCGTCGTGTGCTTCGCGCTTGGCGCGTCGCTGGCGCGGCTGGCACTCGGCGGCGCGCTCGCCAAGCTCGGCGCGGCGGTGTTCCTGCCGGCGGCAATCGGCTGGGGCGCCGCGGTGCTGGTCGTGATCGCCGTCGCCGCCGCGTGGGCGCTCGCCGCGACGTGGAACGAGGACACCAGAAAATTCACCGTAGCCGACTGAACCGCTGTACCTTACGTGGCGGTTCAGCGACCGTGGCAATCCAGGGAGACGTCATGGAACGGATGACGCGCAGGGATTTCCTGAAGGCCTCGGCAACGGCTGTCGCGGTGTCCGGCCTGGCGGGATGCGCGAGCACGGGCGACGCGCCGACGGCGAGCACGACACCGTCCGATCTCGCCCCCAAGAGCGGCAAGCGCGTCGTCGTCATCGGCGGCGGCTGGGGCGGAGCCACTGCGGCGAAATACGTCCGCATGCAGGATCCCTCGATCGAGGTGATCCTGATCGAGCCCAACAAGAAATTCGTGTCGTGCCCGTTCTCCAATCTCGTGCTGAGCGGTGTGCGCTCGATCGACAGCCTGACGTTCGACTACGACGGCCTGCGCAAGCAGCACGGCGTGAAGCTCATGCACGACACGGCGACGGCGATCGAGCCCGACGCCCACCGCGTGCGGCTCGCGCGCGGCTTCCTCGTGTACGACCGGCTCATCGTCGCCCCGGGCATCGATTTTCAGCAGGAGCAGATCGAGGGCCTCGCCGAGGCGGGCGATCGGGTGCTGCACGCGTGGAAGGCCGGGCCCCAGACGGTGGCGCTGGCGGGGCAGCTGAAAGAGATGCGGGACGACGGCGTCTTCGTGATGACTGTCCCTCCCGCCGCCTATCGCTGCCCGCCCGGCCCCTACGAGCGTGCGTGCCAGGTCGCCTGGTATCTCAAGACGCGCAAGCCGAAAGCCAAGCTGATCGTGCTCGACGCCAACCAGAACGTGATCAGCAAGCCGGCGCTGTTCCGCGCGGCGTGGCAGGCGTATCCCAACCTCGAGTACCGCGCCTCGAACAAGATCGCGAAGGTCGACCCGGCGGCGCGCGAGGTGACCACCGAATTCGGCGACAAGATTCGCTACGACGTCGTCAACGTGATCCCACCGCAGCGCGCGGCCGCGATCGCGGTGCAGGCCGACCTGGTCGGCGTCGACAAGCGCTGGTGCGAGGTCAACCACGTCACGTACGAGTCGGTGAAGGCGAAGGACATCCACGTCGTCGGCGACTCGACCATCGGCATTCCGGCGCCGAAGTCCGGCACGGTCGCCAACAGCATGGGGAAGATCGCCGCGATCGCGGTCGTGAATCTCCTCAACGGCCGGCCGGTCCCCGAGATGCCGCCGATCAACACCTGCTATTCGTGGGTCAGCGACACGGAGGCCATGGCCGTCGTGAACGCCTACCGTATCGAGAACGGCAAGGTCGTGCAGATCGAGCAGAAGCTGACGCCGGGCCAGTCCACGCTGTACGCGCAGCACGCGAACGCGTGGGCCACCAGCGTTTGGAACGACATCCTTGCGTAAGCGGGCGACGCTCATGGTTGCGGCTGCGGTGGTGTTGATCGCCGGCGTCGCATTCGCAAGCTCGGCTGCGGCCGGGCCCGTCGACACGCCGGGCTTCAGCAAGGCGTTCTCGTGCAGCGCCTGCCACGGCCGCGGGGGCGCGGCGCGCGGCGACGCGGTGCCCGCGCTCGCCGGCATGCCCACCTGGTATTTCAAGAAGGCGATCGAAGACTATGCGGCCGGACGGCGCCCCTCGCCGGAGATGGAGCCGTTTTCCAAGATGGTGAAGACGCTCGGCGTCGACGAGGTCGCCGCGTACTTCGCCGCGCAGCCGCGCCAGGCGTCCCCGGTCAAAATCGATCGCACCGCCGCCGAGCGCGGCCGCGCCGCATCGGCTCCGTGCGCGGGCTGCCACGGCGCCGACGGCCGGGGCGATCAGGCCAAGGGCACGCCGCCGCTCGCGGGCCAGCCGCCGGGCTACCTGCTGAATCAGATGAAGCTGTTCAAGGCCGAGAAGCGCAGCCCCGGCGATCAGGCGCTCACCCAGGTGAAGGCGGTCATGAAGCCGCTCGACGACGCGACGCTCGCTGACCTCGCCGCCTACTACGGAAGCCTCGGGAGGTAAGCCGCCCGTCTCGTGTCGCTTCTCTTCGGCGGCCTGCTGTTCGTTCTCGGTGTCGTCGGCGCCTTCGTGTCGGGCCTCATCGGCGTCGGCGGCGCCATCGTCATGATCCCGCTGCTGCTGTACGTCCCTCCGTTGCTTGGGGTCGGCCGGCTCGACGTCAAGTCCGTGGCCGCGATCACGATGGTGCAGGTCTTCGTGGCGTCCGCCTCGGGCGTGTTCGCGCACGGACGACAGCGCGCCATCAACGTGCGACTCGCCGTGACCGGCGGTGTGGCGATGGCCGTCGGCTCCCTCGCCGGTGCGGTCGCGTCGCACTGGATGCTCGACAGCTGGCTGCTCCTCGTCTTCGCGCTGATGGTGACCGCCGCGTTCGTGATGATGTTCTTGCCCACGCCGCAGCCCGACGTGACGATGCCGGCCGAGGAGCGACACTACAGCCGTGGCCTCACGATCATGGTCGCCGGCAGCGTCGGCGTCGCGGCGGGGCTCGTGGGCGCCGGCGGCGCGTTCCTGCTCGTCCCGCTGCTGCTGGTCGTCGTGGGCGTGCCGATCCGCGTGACGATCGGCAGCTCGCTCGCGATGACGGCGCTCGCCGCCAGCGCCGGCATTATCGGCAAATTCGCCACGGGGCAGGTCCCGCTTGGCCCTGCGTTGATCGTCGCGCTGGGCGCCGTCCCCGGCGCGCAGCTGGGCGCGATGGCCAGTCGCCGGCTCGCGGGCGGCGCGCTCAAGGGCATACTGTTCGTCGTGATCGTGGCCACCGGAATACGCGTCTGGTGGCACGCGCTGTTCGGGAAATAGGGGGCGACACTGCGTTACGGCTTTGTCATCGACCACCGCAAGTGCATCGGCTGTCACGCGTGCACGGTGGCGTGCAAGGAAGAGAACCAGGTTCCGCTGGGGACGTTCCGCACGTGGGTCAAGTACGTCGAGAAGGGCAGCTGGCCAAACACGCGCCGGTACTTCTCGGTGCTGCGCTGCAATCACTGCGACGACGCGCCGTGCGTCACGATCTGCCCCACCGTCGCGCTCTACCGTCGCGCCGACGGCATCGTCGACTTCGATGGCGCTCGCTGCATCGGCTGCAAGTCGTGCATGCAGGGCTGTCCCTACGACGCGCTCTACATCGATCCCAATACCAATACCGCGGCCAAATGCCACTACTGCGCGCATCGGCTCGAGGTCGGGCTCGAGCCGGCGTGTGTGATCGTCTGCCCCGAGCGCGCGATCATCGCCGGCGATCTCGACGATCCGCGCACGGAGATCGCCCGCATGGTGGGCCGCGAGCAAGTCGAGGTCCGCAAGCCCGAGCAGGGCACGCGACCCAAGGTCTATTACGTCGGTGCCGATTCCTCGACGCTCTCGCCACCGCTACAGCGTTCGACGTCGACCTACCTGTGGGGTGAGCGACCCGCCGGCGAGCGCGACCTCGTGGAAATGGTGGCGGCGCTCCAGGAGACCGGTCACGGCGACGGAGCGCTGGCGCGTCCGGTCTACGACGCGCCGCACGTTCCGCGGCCCTGGGGATGGAAGGTCAGCGCCTACCTGTGGACCAAGGCCATCGCGGCCGGCGCGCTGCTCGTGCCGGCGCTCGCCGGTAGCGCGTGGTGGGGGACGACACTCACCATCACGGCGCCGTCGATCTGCCTTCTTTTCACATTACTTACGACGGCGCTGCTCGTGCTCGATCTCAAGCGACCGGGGCGCTTCCTTTATATCCTGGCCAAGCCAAACTGGCGGTCCTGGCTCGTCTGGGGAGCGTGGATCCTCATCGCGTTTGGCGCCGTCGCTGCGGCCTGGTTGGTCATCGGCCTGTCGGGCCGGTACATCCCGAACCCCATGCGCTGGCCGGTGGCGCTCCTCGCGCTGGCGACCGCCGGCTACAGCGCGTTTCTGTTCGGCCAGGCCGAGGGGCGCGATTTCTGGCAGAGCCCGCTCGTGCTGCCGCATCTCATCGTCTCGGCGTTCGCCGCCGGCTGCGCGACGCTCCTGCTGGCGTCGCTCGTGTGGCCGGGCACGATGCCGGCACGCGGCGTGACGGCGCCCGCGACGCGGGTGGACGAGGCTCTGCTGCCCCTGCTGTTCCTCGCGATCATCGCGCACGGCGCGCTGGTGCTGATCGAGGTGCTGAGCCGTCATCCCGTGCGCGACCCCGCGCTGGCCGCGCGGCTGCTCACGCGTGGCGCGTATCGCGCGCGGTTCTGGGGCGGCGTGGTGGTGCTCGGTACGCTGGCGCCGCTCGTCGCGCTCGTCGGCGCCGTCGCCATCGGTTCGATCGCGCTCGCCGCGGCTGCGGCAGTGCTCGCGCTCGGCGGGCTGTGGTTGTGGGAGGACGTGTGGGTCAAAGCCGGCCAGTCCATTCCGCTGAGCTAGCAGTGCGAGCCGCAGCACGTCGTGGGGCTGGGGCCCCACCGTGCGAGGCGAGCATATGAATGAATCGATGAGCCGTCCGAGCGGCGAGCCGCTGCATCCGGTCGCGCGCGATCTGACGCCGCGTGAAGGCGGCCTGGCCGCGTATCCGCCGGTCGAGCGCTGGGACGACTGGCAGGAATTCGACCCGCTCGCATGGCCGCGCAAGGTCCCGCGGCGCTACGAGCTGATCCCGACCATCTGCTTCAACTGCGAGGCCGCGTGTGGCTTGCTCGCCTACGTCGACAAGGACACGCTGCGCATCCAGAAGTTCGAGGGTAATCCGGTGCACCCCGGCAGCCGCGGCCGCAACTGCGCCAAGGGCCCGGCGACGCTGAATCAGGTCCAGGATCCCGAGCGCATCCTCTATCCGCTGCGGCGCAAAGGTCCGCGTGGCGGCGGTGAATGGCAGCGCGTGACGTGGGACGAAGCGCTCGATGATATTGCGGGACGTATTCGGAAGGCCCTCGTCGAGGGTCGTCCCAAAGAGATCATGTATCACCTCGGCCGCCCCGGCCACGAGCTCGTGTACCTGCAGCGCGTGTTCCACGCCTGGGGGATCGACGGCCACAACAGCCACACCAACGTCTGCTCGGCCAGCGCGCGCGCGGGCTACGCGTTCTGGCACGGCATGGACCGTCCCTCGCCCGATCACGCGAACGCGCGCTTCATCCTGCTGCTGTCCTCACATCTCGAGACCGGCCACTACTTCAACCCGCACGCCCAGCGAATCATCGAGGCGAAGATGCGCGGCGCGAAGGTGGCCGTCATCGACTCGCGGCTCTCCAACACCGCGTCGATGGCGGATTACTGGTTGTCGCCGTGGCCGGGGACCGAAGCGGCGATCCTGCTCGCCATGGCGCGCATTCTCGTGCGCGAGCGACGCTACGACCGCGCGTTCGTCGAGAAGTGGACCAACTGGGACGAGTACCTGCGCGAGGAGCGGCCCGACCTGCCGGTGACGTTCGACGCCTTCCACGCAGCCCTCGAGGACCTGTACGCGCCGTACACGCCCGAGTTCGCCGCGGAGGAAAGCGGCGTCCCCGCGGCGACGATCGTCGAGATCGCGCGTGCGATCGGCGCCGCAGGCGGCGCGCTCGCCACGCACATCTGGCGGAACACCGCCGCGGGCAATCTCGGCGGCTGGCAGGTCGCGCGCGCGCTGGAGCTGCTGGTCGTGCTGATGGGCGCCGTCTCCACGCCGGGCGGTACGGCGCCGAGCGCCTGGAACAAGGCGATCCCCGCGCCGCCGATGATGCCGCCGCCGGGCAAGGTGTGGAGCGAGCTTCTGATGCCGCGCGAATACCCGCTCGCGTTTTTCGAGATGTCGTTCCTGCTCCCGCATTTCCTGCGGGAGGGGCGCGGCAAGCTGGCCATGTACTTCACGCGTGTCTACAACCCCGTGTGGACGAATCCCGACGGGATGTCGTGGCTGGAGATGCTCACGGATGAGGCGAAGGTCGAACGGCATGCGTGTCTGACACCCGTTTGGAGCGAGACGGCGTGGTTCGCCGACTACGTGCTGCCGATGGGCCACGCCTCCGAGCGTCACGACCTCATGTCGCAGGAGACGCACGCCGCGCGCTGGATCGGCTTTCGCCAGCCGGTGCTGCGCGTGGCGCTCGAGAAGCGCGGCAAGACGTTCGACCTGACCTGGCAGGCGCACGAAGCCGCCGGACTCGGGCAGGTGTGGGAGGAGGACGAGTTCTGGATCGAGCTGTCGTGGCGGATCGATCCCGACGGCGCTCTCGGCATCCGCAAGTACTTCGAGTCGCCCTACCGGCCCGGCCAGAAAGTCCGGATCGAGGAGATCTATCGCTGGATCTTCGAGAACAGCGTGCCCGGATTGCCGGAGGCGGCGCGCAAGCAGGGCCTCACGCCGCTGGCGTACATGCGCAAGTACGGCGCCTTCCTGGTGGAGGACAACGTGTATCGCACGTACGAGACGCCGGCGGACAACGGCGTCGTGGTCGACGGCGTCCCGCGCACCGGCTTTCCGACGCCGTCGAAGAAGCTCGAATTCTTCTCGAAGACCCTGAAGGAATGGAAGTGGCCGGAGCACGCGGTGCCCGGCTACATCAGGAGCCACGTCCACTGGTCGAACATCGACCGCGCCAAAGGCGAAATGGTGCTACTGCCGACGTTCCGCCTGCCGACACTGATCCACACGCGCTCCGGCAACGCCAAGTGGCTCTACGAGATCTCGCACACGAATCCGCTCTGGCTGCATCCCGAGGACGCTGCGCGGCTCGGCGTGACGACCGGCGACTTGCTGAAGATCGTCACGGCCATCGGCTGGTTCGTCGACAAAGTCTGGGTAACCGAGGCGATTCGTCCGGGCGTCGTCGCGTGCTCGCATCATCTCGGACGCTGGCGCCTGGCCGAGGCCGTGGGCGGCGAGCGATGGTCGACGGCGCTCGTGGATCTGCAGCGCGAGGCGCCGGGCAAATGGCGCATGCGGCAGCTGCACGGGATCGCGCCATTCGAGAGCGCCGATCCCGACTCGGCGCGCGTGTGGTGGGAGGACGCCGGTGTACACCAGAACCTGACGTTTCCCGTCCAGCCCGATCCCATCAGCGGGCAGCACTGCTGGCACCAGAAGGTGACCGTGTCGCGCCCGGGCTCCGACGAGCGCTACGGCGACATCTTCGTCGACACCGACAAGTCGTTCGAGGTCTATCGGCAATGGCTCGCGCTCGCGCGGCCGGCGCCTGGGCCCGGCAATCTCCGGCGGCCGCTCTGGCTGCCCCGCGCGTTCAAACCCGACGCGTCGGCGTTCCGGCTCGAGGCATAGGCGAAGCGGGCGAGTCGTAGTAGAAGTAGAGGGCGGGAGGGGCCATGGAGCAGCCGATCACTCGACGCGCGGCGCTCGTCACGCTCGGCGCCGTCGGCGTGGCCGTCGCCGGGCAGGCGCTGGGCGTTCCGGCGCGAGCCGCGGCGCAGGAGGCCGCGCAGGCGCTCGGACGGCAGGAGTCCGTGCAGGACGGTCTCAAGCGCGTCTTCGGCGGTCGTCCCATGAAGGACGGCACGTCCGTGATCAAGCTCGACATCCCGCCGATCGCCGAAAACGGCGCCGTCGTGCCCGTCAGCGTCGAGGTGAACGCGCCGATGACGCCGGCGTCGTACGTGAAGAACATCTGGATCGTCGCCGACAAGAATCGGATCCCGATCGTCGCGAAGGCGACGCTGACGCCCGACGCCGGCCAGGCCTTCGTCGGCGCCAACATCCGACTGGGCGAGACGACCGACGTTCGCGCCGTGGTCGAGCAGAGCGACGGCACGCTGCTCACCGCCAAGCGCGAGGTCAAAGTGACCGTCGGGGGCTGCGGAGGCTAGGCCATGAGCGACGTCGGCAAGATCCGCATCCGCGTGCCGGCCAACGTCAAGCCGGGTGATGTCGTGCGCGTGCGCTGTCTCGTCATCCATCCGATGGAGCGCATCGAGCGCGACGCGCAGGGCAAGATCATCGACCGCAACTACAACTACATCACCCGCGTCACCGCGACCTATCTCGGCAAGCCGGTGGTTGCGTTCGATCTCACGCAGAGCGTGAGCGAAAATCCCGCGTTTTCGTTCGCCCTCAAGGCGACGGCGCCCGGGCCGCTGACGGTGACCTTCGTCGACACGCACGGCGGCAAGTACGAGGGTACGGCCAACATCGCCTTCGCCTGAGCCGCGGATGCGCTCCGTGCTCGCGCTTCCTGACGTTCGTCTGCGCCGCGTTTCCCTGCGCGCCGTCACGCTCGCCGCCACCCTTGCGGGCTGCGCCCTCGCGACACACGACTCCGCGCCGGTGGCGCCGGGCGCGTGGGTGTCGCGCGCGATTCCCGAGGCGCGCGGCGAGGTTCGCGTCGCGGCGGATGGCACGCGCACCGCCGTGCGCTACAAGGGCTGGACGACGCGCGACTTCGCCGCGTTCCGCACGTACGCTTCCGACGACGCGCGGCCGCAGCCTCCCGTACAGAAGGCGACCATGCCCGCCGGCGTCGCGGGCGATCCAAAGAAAGGCCGCGCGCTGTTCCTCGATCGTCAGAAAGGGCCGTGCACCGGCTGCCATCTGGTGCCCGGTGCCGACGTCTGGCCCGCTGGCAACGTGGGTCCCGATCTCTCGGCGTTTGCCGACCGCAAGCTCGCCGACGCATACGTCTACCAGCAGCTCTGGGATCCGCGCGTGATCTACCCGCAGACGGTCATGCCACCGTGGGGCGCGCAGCGGATCTTCACGCCCGAGGAGCTCGTCAATCTGGTCGCCTATCTGCAGACGCTGCACGGACCGGTGCCGCCGGAAGCCGACGACGATCGCAATCCATTCACGCGGCGGCGTCCCACGGGCTTCGGCGACAACCTCGATCCGACCAACAATCCAGCGGTCATTCGCGCCGAGGAAGCGCAACAGCTCTGGGGAGCGCGCGGGCCGAAGGGCAAGGCGTGTGCCGACTGCCACCCCGGCGAGCCGGCACAGGCGATGCGCGGCGTGGCGACTCGCTATCCACGCATCGTCGCCGAGTACGGGCGCGTGATGAGCCTCGAGGACTTTCTCGCGGTGCACGGCGAGACGACGACCGGACGTGCGCTGCCCTCGGAGAGCGCGGCAAACGTCGACGTCAGCGTGATGATCAAGATGGCGTCGAACGGTCTGCCCGTGGCCGTCGACACGACGAGCCCGGCGGCGCGCGCAGCGATCGACCGCGGCCGCGCGGCCTTCTATCGCCGTGTGGGGGAGCGCAACCACGCCTGTGCCGACTGCCACACGCCCGAGCATGGTGCGAACAAATTCCTCGGCGGCCGCTTCCTCGGCGACGTCAACGCCGGCCTCACGCGTCACTTTCCGACCTGGCGCACGAGCCAGGACGAGATCTGGGACATGCGCAAGCGCTTCCAGTGGTGCATGACGCCGCTTGGCGCGAACATGCTGGCGGCGGACGCCGTGGAATACGCCGAGCTCGAGCTCTTCCTGACGACGTTCGACGTCGGCAAGCCGATCAACGCCCCCGGCATCAGGCATTAATTCCTAGGAACTGTGCTAGCCTGACCGCGCCTTCCACTGGGCATCCTGGGTGACGCAAACCGGCGTCCTGCCCGTTGGCATCTGGCGCGTTTTCGCGCGTCCCTTGTCACTGCCACGGCCACCGTCAGCCGAGGTAAGGAGCCCCCGCAAATGAGAAATTTAGTGTGGGTCATCCTCTTCATCGCTGCGCTGATGGCGACTTGGTGGGCAGGACTACCGGTCCTTGCGATTCTCTTGGCGGTGCTGTGCGGACTCGCTGGACTTCTCTATTTCATTGCCGGCGCCGCGCGAGCCGGCGATGGACGAACCGAACAGGAACGAGAGGGGCACGAGCGGTTCCTGCGAGACATACCCCCGCCGCCGGGCTGACCCACGGCCCACGATATCTTGTGCGACCGCTCGCGCCCGGCGTAGCCGTAGCGTTCCTCAGTCACGCGCGTGTACCATACGCCGCATGCTTCGGCCGCTCGCCGCGGCGCTGACGCTGATCGCGCTCGGCATCACGGTCGCACTGGGCACCACCCCGGCCGCCGGCGCGACGCTCGACGAGCTCATGGCCGAGCTCAACCTCACGCCATTGCATCGCGCCGCGCCGCCGCCGCTGGCGCTCGAGCGCTTCGCCGACGGCAAGACGGTCGTGCTGCCGTTCCTGCGCGGCCGGCCGGTGATCGTGTACTTCTGGGCGACGTGGTGACCGCACTGCTCGAGGGAGTTGCCCTCGACGATGGAGCAAGTGCACCGTGACTACGGGCCGCGCGGCCTGGTGGTGCTGGCCGTGAACATGGAGCAATCGCGCGACACGGTGCGCGCGTGGGTGCGTGATCGCGGCGTGACCATGGACGTCCTCCTCGACGTCGCCGGCTACGTCAACAGCGCGTGGAGGGTCGCGTACTCGCCGGAGGTGTTCGTGGTCGGCCGCGACGGGCGGTTGATCGCGCGCGCGATCGGCACGCGCGACTGGACGGGGCCGGACGGCCGGGCGTTCCTCGACGCGCTGGTGGCGAAATGATCGACGTCGTCGAGTCCGACGTCCTCGTGCTCGGCGCCGGCGGCGCCGGACTCTGCGCCGCGCTGCACTGCGCCGACGCGTCCCCTTCGCTGTCGATCAACGTCGTCGTCAAAGGGCTGTTCGGCCGCGCCGGCTGCACACGCATGGTGCAGGGCGGCTACAACGCGGTGCTGACGCCGCCGGACTCGCTCGACGCGCATCTCATCGACACCCTCAACGGCGGCGGCTGGATCAACGATCAGGAGATGGTGTGGCGGCTCGTCACCGAGGCGCCCGGTCGCGTGCTCGAGCTCGAGTCGCGCTACGGCTGTCTGTTCGATCGCAACGCGCACGGGCGCATCCACCAGAAGCCGTTCGCGGGCCAGACGCACGATCGGACCGTGCACAAGGGCGACCTCACCGGGATCGAGATCATGAACCGGCTCACGGAGCAGGCGCAGGCGCGGCCCTCGATCCGCACCCTCGAGGAGTGCCGGGCGGTGGAGCTCTTGCGTGACGACGGCGGCCGCGCCGCAGGGGCGCTGCTGCTCGACATCCGCACCGGCCGCTTCGTCGCCGCGTGCGCCCGGGCGACGCTCCTGGCCATGGGCGGCGGGCCGACGATGTATCGCGTGATCGCGTGCTCGGCGGACAAGGCCGCCGACGGCATCGCGCTCGCGTACCGCGCGGGGCTGGCGCTGCGCGACATGGAGATGATCCAGTTTCATCCCACCGGGCTCGTGATTCCGGGCTCGCTGATGACCGGCGCGCTGCTCGAGGAGGGGCTGCGGGGCGCCGGCGGTCAGCTGCGCAATGGTCTCGGCGAGCGGTTCATGGCGCGCTACGACGCCGCGCGGCTGGAGCGCTCCACTCGCGACCTCGTCTCACGCGCCTCGTTTCTGGAAGTCAGCGAAGGGCGGGGCACGCCCAACGGAGGCGTCTGGATCGATGTCTCGCACCTCGGCGCGGAGGTCGTCGAGCGCAACTTTCGCGGCATGGTGCGCCGCTGCCGCGACTTTGGCCGCGATCTCGCGCGCGAGCCGGTGGAGGTGGGGCCGACCGCGCACTTCATGATGGGCGGCGTCGTCGTGGATCCGGACTGCCGGACGGCGATGGAAGGCCTCTTCGCGGCCGGCGAGGACACCGGCGGCGTGCACGGCGCCAACCGCCTGGGCGGCAACGGTGTCGCGGAGTCGACGGTGTTCGGCGGGATCGCGGGCGATGTGATGGCGGCATTCGTCGCCGGTCGTGCGCTGCCGCGCGTGAGCGCCGCCGCGCTCGACGCGACCGCCGCTCGCTGCGCCGCCCCCCTGGGCCGCGGCAACGCGGCCGAGGTCTATGCGATTCAGCGCGAGCTGCGCGATCTCATGTGGGAGCGCGCGGGCCTGGTGCGCGATGCCGAGGGCCTGCAGCTCGCGGCGGCGGGCATCGAAAGTCTCGCCGAGCGGCTGCAGCGCGCCGGCGTGCCGGGCCACGGCACGCTGAACACCGCGTGGCAGGACTGGCTCAATCTCGACAGCCAGCTCACCGCCGCGCGGCTGATCGTCGCCAGCGCCCTCGCGCGCCGCGAGAGCCGCGGGGCGCACTGGCGGCGCGATTTTCCCGCGGCGTCGGCGACACCGCCGGTGAGCGTGCGGGTTCAGCGCCGCAACGGTGGGCCCGCGGTGTGGTCCGAGCCCGTGGCGCTGTCGCGCGCCCAGCCGCCGGCGGACATGCCGCGGCCGGTCGCCGTGGAGATCGGCGACTGAGCGCGGCCGTGACCAAGCGAACGCGCCTCGTCATGCTGGCCACCGGCGGCGGGCCGAGGCCCCGCACGGTGCGCGGCAACACCGCCCACGCGCTCGTCGTCGATGACGTGCTCTACGTCGTCGACTGCGGCAGCGGCGTCGCGCGGCAGCTCGTGCAGGCCCGCATCCCGCTGCCGGTGCTGCGTCACGTCTTCATCACGCACCATCACTCGGACCACAACCTGGACTACGGCAACCTCATCATGCAGGCCTGGGTGAGCGGGCTCGGAACCCGTGTGGACGCGTGGGGGCCGCCGCCGCTCGAGAAGATGACGCGGCTTTATTTCGAGATGAACGCGTACGACATCGACACACGCATCGCCGATGAGGGGCGACCGCCGCTGGTTCCGCTGGTGCGCGTCCACGAGATCGATCAGACGGGCCCGGTGATGCAAGATGAACGCGTCACCATCACGACGGCACTCGTCGATCATCCGCCGGTCGTCCCCGCGCTCGCATTTCGCTTCGAGTGTCCCGATCGCTCGATCGTGTTCTCCGGCGACACCAACCGGTGCGACAACCTCGTCCGACTCGCGGAGGGTGCCGACCTCCTCGTGCACGAGGCGCTCTGGGTCCCCGCCGTGGACCGGCTGGTCGCGCGCGTGCCGAACGCGGCGACGCTCAAGAAGCACATCATCGACAGCCATACGTCGGTCGAAGACGCCGGCCGCGTCGCCGCCGCGGCCGGGGTCAAGACGCTCGTGCTCTCGCACCTGGTTCCGGCCGACGACCCGGCCATCACCGAGGCGATGTGGATCGACGCCGCGCGGCCGCATTTCAAGGGCCAGATCGTCGTCGCGCGCGATGGCATGGAGCTCTGATCCACGCAACGCGCTTTCCGTATACTCTGTCCGCCGGCTGACGCGGCGCCGACGCCGCACCCAGGAGGAAGCAATGGCATTCGACGGCAACGCGTTCGTGGAGCGTTTCAACCGCGTGTGGAACGCGCACGACATCGACGGAATTCTCGCGATGATGACCGATGACGTCGTCTTCGAGGCGTCGTTCGGCAAGGATCCCTGGGGCACCCGCGTGATCGGTCGCGCCAACGTGCGCCAATTCCTGAAGGACATGTTCGAGCGGGTTCCGGACGTGCGCTGGGACGAGATTCGTCATGTGACGCATCCTGACGTGGCCATCGTCGAATGGCTGACGACCGGCACCCCGCGCGGCGGGACGCGGTATGAGGTCGAAGGGTGCGACATCCTCTCGCTGCGCGACGGCAAGATCACGGCCAAGCGGTCGTATCGCAAAGGCCGCGTGTGATCCTTCGCGGCGCCACGCTGATCGACGGCACCGGCGCGCCGCCCGTCCGGGACCGCGCCGTGGTCGTCGAGCAGGGCCGCATCACCGCCGTCACCGCCGATCGCCCGCCGCGCGGTGACACCGTGCTGGACCTCGGCGGCCTCACGCTGCTCCCGGGCCTGATCAACTGTCACGTGCACGTGTGCCTGGCCGGCGATGCCGACCCTTCCCGCACGCTGAGCGATGAGTCGTACGCAGCGACCGTGGTCCGCGCAGTCGTGCACGCGCGGCAGACGGTGGAGGCGGGGATAACGACCGTGCGCGACCTCGGCGGACGCGAGTACGCCGAGCTGGCGGTGCGCGACGGCGTGCGCGCCGGCGTGATCGCGGGGCCGCGCATGCTCTGCGCCGGCCGCGCCGTCTGCATCACCGGCGGGCACGGCTGGCGGCTGCTCGGTCGGCAGGCCGACGGCCCCGACGATCTGCGGCGGGCCGTGCGCGAGCAATTGCGCGCCGGCGCCGATGTCATCAAGCTCGTGGCCACCGGCGGCGTGATGACGCCCGGCGTGGATCCGCGCGCGGCGCAGCTCACGCTCGACGAGCTGCGCGCCGGCGTCGACGAGGCGCATCGCGCGCGGCGCCGCGCCGCCGCGCACGCGATGGCCGACGAGGGCATCGCCTGGTGTCTGGATGCCGGCATTGACACGATCGAGCACGGCGTGTTCCTGACTGAGGAGCTCGCCGCGCGTATGGCCCGCCAGGGGACGGCGCTGGTCGCGACGCTGATCGCGCCGCACGCGATTGTCGAGGGCGGGCAGGACGCCGGCATTCCGGATTTCGCCGTGAAGAAGTCGGTGGCGCTCCGCGAGCGTCACCTCGAAGCGTTCCGCATCGCCATGCGCGCCGGCGTCGTCATCGCTGCCGGCACGGATGCCGGCACGCCCCTCAATCCGCACGGCAGCCTCGTGCCCGAGCTGGCGCTGATGGTCGGCGCCGGGATGGAGCCGCTGCACGCCGTGCGCGCCGCGACCTCCGTCGCGGCGAGGGTGCTCGGGCTCGAGCGCGAGACGGGCGTCGTCGCGCCGGGGCTCGCCGCGGATCTGCTGGCGGTGGAGGGCGACCCCACGGCCGACGTCAAGACGCTCGACGCCGTCCGTCTCGTCATCGCGGACGGCCGCACGGTGCTGAGCCGTTTGTGACGCGCGAGCCGCGCGTGCTGCGGCGTGAGTGGACGAGCGTCGAGGGCTGGCGCGGCACGCGCGCCGGCATGTGGGCCTGGCTCATCCAGCGCGCGGCGGCGGTGTTGCTGCTGATCGTGATCGCCGCGCACCTGCTCAATCCGTTCCGCCGCGGCGTGCAGGCCGCGCTGCTCGCGCTGGCGCTGCTCCACGCGCTGCTCGGGGTGCGCGCGCTGGTGCTCGATGTCGGCGCGCCGCTCGCATGGCAGCGCGCGCTGTTCGTCGCAGCGCTTCTGGCCGCGGCGGCGATCTTCGCCGGCGTGTGGATGTTTCGCTGGTACTGAGCGGACGAAGGCTCCATAATTCTCCGGGCCCGGCGACGGGCACCGACTACGGCGGCACCCTGGGAGGCCATGAAGCCAGCGGCATTGAGACTCGCGGTCGTGCTGAGTCTGCTGGTCGTGCAGGGTGTGGCGCTGGCGCAGACCGTGGGCGATCCGGATCGGTTCTTCGCGCTGGAATGGGGGGGCGGGGAGCGTCGCGGCCGGCCGAACGTCAACGGCTATGTGGTCAACAACTATCGCGTACGCGCCGCGAACATGCGGCTGCTCGTCGAGGCGCTCGACGCGAGCGGTAAGGCCGTCGACTCGACGACCGGATTCGTCGCCGACGTGCCGCCGGGCGCGCGCGTGTACTTCGAGGTCTCCGTCAAGCAGAAGGCGCCGCGCTATCGTGTGACGATCACCGGCTGGGAGTGGCGCGAGAGCGGACAGTAGTGGCGCGGCTGAGCGTCTATCGCTTCACGCCGGGCGAGCCGGAGCGGACGCAGACGTACGAGGTCGAGGCCGGTCCCGACACCACGGTGCTCGACGCGCTCGTGACGATTCAGCGCGAGCAGGATCCGACGCTCGCGCTGCGCTACGCGTGCCGGGTCGGGATGTGCGGCTCGTGCGCCGTTGTCGTGAACGGTCGTGAGCGCTGGGCGTGCCGCACGCGGCTGGCGTCGCTGGGCGCGGGCGCCGTCAGCGTGCGGCCCCTGTACCACTTTCCGCTGCTTCGCGATCTCGTCGTCGACATGACGCCCTTCGTCGAGCGGCAGGCGGCCGTCGGCGCCGGCCTCGTGTCCGCGGCGGACGCGCCGTCCTACGCCGAGATTCCTGCCTCCGCTGCTGAGCGCGCCGAGATCGACGAGGCCATCGAGTGCATCGGCTGCGGGATGTGTCTGTCGGCGTGCACGATGGTTGCGCACGATCCCCACTTCGCCGGCCCGGCCGCGCTCAATCGCGCGTTCACGCTGCAGCGCGACCGGCGTGACGCCGGCCGCGAGGCACGCTGGGCGCTGCTGCTCGGTGACGACGCGCTGCCGCGCTGCCACGGTCAGGGGGGCTGCACCGACGTCTGCCCCATGGGCCTGTCGCCGACTCGCTCGATCGTTCGGCTGCGCCGGATGGCAGTGCGCCGCATGCTCGGCGGCGCGGAGGTGGGCGGCCGGTGAGGCGGTTATGCGCGACGCTTGCATGCCTCACGGCGGCGCTCGCCGCCGCCGGGTGCGTCACGCTGACACCGCCGCAGCAGCAGGCGCTGGCCGAGGTACGCGCGATGGCCGACGACGCCGCGCGCGTGTACGGCGTCTCGCGCATCCACGTGCTGGCGGGCGGCAACGTGGACGGCGTGGGCGGCTCGTATCAGCGCGGCATGTTTACCATCAGCACGCCGATGCTCCGCTCGCGCCATCGCGACTCGATCGTGGCCCACGAGCTCGCTCATTATCTGCTCGATCACGACCGGCCACTGTCCGGCGCGCCCGGCCTCGACCGCCAGCGCGAGCAGGAGCTGCGCGAGCTGGAGGCCAACGCCAAGGCCGTCGAGATCCTCGCGCGCGTGCGCGGCGTCCCCGAGGAACAGGCGCTGAGCCTCGTTTACGATCATCTGCTCGCGTTCGATCGTCTCGTCGCGCAGCGGCTCACCGTGATCCCGTGGGGACACCGTCCGCCGTGCGACGAGATGACCGACCTGCTCGCACGCTTCCCGGCACAGCGCGGGTGGACGAACGATCTGCCGTGTGGTCCCGCCGCCGGGCCGGTCGTGGCGACGGCGTCGCACCCGACGCCGCCGCCGGCGCGCAAGGCGGCCGCCAGCGGGCTGCTCGTGCACTCGTATTTCACCGACAGCACGCCGGCGCCGGCGGGTGTCCCGAGCGCGTCGGAGATGGACGCGTTGCCGCGCGCGCTCGGAACGTTCGACCGCACTCGTGACGCGCAGGTGACGCTCTTGCTGGGCGTGCAGTCGCAGGGACGCCGGCTCCGGATCGTGAGCCGCTGGTACGACGAGGCCGGCGTCGAGCGCCACATCGTGTCGCGGGTGGCGGAGCCGCCGGCCACCGCCGGGTCGACGTGGAGCTGGCACACGCACACGGTGCCGATGTGGGCGCTGCGGCCGTACCCGGGGCGCTGGACCGCGAAAGTCTGGATCGGCGAGGAGCCCGCAGGCGAGTACTCGTTCAGCCTGGCGCGTTGAGCGGCGGCGTCGACGGCGCCAGTCGTGCGAACTCCTTGCCTGGATACGACCGGCGTGTGTACGCGAACAGCGCGTCGACGAACGCCTGGGCGTAGGACGGCAGGTGTCGCCGCGGATCCCATACCGCGGCCGTGGATCCGCCGATCGCGCGCCCGGCGCGTAGCAGCGGGGCCACGCGGAGCCCGCTGCGGCTGAAGAGCGTTGTCGACGGCACCACGGCGATGCCGTGGCCGCCACGCGCGAGACTCACCAGCGAGTGCGGATCGTTGGCCTCGAGCAGCACCCGCGGCCGCGCGCGCGCGGCCTCGCACGCCGCGTCGAAGCGCAGACGCGACGCGAAATCGCGGCGTAGCAGCAGCACCGCCTCGCCGTCGAGCTCGCCGACCTCGAACGCCCGCCGCCGCGCCAGACGATGGCCGGGCGGCATCACCGCGAGCACCCAGACGGGAAAGAGCGGCCGGGCGCGCAGCTCCTCGCCGCTGGGGACCGCGCCGAGCGCCAGGTGCAGCTCGCCGCGGGCGACGCGGGCGCGGAGCCTGACGCCGCCGTCCTCGACGAGGCGCACGTCGATGCCCGGCCACGCGCGTCGAAACCCGGTGAGGAAGCCGCTGATGAGGCTCTCCAGCGTCTGTGCGGTGGCGCCGAGCCGCAGCGTCCCCGTCCGGCCGCCCGCGAGCGCGCCCGCGCGCTCGCGCAGCGCATCCGCCGCGCGCAAGATTTCACGTGTGCGCTCCAGCAGGTTCTCGCCCTCGGCGGTGAGATGCAGGCGGCGGCCGACGCGATCGAAGAGCGGCAGGCCGAGCTCGGTCTCGAGGTCGCGCAGCTGGCGTGAGAGCGCCGGTTGCGTGAGGTTGAGCTGCGCCGCCGCGCGCGAGACGCTGCCGCCGTCGGCCACGGCGACGAAATACCGCAGGTGCCGGAGCTCCATGCCTAGCGAGTATAAGCGACCAGTAAAACTATGCATTGGATGTGGGATCACGATCGGCGTACTCATGAGGCGTGACACAGACGGCCACCTGGGACCCTGCGCAGTACCTCAAATGGAGCGATCACCGCCTGCGGCCGGCCGTCGACCTGCTACAGCGAGTGCCGCTGGCGAGTCCCGCGCGCGTGGTGGACCTGGGATGCGGCACCGGAAACGTGACGGCGCTGCTGCGCGCACGCTGGCCCCAGGCGCGCGTCACCGGCATCGACGGCTCGCCGGCCATGCTGGAGCGCGCGCGCGCCTCCGACGCCGGCGTCGAGTGGCAGAAGGCGGACGTCGCGACGTGGACGCCGCCGGCCCCGGTCGACGTCCTGTTCTCGAACGCGACCCTGCACTGGCTCGACGACCATGCCGAGCTGTTTCCTCGGCTGCTCACGGGCGTCGCGCCCGGCGGTGCCCTGGCCGTGCAGATACCGCGCAACTTCAGCGAGCCCTCGCACACATCGATTCACGAGCTTGCGCGCGAGCCGCGGTGGCGTGAGCGACTGGAAAAGCTCGTCAGGCCGGAGCCGACGAAGCCGCCGGAGTTCTACTGGGACGTGCTCGCGCGGCGCGTGCGGACGCTGGACGTCTGGGAGACGGTCTACGCACAAGCACTGAGCGGCGACAACCCCGTCGCGGACTTCGTGAAAGGCTCCTGGCTCAAGCAGTTCCTCGATGCGCTCGACGCCGCCGATCGCCCGGTGTTCGAAGCCGCCTATCGCGCGCGCGTGGCGCGCGCGTACCCGCCGCGCGCGGACGGCACGACGCTGTTTCCGTTCCGCCGGCTGTTCATCGTGGCGCAATGCTGAGCGCCGTTGCCTTGACCGTCCCGGTGCGGCGCGCTAGAGTTATCCGTCATTTACGTCGCCTCCCTCCCGTGTGGGGGAAGCGCTTGTCCAGAAACGATTAGGGAGGCTCCGATGTCCGCGCAGATCAGGTCGCTCTACGCCTCCATGCCCGACCGCCTCGCCCGTGCCCGCAAGTCGTTCGGCCGGCCGCTGACGCTCAGCGAGAAGATCCTCGTCGCGCACTGCCATGACTTCGAGACGCAGCAGTGGGAGCGCGGCAAGGCGATCCTGCGTCTGCGCGTGGACCGCGTCGCGCTGCAGGACGTGACCGGTCAGATGGCGATCTTCCAGTTCATGATGTCCGGGCGCAAGCGCGTGGCCGTCCCCTCGACGATTCACTGCGATCACCTGATCCGAGCTGAGACGGGCGCGGCCGACGACCTCAATCGCGCCATCAGCGAGAGCGCCGAGGTCTACAACTTCATCCGCTCCGCTGCGCGCAAGTACGGCATGGGCTTCTGGCGTCCGGGGTCCGGCATCATCCACCAGGTCGTGCTGGAGAACTACGCCACGCCGGGGACGCTGATGATCGCCGCCGACTCGCACACGCCGAACGCGGGCGGGCTCGGCATGCTGGCGATTGGCGTTGGCGGCGCGGACTGCGGCGAGGCGATGGCGGGGCTGCCGTGGGAGGTGCTGCATCCCAAGCTGATCGGTGTGCACCTCACCGGCAAGCTCTCGGGTTGGACGGCGCCGAAAGACGTCATCACGTACCTCTGCACGCTGCTGACTGTGAAGGGCGGCACCAACAAGATCCTCGAGTACTTCGGGCCGGGCGCGGAGTCCATCAGCGCCACCGGCAAGGCGACGATCTGCAACATGGGCGCCGAGCTCGGCGCGACCACGTCGATCTTCCCGTTCGACTCGCGCATGGCCGCGTATCTGCGCGCCACCGACCGCGGCGACCTGGCCGCGCTCGCCGAGGAGTATCGCGAGCACCTCGTGGCCGATCCCGAGGTCGCCGACGGTCCCGCGTCGTTCTACGACGAGCTGGTCGAGGTCAATCTGGACACGCTCGAGCCGCACGTCGTCGGGCCGCACTCGCCCGACCGTGGCCGGCCGATCAGCCGGCTCGCCGGCGAAGTTCGCCAGCAGAGCTGGCCGGCGACGATCACCAACGCGCTCATCGGCTCGTGCACGAACAGCTCGTACGAGGACATGCGGCGCGCGGCGCATGTGGCGATGCAGGGGCTCAAGGCCGGGCTGAAAGCGAAGGCCAAGTTTCTCATCACGCCGGGCTCCGAGCGGATCTACCAGACGATCAAGCGCGACGGGATCATGGACACGTTCGAGAAGATCGGCGGCACCGTGCTCGCCAACGCGTGCGGCCCCTGCATCGGCCAGTGGAAGCGCACCGACGTCGGGCCCAACCAGAAGAACACGATCGTGTCGTCGTTCAATCGCAACTTCCCCGGGCGCAACGACGGCTCGCAGGAGACGCTGTCGTTCATCACGAGCCCCGATCTGGTGACCGCGCTGGCCTTCGCCGGCACGCTCGAGTTCAACCCGCTGGCCGACACGCTCACCGCGCCGAACGGCGAGCGCGTACGCTTCACCGCGCCGGAGGGCGAGGAGCTGCCGCGCGACGGCTTCGCGCGCGGCGCGGAGGGCTACGAAGAGCCCGCGGCCGATCCCGACTCGGTGAAGATCGAGATCCCGGAGAACAGCGAGCGGCTGCAGGTGCTCGGGCCGTTCGTGGCGTGGGACGGCAAGGACTTCATCGACCTGCCAATTCTCGTCAAAACCAAAGGCAAAACGACGACGGATCACATCTCGCCCGCGGGCCCGTGGCTGCGCTTCCGCGGTCACCTCGACAAGATCAGCGACAACATGTTCCTCGGCGCCACCAACGCTTTCACCGGCGAGACGGGCAAGGGTGTCAACCCGCTTACGGGCGCCGTCGGTCAGCCGTTGGCGAAGATCGCGCGCGAGCTGAAGGCGGCGGGCGTGCAGTGGGTCGTCGTCGGCGACGAGAACTACGGCGAGGGCTCGAGCCGCGAGCACGCGGCCATGTCGCCGCGCTATCTCGGCTGCGCCGCCGTGATCGTGCGCAGCTTCGCGCGCATCCACGAGACCAACCTCAAAAAGCAGGGTGTCCTGCCGCTGACGTTCGCCGACCCCGCGGACTACGACAAGTTCGAGGGCGGCGATCGCGTGAGCATCACCGGCTTGTACACGCTGGAGCCTGGGAAGCCTGTCACCGTGCAGATCAAGAAGCGCGACGGCCGTGTCGTGTCGATCCAGGGTCGGCACAGCATGACGCGCGAGCAGATCGCCTGGTTCCGCGCGGGCTCGGCACTGAATGCCGGCGAGGTCATCGATCCCGCCACCGGCGGCCCGGCCAAAATGGAAGAAGTCCGGCTCGAGGCCCGCGACACGAAGGCCAAGCCAGGAAAGGACGTTTGATGGCAGGTAAGGTCAAGATCCCGAAGGGCGAGAAGATCACGATCGAGCACGGCAAGCTGCGCGTGCCGGACAATCCGATCATCGCGTTCGTCGAGGGCGACGGCACCGGTCCCGACATCTGGGCGGCGGCTGTGCGCGTGCTCGATGCGGCGGTGGAGCAGTCGTATCGCGGCAAGAAGAAGATCGCGTGGGCCGAGGTGTACGCGGGCGAGAAGGCGCAGAAGGTCTATGGCAAAGACTGCCCGCCGAACCTTCTGCCCGACGAGACGGTCGACGTCATCCGCGAGTACCTCGTCGCGATCAAAGGGCCGCTGACGACGCCGGTGGGTGAGGGCTTTCGCTCGCTCAACGTCACGATGCGCCAGGTCATGGATCTGTACGTCTGCCTGCGCCCGGTGAAGTACTTCAAAGGCGTGCCGTCGCCGGTCAAGCGGCCGGACAAGGTCGACATGGTGATCTTCCGGGAGAACACGGAAGACATCTACGCCGGCATCGAGTGGGAACAGGGGACGCCGGAAGCGAAGAAGGTCGTCGAGTTCCTTCAGAAGGACATGAAGGTCAACAAGATCCGCTTCCCGAATAGCTCTTCGATCGGCATCAAGCCCGTGTCGAAGGAGGGCTCGGAGCGACTCATCCGGGCGGCGATCCGGTACGCGATCGAGAACAATCGGCGCAACGTCACGCTCGTGCACAAGGGCAACATCCAGAAGTACACCGAAGGCATGTTCATGAAGTGGGGCTACGCGCTGGCCAAGCGGGAGTTTGGCGACAAGACCGTCGGCTGGGACGAGTGCGGCGGCAAGCCGCCGGCCGGCAAGATCCTCATCAAGGACGCGATCACCGATGCGTTCCTGCAGCAGATCCTGACGCGGCCCGACGAGTTCGACGTCATTCCGTCGTGCAATCTCACGGGCGACCTGCTGTCCGACGCGCTGGCGGCGCAGGTGGGCGGCATCGGCATCGCGCCGGGCGCCAACATCAACTATGAGACGGGCCACGCACTGTTCGAGGCTACGCACGGCACGGCGCCGAAGTACGCGGGCCAGGACAAGGTCAACCCCGGCTCGGTGATCCTGTCGGGCGAGATGATGTTCCGCTACATGGGCTGGACCGATGCGGCCGATCGCATCATCGCCGGCCTGGAGAAGACGATCACGTCGAAGGTCGTGACCTACGACTTCGCGCGGCTGATGGAGGGTGCCAAGGAAGTGAAGTGCTCGGAGTTCGGCACCGCCATCATCGAGAACATGGCGAAGCTCTGATGGAACTGGGCAAGGCGGAGATCCTGAGCACGCGTCACCCGCGCGCGAAGATCACGGTCGTCGGCGCCGGCAACGTCGGCGCCAGCGTCGCGCAGTACGCGGTGGAGAAGGAGCTGGGCGACGTCGTGCTCGTCGACGTCATCGACGGCGTGCCGCAGGGCAAGGCCCTCGACCTGCTGCAGGCCGGCCCGATCCACCGCTACGACGCGGCGCTGGTCGGCAGCAACGGTTACGACGAGACCGCCGACTCCGACATCGTGGTCATCACCGCGGGACTGGCGCGCAAGCCCGGCATGACGCGCGACGATCTCCTGTTCAAGAACGCCGAGATCGTCGGCTCGGTGGTCGAGCAGATCGTGAGCCGAAGCCGTAACGCGATCCTTGTGCTGGTGACGAACCCGCTGGATGCGATGGTGCAGCTGGCGTGGAAGAAGTCGGGTTTCCCGAACCAGCGTGTGGTCGGCATGGCCGGCGTGCTCGACTCGGCGCGCTTCCGCACCTTCATCGCGCAGGAGTTGAAGGTCTCCATCGAGAACGTCACCGCGTTCGTGCTCGGCGGTCATGGCGATACGATGGTTCCGCTGCCGCGGTACTCCACCGTGGCCGGGATCCCGATCACCGAGCTCCTGTCCAAAGACAAGATCGACGCGCTCGTACAGCGCACCGCCAACGGCGGCGCCGAGATCGTCGCGCTGCTCAAGACGGGCAGCGCCTACTACGCGCCGGCGGCGTCCGCGGTAGAGATGGTCGAAGCGATTCTCAAGGACAAGAAGAAGATCCTGCCGTGCGCGGCCTATCTCGACGGGCAGTACGGCGTCCGCGGCTTGTACGTCGGCGTGCCGGTGAAGCTCGGCCGCGCGGGCGTCGAGCAGGTGATCGAGATCAAGCTGACGCCGGAGGAGCAGGCCGCGTTCAACAAGTCCGCCGCCGCCGTCCGGGAGCTGGTGGACAAGCTGAAGATCTAGTCGAGGACGGCGGCACCCCCATGAGAGACATCCACGTCTCCGCGATCGCCGACGCCGTCAAGAAGCTCTGCATGGACGCCAACTGGAGCCTCGAGCCGGACATGCTGCGCGCCTTCGACCGCGCCCTCGGCACCGAGCGCTCGGCCGCCGGTAAGCAAGTCCTCACCATCCTGAAGCAGAACGCCGAGATGGCGCGCACGCGCCGCATCCCGTACTGCCAGGACACGGGCATGGTGATCTGCTTCGTCGAGCTGGGGCAGGACGTGCACGTGACTGGCGGGGCGCTGTCGGATGCGATCAATGAGGGCGTCCGGCAGGGCTATACGGAAGGATATCTGCGGGCCTCGATCGTGCGCTCGCCGTTCGACCGCGTGAACACCGGCGACAACACGCCGGCGGTGCTCCACATCGACGTGGTGCCTGGCGCGACGCTCAAGATCATGATCATGGCCAAGGGCGGCGGCTGTGAGAACCGCTCCAAGTACACGATGCTCACGCCCGCGGCCGGGCTGGCGGGCGTCAAGGATTTCATCATCGAGTGCGTGAAGACGGCGGGGCCCGACGCCTGCCCGCCGCTCATTCTCGGCGTCGGCATCGGCGGGACGTTCGAGAAGGCCGCGATCATGTCCAAGCGCGCACTGTTCCGTGAGCTCGGCTCGCCGAATCCGGATTCGATGCTCGACGCGCTCGAGCGCGAGCTGCTCGCGCGCGCCAACCGCCTGGGGATCGGACCGCAGGGGTACGGCGGCGACACGACGTCGTTCGGCATTCACATCCTGACGTACCCGTGCCACATCACGTCCCTGCCGGTCGCGGTGACGATCGAGTGCCACGCACACAGACACAAAGAGGCGACGCTATGAGAGCGGCGGCCTCAGGGAATCCGCGGTGAGCGTCAGCATCGGCGCGGATGGCATCAAAGACGTCCGCACGCCGCTGTCGGACGCCGACGTCCAGTCGCTGAAGGCGGGCGACCGCGTGCGGATCTCGGGCGTCATCTATACCGCCCGCGATGCGGCCCACGCGCGCTTGCTGCCTCTGATCGAGAAGGGCGAGCGGCTGCCGATCGACGTCGCCGGTCAGATCATCTATTACACGGGGCCCTCGCCGGCCCGTCCCGGCACGGTCATCGGGTCTGTGGGCCCCACAACGGCCAGTCGCATGGACAAGTTCACGCCGGCGCTGCTGGCGCTGGGACTCAAGGGCACCATCGGCAAGGGCTATCGCGGTCAGCCAGTGAAGGACGCCTTGCGGCAGCACACGGGCGCGTATTTCGGCTCGATCGGCGGCGCGGGCGCGGTGCTCTCCGAGTTCGTGAAAAAGGCCGAGGTCGTGGCGTACGAGGATCTCGGCACCGAAGCGATCCGCCGGCTCGAGGTCGAGGGTTTTCCCGCCATCGTGCTGTACGACTGCCACGGCGGCGACCTCTATCAGGACGGCCAGAAGGTTTACGCGAGGGAGGACGGATGAGCGCACAGGTGACGGCCGCACGGCCGCCGATCGCGGCGCCGCACCAGCGGCGCGACGCCTGGTGGGCGTTGCCGGTCACGACGGCGATCGTGCTCGGGAGCTTCATCATCTATTCGACGTGGGCGGCGTTCCAGAACGCCCACTACTGGGCGCCGCCGTACCTGTCGCCGTTCTACTCGCCGTGCCTGTCCGCCAAGTGCCTGCACGTGACCTTCGGCTACGGCCTGCCGGACATCTCGCTGCCGATCATCGGCGTGCTGTCGCCGGCGTTCCTGATTCTGTGGGGGCCCGGCCTCTTTCGTCTGACGTGTTACTACTACCGCAAGGCGTATTACCGGTCGTTCTGGCTGTCGCCGCCCGCGTGCGCGCTGCCCGATGCGCAGAAGCGACGCTACACGGGCGAGACGCGTTTTCCGCTGGTGCTGCAGAACTACCACCGGTACCTCTGGTACATCGCGGTCATCTTCGTCGTGCTGCTCACGTGGGACGCGCTCCTCGCGTTTCGGTTCCCGAAGCCCGGGGCCGGCACCGAGTTTGGTATCGGCGTCGGCACGCTGGTCATGTGGATCAATGTGATCCTGCTCGCGGGCTACACGTTCTCGTGCCACTCGTGCCGGCACGTTTGCGGCGGCCACGTCGACGTGTTCTCCAAGGCGCCGACGCGCTATCGCCTCTGGGAGGCGATCACGCGGCTCAACGAGCGGCATCCGATGTTCGCCTGGCTCTCGCTGTTCAGCGTCGGGTTGACGGATCTGTACATCCGGCTGGTCTCCATGGGCGTCATCCGCGACTTGAGGATTCTCTAATGGCGAATCACGACTACGAGACGCACGAACACGACGTCATCGTCATCGGCGCCGGCGGGGCGGGGCTGCGCGCGGCCATCGAGGCGGCCGCGCAAGGCGTGTCCGTGGGGCTCGTGTGCAAGTCGCTGCTCGGCAAGGCGCACACCGTGATGGCCGAGGGAGGCATCGCGGCCGCGCTCGGCAACGTGTGGCCGGAAGACAACTGGCAGGTCCACTTCCGCGACACGATGCGCGGCGGGAAGATGCTCAACAACTGGCGGATGGCACAGCTGCACGCGCAGGAGGCGCCGGAGCGCGTCCTGGAGCTGGAGCGCTGGGGCGCGCTGTTCGATCGCACCAAGGACGGCCGCATCCTCCAGCGCGACTTCGGTGGCCACCGCTACGCGCGCCTGGCCCACGTCGGCGATCGCACCGGCCTCGAGATGATCCGCACGCTGCAGTACCACGGGATCCACCAGGGCATCGACGTCTACATGGAATGCACGATCGCGCGCCTGCTCAAGGATGGCGACCGTGTCTGCGGCGCGGTCGGCTACTGGCGTGAGAGCGGGCGCACGGTGGTGTTCAAGGCCAAGGCGGTCGTGCTGGCCACGGGCGGCATCGGCAAGGCGTGGAAGATCACGTCGAATTCGTGGGAGTACACGGGAGACGGACACGCGCTCGCGATGTGGGCGGGGGCGGATCTCATCGACATGGAGTTCGTGCAGTTCCACCCGACGGGCATGGTGTGGCCGCCGTCGGTGCGCGGCATTCTGGTCACCGAAGGCGTGCGCGGCGACGGCGGAACGCTGAAGAACAGCGAAGGCAAGCGCTTCATGTTCGATTACATCCCCGAGTTTTTCAAAGGGGAGACCGCGGACAACGAGGCGGAGGCCGATCGCTGGTACGAGG
>Ga0209382_10002313_pt1 | contig 28013 bp, 27 predicted proteins | sample SoiMetdeltSBSDD5_FD_187599 | JGI IMG/M metagenome (GOLD analysis project Ga0209382, IMG submission 187599) | Bulk soil microbial communities from a Populus tree surrounding site in Tennessee, USA - Soil MetaG P. deltoides SBSDD5 (SPAdes) (version 2) | ecosystem: Environmental > Terrestrial >... | reverse complement strand
TTCCTGGCCGCGGCCCCGACCGAGGCCGCTCCGGCCGAGGCCGAGGCCGATCCGCCGGCGCCGATGGCGCCCCAGGTGCCGGCGGCCCCCGAGCGCTGAGCCCCCGGACGCTCAGTTGGGCGGGGTCGGTCCGCGCTCCTCCTGGGGCGGCGGGGGCGGTGCCGGTCCGGGCTCCAGCCGCTGGGTGTCGCCGGGCGCTGGCGGCGGTGCCGGTTGCCGGGGCGGCTGGCCCCACGGCTGGCCCGGCGGCGGTGGCGGCGGCTGGCCCCACGGCTGCCCGGGCGGCGGCGGGCCCCATGGCTGGGGGGCGCCGCCCTGGGCCCAGGCGCCGGCGGGCTGGGGGGTGGGACGGCCCCGGACCGCCCGCAGCACCAGGAGGATGACGACCACGATCAGCACCATCAGCACCAGCGCGACAGCCAGGGCGATCAGGGTGGCCCGGCGGGCGATGTCGGTCACCGAGCGGTCCAGGCCGGCCGGACGCGGCCCGAGCTGCTGCTCCAGCAGCGCCCTTGGGTAGTCGCGCCGGCTCGGGAACGCGCCGCCGTCGGCGATCACGGTGATCCGGTCGATCCGGAACGGCAGGTTCCTCCAGATGATGGCGGCGGCCCGGTCCTGTTCCGCCCTGGCCTCCAGCGGGTTCGGGTCGGCGTCGTACCCGAGGGTGGCCACGCCGGCGTTGTAGCGGAGGTTCGGGTTGCTGATGCCGGCGTCCTGGAGCTGGGTGGCGGTCCGCACCGTGCCCGTGGCCAGCTCGCAGCCGGCGAGCAGGATGGCCGCGGCCAGCAGGGCCAGCGCGCGCCACCGGGTGACCGTGCGGTGGCGCGGGGCCGGACGGGTCATGGTCGCCTCCTCCTGCCTCGCCGACTCTGGCGTTCGCGTAACGGTAATCCGCCCCGTCGGCCCGCGGCGAGCCGGACGCCCAATTCCCGCGGAGCCTCCCTGGTGGGAATTGGCGGCGATGATATGCTCGCCGACGCCGCCGTCCGCTCGCCACGCAGGAAGGCTTCCCCATGGCCACCATCGAACTTGTCGTCGCCAGGGAGGTCCTGGATTCCCGGGGCAACCCGACCCTCGAGTGCGACGTCCACCTCGACGACGGCGGCTTCGGCCGGGCGATCGTCCCCTCTGGCGCCTCCACCGGCCAGTTCGAGGCGGTCGAGCTGCGCGACGGCGGCGACCGCTACGGCGGCAAGGGGGTCCGCAACGCCGTCCGCAACGTCAACGAGACCCTGGCCAAGGCGCTGCTCGACGAGGCCCCCGACGCCTACGACCAGCGGGCCGTCGACGCGGTCCTGCTCGCCACCGACGGCACCGACAACAAGTCCAAGCTCGGCGCCAACGCCACCCTGGGCGTCTCCATGGCGGTGGCCCGGGCGGCCGCCGACTCCCTGGGCCTGCCCCTGTACCGCTCCCTGGGCGGCATCAGCGCCTACGTGCTCCCGGTGCCGATGATGAACGTGCTCAACGGCGGTGCCCACGCCGACAACGACGTCGACTTCCAGGAGTTCATGGTCGTGCCCGTGGGGGCCCCGTCGTTCGCCGAGGGGCTGCGCATGGGCGCCGAGGTCTATCAGGCCCTCAAGGCCGTGCTGAAGGAGCGCGGCATCGGCACCGGGATCGGCGACGAGGGCGGCTTCGCCCCCGACCTGCCCGGCAACGAGGCCGCCCTGGAGCTGCTGGTGGAGGCGATCGGCAAGGCCGGCTTCGACCCCGGGGCCGAGGTCGCCCTGGCCATGGACCCGGCCTGCACCGAGCTGTACCGGGAGGGCCGCTACGAGCTCGCCGGCGACGGCCGCAGCCTCGACTCCGACGGCATGGTCGAGCTGTGGCGGACCCTGGCCGACCGCTACCCGATCGTCTCGGTCGAGGACGGCCTGGCCGAGGACGACTGGGCCGGCTGGACCGCCCTCACCGAGGCTCTCGACGACAAGCTCCAGCTGGTCGGCGACGACCTGTTCGTGACCAACGTCGAGCGCATCCAGCGCGGCCTCGACGAGGGCGCCGCCAACGCCGTCCTCATCAAGGTCAACCAGATCGGCACCCTCACCGAGACCTTCGACGCCGTCGACCTGGCCCACCGGAGCAACTACTCCACGGTGGTCAGCCACCGCTCGGGCGAGACCGAGGACACCAGCATCGCCGACATCGCCGTGGCCGTCGGCTCCGGCCAGATCAAGACCGGCGCCCCCTGCCGCACCGACCGGGTGGCCAAGTACAACCAGCTCCTGCGCATCGAGGAGCAGCTCGGCGACGTCGCCCGCTACCCGGGCCGCCAGGCCTTCTCGCGCACCTACCCCTCGAGCGGGTCATGAGCCAGGCCCGTCCGGCGACGGCCGGCGGGCCCGGCCGGCTCCGGCCGGCCGACGGGGAGCCACGACCGCCGCTGGGGCTCACCCCCCGGGGCGCGGTGCTCCTGCTGGTCATGTTCGCGCTGGCCGCGACCGCGGTGTACCCCCTGCGCCAGTACGTGTCCCAGCAGCACCGCATCGAGCGGCTCGAGGCCAAGCAGCGGGCCCTGGCGGCCGAGAACGCCCGCCTCGAGGTCGAGCGCAAGCGCCTCCAGGACCCGGCCTACGTGCAGCAGCTGGCCAAGCGGGACTACCAGCTGGTGGCTCCGGGCGAGGAGGCCTGGGTGGTCACCGGGACCCCGCCGGCGAGCAACAGCCCTCAGGCGTCGGCCGCCGACTCCGACCCGCCCTGGTACAGGCGCGCCTGGCAGCGCCTGACGAGCTGGCTCGGTTGACCCTGGCCCGTGCCGGCTCGGGGACCGCGCCCCTCGCCGGCTGGGCCATTGTTCGCTGAAGCCGGACGAGCCGGTCCAACCAGGCCGCTCGTGAAATTGTTGACGCTCCCGGAGGGCCATCCCTACGATGGGAAGCGGGCCGGGCAGACGTCGGCCCGGTTCTTCATCTGAAAGGAGCGCTGGTCGCCAGCATGAGTGCCGAGATCGGGGCGATTGTCCCGGGCACCGTCGTTCGGATCGCACCCTACGGAGCCTTCATCAAGCTTGAGTCGGGCGAGACGGGTCTCGTCCACATCTCCGAGATCGACCGCAACTACGTCCGCTCGGTCGAGGAGCACCTCCGCATCGACGACACCGTCACGGTCAAGGTCGTCGGAGTCAAGGAGGACGGCAAGATCGACCTGTCGATCAAGCAGGCCGCCTCCGACTGGCAGCCCGAGGCGAGCCGCCCCCGCCGCGCCGCCAAGGACCCCGAGTTCGAGCAGAAGCTCAAGCGGTTCATGCGCTCCAGCGAGGAACGGCTGGTCGACGTCAAGCGCCAGCGCGAGGGCCGGCGCGGGTAGTTCGTGCCCCGCACCCCACCCCGGTCCCCCACCCGGCCCGACCCCACCGCCCTGCCCGATCCCCTCCACCTCCCCTGGCAACCCGGGACCCCTCCCGGTCCACCGGGGAACCCCTTCGGGAAGATCTCCCGGTCCACCGGGGCACCCCTTCGGGGTTCCCCGGACCCCTCCGGCCGGACCCCTCCGGCTGACCCGCGGGACGAGCCCGGGTGGGCGGGCGGGCTGCCCGAGGCCGGGGCGGCCGACCGGCGGCTGATCGAGGCCCAGATCGGCCGGGACGTGCGCGGGTCGGTGGCCGTGGCCGCCCGCTGCCGCTACGGCCTGCCGGCGGTGGTCCGGACCGCGCCCCTGCTGCCCGACGGCACCCCGTTCCCGACCCTGTACTGGCTGGCCTGCCCGGCGGCCAGGGTGGCCGTGGGCCGGCTGGAGGCGGCCGGCTGGAACGCCATCCTCAGCGAGCGGGTCGCCGCCGAGCCCGACCTGGCCGCTGCCCACGCCGCCGCCCACACCAGCTACCTGGCCCAGCGCGACGCCATGGCCCCCCTCCCCGGCGCCCCCGGCGTCGGCGGCCTCCCAGGCCGGGTGAAGTGCCTCCACGCCCTCTACGCCCACCAGGCCGCCACCGGCGCCGACCCCGTCGGCCGGATCGTCAGCCACGCCATCGACCCGATCGACTGCCCCGGCCCCTGCGTCGGCGCCGAACCACCCCCGGAAGCCTCAGCGGCAGCCCGCCGGCACGCCCACGCCCAGCACCCATCCGCCGACCACGGGCCCAGCGACCACGCGCCCAGCGACCACGGGCCCGGTGGGCACCCACCCGGCGCCGTGGGCGCCCTCGACCCAACCGGTCCGGGGCCGGGTCCCCCGGTGGGGGAGCGTAGCCCAACGCCGGATGGGGTGCTCCCGGCTGTCCACAGCCCCGGGGCCAGCGGTCCGGAGGTCCAGAAGCCAGAGGCCCATACCCACGGCCCGGAGGCCCAGGGTCCGGAGGCCCGCGGCCCGGAGGCCCATGGCCCGAAGGCCCATGGTTCTGGGACCCGGAGCGGTGGGGCCTGAGCGGCGTGCGGCTGGCGGCGCTCGATGTCGGTACCAACTCCACCCGGCTGCTGGTGGGGGACGTGGACGACGGCGTCATCGTGGCCGAGCACGCCCGGGAGATGGTCATCACCCGGCTGGGCAAGGGGGTCGACCGCAACGGGCGCTTCGACCCGGCGGCGCTGGACCGGACCCTGGAGGTGCTGGCCGGGTATGCCGGGGTCTGCCGGCGGCTCGGGGTGGAGCGGCGGCGGCTGGTGGCGACCAGCGCGACCCGGGACGCGGCCGACCGCCAGGTGTTCCTCGACGGCGTCCGTGACCTGCTCGGCGTGGAGGCCGAGGTCCTGAGCGGCCGGGCCGAGGCGGCCGCGGCCTACCGGGGCGCCACCGCCGGGCTCGTTGGTGACCGGCCGACGCTGGTGATCGACATCGGGGGTGGGTCGACCGAGCTGATCTACGGCGACGGCACCGCCAGCCGGGCCATGGTGTCGCTGGACATCGGCTGTGTGCGGCTGTTCGAGCGCCACCTGCACACCGACCCGCCGACCGCCGCCGAGGTGGCCGCCCTCCGGGCGGACGCGGCCGCCCACCTGGACCGGGTCGGTGAGGTGCTCGACCCGAGGGCCGCGGAGCGGGTCGTCGGGGTCGCGGGCACGGTCACCACCGTCGCCGCGATCGCGCTCGGGCTGGAGGCCTACGACCCCCGGCGCATCCACCGGGCGACGGTGGACGCCGCCGGGATCGCCGCCACCGCCGGGAAGCTGGCCGCGATGACCGTGGCCGAGCGGGCGGCCCTGCCGGTGATGGCCAAGGGCCGCGAGGACGTGATCGCGGCCGGCGCGCTCCTGTTTGACTTGCTCATTTCGACGTTCCAGATTGAGCAGGTGGTCGCCAGCGAGACCGACATCCTCGATGGCGTGCTGCTCGGGTTGGCGGAAGGAACCCATGGCGGCTGAGAGCCAGGAGGCGCCGGCGCAGGCCGACGACCAGGTACCCCGGTACCGGGTCGCCGCCGTCGAGCGGATGACCCGCATCCCGGCCAGCACCCTGCGGTCGTGGGAGCGGCGCTACGGCTGGCCTCGGCCGTCGCGCACGCCTTCCGGCCAGCGCCTCTACTCCGACCAGGACATGGCCGTGATCCGGTTCCTCGACCGGCGCCGGGTCGAGGGCATGTCGCCGTCGCAGGCCGCCGGCCTGCTCAGCTCGGCCCCGGACGTCGAGGACCACGACCCGGGGCGGCTGCTGGCCCGGCTGGTCGACGCCCTCCGCGCCTACGACGAGGCCGAGGCCGAGCGCGCCTTCGCCACCGCCGAGGCGCTGCTCGGCGTCGAGGGCGTGGCCTGCGGCCTGGTCCCGGCGGCCATCGTCGCGGCCAGCGCCCACGGCCCCGGCCGGGACGGCCCGCTGGTGGAGGTCGAGCACTTCGCCTCCAACTTCCTGCGCCGCCAGACCCTGCGCCTGCTCGACGGGCTGCCGCCGGCCATCGGCCGTCCCGTGCTGGTCGGCTGCGGCCCGGACGAGCAGCACGAGCTGGGGGCCATGCTGCTGATGGTCCTGCTGCGCGCCCGCGGGCACCGGGTCGTCTACCTGGGCGCCCGCGTGCCCGGCCCGGCGATGGAGCGGGCCGCGGCCGCCCTCGACCCGGCCGGGGTGGTGGTCAGCCTGACCATGCCCGAGTCGCTCGAGCGGTCGCTGGAGTGGATGCGGGACAGCCGCCGCTGGTCCCGTCACTCCCGGGCCAGCTGGTGGGCCGGTCCGGCCGTGGCCAACGCCCCCGACCTGGCCGCCCGCCTGCCCGGCGGGCTGCTGGAGGGCAGCGTGGACCAGGGGGCGGCCGCCGTCGACGCCACCCTGGCCGGCCGTCAACTGAGGCCGAGCCGCCGCCGTCACCCCCGGTCCCGGTCGCCCCGGCGAATTCAGCGTGGCCAGCCGCCGACCGGTACCGTGGCCCCATGCCGAGCCGCCGGGCGCTCGCCGCCTTCCGCGAACGGCTCTGGGGCCGGGTGGTGCTCCCCGGCGACCCGGGCTACGACCGGGCCCGGGCGGTCTGGAACGCCACCGCCGACGGCCACCCGGCGCTGGTGGCCCGCTGCGCCGGCGTCGAGGACGTGGTCGCGGCCGTCCGCTTCGCCCGGGAGCAGGACCTGCTGGTCGCCGTCCGCGGCGGCGGCCACAGCTACCCCGGGTTCTCGACCTGCGACGGCGGCATCGTGGTCGACCTGTCGGCCATGGCCGAGGTCCGGGTCGACCCCGGGGGCCGTGTGGCCACCGCCGCCGGGGGCGCCCTGCTCGGGGAGCTCGACCGGCGGGCCCAGGCGTTCGGGCTGGCCTGCCCGACCGGGCACGTCTCCCACACCGGCGTCGGCGGCCTGACCCTGGGCGGCGGGGTCGGGCGGCTGACCCGCCGGCACGGGCTGACCCTCGACAACCTGCTCGGGGTCGAGCTGGTCACGGCCGAGGGCGGCCGGGAGCGGGCCGACGTCGGCACCGAGCCCGAGCTGTTCTGGGGCCTGCGCGGGGCCGGCCCCAACTTCGGGATCGCCACCTCCTTCGAGCTGGCCCTGCACCCGGTGGGCCCCGAGGTGCTGGCCGGCATCGCCGTCTACCCGATCGAGCGGGCCCGCGAGGTCGCGGCCGCCTTCACCGCCGCCATGGCCGCCGCCCCCGACGAGGTCACGGCCGGGATGGGCTGGTTCGTGGCCCCACCCGGCCCGCCGTTCCCGCCGGCGGTGGCCGGCCGCCCGGTGGTGGTGGTCAACGCCACCCACGCCGGGCCCCTGCCCGGCGCCGACCGCGACCTGGCGCCGCTGCGCGCCCTGGGGCCGGCCCTGGACACCTTCGCCCCCCGCCGGTACCTGGACCTCCAGGCCGAGAGCGACGACCACTACCGCTGGGGCAGGCGCTACTACTGGAAGGGCCTGCTGCTGGAGGCCCTGGCCGCCGATGCGGTGGACCAGATCGGGGCGCTGCTGGCGGCCGCCCCCGGCCCCGACTGCGGGGTCGGGCTGCTGTCGCTGGGCGGCGTCTTCGGCCGGGTCCCCGAGGACGCCACCGCCTTCAGCGGCCGCTCGGCCGCCCTGTGGCTGATCACCGAGGCCGTCTGGGAGGACCCGGCCGAGGACCCCGCCCGGGTCGCCTGGGGCCGTGACGCCATGGCCGCCCTGCGCCCCTTCGCCACCTCGGTCAACTACGTCAACGACCTGGGCCAGCTCGACCAGGACGCCGTCCGCTCCGCCTACGGCCCGGCCAAGTACGACCGCCTGGTCGCCCTCAAGCGCACCTGGGACCCGGCCAACGTCTTCCGCCGCAACCAGAACATCCGCCCGTAGACGCGGTCAGGGCGTCACGACCGGGAGCTCCCGGCGCCAGGCGGCCCATGCCAGGGCAAGCGGCAACCCGACCCGCCGCTGTCAGGTCCCCCGGCGGGGGAGCGTAGCCCACCGGATGACGGGCTGCGCGGGTCGTCCACACCCCGGTCATCCACAGCCGCACCCGGGTCTGCCAGCGACTGGACGCTACGGCGGGAGCGTGGCCGGGCGGATGGCGGTGCCGGTGGCGGCCGACTGCCCGGTGGCCAGGGCGGTGGCCAGGCTGGTCCAGGCGTCGGCAGGGGTGACGGTGGGGGCGGTGCCGGTGGTGATGGCGGCGAGGAGGTCGGCCAGGCCGGCGCGGACGCTCTCGCGGTAGACGCGGGGCTTGGCCGCCTGGCCGCCGAGGGTGGCGCGCAGGTGGAGGTCCCAGCGGCCGGGCCGGCCGCGGCTGGCCAGCTCCAGGGTGATGCGCTCGGCCCCGCTGGGGCGGTAGCCGGGGACGGCCAGGGCGGCCTGCTGGTCGGTGGTCAGGGCCTGCACGGCGGCCAGGCCGGCGCCGTCGGTGCGGATGTCCAGCTCCAGCTCGACCGGGACCCAGCCGTAGAGGCGGCCGCCGGCCACCTCGCCCCAGTCCAGGGTGGTCCACTGGGACTCGGCCCGCTCGGGGCGGGCGAAGCTGTGGGCGTAGCTGGCGGTGGCCCCGCCCGGGTGCCGGGCCGTGGCCAGGACGGTGTCGACCCGGCCGTCGGGCCGGGCCGCCTCCAGGGCCTGGACCCGCTCGGGCTGGGAGCCGAGCAGCCAGGCGGCGACGTCGAAGAAGTGCACGCCGTGCTCGACCGCGATGCCCCCGCTGACCTCCCGGTCCCAGAACCAGTGGTCGGCCCCAAGGTGCTCGTCGCTGGCCAGGTTCTCGAGGGCGAAGCGCCGGGGCGGCCCCAGCACCGCCTGGCCGAGCCGGCCCAGCAGGGCGTACAGCGGGTTGCGGCGTAGCAGATGGTCGACGGTCAGCCGGGGCGCCCCCGGCCGGTCGGTGGCGGCCGACACCTCGGTCGCATCCTCCAGGGAGGTGGCCAGGGGCTTCTCGCAGAACACGTGGCGGCCGCCGCGCAGGGCGGCCAGGGCCAGCCCGGCGTGGCCGGCCGGTGGGGTGGCCACGGCCACGACCGCGACCCGCGGGTCGGCCAGCAGGCGCTCGGGCCCGCAGCTGTCCAGGCCGTGGGCGGCGGCCAGGGTCTCGGCCCGGTCCCGGTCGCGGTCGGCCACGGCCACCGGCCGCAGCCCCGGGAGCTCGCCGGCCGCCTCCAGCAGCACGGCCCCGAACCGGCCGGCCCCGACCAGCCCCAGGCCCAGCTCGTCGGCCGGCGGCGTCGCCGGCCCCGGCCGCCCCGGCGAGCCGGCGGGCCAGGCAGGCCACGGGGAGCCGGTCAGCTGCGGGGCTCGGCCTGGAGCAGCTTCACCGGCAGCTCGCGGCCGGTCGGGGTGACGTAGCTGAACTCGTCGCCGACCTTGCGGCCCGAGACCGCCTGGCCGAGGGCCGACTGGACGCTGAGCACGTCCATGCCGTCGATGGCCTCCTCGCGGCTGCCCAGGAAGTAGGTCTCCTCCTCACCGGCGATCTCCAGCACCACCACCGTGCCCGGTCCGGCGACCCCGCTGGTCCCGCCCACCTCGCCGACCACCGCAGAGCTGAGCAGCACCTCCAGCTGGCGGATGCGGGCCTCCATCATCCCCTGCTCGTTCTTGGCCGCGTCGTAGTCCGCGTTCTCGCGGATGTCGCCGTGCTCGCGGGCCGTGCCGATGGCCTGTGAGATGCGCTCGCGCCCCTCGGTCTTCAGCTCGTTGAGCTCGCTGGAGAGCCGCTCGTAGGCCTCGGGGGTCAGGTAGGTGACGCCGCGGTCACTGGCTGGCTGGGACATGGTCGCTGGAACCTCCTTGGCCGGTGCGGAAGCGCAGGACTCGGACGGAGAAGAGAGCCCTTCGCGCCGGCCGCCGTGCCGATAACGAATCCTGGTGCTGGCCCTACAGGTTGCCGCGGAGCGCCTGCTCACGCTCCAGGGCCACGAACAACGCCTTGAAGTTGCCCTCGCCGAACCCTCGGGCCCCGTGCCGTTCGATCAGCTCGAAGAACACCGTCGGCCGGTCCTGGGCCATCCTGGTGAAGATCTGCAGCAGGTGGCCCTCGTCGTCCCGGTCGGCGAGCACGCCCAGCTCCTGGATACTGTCCAGGTCCAGGTCGACGTCGCCGAAGCGGTCGGCCAGCTCGCCGTAGTAGGTGTCGGGCACCCGCATGAACTCGATGCCCCTGGCCCGCAGGGCGCGCACGCTGGCCACGATGTCGCTGGTCTGGATGGCGATGTGCTGGACCCCCGGGCCGCCGTAGAAGTCCAGGTACTCGTCGATCTGGGAGCGCTTCTTGCCCTCGGCCGGCTCGTTGATGGGGAACTTGATCCGCCCCTCGCCGTCCCAGACGACCTTGGACATCAGGGCCGAGTACTCGGTCGAGATGGCCTCGTCGCTGAAGTGGACCAGCTCGGTGAAGCCCATGACCCGCTCGTAGAACTCCACCCACCGGTTCATCCGGCCCAGCTCGACGTTGCCGACCACGTGGTCGATGGCCTCCAGGCCGACCGGCGGCAGCGGGTCCTCCACCGAGGCCCAGGGGGCGAACCCGGGCAGGAACGGCCCGGTGTAGCCCGAGCGGTCGACCAGCGAGTGGACCGTCTCGCCGTAGGTGGCGATGGCCGCCCGCCGGACGATGCCGTGCTCGTCCTTGTCGTCGGTGGGCTCCAGCACGCCGTCGGCGCCCCGCTCGGTGGCGGCGCCGTAGGCGACCGCGGCGTCGGGCACGGCCAGGGCGACGTCGTGGACGCCGTCACCGTGGCGGGCGACGTGCTCGGCGATCTCGGTGCCGGGCCGCAGCGAGCTGGTCAGCACCAGCCGGATCGACCCCTGCCCGAGCACCCAGGAGGCCTGGTCACGCAGGCCGGTCTCGGGACCGGCGTAGGCGACCGGGCTGAAGCCGAACCCGGTGCGGTAGAAGTGGGCCGCCTGCTTGGCGTTGCCGACCCACAGCTCGACGTGGTCGATGCCGAGCAGGGCGAGGGGGTCGTGTGGGGTAGTCGCGGTCATGCTCCACCTCCCGCGAGACGGCCAAAGCAGCCCAGAATGCGCAAAAGGGCGGGACGAGGTGCCCGCACCGCGACCAATCTACCGTCTGGACGCCGCGTTCGCTAGGACCGGTGGGCGTCTTGCTACCCTTTGCGGTTGACCGACCGTCTCGTTCCCGAGGAGCATCCTGGCCGTGGCCCGAACCCTGCTCGCCGTGCACGCGCATCCCGACGACGAGTCCTCCAAGGGCGCGGCCACCATGGCCCGCTACGCCGACCAGGGCGTGCGGGTGGTGGTGGTCACCTGCACCGGCGGGGAGGCCGGCGAGATCCTCAACCCGGCCATGGACAAGCCGGGGGTGCTGGAGCGGATGCCCGAGCTGCGCCGCCAGGAGCTGGCCAAGGCTCTGGAGATCCTCGGCGTCACCGCCCACCACTGGCTCGGCTACCGCGACTCGGGCATGGCCGACAGCGAGACCAACAGCCACCCCGACGCCTTCGCCAACGCCGACCTGGAGGAGGCCACCGGCCGGCTGGTCGCCCTCATCCGGGCCGAGCGGCCCCAGGTGGTGCTGACCTACGACGAGCGCGGCGGCTACCCGCACCCCGACCACATCCGCACCCACGAGGTCTCGGTGGCCGCCTTCGAGGCCGCCGGCGACCCCGACCGCTTCCCGGAGGCGGGGCCGCCCTACCAGCCGCTCAAGCTCTACTACCACGCCACCTTCAGCCGGGCCCGGCTGGAGATGATCCACCAGGGGGCGGTCGCCCGCGGGCTGGAGAGCCCGTTCGCCGAATGGCTCAAGCGCTGGGAGGAGGAAGAAGAGGAGGAGGGCTTCCCCGAGCCGGTCATCACCACCCAGGTGGACGTGGTCGCCTGGCTGGGCCGGCGCCGCGACGCCCTGATCGCCCACGCCACCCAGATCGACCCCAACAGCTTCTGGTTCGCCATCCCCGACGAGGTCACGGCCGAGATCTACCCCTGGGAGGACTACACCCTGGCCCGGTCGCTGGTGCCGACCTCCGACCACGAGACCGACCTGTTCGCGGGGATCGACGCCGAGGGCAACCCCGTCTCCTGAGGTCGCATCCGGGCTATGCTTCGGCCATGGAGGTGTACGACTCGCTCCTGGACGTGGTCGGCGGCACCCCGCTGGTCCGGCTGTCGCGGCTGGGCCGAGGCCTGGCCCCGACCCTGCTGGCCAAGGTCGAGTACCTGAACCCCGGCGGGTCGGTCAAGGACCGGATCGGCCTGGCCATGGTCGAGCGGGCCGAGCGGACCGGCCGGCTCAAGCCGGGCGGCACGATCGTGGAGCCGACCAGCGGCAACACCGGGGCCGGGCTGGCCATCGTGGCCGCCCTCAAGGGCTACCGGTGCGTGTTCGTGATGCCGGACAAGATGAGCCAGGAGAAGATCGCCCTGCTCCGGGGGTACGGGGCCGAGGTCGTGATCACCCCGACGGCGGTGCCGCCCGACTCGCCCGAGTCCTACTACTCGGTGGCCAACCGGCTCACCGAGGAGATCCCCGGGGCGGTCCAGCCCAACCAGTACGCCAACCCGGCCAACCCCGAGGCGCACTACGCCAGCACCGGCCCCGAGCTGTGGGACCAGACCGGTGGGGCGATCGACGTGTTCGTGGCCGGGATCGGCACCGGCGGCACGATCAGCGGAGCCGGCCGCTACCTCAAGGAGCGCAAGCCCGAGCTGGTCGTGGTCGGGGCCGACCCCGAGGGGTCGATCTACACCTCCGACGACGTCCATCCCTACCTGGTCGAGGGGGTGGGGGAGGACTTCTGGCCCGAGACCTTCGACCGCTCGGTGGTCGACCGGTACGTGACCGTCACGGACCGGGACTCGTTCCTGATGACCCGCCGCCTGGCCCGCGAGGAAGGGCTGCTGGTCGGGGGGTCGTGCGGGCTGGCCATGGCCGCCGCCGTCGAGGTGGCCAAGGAGCACGGCCGCGACACCACCATCGTGGTCCTGCTGCCCGACTCGGGCCGCGGCTACCTGTCCAAGATCTACAACGACGACTGGATGCGCGACCACGGCTTCCTGCCCCGCCGGGGGGCGGCCGTGGTCGACGTGCTCGGCGGCAAGGCCCACCACGACACCCCGCCGCTGGTCACCGTCGCCTCCCACGAGCGGGTCAAGGAGGCGATCGACCGCCTCCACACCTACTCGGTCAGCCAGCTCCCGGTGGTCCACGGCGAGGACCCGGCCGACCTGTCCAGCGTGGTCGGCTCGGTCCAGGAGGGCACCCTGCTGGAGCGCCTGTTCCGCAAGCCCGAGGTTCTCGACGCCCAGGTGGTCGACGTCATGGACCCCCCGTTCCCCACCATCGAGCAGCACGAGCAGGCCGAGGCCGCCTTCGAGCTCCTCTCCAAGGGCCGCTCCACCGCCGTCCTGGTCACCGACCACGGCCGTCCCATCGGCGTCATGACCCGCTCCGACCTCCTCGACCATCTGGCCACCCGCAGCGCCACCCGGTAGCCACCGTCGATGTCGTTCGAGGGCCAGGCCCGGTCGTGGCTCAGCTGGGCCCGCACCCCCGACCATGACGCCTACTGGCAGTACCGGGACGCCTTCTTCGACGAGCTCCTGCCCGCCCCTGGCCGCCTGACCCTGGAGGTCGGCTGCGGCGAGGGCCGGGTCGCCCGCGACCTCGCCCGCCGCGGCCACCGGGTCGCCGCCCTCGACGCCTCGCCGACCCTGGCCGCCAGCGCCGCCGCCGCCGACCCGGCCGGCCGCTACCTGGTCGCCGACGCCGCCGCCCTGCCCTTCGGGGACGGGTGCTTCGACCTGGTGGTCGCCTACAACTCCCTGATGGACGTGGACGACATGCCGGCCGCGGTCGCCGAGGCGGCGCGGGTGCTGGAGCCCGGCCGGCCGCTGTGCGTCTGCGTCACCCACCCGATCGCCGACGCCGGCCGCTTCCAGTCCACCGAGACCGACGCCCCCTTCGTCATCGCCGGCAGCTACCTCGGACGCCACCGGGTCGACGAGCTGTTCGAGCGCGACGGCCTCCAGATGCACTTCACCGGCTGGCGGTACCCCATCGAGGCCTACGCCCGCGCCCTCGAGGACGCCGGCCTCCTGATCGACCGCCTCCGCGAACCCGCCGCCCCCGCCACCGGCCGCCCCGGGCACGGGCGCTGGCGGCGCCTCCCCAACTTCCTCCACCTCCGGGCGGTCAAGATCGCCTGATGGGCGCCTATGCTGGCCGGCGACATCGGCGACATCGGCGACCCGGCGAGGGGATGACGTGAGCTTCCAGGGGATGGACTTCGAGACCAGGGCAGTGCATGTGGGGTCGGAGCCCGACCCGGCCACCGGGGCGGTGATCCCGCCGATCTACCAGACCTCGACCTTCGCCCAGGAGGAGGTGGGGTCGCACAAGGGGTACGAGTACGCCCGGACCGGGAACCCGACCCGGGCCAACCTCGAGGCGTGCCTGGCCTCACTGGAGGGGGTCGACCCGGGAGGGCCGGGGGGCGGGCTGTGCTTCGCCTCGGGGATGGCCGCGACCTCGACGGTGCTGCAGACGCTGGCGCCCGGGGATCACCTGGTGCTGTCGGCCGACGTGTACGGCGGGACCTACCGGGTCGCGGCCCGGCTGTTCGAGGGGTGGGGGCTGCGGCTCAGCGTGGTCGACATGACCAGCCTGGACCAGCTCAAGCAGGCCATCCGGTCCGAGACCCGGCTGGTCTGGGTCGAGACCCCGACCAACCCGCTGCTCGGGGTGGTCGACATCATGAGGACGGTGGAGCTGGCCCACGCCGCCGGGGCGCTGTGCGCGGTCGACAACACCTTCGCCACCCCGTTCCTGCAGCAGCCCCTCGACCTGGGGGCCGACGTGGTCGTCCACTCCTCGACCAAGTACCTGGGCGGCCACTCCGACGTGGTCGGCGGGGCCCTGGTGACCCGGCTGCCCGAGCTGTACGAGCGGGCCGCGTTCCTCCAGAACGCCGTCGGGGCGGTCCCCGGGCCGATGGACTGCTGGCTCACCCTGCGCGGGGTCAAGACCCTGGCCCTGCGGATGCGGGCCCACTGCCACAACGCCATGCGGGTGGCCGCCTTCCTGGCCGGCCGGCCCGAGGTGGTCGAGGTCCGCTACCCGGGCCTGCCCGGCGACCCCGGGCACGAGCTGGCGGCCAGGCAGATGGCCGCCTTCGGGGGCATGGTCGCCTTCCGCCCGGCCGGCGGGGTCGAGGCGGCCAGGCGGCTGGTCGCCGCCGCCGAGGTGTTCACCCTGGCCGAGAGCCTGGGCGGGGTGGAGAGCCTGATCGAGCTGCCCGGCGAGATGACCCATGCCAGCGTGGCCGGCACCGACGCCGAGGTCCCGGCCGACCTGGTGCGGCTGTCGGTCGGCATCGAGCACCCCGACGACCTGGTCGCCGACCTGGCCGGGGCGCTCGACCGGGTGTGAGCGAGGTCACCGTCCGCGACGCCACCCCGGCCGACGTCGACGCCCTGGTCGACATGCTGGTCGAGGTGGCCGGCGAGGGCCGCTGGATCGGCACCGAGGCCCCGGTCGACACCGAGCGCCGCCGCCGGCGGATGGCCGCCGACGTGGAGGCCAGCGACGTGGTCCTGCTGGTCGCCGAGGCCGGCGGGGAGCCGGTCGGCCAGCTCGGCCTGGAGATGGCCCGCTACGGCGTGGCCGACCTGGGCATGCTGGTGGCCGCCGGCTGGCGCGGCCGCGGGGTCGGCACGGCCCTGCTGGCCGAGGCCGTCCGCCGGGCCCGGGCGGCCGGCGCGCACAAGATCGCCCTGCAGGTCTGGCCCCACAACGCGGCCGCCATCGCCCTGTACGAGCGGTTCGGCTTCCAGCGCGAGGGCCACCTGCGCCGGCACTACCGGCGCCGCTCGGGCGAGTTGTGGGACGCGGTCGTCATGGGCCTGCCGCTGGACTGACGGCGCGGGTAAGGTAGCCGCCTCATGGAGCCCAAGCCGCCGACCAAGCCGACCCTCGACGGGCTCGAGCGCCGCTGGGCCGACCGATGGGCGCGCAGCGGCGTCTACCGCTTCGACCGGACCCGCCCACGGGTCGAGGTCTTCTCGATCGACACCCCACCGCCGACGGTCAGCGGCCACCTGCACCTGGGCCACGCCCTGTCCTACACCCAGACCGACGTGGTCGCCCGGTTCCAGCGCATGCGCGGCCGGGCGGTGTTCTACCCGATGGGCTGGGACGACAACGGGCTGCCGACCGAGCGCCGGGTGCAGCAGCACTTCGGGGTCCGCTGCGACCCGTCGCTGCCCTACAGGCCGGCCTTCGAGCCGCCCGAGTGGCCGTCCCGGCAGCCGATCGCCGTCTCCCGGCCCAACTTCGTGGAGCTCTGCAGCCAGCTCACCATGGAGGACGAGCAGGCCTTCGAGGCCATCTTCCGCCGCCTGGGGCTGTCGGTGGACTGGTCGCTGACCTACGCCACCATCGGGGAGCGGGCCCGGCGGGCCTCCCAGCGGGCGTTCCTGCGCCTGCTGGCCAAGGGTCTGGCCTACCAGGCCGACGCCCCCACCCTGTGGGAGGTCGACTTCCACACCGCCGTCGCCCAGGCCGAGCTGGAGGACCGCGAGGTCGAGGGCATGTCCTACCGGCTGCGGTTCGCGGGGCCCGGAGCGGACGGGGCCGTGGAGGTGGAGACCAGCCGGCCGGAGCTGCTGGCCGCCTGCGTGGCCCTGGTCGTCCACCCCGACGACGGCCGCTTCGCCGCCATGCAGGGCCGGACCGTGCGCACCCCGCTGTTCGGGGCCGAGGTCCCGGTGCTGGCCCACAAGCTGGCCGAGCCCGGCAAGGGGACCGGCATCGCCATGCTCTGCACCTTCGGCGACCCGACCGACCTGGTCTGGTGGCGGGAGCTGAAGCTGCCCATGCGGCCGGTGCTGGACCCGGACGGGACCATCCGGGCCGTGGCATGGGGGACGCCCGGGTTCGAGTGCGCCGACCCGGCGGCCGCCCAGCGGGCCCACGACCAGCTGGCCGGGCTGCCCGTCGGCCGGGCCCGGGAGCGGGCGGCGGCCCTGCTGCGCCAGGCCGGCGCCCTGGCCGCGCCCCCGGCCCGCGTCACCCAGACGGTCAAGTTCTACGAGCACGGCAGCCAGCCGGTCGAGATCCTGACCAGCCGCCAGTGGTTCGTCCGCACCGTCTCGCTCAAGCAGGCCCTGCTGGCCAGGGGGACGGAGCTGTCCTGGCACCCGGAGTGGATGCGCAGCCGGTTCCAGAACTGGGTCGAGGGGCTCTCGGCCGACTGGTGCATCAGCCGCCAGCGCTTCTTCGGGGTGCCCTTCCCGCTCTGGTACCCGGTCACCGAGGACGGTGCCGTCGACCACGACCACCCGCTGGTGCCGGAGCAGGCCCGGCTGCCGGTCGACCCGTCCACCGATGTGCCCGGCGGCTACCGCCGGGCCGACCGGGGGCGGCCCGGCGGGTTCGTCGGCGCCCCCGAGGTGATGGACACCTGGGCGACCTCGGCCATCACCCCCGAGATCGCCGGCGGCTGGGAGGACGACCCCGACCTGTTCGCCCGCGTGTTCCCCATGGACCTGCGGCCCCAGGGCCACGACATCATCCGCACCTGGCTGTTCTACTCGCTGGCCAGGGCCCATGTGGAGCACGGCACGGTGCCGTGGGCGCACGCGGTCATCGCCGGCTGGGTGGTCGACCCGAACCGGCGCAAGCTGGCCAAGTCCCGGGGCGGCGGGCTCACCCCCGCCGACGTCCTGGAGCGCTTCGGCGCCGACGCCGTCCGCCACTGGGCGGCGAGCAAGCGGGCCGGGGTCGACACCACCCTGGACGAGGGCCAGCTACGGGTCGGGCGGCGCCTGGCCACCAAGCTGCTGCACGCCGCCCGGTTCGTGCTCACCCTGGACGGGCCGGCGGCCGCCGAGCCCACCGAGGTCCTGGACCGGGCCATGCTGGCCGGCCTGGCCGGGGTGGTGGACGAGGCCACCGCCGCCTTCGAGGCCTACGAGCCGGCCAACGCCCTGGAGGCCGGCGAGGCCTTCTTCTGGACCTTCTGCGACCACTACCTGGAGCTGGTCAAGGGCCGGGCCTACGGGGAGGCCGGCCCGGCCGGCCAGGCGTCGGCCGTGGGCGCCCTGCGCCTGGCCCTCGACACCATGGTCCGGCTGTTCGCCCCCGTGCTGCCGTTCGTCACCGAGGAGGTCTGGTCGTGGTGGCGCGACGGCTCGGTGCACGCCAGCCCCTGGCCCGAGGGAGGCCCCCTTCGGGCCGCCACCGGCGTCGAGGGCCCGACCCCCTTCGCCCTGGAGGCCGCCACCGCCGTCCTCACCGAGGTCCGCCGGGCCAAGACCTCCGCCAAGCAGTCTCTCCGCACCCCCGTCGCCCGGGTGGAGGTCGCCGACCACCCCGACCGCCTGGCCGCCCTCTCCGAGGTCGCCGGCGACCTCCGCCGCGCCGGCGCCATCACCGACCTGGCCCTCCTCGGCCCCACCGACACCCTGACCGTCAGGGTCCAGCTGGGCATCGAGCAGCCTGCCGGTCCGGACGCGTAGCAGCCTCCCGGTTCCGCCTCACACTCCCCGCCGGTCACTCCTCGGGGTCCCGGGGGCGGCCCCGCAGGCGTTTGGTGGCGGAGCGGCGGCGCTTGGACTCGACCCGGCGGGCGGAGGCGGCCCGGGTGGGGCGGGTCGGGTAGCGGGGCCTGGCGGTGGCCAGGGCGGCGGCCATCAGCTCGGCGAATCGTTCGACGGCGGCGCGGCGGTTGGCGAGCTGGCTGCGCTGGGCCTGGGCGACCACCCGCAGGACGCCGTGGGAGTCGAGCCGCGGCCCCAGCCGGCGCAGGGCCCGCTCCTTGGCCTCGGGCGTCAGTGAGGGCGAGTTGGCCAGGTCGAAGCGGAGCTCGACCCGCGAGTCGGTGGTGTTGACGCCCTGCCCGCCGGGTCCGGAGGCCCGGCTGGCCCGGAACTCCAGCTCGCCCACCGGGATGGCGACCTCCGGCGTGATCCTGACCACCTCGGCCATGTGCCTCGACGCTCCTGCTGGACCTCGCGGACCTGTTACTCCTTGTGCCGGGACCAGGCGGGGGTCGGGTCCTCGGACAGGTAGTTGGCCGTGTTGACGAGGGCGACGTGGGAGAACGCCTGGGGGAAGTTGCCGAGCTGGCGGCCGCTGGCCGGGTCGTACTGCTCGGCCAGCAGGCCGACGTCATTGCGCAGGGTGAGCAGGCGCTCGAAGATGGCCAGGGCCTCGTCGCGCCGGCCCATCAGGGCCAGGTTGTCGGCCAACCAGAACGTGCAGGCCAGGAACGTGCCTTCGCCCGGGGGGAGCCCGTCCACCGACGGCGACCCCTCCGGGGGGTAGCGCTGGACCAGGCCGTCGACCATCAGCTCGCGCTGGATGGCGGCCACCGTGCCCTTGACCCGGGGGTCGTCGGGAGGCAGGAACCCGACCAGGGGGATCTGGAGCAGGCTGGCGTCCAGGTGGTCGGCCCCGTAGTACTGCACGAAGGTGTCGCGCTCGCTGTCGTAGCCCTCGCGGCAGACCTCGTCGTGGAGCTCGCGGCGGATGCCCCGCCAGCGGTCCACCGGGCCGTCGTGGCCCAGCAGCTCGACCGTTTTGATGGCGCGGTCGAGCGCCACCCAGGCCATCACCTTGGAGTGGGTGAAGTGACGCCGCGGGCCGCGGATCTCCCAGATGCCCTCGTCCGGCTCGCGCCAGTTGGACTCGAGGAACTCGAGCAGGGCCCGCTGGAAGTCCCAGGCCGTCTCGTCGCTCTCCAGGCCGATGTGCCGGCCCAGGTGCAGGGTGTCCATGACCTCGCCGTAGACGTCGAGCTGGAACTGGTTCACGGCCGCGTTGCCGACCCGCACCGGCCGCGACCCCTCGTAGCCGGCCAGCCAGTCCAGCTCCTGCTCGGTGATGCGCCGCTCGCCGGCCACGCCGTACAGGATCTGCATCTGCCGCGGCTGGCCGGCGACGGCCCGCATCAGCCACTCCCGCCACGCCTTGGCCTCCTCGGCCAGCCCGGCCAGCATCAGCGCCGACAGGGTGAAGGTGGCGTCCCGCAGCCAGCAGTAGCGGTAGTCCCAGTTGCGGACCCCGCCGAGCTGCTCGGGCAGCGAGGTGGTCGGGGCGGCCACGATCCCGCCGGTCGGGGTGTAGGTCAGCGCCTTCAGGGTGAGCAGGGAGCGGATCACCGCGTCCTGCCAGCCGCCGGCGTAGTCGACGCCGCTGGCCCACTCGCCCCACCAGGCCTCGGTGTCGCCGAGGGCCCGGACCGGGTCGATGCGCCGGGGGGCCGGCCGGTGCGAGGCGTGCCAGGTGAGCATGAACGGGACCCGCTCGCCCTCGGCCACGGTGAACTCGGCCAGGGTGGTCCAGTTCTCGCCGTGCACCGGCACCGGGGTGCGAAGCCAGACCGAGTCCGGCCCGGCGATCGCGTGCAGCGTCCCCGCACCGTGCCGCACCCAGGGCACGATCGAGCCGTAGTCGAAGCGGATGGTCAGCTCCATCCGCATCGGCACCCGGCCCCTGACCCCCTCGACGATCCTGGCCACATCCGGGTCGGACTGGCGCGGGGGCATGCAGTCGATCACCCGGACCACGCCGTCGTCGGTCCGGTGCTCGGTCTCCAGCACCAGGGTGTCGCCCTGGTATTGGCGCCGGACCTCCCGGCTCGGCCCGGCCGGGGCGAGCTTCCAGCGGCCGTTGGAGCGGTCGCCGAGCAGGGCCGCGAAGCAGGCCGGGGAGTCGAACCGGGGCAGGCACAGCCAGTCGATCGACCCCTCGCGGCTCACCAGCCCGGCCGTATGGGTGTCGCCGATCAGCGCGTAGTCCTCGATGGGTGCCGCCATGGGACGAAGCTACACTGAGCGCCGCTGTGGCCGCCGACCCCAACCCCGACCAAGCGGAGGCCCCGTCCGCGCTGGCGCCGCTGGCCCGGCCGGTGTTCCGGGCTCTCTGGATCGCCGCCCTGGTCTCCAACGTCGGCACCTGGATGCAGAGCGTGGGCGCGGTGTGGCAGGTCGGCACCGTCTCGGGCTCGCCCGCCCTGGTGGCGCTGGTCCAGACGGCCGTCAGCCTGCCCATCGTGCTGCTGGCCCTGCCGGCCGGGGCGGCCGCCGACGTGGTCGACCGGCGGCGGCTGCTGCTCGCCACCCAGACCTGGATGCTGGTCTCGGCGGCTGCCCTGTGCGTGGCCACCCTGCTCGGTCTGGCCAGCCCGCTGGTCGTGCTGGGCCTGACGTTCCTGCTCGGGCTGGGCATCGCGGCCAACGCCCCGGCCTGGCAGGCCACCATCCCCGAGCTGGTCGGCGGCCGCCTGCTGGCCCCGGCGGTGGCGCTCAACTCGGCCGGGTTCAACATCGGCCGGGCGGTCGGGCCGGCGCTCGGCGGGCTGCTGGTGGCGGCCGCCGGGCCGGCGGCCGTGTTCGGGCTCAACGCCCTGTCCTACCTCGGCGTGCTGGCCGTGCTGTGGCGCTGGCGGCGCCGCCCCCAGGACGAGCTGGGCGCGGGCGAGCAGGTGCTGGGGGCGATCGGGGCCGGGGTCCGCTACGTGCGCTTCGCCCCGCTGCTGCGGGCCGTGCTGGTCCGCACGGCCCTGTTCATCCTGCCCGCCAGCGCCCTGTGGGCGCTGCTGCCGGTGGTGGCCAGGGGCCGCCTGGGGCTGGACGCGACCGGGTTCGGGCTGCTGCTGGGCGCGCTCGGGCTCGGGTCGGTGGCCGGGGCGGTGGTGCTGCCGCGGCTGCGCCGGGCCGTCCCCATCGACCGGCGGGTGGTGGCCACCACCTGCCTGTTCGCCCTGGCCACGGTGGCCCTGGCCGTGGTCGGCCCGCCGGTGCTGGTGTGGCTGGCCATGGTGCTGGCCGGGATGGCCTGGCTGGCCATCCTGACCTCGCTCAACGTGGCCGTCCAGACGGCCGTGCCCCGCTGGGTGCGGGCCCGGGCCCTGGCCGTGTACCTGCTGGTGTTCCAGGGCGGGCTGGCCGCCGGCAGCGCCCTGTGGGGGGTGGTCGCCGGCCGCGTCGGGGAGCGCACCGCCCTGCTGGCGGCCGCGGCCAGCTTCGGCCTCGGGCTGCTGGCCGCGCTGCGCTGGCGCCTGCAGGGGATCGGCGCCCTCGACCTGACGCCGTCGGTCCGCCCCGAGCCGGTGACGGCGATCGACCCCGAGCCCAACGACGGGCCGGTGCTGGTGCTGGTCCGCTACCGGGTCGACCCGGGCCGGACCGAGGAGTTCGCGGCCACCATGCGGGCCATGCGCCGGGTCCGCCGGCGCGACGGCGCCTACCGCTGGGGCCTGTTCGAGGACGTGGCCGACCCCGGCTGCTTCGTCGAGACCTTCGTGGTCCGCTCCTGGGCCGAGCACCTGCGCCAGCATGAGCGCTTCACCGCCGAGGACCTCGCGGTCCGCGACCGGGTCCGCTTCTTCCACGTCGGCGACGACCCGCCCGCCGTCTCCCATTTCATCCACCCCGCCGCCGCCATGGTCCAGCGGCGCTGGGTCCGCTGGACCCGCCGCCGCCACGGCGACCTGCTCCAGACCGACGACGACTAGGACGTCAGGATCGATGGGCTGGCGTCATCGCCATTGCCGCCTCAAGGGTGCCTGGACAGGCACCCTTGAGGCATAGGAGGGCGGGGTCTCGGCCCTCCGGGGGTGGCGTTGCCCAGCCGGGGGGGTTCCAAACCGCCCGCTAGAGGTCGACGAGCTGGCAGCGCATGCGCTCGATCGCCCGCCGTAGCAGCCGCGAGACGTGCATCTGGGAGATCTGCATGCGGGCGGCGATCTCGTCCTGGGTCAGCTCCTCGACATAGCGCAGCAGGACGATCCGGCGCTCCCGCTCCGGCAGCCGCCCGATCAGCTCGGGCAGGACCAGCAGGTCCTCCAGCTCCTCGCGGGGGCGCCGGTCGATCACGAAGTCGCCGAGCACCGCCTCGCCGTCCTCCCCGGCCGGCTGGTCGAGGGACGGCGCCGAACGGGTCTGGGCGACCTCGATCGCCTCCAGGACCTGCTCCATGCTGGCCCCGAGGTACTCGGCCAGCTCGGGCACGGTGGGGGAGTGGCCGAGCTGCTGGGGCAGCTCGTCGATGGCCCGGCACAGCCGCAGGGCCAGGTCCTTGGTCCCCCGGGGCACCCGCAGCCGCCAGCTGGCGTCACGCAGGTGGCGCTTGAGCTCGCCGACCACGGTGGCAACGGCGTAGGGGATGAACGGGTTGGCCCGCTCCGGCTGGTAGCGGTCGACCGCCTTGACCAGCCCCAGGCGGGCCACCTGGCGCAGGTCCTCCAGGGGCACGGCCCGGTTGCTCCGGTAGCGTTCGGCCAGCCGGTCGGCCAGGCCGAGATAGGCCAGGATGATGCGCTCGCGCAGGACCGGGTCACGGTTCTGGGCGTAGTCGCGGAACCACTGCTCGACACGCTGGACGGCGACCTCGTCCTCTGGGCGGACCTCGAGCGCGTCGGGTGACGCTCCGGAGCCCTGGGGATCGAACGGATCGACGCCGAGTTCGACAACCGCGGACGACATAGCGACCTCCACGAGGTGCGGTCGGCCCGCGGGGACAGGGCGGGACCTTGCAAAGCCTGCCAACGCTAGCATGTCCCTCCCCACACCGGGATAAACCCGATCCCCGGGCAGGTTCGTACAGCTCGGCCGCATCAGCCGGCCGACCACCAGGCCCAGCGGCGTGGGGTCACGGCCACCACCGGCCCCGGCGGGCGGGCGGCCCGGTAGGGGGGGTAGCGCCCGGCCAGGGCGTCGAGGGCGGCCTCGGCCGCCTCGCCCTCGAGCGTGGCCGCCGTCCCCTGGAGCTCGACCCACCACAGCGCCGTCCAGTCCTCGTCGTAGTGGTCGACCAGCATGGCCACCCGCGGGTCGGCGGCCAGGTCGCGCTCACGCCGCAGCGGACCGGGCCGCTTGGGCTTGACCCGGTCCACGGCCCACACCACGGTCCCGCGGTGCCAGGCGAAGGTCACCGGGACCAGCCGCGGCCCGGCGGCTGAGAGGGTGGCCAGGCTGGCCACCCTCTCAGCCGCGAACCGCTCCAGCACCGCCGCCGGCGGCCCCTCGGCCCCGGCCCGCCCGCTGGTCGCCTCGGCCATCAGCCCTTGGCCAGGTACTCGTCGAGGCGGTCGAAGGACTCGGCGGTCCCGCTCTCCATCCCCGACTGGAGCATGCCGTCGCGGTCGGCGACCGACTGGAACACCGAGGTGTCGGTCATGTGGGTCTTGCCGTCCTGCTCCTCGAGGATCACGGTCTCGAGCAGGACGTGGCCGGGCAGGCCCTCCCACTCGAAGGTGTAGACGATCCGCTCGGGGGCGGTGGCCTCGTGGAACACGCCGTGGAAGCCGTTCTCGTTGCCGTCCCCGGAGCGCTGGACGAACCGCCAGCGGCCGCCGGGCCGGGCGTCCAGCTCGTCGACGATGGTGTCGTTGTCGCGCGAGCCCCACCACCGCCGGACCGCGTCCGGGTCGGTGAGGGCCTTGAACACCAGCTCGCGGGGGGCGGCGAAGCTACGGGTGACGAGGATCTGCTGGGTGCCGGGGTCGGCGACGACCTGCAGGTCGGCCATGGGACTGCTCCTCTCCTGGATGGTGCGGTCGTTCCTGGTGCCGATTGGTCACGGGTTCTCCTGGTCGTCTGGCGGCTCCTTCCCCTGCGCCTCGCGCAGGTAGTCGTCGAGGCGGTCGTAGCGTTCCTGGCTCTGCTCCCAGAACCGGCGGTATCCCTCCACCCAGTCGGCCACCTCCTTGAGCGGGTCCGCCTCCAGCCGGCAGGGCCGCCACTGGGCCTCCCGCCCCCGTGCGATCAGCCCGGCCCGCTCCAGCACCTTGAGGTGCTTGGAGACGGCGGGGAGGCTGATCGTGAACGGCTCGGCCAGCTCGGTCACCGACGCCGCCCCGGCCATGAGCCGGGCCAGGATGGCCCGCCGGGTCGGGTCGGCCAGGGCCGCGAAGGTGTCGTTCAGCCGGTCCGCTCGCATCCTGCTTAACCTCTCAGTTAATTAACCTAGCGGTAAAGTAGGGGGCGGCCGGGTGGCTGTCAAGGGCCGTGCAGGCGGCTGCTCAGCGGCCGGGGACCCCAGCCGCCGTTGATGCGGATCGCCTGGACCACGCCGTCGGCGATGTCGAGCTCGACCACGCCGACCACGCGCCCATCGGCGTCGTACACCACGGCACCTGGCTGGCCGTTGACCCAGGCCAGCCGGAGGGAGGCGCCGAGGGTCCGGCCCCGGCGGAGCCCGACGACCAGCAGCCGCATGACGCCCTGCCGCCCGGCCAGTGGCTTCCCGATCGCCTGCGCCTTGCCGCCGCCGTCCCCGACGAGCACCACGTCGGGCGCGAGCATGCCGAGCAGCGCGTCCATGTCGCCGCCCGCGGCGGCCTCGAAGAACCTGCGGGCCAGCTCCTCGCCCTCCGCCCGCCGCGCCGGGGATGGCGCGCCGTCGCGGGCCTGCCCTCCGGCGGCGATGCGCTGCCTGGCCCGGGCGAAGATCTGCCGGCAGTTCACCTCGGTCCTGCCGGTGATCCTCGCCACCTCCGGATAGCCGTACCCGAACACCTCGCGCAGCATGAACACCGCCCGCTCCACAGGCGAGAGGGCCTCCAGGAGCACCAGGAACGCCATCGACAGCGCGTCGGCCAGCTCGGCGTGCTCGGCCGGCCCCGGCCCGTCGGCGGGCACGACGACCGGCTCGGGCAGCCAGTCCCCCACGTATGTCTCCCGCCGCACCCGCGCCGAGCTCAGGTGGTTGATCCCCAGCCGCGTCACCGCCGTCGTCAGGTACGCCTTCGGATTGGCGATCGTGGTTCCCGCCCTGCGCGCCCGGGTCAGGCCAAGGAACGCGTCCTGCACGATGTCCTCGGCGTCGCCCACCGATCCGGTCATCCCGTAGGCGACGGAGAACAGCAGCGGCCGGTACCCGGCCGCGCCCGTCTCATCCACTGACCCAGGCACGGAATCCCTCCCGCCAGCTCGCGTACCGCGGCTCCCAGCCGAGCTCCTTCCTTGCCTTCTCGTTCGAGGACCCGCGCCAGCTGGTCATCTGGGCCACGACGAACGCTCCGGCGAGCAGCCGCCCGAGCCAGGCGGGCACGCGCAGCGGCGGCTTCGCGCCCGCGACCTCGGCCAGGTACGGGAGCCATTCCGCGACCGGCGCCGGGTCGCTGTCCACGACGTTGTAGACGCCAGGCGCGCCGCGCTCGACCGCAGCCAGCGTCGCGGCCGCGGCGTCGGTGATCTCGATGAACGACGAGATCCCGGTCCCGCCGCCGATCACCGGCAGCCGCCGCTTCCGCACGAGGTCCACCAGGAGCTCCGAGGCGCCCGGCCCGTAGAAGCCGCCATAGCGCAGCACGATTCCCTCCGGCGCCGCCAGCGGCACGGACTCCTCCACATGCCTGATCGCCGCCAGCGTCCGCGCTGCCGACGGGAAGGGCCGCGACTCGATCGGATCTTCCTCGGTCTTGACCGGGCCGCCGGAATGCTCGTACACGGAGCTGTTGCCCTGCGCGATGACCCGGCGGGTGCCCGCCTGGGCCGCGGCCGCCAGCAGGTTGTCGGTGCCCCGGGTCCGCAGTTCGTTGGTGTCGGCGAACGCCTGGTCGGGCTTGCGGAGGCTCCGCAAGCCCGTCAGCGCGGTCATCTGGTGCACGATCACCTCCGGCCCGGCGGCCCGCACCGCCGCGATCACCGCCTCGCGATCCAGCCCGTCGACGACCACCGGCTCCGCGCCCGCCTCGCGCAACCGCGCGACCTTGCCGGGCGTCCTGGTGGTGGCGGTGACCTCGTGACCCGCCGCGACCAGCATGGGAACGAGGTGCCGTCCCAGTGCCCCGGTCGCTCCCGCGACGAAGACTCGCATGATCGTTCCTTCCGCGTGGTGCTTTTCCTTTCCCTTGAAGACAAGGCACCACCCGAAGCTGTGACAGGGTCATGTGCCCGAGGTCGACGATGATCGGCTCGCGGCCCATGCGGCGGCTGCGGGTCGCCTTCGGCCCGATCGAGGTCGTCGAGGTGGGCAGCCACGCCCCACCAGTGCTGCAGACGAGCGGCTCGATGATGCTGCCGATGAGGGTGGTAACCCGGAGCGGATGACGAGCAACCGGGAAACAATCGCTCCTCATGCTGGTTTCCTCAAGAGGCGGTGCTGCTGTCAGCACGATTGGGGCCAGATGGAGTCACCGGTGGTTGGAACTGATGGTCGACCGCAGCCTGCGGCGACTGATCAGGCTGTTGCGGACCCCGGTGGTTGATCGGTAGCGGTCCGGGCGGCAGTGCCGCTGGAGGACGAGCTGCCAGTGGCCGAGGCAACCTTGTCGAGGCGAGTCGATGTAACAACTGAGGGCCAGCAGGCGCTCTATCCAGTGCTGCGCGCTACGAACGGCCCCGGCTGGGAGGACCCCGGGGCCGTTCATGACAGGGCGTCAACGCCCCCGGTCGCCTGCCTCGGCCGGGGGCGTCCGCCTCTTGGCAGGTAACGGCGGCGGCGTGCCTGGCGTTTCTCGGTACGTCGATGGTCAGGCGCTCCTCACAAGCGCTTCCCCGGGGTCAGGTTGCCCCTGCGCCTGGGTTGGCCATCGGCCCGGAGACCGGCCGCACGATCGGGCGGCCCGGTCCGGACTACGACCCCGGGGGTAGGGACGAGCCCCCGGGGTCGTAGCGCTCCGGGAAGGTGCTGGTCAGTGGGGCGATTTGTGGGTGCCGGAGGAGGGGCTCGAACCCTCTCACCATGGGTGTCCAGGCTCGCGAGCCTAACCAGCCGCGATGGCCGAATCCGGCTTCTGAGCTGCTGGAGCATGGCACCCCAGCACCTCTGTTGCCTTCTGCTGGTCGGCGGCGCATCTACCGCTACCGCGACCCACTCGCGACCCAGGGCCCCGCCAGCCTGGCGAACCTTGACCGCCGCACGAAAGCGGGGCCGTACCCGATGACGCGGGCCGTCCCCATGGGACACGAGGAGCTAACCCGCATGCCCGAGGATGACGTTACCCGTCGTCGGCAGGCGTTGCTGGTGGACGGCATGCTGGCTACGTGGCCAAGCCACGACCCGGCAGCGGCGCCGGATGCGTCAATGCAGGGGCGAGGATGGCCGGCCCGGGGCGGATGCTGCCTGAGGAGCGAAAGCAAGCCCACGCGCTTCTCGCTCGGGCGCTGAGCGATCCGAACTGGCAGACCGCCAGCCAGGCCCTCGACGACCTGATGCGCAAGCTGCTGGTGACGCACCGGCTGCAGGAGCCAGAAGCGCCTCGCCAAGAAGCCATCGGCCGAGCCGACGTAATGGCCGCGGCC
>Ga0209382_10002312_pt1 | contig 28015 bp, 23 predicted proteins | sample SoiMetdeltSBSDD5_FD_187599 | JGI IMG/M metagenome (GOLD analysis project Ga0209382, IMG submission 187599) | Bulk soil microbial communities from a Populus tree surrounding site in Tennessee, USA - Soil MetaG P. deltoides SBSDD5 (SPAdes) (version 2) | ecosystem: Environmental > Terrestrial >... | reverse complement strand
AAGCGCTGCTCGGGCTGAACCACTGGGTGTCTTTTTTTGCAACATTCCAGACAGTGAGGCCCCGATCCTCGGCCTGATCGTCCGGCCACTTGAGGATGGCGCCACCCCAATCCTCCAGCCGCAAGCCCAAGTGCTCTTGATACCAGGCGGCCAGCGCGTCGCTGTCACCCGTGCTCTTGAAAAAGACGCCGCCGATTCCCGTGATCTTCGCCATCGCAGTCCCCTCGCCTCACAAAGTTCATGCGGAAACTCTACACCGCGCTTTTCGAAACCGAGACGCTCGTAAGGATGAGATACCGCTTTGAACGCGTCGTCGTACTTTCGGATGAGGCAGCGACAACTCCGCGCTACTTGGCAACAAGATATCCGGCGTATGTCGCCACACTGTGCAAGGCCATGACCAGCACCGCATAACCCAGGAACCGAAGAGTTGCGATTGCCTTGTCCCAGCCCGGTCTGGTCGCAATCAAATGGTACAGCACTGCGATTGGATAGAGACCCACGATGAGCGGTGTGGCACCCGGTGGGCACTGAGCTGCCCTTTCCCGCGCATCGGCCTTCATCCAGAGGTATGTGAGTACGTAGGTGGGCAAGACCGCCAGAGCAACGGCAGTCTGAGCGTTCTCCGCCGACCCGCCGCTCCAGATGCCCGCAGCAAACCCGCTCAGCACAAACAAGCCGGCTATCGCGATGAGCCATGTATGAGAGTGAATCACTCTAGCGATTAGGCGCCATCTTTGCGCCTGAGTATGAGGGATGCGTTGTCGTGCGGCCCTACGACCACGTACTCGCCCGTAGCCGGTGGGCGGACCCGGCTCTCGACTGGCGAATCTCCGAGCTGCCAGAACCTCTGAACCTGCTCCTCGAAGACGACTCGGTAGCTCTCATCGATGACTGCGACGATTGCGCGCCGGCCGGTCGCTCGGCCGGAGATCACGATGGCCAGCAGCGCGGAACCGGGCGTTACCGAGACGGGCAGCGCGTCCACGCGCGTGATGTAGTCGAGTGTCGATGTCGTGAATTCGGCGTGTTTACCGGTAACCGTGTCACGCAACACCACTCGATCGTCCGGGACCAGCAGTTCTGAGTTGTTGCCAGCCCAGGAGATGGTGACTGGTTTGCCGGGGTAGTCGTAAAGCATGGTTGCCGCGCGCACGGTAGTCCCGGAGTCAGGCCCAAACTCCCGCACCAGCAGACCCGAGTCGAAACGGATTCCAGGCTTCGCTTCCTGCTCATAGTGAATGACGGTCCACGCACCAGCACCGGCTGACGCCACAACCCCGCAGCCCAGTATCACCAGCAAAGCCCGCGTGCGGCGATCCGGTTCTTCGGAGTCCTCGACACGGCGCCAGGTTGCTCGGACGGCCAGACCGAGAACGAGCCCTATTGCGGCGGCGACAACGCCCCATATTGGGATGAAGAAGAATGCCACCGATGCAGTTGAACTTGGGCGCCCAACTGCAGACTCCGTGTACGTGCCCGCGAAACCGTAGGCGATGAGGGACAGCCCGAACAGCAAGGCACCGAACAGCGGCAAATCTGCAGGGAGTCGCTTCAGCATCGCCTAACAGGATCGAGTCACGGTGTGCTTACAGGCTGACCGAACGTGAGCCAGTCGCCATCAGGCATGCGAACCTGGAACTCACGCTGCTTCCAGGGTTTGTTCTCCAAAGGCTCCACATCCTTGAGAGGCAGCTTCACCAGGCTCTCGCGGAGCTGCATGTGGAGCTCATCGATGTTCGAGACATCGATATAGACGCTCACTCGCGCTTTGCCGTCGGCGGAGAGCCTGCGGTGAGGCTCTTCGAGCATGCGCAGGCCACAACCGCCCAGCTCGACATAGGCGTAGTTGCTTTCCCGGTGTTTCGCTTCGAAGCGCAGCGTGTCACAGAAAAACTTCAGCGCCGATTCCATATCCAGGACATGAAGGAAGGGCGTGATCTGGTGAACCTTGCTCATAGGCCCTCGTTGGTTTTCTTGACGGTGAATTGCGTGTAGCGCCAACTGACCAATGCCCCCGCGACCAGCAACGGCGCTACCAGAGCAAAGAATATGAGGGATTCGGCCGTCTGCCAAACGCCGGACTTCTGAAAATACGTCGTAACTCCGGCAAGCAACATTCCGACGGGAACGACCGCGATGGCTATGTACTTCTGTATCCGCGACGCTTCCAGCGTCACTTCACAATGTGGGCAGGGGAAGTTCCATGGGTTCCAGAACGAGAAGCTCTGCCGCCAGCCGAGCTCTCTTCCGCAGTTCGGACAAGTCGGCATCACGCGCTCTATGCACTGTCCTTGCTGCACTTGTTACGCAGGAGCTTCATCGGCATGTCGCCGAGCGACATGATGCGATCGCCCGAGTACGACATCGACCTTCGCATCATCGCCGGCGATCCTTCGAAGAAGATGACGATTCCGTCGCCGTAGCGGGTGTTCGGCTTCGGATAGTAGCTCGATGGTGGGTACTCATCGCCGAGCTCGTAGTAGAGCGTCACGTCCTGGTCCTTTTTCAGGAACTCCTTCAGAACTGCCTTCATCCTGCCATCTTCGGCGGGCTCGTAGGACGCAAGCGCGATGACGCTCGCAGCCTTGATCTGCTCTTCGATGGGCAATTCGTGAAAGAATTCTGCGGGCGGTTCCACCCGCTCGCCGTCGCCTTCGTGGGTGGTCGTCAGTGACGCGACAGGCGGGCTCATGTGACTCGTGGCCGCATGCGGGAGCAGCACAGCGGTGGCAATCAGCCAGACGATCGCGAGCGAGATGCCAAGGCCCGCGCCGAAGACCAGGCCGTCAGCAAATTTCTTGAGCATGGTTCATCCGTGTCGCATGACGAGACGATATTCGGGCTGTTAGATAGCACCGGACACGACACCGCTGCAACTTGATCTGCGACCTTACATCGACCCGATCATGTTGATGAACACGCCCTCGCTGCGGAAGCTCAAGTCCGTGAGGTCTTCCGAGAAGTCGGTGAAGTTGTAGCCGGCGCCGACCTTGAAGTGCTTGCCGACGTAGCGATACACCGCCACCAGCGCGCCGCTGCGCTGTTCGTTCAGGTCCATCATGTCGAGCATGCGCCCTTCGAGCAGCCCTTCCCAACCGCCGAACTTCAGATCGGTGCGCACGATGTACAACGACGCGCTGTTGTCGAAGAACTGCGGGCGCTCGCGGTCCAGGCTCAACTGGCCGAGGCGGTAGGCGTACTTGCCGCCGATGGACCATGCGTCCGTGAGGTCGTAGGTCAGGTCCAGAGCCGCGACGTGGCTCTTCTGGATGAACTGCGCCGCCGAGTTGGTCGGCGTCACCTGCTCCGTCGTCGGCACGTTGTAGAAGTAGGTGTACTTGGCGAGCGCGTTCAGCCGATCGTTCGCCACCGGGCGATAGCCGTAACCGAGCACGGCTTCGGTGTAGCCGCCGTCGTAGAACTGGCCGAGCGAGCTTTTGCTCTTCGCGTGGTTGTACTTGCCGACGATGCGCCAGTCCGGATTGAGCTGGAACTTGAAGCTGTTCCGGTACAGCCATGTCGTGCGCTCGGACATTGTCGCATCCGGCTGCTCCGTCGTGTCGGTTCGATACTCGACAGCGCTCGACAGCTGCACGGCCTGGAAACCGTAGCCCATGCGGATGCCGCCAGCTTCGCGATCGATCTTCGCGCCCGTCAGCTCGTCGGTCAGCGTGCCGATGTCGGTGTTCGCACCGAAGTTCCAGCGCTCGTTCGGCGCGAGCGTCATGCCGGTCGCATGCGTGATGCCGGACATCGAATCCGTTTCCTGATAGCGCTCCTCGAGGAACATGCTGCTCGAATCCGACAGGCGCCGCTTCATGCCCGAGATCAGGTTGCCGCGACGGCCGCCACGCAGGCCGTTGTCGGTGCGCTCGTTCTCCAACGCGTAGTTCAGGTACAGCGTCGTGCGCTCGGAGAACAAGTAGTTCGTACCCAGCTTGCCGCCGGGGCCGAGATCGCCATCGGACGCCTCCGCATCGATGCGGAAGCGCTCCGTCATGCGATAAGAACCGCCGACGCCGTAACGATCGTTGTTCGGCCGCTCCTCACTCTTCGAGAGCGTGTTCTGACCGAATACGTACGTGCGCCACGATGCGCCGGAGTCATAGCCGACCTGCAGCACGCCGTCAGTGCGCTCACCCTGCTCGCGATTGAGCGGGACGAGCGGTCCCGTGTACTCGCGCTCATCCTTGCGAGCGCCCGTGCTGATGCTCCAGCGATCCGTGATCTGATAGCCCAGGTTCAGCTCCTGCGTGTCCGAGAAGAGACCCTGGTCCTGCTCCTTCTTATCCGCCTTCGCACGCACATCCAGTCGCTCGAACAGCTGCATGCGGAACGTGCCACCCACGTTGTCGAGATCGGTCAGTGTGCCCATGCCCGGCGCCGAATAGCCTGCACCGAGCGATTGCGAGTACACAGTGAGCCGGCCAGGCATGTCGGGGAACACGTCGCCGAACCCGAGGCTCAGATCGGCGCGATAGCCGTCAGCGTCCGCGGAGGTGAAGCCCGTCGTGTCCGGGTTGACGAAGCCGAAGCCGCCGTCGTCGGAGTACATCGCGCTCGAAACCAGGCCTTCGCTGCGGCCGCCCTGCACCTTCAGCCACGAATCCGCGCTCATGCGCAGCGTGACGTCGGCGCCATTGAGGCTGCTCTCGGTCTCACCTTCCTCGTTGCCGTTCGCCGTGAGACCCACTTTGACGTAGTCGTTGATCCACGCGTGCGCCTGACCGCCGGTCGCGAGCGTGCTGATCTCCGTGAATCCGGGCGTGTACTCGTAGCGGACCACGAGGTACGCGGCATCGCCGCTCAGCGCGTCGCTGCGTACCAGCAGCCGATCATCGCCAGTCGAGTTCAACGGCTCGGCCAGGACGACGCGGCCCTGCAGATAGTCGATGTCGTAGTCGAGCACCGGACGCAGATTGACCACGCCGCTGACGAGGCCCGAATCCTTGTCGCGCAGCTCTACGCGCACGCGCTCGGAGCCGACGAGGATGTCCTGATTGCGCAGGAAGTACAGCGAGCCGCCGGTGCCGCGGAATTCTTCGCGACTCGCCAGCGTGCCGGGCTCGGCAGCGAAGCCGTCGGCCGAGAAGCGCTGTTCGCCGAAGCTCGTCGTGCCTTCGGTCTGGTAGTGCAGGTTGCCGCCGTACAGACCGCGGTCGACGTGCGCCAGCTCGTTCTCCGCGTAGTTGATCTTGAAGTTACCCCACATCGCGTGGCTGTCGTCGTGCTCCAGCTTCACGTACATCTTGCCGAGCGTCGGCGCCACTTCTTCCACGACCGAGTCGTCGCCGAACGTCGGATAGTGATAGTCCGGATCGATGCGCCGGAACAGCGAGTCGGGCGCCTTGTTGAGGAAGTTGCTGAACAGCTCGTCGACCGGGCCTTCGCGCGTGTCGGCGCTCGCGCTCAGGTGCCAGTCTTCCTTGAACTTGCCGGTGATGTAGAACGCGAGGCGGGCGTCCAGCGCCGAGTCATAGTCGACCGGCGAGTTTTCGCCCTGCAGGAGCTCGGCCGGGCCGCGCGTGTGCGTATCGGACGCCGTCACATCGGCTAGGCCGACGTAGAACCAGTCGTTCTTCTGGAACTCGAGGTCGCGCAGGAACATCGCGCCGTTGCCTTCTTCATCGAGCACCGCGACTTCGACGGTGTGCATGCCGGCGGGCAGGATTTCCTCCGCGAGGAAGTTACCAGCCGGATCGACCGGCACGGGCTTGCCCGCGACGTAAACACTGTGATGTGCAGGAATGCTGCCGCCACGAACCTTGATCGTGCCGCTGCCCAGCGGGATGTTGTGGGACGTCAGCCCGCTCGTGCCGTAGCTCGCGAGGAGCTCCTTCGGCGGCTGCGCCGGCGTGTCTTGCGGCGGCATATCGGTACGCGTGCCATCGTTCAGCACGAGCCACAGCGGCTGCGGATTCGTTTCGTCGAAGTTGCCATGCTTGTCGTAGGCACGCAGTACGTACTGCAACTCGCGCATCGGTGCAGTGGTCTGCTCGGCCGTCGGCTCCCACTCCGCGAAGCCCGCGGCGTCCACCGGCAGCACCTTCATCGGCGTGACTTGCGTCGACTGGCCGGCCTGGAAGATGCGCACTTCGGAGCGATCGATGAACGCGGAGTAGTTCGCGTACATGCGGAAGCGCACAGGCGTGCCGAACAAGCGCGGCGCGCGCAGCTCCGGCACGTTGCCCAACTCAGCCTGAACCTGCTCGGCCGATGGCGTTTCGACCACCTTGAGCGCCTGGCTCACCGGAATGATCTCCACGAGCTCTTCCGGCTCTGCGATCTGCTCCGGATCAGGAGGGCCGATGTCCGGCGGCAGCAGCTGCTGCGCAAGCGGCTCTTCCGAACCTATGTCAGCTGCGACACTTGTGTCACCTATGTCACTTCGCAACTCCGCCAACGCCACAGTCGTCGGCCAAGCTGAAACACTCAGCCGCGGGCTCGACGTCAGATTGTCGAACTGGAACAGGATGTCCGCCTTCTCGAGCGCGACGTCGGTGCAGCGCTGGATGTCCGCCGAGCTGCGGCCCGGGTCGTCGATCGGCTCGCCGTCCACCGTGATGCGCATCAGGTTCAGGGCGAACGGATTCTTCGGGCTCAGCTCGCGCGTGAGCGTCTCGATGTCGACGCCCTCGTAGTCGTCGAGGATCGCGGGCTCGTCGTAGACCACCTGCACCACGATGTGCGAAGTGCCTTCCTGCGTGAATCCTTCGTTGACGACGTCGCTCGACTGCACGTAGCCGCGGCCTTCGTGCTCCGCCTGGGTCGCGGTCAGGCTCATCTCTTGAGCGATCGTATCCATCGCACGGCGCGCACGAGCCGCAGCCAGGCCGATGTCATCGCCGTACACCATCGCCGTGCGGCGATCCAAGCGCTCGTTCTTCGTGTAGCCGATGAAGCGCAGGCGCACGTTGGTCCTGTCGGCGATGTCGGTCATCGCGCGACGCAGCTGCTGCGCGTAGTCAGCCGGAATGACCGCCCGACCGCCATGTTCGAGCTGCAGCGGAGCGATCGGTCCCCACGGCGGATCGTAAACGCGCGTGACGATTTCGCTGCCGGGCGCGCCCGGGCACAAGCGCGGCTCGTCCGGCAATTCCGTCAGCTGATCGTCATGCCAGAACTCGACTTCGACGCGCCGGTTCATGGCGCGGCCTTGCGATGTGTCGTTCGTCGCAACCGGCGTGCTCGCGCCCCGTCCATCGCTGATGATCGTTTCATTCTGGAGATGAAGTGCTTGCTGCAACTCCAGCGCCACGCGATGCGCGCGCGCCTTGGACAACGCGAGATGATTGCCGTAGATGCGCGCGTTGCGCTCGGTCAGCGGCACGTTGTCCGTGAAGCCGATCAGCTTGACCGTGACGTTCTGCTTGTCCTGCAGATTTTCCAGCGCCTCCTTGATGTGTGCGACGAACGCCTCCGAGACCTTCGGCGCGTCGTCGTAGTGCAGCGGCTGCACCAGATTGCGGATGCGCGTGCGGTGCGCCATGCCTTCCTTGAAGCGCATCTTACAAACGGTCTCCATGCGGCAGACCTTGACGCGCTTGAAGTCGTCCTTGACCAGCACCTCTTCTTCGGCAAGCGTCGCCTGCGTCTCGTCGTACCAGACCTGCACTTCGACGCGCCGGTTCATGGCGCGGCCTTCTGGCGTCGCATTCGTCGCCACCGGCTTCGTGGTACCGGCCCACTCGTACGCAATCGCCTCCGCCGGCAGCGCCAGCCGCGTTTGCAGGAACTCTGCGACTTCGCCCGCGCGCTCGCGCGACAAGCCTGCGTTGTCGCCATAGATACGTGCGAGCGCGTCGGACAGCGGCTGATCGTCCGCATGGCCGACGAGATGCAAACGTACATTGCGCTTGTCGCGCAGATCTTCGAGCGTCTTGCGCAGCGATTCGATGTAGGTCTGCGGAATGTCTGCGAGGCCGGACTCGAAGCGAATCGGCGGCACGACGTCCGTGAGCTTCACTGTCGCCAGTCGCTCCGCATGCACGGGACGCAGCTCGACGCGATCGCCTGATTCCTTCTGCAGCAGCTTCGGATCATGTGCCCACGGACGCAGCGGCTCATCGGTCGACAAATTGCGCTCGACCGTCTCGCCGCGCGAAGTCTCGACGACATCCTGCGCCTGCGCCGCCAGTGCGAGCGGTGCAGAGATCAGCAGCCAGAGATAGCGATGCTTGAACATAGCGCTCACCTGCTTTCGTCCCGCTGCTCTGGCTTCGTCACGATCGCCTGCTGCGGCGGCGCGCCGAGGCGCCAGAACACTTCCGGCTCGATCGTCAGCTGGTAGCTCGCGTTCGCGTTCTGCGCCTGCCAGCGGCTCGCGATCTCACTCTTGATCGCCTCCAGGCGGCGCTGGACCAGCTGCTCGTTCTCGACGTCCGCGAGATAGGACAGGCGCAACACTGCGGGCGCCTTCTGCAGCTCCTTCATCAGCATGTCGAGCCGCGGCACCCACTGCGCGCGCATCTCTGTTGTACCGGGCTCGAACACGGCGTCGGCGAGATCCAGGCCGATCACGCGGTGGAGTGACGCACCGAAGTTGAACTTCAGCGCCTTACCGCGTGTCGCGCGCTCGACCTTGACCTGATCCGTCGACGAGCGGAAGCCGCTCGGCAGCGTGCGATCGTCGAGCTTCAGCACGAAGTTGCTGCCGCGCCCTTCGCGCGGAACGATCGCGCACGTGATGTGGAATCGTCCGTAGGCGTCGGTCGTCGCCGAGAGGCCGCGCGCGCTCACGACGCGCACGCCAGGCAGACCGGTCTCGCCCTGGTCCTGGAATCCGTTGCGATTGGCGTCGTCGAACACCTTGCCGGTGACGTCCGTACAGTCGAAGGTCGGATCCGGCACCACGCGGACCGTCGCGGACGCTTCGTTCGAGAGCGCGGTGCCGGTCAGCATGTGGACTGCTTGCACGCGGTTCACGAACTCGCCTTCGCTGACACCCGCGCCGACGGCGAGCAGCACGAGCAGCTCATGCTGTTCCTGGCGATCGACAGCCAGGTTGCTCCAGATCAGCTCGCGGCCGGCCACGGCCGGTTCGACCGGCTCGCGATCGATGCGCGCCGAGCCTTCGACGTAGCGGAAGCCCGCCGGGATGCGGTCGACGATGCTCACGTCGAACAGCGGCACTTCGGTCACATTCTTATATGTGATGACATACGGCACGAGCTGACCGCGCACGACGTTCAAGAGCGGCGTCGTCTTCGAGATCTGGATCGCGCCCTGCAGATCCGGATCCACCGGGATGTGGTTGTTGTAGATCTGGCTCGAGCCCGGGATCAGGTTGTTGTCGAGCTTCAAGTGCGCGTGATACCGCGTGCCCGCGCTGCGTGCGCGTACCGCCAGCGTCGGCGCGAACTCGGAGGTCTGGACTTCGCAGTAATCCGGCGTTGCCGAGAGCGCGTCGTCCACGCCGCCGGAGCACGCTGGCACCGAGAAGGCAGAGGTCGACGCGCCCGAGGTCGGCGGGATGATCTGTGAGTACGTGCCGATGTAGCCGGTCGGCGGTGGGCTCACGTCGATCAGGTAATTCCCGCCGCTCGGGCACGCCGGGTCCGTGAAATTCAGGTCGAACCGGTAGTAGCCGTCTGCGAGCGTCACTTGGTTCTGCTGCGCCGGGTCGTCGAAGCACGCGGCCGGCAGCAGCGAGCCAGTGCCAGCACTCATCATGCGCAACGTGACACCCGGGACCGCAGCACGCGACACAGAGTTGTACGCAACGCCGTTCGGCGAGATCGGCAGGTTCAGATCCTGCAGGTTGCTCGCGAACTCCACGATGATGTTGCTGATCTCCTGCAACCCGTTCGTGAACTGCGAGTACGCCATGCCGAGCTTCGCGCTGTTCGACGCCGCATTGGGCGCGGTGAAGCGCAGCTCGTATTGCTCGCCGGTGATGTAGTTCGGCGGGATACCGCTGATGCGATACACGCCGTTCACATCGGTCGTCACGCTGCGCAACAACCGGTCGTTGCGATACAGCTGCACGGTCCAGCCTTCCAGCACACGCTCGTTCGCGTCCAGCGTGCGGCTGAAGTTCGCGTCGTGCCACGCCTTGCCGTTCAGGATGCCCTGCCCTGGGATGGCGCCGACGTCGACAGTGACACTGGCACTCGCCGTCTGCGGCGGGTTGTTCCACTTCACCGTGCCGATGTTCGTAACCTTCGTGCCGTCGAGCAGATCCGGGTTGATGACCGCGCGGAAGCGCAGTGTCGCTGTCTGTTGCGGCTGCAGCGGGCCGTAGGTCGTCGAGTAGTCGGCGGTGATGACTTGATTCGCGATGCTGATGCCCGTCGTCTGTGCGTTGAGAGTCGCCGAGTTCGCCACGAGCGCGAGATAGCCGGGCACCGGCATGTTGAGGTCGTCCGTGATCACGACATAGAGCGCCGGCACCAGTGAGATGTTGGTGACGCGCACGACGTACTCCAGCGTCTTGCCCTGCGAAGCCGCACCGCCGCCGACCACGGACACTTCCTTGACGATCGACAGCTGCTGACCGTTGCCGACGACCACGATGGTCGGCTCTGGTCCGGTCGACGGATTGCCGTCGCCGTCCGTCAGCAAGTTCGGCGCCTCCGCCGTGCGCACGACTGCCTGGTTGCGGATGAGCGTGCCGGCCGGGACACCAGCGTTCACGCGCAGGTTGAATTGCACGACCGCGCTCGACTGCGGCGAGAGCGTGCCCTCACCCGCTGTGGGCAGCGGCGGCGTGCGATCCGTCGAGCTCACATACATACCCGCGGCGAGCGGCGACGAGGCATTGTCCGGCTGGCCGTACGGCAGGCCGTTCAGCGTCGTCGTGTCCGCGACGTAGGTGGTGTTGGGCGGAACGTTGTCGGCGAGCACCACGTTGGTCGCCGGAATCGCGCCGTTGTTGTAGATCGTGATCGTGTAGCGCAGCGTGTCGCCCGGATCGACGATGCCCGGCGAGCCGTTGTCGACCACCAGCTCCGCCTGCTTGGTGGCGAACAGCAGCGGCACATTGCCGACCACGTCGCGCGTCGGGTCGTTCACGATCGGCGTGCGCGGATCGTCGGACGGATAGTCGACGATGCCGAAGTCGACCGCGCTGACGAAGCCCTGGTTCGAGATGATCGTGCCATCGGGCAGGTCCGGATAGACCGTCACGTCGAATGTGATCGTCGCGACGTTGTTCGGCGTGTTGGTCGCGTCGGCGCGCATCACGCCTGCCGTCGCGTTCTCCGGCGCGTAGACGGCAATGCCATCGACCAGCGGGGTGACGCCCTGCGCGTTGTCGTTCTGCTGTGTGCCGTTCAGCGTCGTGCTGCCCGCGATGTACGTCGTGTTCACCGGGATCTGGTCGCGAATCGAGACGCCGGTGGCGTTATCGGTCCCGATGTTCTTGATCGTGATCGTGTAGCGCAGCCGATCGCCCGCGCGCAGCACGGTCGTGCTCGCACCCAGATAGGTGGAGGTCTTGAGCACGCGGAACCTCGGCGCCGACGTGATCTGCACGCGCGTCGGGTCTTCGTCGCCGAGCACCAGAGGATCCGGCGGGCTCGCGCCGATGTTCGGGTCGTCGCTGCGCGCGACCTCGAAACCGCCGATGTACACCTGCGCCTGGTTCTGCACGTAGCTCTGGTTCGGCAGCGCCGGCGCGGTCCGCACGTCGTACTCGACGACGATGAACGAGCCCAGGCCGCCGAGACTCAGGTTGCCGATGTCGACCAGGCCTGAGTTGTTCACGCCGCCGGACGGATTCGTGTTGCTCGCGTCGCCGCCAGCAGGCACGGTCACGACATTCAGCGTGCCAGGTACATACACCGCCCCGTTGTTGAGGCGGCCGAGCTCATCGCGCAGCGTGAAGCTCGGGACCGGAGTGTTGACCAGATTCTCGATACGGATCCGGTAACGCAGCGTGTCGCCGGGTGTCGCGTGCGTGGCCGGGCTCTGACCGGTGGTGACGTTGATCGCCGTCTTTTCGAAGCGCAGCACCGGCAGATCGACTGTGACGGAGTGTGCGTCCTGGTGGTCCGGGATGCCCACGGTGCCGTCGGTCAGCGTGCGCGTGAACACGTCGCGGGCCGGATTCGTGCTGATATCGTCGTACCACTGAGTCGCGCCGGCCACGTTCGTGAGTACGGCGCCGCCCTGAGAATCCGAGTCGAGTTGCGTGCGGTACGCGATCAGCAGACGTTGGTCTGCGCCGATCACCGAAGCGGGGCTGAGCGTGATGAATGTGAGCTCACATGCGGCGCCGTTGTAGACAAGCGAATAGTCCGTGCCCTGGACCAGAGGACCTTTGCCCGGTACCGGCGTCACGCCGTCCGCGGCGAAGACGCGCGCGCTCAGGATTTCCGGGGTCGTGGTGCACATCCCGCCCGTCGGGCCGTCGGGCAGACGATCGACGAGGGTCACGTTGTACGCGTTGACATCCCCCGTGTTGTGCATGTCGATGGTGAAGGTGCCCCACTCCGCCGGCTTCAGCGTCGCCGGGCCCGACTTTTCGACCCCGATCACCGGAGTGCCCGGCGGCGGCGTGAATTGTCCGACCAGGCCCGTAGTGTTGGTAATGCCGCCTTCGCTCGTAATGAACTGGGAAACTGGATTGCCGTTGGGGTCGAGAAAGTTCAGCGCCAACGTGTAGTCCACTCCGTCGATGTTGAACGTCGTGGGCGTGGGAGACGCGACGATCGACACACGGTCCGAGCATCCGGCTAGGGGCGGAATCGGATCGAACGGACAAGGGTCCAGGTCGTTCGGGGTCTCGACGTGGTTGAACGTATAGGTGAAGGTCAATGGCGGGCGTGGGAGACCATCGACACTGATCACGAGGATGACATCGAGCTGCACCGAAACCAGCGAAGGATCGTCGACCGCGAAGTTGTGATGCACGAACGACCCGAGAGAAAAGAACGGGAAGGGCCCGGGCAACTGGAAAGGCGGCGGCAACGGGTTCGCTGCGTTGAAGTCGTAGCCGCTCTGCGTCGGACTGTCGCCCCACCTGATGATCGAGGTCGGGTTGCCATTCATGATGGCGGGATCGCCCGGGTCAGGTCCGCCGGGGACGTTGTCCACGGGGTCATGCCACACCCCGGTGAGGGACATGTACGTGATCTCGGCCGCCGACGCGCTCGAGGCTGGAAGCACAGCGGCAAGCGCAGCCAACGCGCTAAGGATGAGCGCGCTGCGGAGAGTTCTGAGATTTGCTTGCGGTGCTTTCATGACTTCGGCGGTCCCGCTGTCGTAGGGCCTGCGCCCGGTAGACCGGAGACTTTGCGTCGCCACCTTTCGGTGGTTTTGCCCTTATCGGATCGTGAAAATGCCTCTCGCTATGGGTTACACCGGCGGCGTCATGCCGCCGGCAGGAAGTCGATCGGATACAGGATCGTGATCGCCGGCACCGGCTTGGCGCCGAAGTCGAAGCCCTTCACGCGCTCCACGACTTGCGCCGTGAGCTCGGGTGCGTTCATGTCCGACGCTTTCAGCTCGCACAGCGACACTGAGCCGTCGGGCTCGATCGTGAGCTTCAGGATGACCTGACCTTTCAGCGTCGGGTCGCGCCGCAGCTCCTTGTTGTAGAGCCGATAGAGCGCCGACTTGTAACGGTCGAAGACGATCTGGATTTCTTCGTCGGTGCGGCCCGGAATCCCGACATCACCCGCCACCGGGCGGTCGCCACCAGGTTTGCCGACTCCAGCGATCGCGCTGCTCGCGCGTGTCACTGCTACGCCGGCCATGCCGCCGCCATTACCGTTGCCGCGTCCCACGCCGCGGCTCAACGAAGCGAGATTGATGCCGCCGCTCGAACCCGGTGCGCTCGTCGTCAGCATCGAGCGCTGCGCGCGGCCCGCGTAGTCCGAGTTGTCGATGCTCGCCTTCGAGCCCAGCCGGCCGACGACTTGATCGTCGTTCGCGGCAGCGAGCTGCGCGCGGAATGCCAGGATGCCCTGGTCCTTCACTTCCGGCTCCTTCGGCGCCAGCTCCTCGACCTTCGGCTCGGCCTTCGCGACCTTCACCTGCTCGACCGGCTTCTTCTGCGCGACTTTCGGCTTCGGCATTTCCATCGGCTTGGGCGGCGGTGTCTTCTTCTCCTCCATCAGCAGGCGCACGACTCGCTGCGGCATCTCCTGGCCGTTGACGACCAGAGGCGGCAGCGTGATCTGCGAAACGATCGCGCTCAGCAACAGCGTGGCCAGCAACGCGAGCCATGCGGACTTGCGGAAGCGCTTGTCGTCCTCGCCGTTGTACGCCCAGGACAGGAGCGCCTTGCGCGGCTTCTCGTCGATCTCGCGCTCGATCTCCCATTCGTAGCTGAGCTGCTCTTCCTCGTACTGCACTTCGAACAGCGCACGCTCGAGCGCATCGATCGTGTCGCTGTGCTGCTGGATCTGCTGGCGCAGCGCCGCCTGGCGGCCTTCCATGTGGCTGAACCACTCGCCTACTTCGGCGACGCGTGCACGCGCCGCTTGCAGATGGTCCGTCGCGCGCTGCGAGGACATCTCGGCGCCCCAGAACAACTTGTCGCCGCCGGCGGCAGCAAGTTTCTCCAGCGCGTCGCACGCTTCGACGACGAGATGATGCCGCTCGCGTTGTGGGGCGAGCTCTTCGATCTCGCCGTCGATCTCGCGCAACTCGTGCTCGAGCGTTGCCCGCTTCGTGCGCGTGCGTGCCAGCTCGTTGGCGAGCTGACGCTGCTGCGACTCGGGCTCCGGGTCCGCGAGGCTCAGGTCTTCGAGAATGAGTACTGCTGCGTTCATCGATGGCTACACCTATTTCTGCAGCACCGCGAGCGAAATTTTCCCGTACGTGGTGGCCGTGCAGGTCGCCATGACCTTTCTGACCAGCTCGAACGGCAACGACTTGTCGGCGATCACCGTGACCTCACGCGTCGCCTTGTCCGCCTCGCCGCCGCCGCCCAACAGCATCGGGCGGTCCAGCACGCGGCGTAGCGGCTCGACCAGCGGCTCGCTCGACGAGTTGACGTCGGCGACGTCCGCGACCAGCTCGCCCTGCACGAACACGTGATCCTTGGTGATCATCACCACGACCGATTGCTGGGCCTGCGTCTCCGCGGTGGACTGCGGAATCTCGACGTCCTTGCTGTTCTGCACCGTCGCCACGTCGGCCGTGTAGATGAGCAGGAACGCCACCAGCACCGACATCACGTCGATCAGCGGGATCAGGTTCAGCTCCGCTTCCTGGTGAGGCCGCCCCGGGCGGTTGAACAGACTCATGGGGCTTCTCCCACGGCGATGTTCGTGAACAGCTCGGCCTTCGTCGGCGCAACGGGCGAGTCGGCTGCAGCCTCCCCGTTAGCCGGAAGGTCGACGCTGCGGATCGCGTCCATCACCTGGATCAGATAGTCGTACTTCACCGTCCGCTCCAGCAGCACGGACGCGTCGTCCACGTCCGGGTGCTCGCTCTTCAACTGCTGCGCGAGCTGACTGAGCGTCGCCCAGTCGTACTCACCGTCGACCTTCGGCAATGCCGCGATCAGCGACTCGCCGTTGGTCAACTCGAAGCCGCTCTCGCGCACGATCACTTCCAGGCGGAACTCCGGCGGCGCTGCCGCCCCACCGTCGTTCGCGCTCGGCAGATCGAGCTGCAGGACCGTAATGCGCGAGAACACCGCCGTCATGAGCAGGAACGTGACCAGCACCACGAAGATGTCGATCATCGGCACCAGCATCACTTCGGCCGGCTTGCGGACGCGGTTGGTGAAGCTCCCTTGCAGGAGCGACCCGCCCGCGGAGAACGATCGTGCGTTGGCGGACATGGCGAATCCTTAGGCGTGCGACGGCAGCGGATCAGACGGCGCCGAGCCACCGTGCGTAGCGGCCTGCGCAGCTTCCAAGCGCGTCTGCGCCTTGGCCGACTGGCGATCCGCGACGATGGTCAGGAACCTGACCGCGCCCGTCTCCAGGCTGCCGATGAGCTGCGAGGTCTTCGACTGCAGGAACGAGTGCACGAACAACACCGGCACCGCGACCATCAGACCGAAGGCCGTACAGTTCATGGCCTCGGAGATGCTGGCCGCGAGCAGGTTCGCTTTCTCGGCCGGATTCGCAGTCGCCACGGCCGTGAACGCGTGGATCAGGCCGTTGACCGTGCCGAGCAGGCCGAGCAGCGTCGCCAGGTTCGCGAACGTCGCGAGGTAGTGCGTGCGCTTCTCCAGGTGCGGAATGACTTCCATCAGGTTGGCGCGCAGCGCCTTCTCGATGTCGTCGATGCGGCGCACTGCGCCGAGTCGCGCGAGGCCGACGCCGAGCAGGCGCGCCACGATCGTGTCGCTCTTGCTGGTCTTCTCGCGTGCGGCGTCGAAGTCCGCGTTCGACAATACTGGCTCGACGTCTTCCCACGCTTTGCGGTTGGTGACGACCTGTCGGGTGAGCGTCACATAGCGCTCCACCGCGATTGCCAGCGCGAGCGCGCCGACCAACGCAATGGGGGCCATGAAGATGCCGCCCTTGACGAAGAAACTCATGACTGTGATGTAAATGTCCACGATTGCAGCCTCTCGTTAATGACTCTGTCTGATCTCGTAATAACTCAGCTCGCGCATGAACACGTCTTTGTCGACGGGTTGCACGGAATCGTCCAGCAGGCGCGACAGCCCGGGCATGTCGCCGATCTCCGAGCCTTTCCACGGCACGATGACCAGCGACTTCGGCGCTTCCTGGTTGCCCAGGATCGAGATGCCCGCCAGCGTCTTGGCATCGGCGGCCTTCGCGTTGTTGGCCGCGACCTTCTCCGCTTTCGCGGCCTTCTTCGCCGGCTCCTGCTTCGGCTTGTCGTCTGCAACGACAGCGCCGGCAGCAAGCAAGGCGATCAACATCATGGTGGTGCGCAACATGACTGCTCCTACTTGCCCGCTCTGTTCTGCAAATCCGCCAGCCACTTCACGACGTCCTGATCGTCCGGGGCGCTGTGCAGGTACGCCTGGTAATTGGTCAGCGCGCACGAGCGGTCGGCCAGGTACAGATCGCAGAGAATCGCGAGATTGCGGCGCGCGTAATGGAACGCCGGCGACAGCGCAAGCGCCTTCTCGTAGCTGGTTCGCGCAGCGGTGAACTGTCCCTTGCGACGCTGGACCATGCCCAGCTCGTTGTGAGCGATCGGGTGGCGCGGATTGAGCTCGAGCGCGCGCGTCAAGCTCGCCTCGGCCTTGTCGAGATCGCCGGTGCGCGCGTACGCGATGCCGAGGTCGATGTGCGCGGCCGTGACGTTCGGCGCGGACTGGGTCACTCTCACGAGCGACGCGATGCCCTGTTCGTACTGCTTCTGCTCGAAGAAACGCATCGCGGCGTCGTAGTCCGCGTGAATGTCATTGCCGACGCGCACTTCCTCGACGATCGTGAAACCGCCTTCGTCCTGCTGCATGTCGACGCGCGGCGGCGGCACAGGCTTGGCCGCCTTCGCAGGCTTCGCAGCCTTCGCGACCGGCTGCGCCTGCGGCTTAGACGGCGCGCTCGAGCACGCAGCAAGCGCAAGTGCCAGCGTCAGTGCGAGTGCGAGTTGACTAGCGCAGCGTCGCATTGGCCCCTCCACTCGGTGCAGTGCTCGGGATGTTCATCGCTGCGGCGGCTGCGGCTGCAGCAGCGGCTGCGGCGGCCGCCGGCGAGCGATAGGCGTAGCGATCGATCGATCCCAGGAAACCGGAGCTGATCTCCGCCTTCGCGTAGCGACCCGGCATCAGCTCGGCGAGGCGCGCGAGGCTCTTCTCGATCCAGCTGTTGTAGAGGTGATCGCCGCTCATCAGCTCGAGATTCTTCTCGTGCACCTTGATCGCCTTCTCCTCGAACGGGAACGCTTCTTCGTCGAGCGCGTCCTCGTATTCCTGCAACTTCGCGCCGCTGAGCCCCGCGGGGCGCTCCGACTCGCGCATCGCGCTGCTGAAGTCGCGATAGATCTCGCCGAGGTAGTAGGTCGCCGCAGCGGTGATCTCGCCGACCTGGTAATCGACGAGGTGCCCGAACGCTGCCGTTGCAGCATTCATGCGGCGCTGTTTCTCTTCGAGGCTCTTCTCGAACGGCTGCAGCAGCTTCAGCGTGGCGAAGCTCTCGTAGACCTGCTGCGCGAGCACCAGCGCCGAGCTGCCGGCCAGGAAGCGCGTACGCGCCGTCCGCTCGCTGCCCGCGGCCGCATCGATCTTGACGATCCGGTCCAGCGACTGGTGATAGCTCGTCGTGTCGTTCTTGACCCGGTAGATCTCGGCGATCTTGAAGTGCGTCTCGACGGCCGCTTCCACCGGCTTCGGGAACTGCTCGACGTAGCGCAGATATACCGCCAGCGCGCGCTCGGGGTTGGCCGCTTCCTGATGCAACTGGCCGGCGAGCAGCATCGCTTCTGCGCGCAGCTCCGGGTTCTCCGACTCCACGGCGACGCGCTCGTACTCTTCGGCCGAGCGCGACAGCTGGCCGGCCTTGCGATAGACCATCGCGATCTGCTTCGTCGCCTCGCGTTGCAGCTCGTGCTCCGGATACGTCGTACGGAAAGCGTCGAGCACTGTGGCCGCGGTGGCCCAATCCTCCAGCAGGATCAGCGCGGCACCCGCGTCGTACTCCGCAGCGGCGCGAATCTTCGCCGTCGGCGCGACTTGCTTGATGCGCAGGAAGTTATCGGCTGCTGCGCGATAGTTGCCCTGCCCGTTCGCCTGCTCGCCCTGCTTGTAGATCGAGGCGGCGAGGTTCTCGACGAGGCCGGCGCGCGATTCGTCTTCCGCCGACGTCAGCGCCAGCACCTGGCCATACGCTTGCTCGGCGTTCGGATAGTCCGACAGCTCCAGCGAGGAGTGAGCGACCACCAACCACGCCGAGCGACGCACCGGCGCCGCCGCGTTCGGATAGCGTTCGATCAGCTTGCGGCCGGCGCTGAGCGCCGGCGCAAAGTCCTTCATGTTGTACAAGTCGTCGGCCGCGGCCCCGAGAATCGTCGGCGCATGCTCGTGATCCGGGAACGTGTCGGCGAAGCGCAGCGAGCTGGTCACTGTGTCGCGGCGCGCGGTGAGCTTGTTCTGCTCATCGACAACTTTCAGGTGCTCGCGATGTGCGTAGATGGCGGCATAGCCTGCTGCCGCTGATTTGTCGTGCTTCGTGTAGTCGTAGGCCGTGCGCTCATACTCGCGCGCAGCGCCGGCGAAGTCCTTGTTCTCGAGCTGCAGGTCCGCCAACTGATAGTTGATCGCCGGCGTCTCCGCGTCGTTACGGAACGAGGAGATGTACTGCGCATACCAACGCGCGGCCTCGCCGTAGTTCGCGACCTTCTCCTCCGCCTTGCCCTTGTCCTGGTACTGCGCGTGGTAGTGGTTCGCGAGATCCCGCAGGTTGCTCTTCAGGTAGCTCAGCACCTCGGGCGACTGCTGCAGGTCGAAGTGACGCCAGTACTCCGCGCTCAAGCCGTAGTTGCTGGCGAACGCCTTCTTCGAATCGAGCACGAGCTGCGGGAAGCGGCCGGTCTCGTAGATCTCGATCACGCGCATGCTGAAGTGCGGCGAGCGCCGATGCAGCGGGTACTGCGCGATGAACGTGTTGTAGGACTTGGCGGCGTCGTGATACCGCAGCTTCGTCAGGTAGTACTCGCCGAGGTTGCGGTACACGCGGTCCTCGTAGCTGCGCTTGCCGTTCGCGCCGAAGTACTGCTGCACGGCTTCCGGACCGCCGAGGTTCGAGAAGCTGAGGCTGATGATGTCGAACGTGTCGGCGATGCGCCGCTCGTCGCCTTCATCGTGCTGCGCGTCGAAGTCGTAGCCGATCGAGACCTTGTAGTCGAGCAGCGCGACGTACCGATGCAGCGCCTCGTCGTACATTTCCTGCTTGTAGAGCGACCAGCCGAGCTTGTAGAGCGCGAGCTCGTAGTACTCGGAGACCGGGCCCATCTTGATGATCGCCTCGTACGAGCCCTCGGCGTCGCGATACTTCTTGCGCGTGAAGAAGTGCTCGGCGCGGCGGAAGTGCACTTCGTCGAGATACTTCGAGCGCGGATAGGCGGCGATGAGCTGCTCCATCACCTTCATCGCCTCGACCGTGCGCCCGAGCTCGTCGTACGCACGCGCCTTCTGGTACAGCACCTGATCGTTGTGCTGGGCCGACGGGTACTTCTCCAGCAAGCGGTCGTAGAGCTGGATCGCTTCGAGCGGACCCGCGCGTGCGAGATCGTCGTTGACGCCGTCCGGGACCTGCCCCTGCAGCATGTCCTGCGCGGATGCGATGTGCTGCTCCTGATTGGCGCGCTGTTCGAGCTCCTGCTCCGAGCCGATCGCCAGAACGCCGATGCCGGTCGCGGACTTCGTCGTCGCAGCGACGGAGCTCGCGGCCGGCAGCGCGGCAGCCTGCGGGGCCGGCAGCTCGAGCAACTCGCCCGTGCCGTTCAGCCCATATTCCTTCTCGATCTTCAGGTCGGCCAGGCGCCGCATCGCCTCCGGCGTGCGCTGCGTCTCCGGCGTTTCTTCGAGGAAGCGCTGGTAGCTGTGCATTGCCGTGTCGAGGCCGCCTTCGACCTTCACGTCCTGCAGATCCGGCGAGACCTTGCGCAACGCGCCCAGTGTGTCCTTCGGCGGCGCGCTGGAGCACGCAGCGAGGAACGCCGCGCCGGCGACGAACATTGCGCGGTGGGAACGCATCACTGTCCGCCCCCGGCCGGCGCAGCGTTGCCTTGCGCCTTCGCGGCACGGTCATAACTGTCGGCCACCGCGTAGCGCGCTTGCGTTTGATAGACCTCGAGCCGCGCGCGGCGATTCTTCAGCTCGTCGATCGCAACGCTCTCGATGAGATGGCCCTGCTTCGCCATCAGCTGATTGACTTCCTGCAGCGCTTCCGCGGCGCGCGTGCGCAGGCGACTGATCGTATCGTTATAGCCCAGGTAGCTATGCGCGGCGGCCTGACGCGTGCGCACGAACTCCTGGTACTGCTTCGTCAGCACCGCGACGTCGGCATTCAGCGCGTTCAAGTGCTCGTGCGCTTCCGTCAGGCGTTCCGGATACGTCGTGTACAGCGTCCAGGTGAGCACGCCTTTCAGGCGCTTCACTCGCTGCTGAAGCCGTTCCGCATCCGCGCCGCGTGCGCCGTGCAGCTGCTGCTCGATGGCGCGGATGTTCTCCATCACGATGCGCTCATCCGCATTCGCCAGCAGATCCGGCCGCGGCTCGATGAGCAGCTGCTGGAGCCGCTGCTGCAGATGATTGCGCTGCTCCATGCGCAGGCGGATCTGTGCATCCAGCTCGCGGAACTGCGCGTCGATGCCAGGGAGCAGCGGATCGTAGTTCTGCTTGCGCAGGCGGATCATGTCCTCGAAGGCGTCGAGGCTCTTCTGCCAGCCCGACATCTTCTTGCGCAGCTCTTCGAGGTCCAGGTAGTTCTGCAGCGCCGTCTGGAAATCGTGCGACGCCATCAGCTGTATCAGGTAGAAGGTCTCAGGCGCATCCGGCAGCGTCCGCAGGCGGATGACCCAGCCCTTGTCCTGCTGAATCTCCTCGCGCACGAGCGCGTTGAGGAAGCGCCCATCGGCGATGCTCTTGATCGACGCGTCGACCTTGTTCAGCTCTTCGCCAAATGACTTCAGCGCGTCGCCGTACAACACCGCCGCGCGGCCATAGACGTTCAGCTTGCTGTACGCATAGGGCAGCGCCAGCAGCGCTTCCTGCACGGCGCTGTCAGTCACCTCGCGCTTCGCGAGAATGCTCCACGGCACGACTGCGCGTTCGAAGTTCTGCGCCGACACGTCGGCCCAGCCCGCGCTCAGCAGTGCCTGATTCGAGAACGGGCCATCGAGGCGCACGCGATCGAAGAACTGCTGCGCGCGCGCGAAGTCGGTGGACTCCAGCGCCAGCTTGCCGAGCAGCATGTTCGACTTGTCGCGGATCGCGAGCGGCCCGGTGTCGCGCAGATTCAGCTGCCCTGCCTTGTCGAGCTGCGTGATGGCGTCCTGTTCGTGGCCGTCCTGCAGCATCGCGATGCCGAGGTTGTAAGCCGCGAATCCAGCGAGCGACTGCGCGCTCTGCAGGCGCTTGAGTACGCTCGCCGCGTCCGCCGGTCGACCGAGCGCCATATAGACGTTCGCGCGCAGGAATTCGACGTCGTCGCGAATCGCCACCGGCACCTTGCCGCTGATGCGATCGAGCGCGACCAGCGCATCGGCCGCCTGGTCTTTCTGGAAATGGATGCGCGCCAGGCGATAAGCCGCTTCGTTGCGCACGGCGTCGTCGACAGCACCTTCGAGCACGGCCTTGATTGCACGGCCGGCGCGCTGGTGCATGCGGTAATACAGCTCGAAGTCGCCGACCGAGAACTCGGCCTCGCCGATGTGGAAGTGCAGCGAGTCGCGCTGCGGCTCATCGAGCCCGTTGTGCAGGGCCAGCTCCGCATCGAGCCGCTCGAGCGCTTCGAAGTAGTGCCCCTGATTGGCGTTGTAGAGCGCCTCGCCGAAGTACAGGTCGCGCAGGTCCTTGCTCGCGCAAGCACCCGCGGCGAGCGCACTCGCCAAACCGAGCCCGACGATGAAAGTCGCGCGCGGCATGTGCGTTACCAGTCTCCCAGCTGCAGCTGCGAAGACCCGAGCGTCACGCCGAGGAGCTTCGGCTCGATGCCCTTGTTGAACGAGAAATGCTCCGTGCGGCTGTATTCCTTGCCCGTGTCGAGCTTGCCGGCGATCGTGACTTCGATCTTGTGCTCACCGGTCGTAACGTTGCCTGTGTAGATCCGCTGCACGCCGCCCTTCTGCAGGGCTTCGAGCTCCTTGAAGCTGTAGATGCTGTGCGCGACGGGCTGGCCGTCGATCTGGATCTGCACGGCGTCGAGCCGCAGCGTGTCGCGCTCGGCAAGTGCGACGAACACGGCGAGATGCGTGTTCGAAGGATAGAGCAGCTTCTCTTCGAGCCTGGCGAGCTCGGCGGCGATGCCGAGGACGTCGGACTTGACCTCCTGGACCTGTTCGTCCAGGCCTTTCATCTGCTCGCGATAGCTGGCGTCGGCGATGGCGGTTGCGCTGGCGAGCACGCCGAGCGTTGCAACCATCACGACCCAGAACCTCTTCAATGTGCGCATACCCACCTCTGCACAAAGCCGTTCTGTGAATCGTCGGCGCGCTTTGCAGGCGCGCCGAAGAAAAAAATCTGGTCAGCCTGCTAGGGCTGGTTCAGACAGTCGGCGGCGAGGATAGGAGCCGGACGCCGCGAGAACTCGCGGGGCGGCTGCGATGACAGGCGTCTCAGTTCGGGTCATGGCTACCTCGTCTGCACTGCCTGGGCCAGTGGCTCACGTGCTCGGACAAGGCAACCCAGCGGAGGGTTGTGATTCGGGCGGTCCCGCTATCGTGGAGCTTGCGCTCGTTAGACCGGAGACTTTGCGTCACCACCTTTCGGTGGGTTTGCCTTTGTCTGAATCGTGCGGCCGCACCCTACCACGAGTGTGTCACACCAATCGTGTGATGCAGTTCACAGTTCGTCGTCGAATGAAGACGTGGGAAAGCGGAGACAGATATTGGGTTAAATCGCAAGCGATGTTGAGTTAAATCGCCGGCCTGCGTTGCAGACTCAACGGAAGATTCTGTCGCGTCAGAGATCGAAAAATTCTGTCAGGACTTCGCTTCCTGTGAGGGTGGCGAACGGAGTCTGCTTCGCTTCGAATCGCACGCGCGACTGCGGGTCAACGAGCGCCACCGCGAGTGCAGTGCTGAGCTCGTACGCTTTCGTGTCATAACCTGACTGCTGCAGAGTGCTGCAGAAAGCGTCGACGTGCGCGCCGCCCGTCTGATAGACGAGTGGCGCGAAGTCCGGATCGATCTCGACGTTCTCCGGATGTTCGTACGAAGCGCGGCATCCGGTTACGTCGGTCGCATGATAGTTACGACAAGTCTGCGGCCGCGCCTCGTAGATCGTGCAGCGTCCCTGAGACAAGAACGGGCACTTCACGTTACGTCGCATGCGCTGTGTCTCGCTCAGATCCCGCAGCAGCGCGCTGTTCGCTTCGATTTCGCGTCGGACGCGGCTCTGTTCTTCGGAACTCAGCTCGCGCGCCATGAAGTCGAGGATGCTGAAGACCTCGACCGCGCGAACGTCGACAGTGAAATAGCAGCACCAGTAGCAGCCGTTCTTGCACGCCAGCGTGTGAACGTCGGGCGCAGCGCTCAGGCGTTCGTCGTGCCTGCGACGCGAGCTCTCGTAGGCGGCGACGGGCCCGAGCTGCTCGATTTCGGTCCTGGCCTGCCCGGTTTCCTGGGCGATGATTCCGCGCACCAGACCTTCGTCGATCGTGATTTCCACCGTCAGGCTCCGCGACCACCGTTACACGAGGCAACCGCTCACAGGGTTCCAGCGCCGTGTGCGCGGCGTCGCATCTTGCAAGTATTCGGTTGGCACGGCGATTTTAGCCTTGACTGGCACGCTGCGGCACCGGAAACATCGCTCGCGTTGCAGGTGGGAAACTATATGAATGCGCACTCGCCAGCCGTTCGTCGCGAACCGCTCGACCTCGATTCCACGCAGACGCTGCGCGCCCTTTCGGACGCCGAGCTCTACGACTCGCAGCGCCCGAAGTGTTATGCCATTCAGCTCGTGCTCTCGGACCGGCCGGTCAATCTCGACATGATGCCGCGGCTCGAGGTCTTCGCAGCGCACCGGCTGTACGCCATTGCTGCCAAGCAAGCAGACTCGACGATGCAATACGCTCTGCGGCTCGGCTTCTTCGCCGACGAAACGTCAGCGGAAATGATCTGCGGCCATCTGAGAACCTTCTTCTCCTCGCCCGCGATCGTGCGTGTCAGCACCGCTGAGCAGTCACGCTTTGCACCGCCTGCCGCGCCTCAGGCACCGACGCAAAAGCGAGCATCGACCTCCACCGCGGCCCCTGCCCCGGCCCCGGCCCCGGCGGCTCCAAATCTGCCGCCGGTCGCATCGATGTCGGGTAGGGGGAAAAAGTCGCTTGCCGAAGAGCTGCTCGAAGAAGCGCGTGAGGTTCAGCTTGCCCGCAGCGGCAAGAAACGAGTTCCGGAACAGCGCACGTCGTGGCTCACGCGGCTGTTTGGCCGAGCGAATGAGCGGCCGCGACCAGCAAGCCGCCGATAAGAGCGAAATTCGCCTTCCAGGTACCCACGGCGCCGTCGTGTCTTCGGTGGCCGTTCCATGCGCCCGCCGGATACCATATTCGGCCTTCGCACGCCCGAGGAGGCTGTCTTGGAAGGTCCCGAAGTTCATCAGCCGCACGCCCGTCACGGCGGCGGGTTGCCCCAGTGGCTCGAGCTGACGATCGCCGGCACGGCTCTCGTTACCTCCATCTGCTCGATCGTCATCGCCCTCCATCACGGCCACACGATGGAGAAACTGGTGGAGGCCAACTCCATCCCGTACCTCATCGGCGGAATCAGCACCGCCACGCCCGAGGGCGAGCGCGTGCTTTCGCTCGACTTTCTGAACCGCGGAGTGGGACCGGCGCATCAGCGCAGCCTGCGCGTGAAGGTCGATGGCCAGTACGTCCGGTCGGTGGACGAGATGATCGCCAAGTCGCTCCCGCCCGAGCAGGCTGCCGAAGCGGCCCAGGCGCGGAAAGACAGACTCCTCCTGATTCTCCACAACAACGTGCGCACCAGATTCGTCGGCGGCGGTGAGCCGCAGCTGGTGTTTCGCATCGCCAGGACTGACGAGAATGCGCGGGTCTGGGACATGCTGGAAGCGGCCCAGAACAAGTGGGACGTCGAGTACTGCTACTGCTCGGTGTTCGAGGATTGCTGGGAAGTGCGCAGTGTGCGCAGCGAGCCGGCTCCTGTCGACGAATGCACGCGCGACGAGCCGAACGAATTCACGCCTTGATCTCGGGGTGCGGCATACAATCACTGCTGCTCCCTTCCGCGCCACGAAGGTCTCTGCTGCTCAATGGCCGAACAACGAACTACAAGCGACGAAATTCGCGCGATTGTGGCTGCGAACGTCAAGAAATACCGCGAGCAGGCCGAGCTCAGCCAGGAAAAACTGTCCAGGCTCTGCGGTCTGCACATCAGCTACGTGGGCCGGCTCGAGCGAACTCCCGGTAACCCCGAGCTGAGTACGCTGGCGCTGCTCGCCGACCAGCTCGGCGTAACCGTTGTGGACCTCGTGTCGCCCCCGAAGCGTCGCAGTCGCTGACTGAACGCAGTGGATGTTCATCCTGATTCGGAATACCATTCCATACCTTGCTTATAAGTGCAGTACTTATAGCGCATGACGAGCGGAGAGATCATGAATGGCAGCGCCAGCGCGCAGGTCGAGAAGCAGGCGAGGCGCCCAGCTCAGTCGAATCCTCGGCAGAAACCTGCGTCGAGCCTGTGTCGCGCGCGGCATCGACGCAGCGACGCTCGCCAAGCTGACGGGCCGCAGCCGCCGCTCGATCGAGCGAATGCTGGCTGGGGAAAGCGATCCGACTTTGGCCGTACTCGTGGAGGTCGCACGCAGCATCGACGTGCCGCTCAGCGATCTCCTGCGGGACTCGTAACAGAAAAAAGGCGGCCGTCAGTGCACGCTGAAGTCCGCCTTGCAACCCACCCGGCGCCGGCTGGGACGACGGTGCCAGCCGTCGTTGCTTCCGTGTTGTTCGATCGGCAGGATTGTAAGCCCATTTTGGGATTAACTTGTTCCCACCGGCGCCGGGCCGTTGTCCATACGACCTAGGTCAGGTGCTGCTCGAGCCACTTGGCCAGCGGTGCCAGCCCATCGCGTTGAATCCGGTAGATCCGCCGGCGGCCCTGGAATGAGGCGACGACCAGGCCAGCAGATTCCAGCAGCTTGAGATGCTGCACGATCGCCGTGCGCGAAACCGGCAGCCCGGCCTCGAGATCCCCGGCTGTCCCGGGAGTGCGAGCGATGCGCTGAAAAATGATCACGCGGATCGGATGCCCGAACAGAGCGAACAGACGCAGCACCCGGCGCAGCTGCGCTGCATTGGCGTGGGATCTGGCCATCTGCGAAGTGTCAGGCCCGCCTAACACTTTTGACAAGCGCCGCCAGCGCTTGCTCTACTCGAGCGAGATCAGCAACGGGAGCGCGCGATGATCAACGGTGCGCATGTCATCATCTATTCGCAGGACGCCGAGGCCGACAAAGCATTCATCAAGGAAGTGCTGAAGTTCTCGTACGTCGACGTCAACAACGGCTGGCTGATCTTCAAGCTGCCGCCCGCCGAAGTCGCGGTCCATCCGTCCGACGAGAACGACCTGCACGAGCTCTATCTGATGACAGATGACCTGGAGCTGGAGATCAGAAGTCTGAAGAAGGTGGGCGTGAGCTGCGAAGCGGTTGCGCAGCAAAGCTGGGGTCGCTCGACACGCATCCAGCTGCCAGGCGGCGGAACGCTCGGCCTGTATCAGCCGCGGCATCAACGGCCGCAGTGAAGCGTCGTTGTCTAACTCTTCGGCCCCGCGTGCCGGCGATCGCTCGCGACGCCCCGTCTCGTGGCGCGTTCGAGGAGGAAGCCGGCGACGGCTTCGTGCGCGTCTGCCTCGCTGGTGCCAGCTGGAAACTCGAAGATCTCGCTCGAGTCGAATGGATTCGCGACGCGCAGCGGCTCGCCGACCGACACGCTGGGTACGGTCGACCACTCTCGTTGCGCGGTGATGCTCGACGTCGATGAGCTCGATGCGCCTGTCGATCCGATGTCGCCGAACAGAGCGTATCCCGCTGCTATCGCAGCGAGCGCCACTGAAAGCGCGATGGCTACTTCGCCTGGCCGCGGCATAACCCCTCCTTATTCTGTCAACTCGTGAGAGCCGGACCGGCGCCGCGTCGGTCCCTTATTCGTGACAAGTAAGGATCACCGAGAGTGTTCCTCGGTCGCTGCAGACACGCTGAATTATGAGACGTCGGTCACAAAACCAACGGCGGCGATCTAACTTAACGTCTCTTCTTGGCGGACGCGGCGACAGACGATGGCGCCGTGACGAGCGCGAGTCCGACCGCATTGGGATCAGGGGTGCGTTTACCGTTCCATGGGCACAAGCGCATCAGCAGCCCTTCGACTGTCTGCTCGCTCTGCCACGGCACGCTTCGACGGCGCAAGCGCCGCCAGTTGCGCTCGTGCGGATCGAGGCGAAA